>OGEU01000012.1_pt1 | contig 182465 bp, 165 predicted proteins | sample 1570651 | NCBI WGS metagenome assembly OGEU01 (sample SAMEA2582129, study PRJEB24529) | metagenome | biome: Human gut stool | place: China | collected 2011 | reverse complement strand
AAGCAATTTTTTATATATTCAACCAGTAATTCTTCCTCTAATGCTATTGCAAATTCTTCGAAATCCAATGGATACATATTAATATGTCTTTCTTCTGATGGTATGACAATATTCTTTACATTTTCTCTGATAGATATCAATGAACCTGTCTCGATATAATCATATCTTCCATCTGCCACTAAATATTTTATCGCAGCTCTTGCCTGTGGAAACATCTGTACCTCATCAAAAATAATAAGAGAGTTTCTCTCTGTCAGTTTTGTTCCAAAATGTGTCTGTAACAGCATAAAAAATGTATCCAGATCATTCAGATATCGCTCAAAATACATTTCGACTTCCTTATCTTTTTTAGCAAAGTCAATAAGGAGATAACTTTCATATTCATTTTTTCCAAATTCTTCGCAGATGGTAGACTTTCCAATACGTCTGGCTCCTTCTATCAGTAAAGCTTTTTTCCCCTGACACTCCTTTTTCCATTCCAGTAGTTTTTTATATATTTTTCTTTTTAATATCATGGTTCCTCCAGATTATGCGCATATATATTAGTTCTATACTTTATGATTATACGCATATTGTAATTTATTTTTTGATTATACGCAAGTATTATAACCCTATTTTTTATGATTATACGCGTATTCTATAAAGTCATATGTTCATGCTTTTCCTCATTTCAAATCATAAATCTTACCTAATTATATCGGGAAAAGCAGTTTGTATTATATGCTGTGTTATTAATTTTCTGGAATTTGTGACGATATATTACATATAGAATAGTATTGATTCTAAACGGATTTTGAATTTATTTGCAGGGAGGCTTTTATATGGCAATTTCTCGTATTGTAAAATTTGAGATTCCTAGGTATTTAGAAAATTTAATAGATATAGTTATAGATAAATTTAATGAATAAGGAGAGAATAAATTTAAGTTTGTTTTATTCTGAGTCATCATCAAAGATAAATATATCTTCAACTGTTGTACCAAAAACCTTAGCTATATCCATTGCCAGCTTAAGGGATGGATTGTATTTGCCATTTTCAAGCTTACCAATGGTTTCTCGTCTAACACCGACCATTTCAGCTAGTTCTGACTGCTGAATATTCATTGCTTTTCTATATTCATGTATTTTTGTCTTAAACCACATATAATTATTCCTCTTCTAATTTCTTAAAGCTTAATCCCCATATGATATATTCAATTCCAATGAATATGAAAAATACAGGTACTATAAGATTTTTCCAATCGATATGTAGATTAGGAAAACGTGTAAGGGCAAAAAGCACGACAGCTGCAGCACAGAATATTATATGCATTATGCTTTGTGTCATTGCACCAGCTTTAATTTTATTACCTAGAGACATTTCATCATCACTTTCCTTTTTGGATAATGATACCTTAAGCTGCAAGGCTAAAGATATGATTAAAAATATAGAAGTAAGTGTTGAAGGAATTGCACCAGAGAATATATCAGAAATTCCCGCAAGTATCCAGGTTACTCCGTTTAATGTCTTTAAGTATTTGACCTGATTTGAAATAGACATTGTTTTATCTGTCATAGCATACCTCCCATTGAAAGCTATATAGTAAAATCTTATTTATGTGAAGTAATTATCACTTATGAGAGGAATATATCACATAATAGATGGGAAATCAATAGAAAAGTGAGAAATATATCACATGATATGAAATGTCGGTTGTTAAAAGAAATAGATAAGTATCAATTCAAAAAAGAAAAGAGATTCATTCGAGTTTTTATGTATCTAATAGTGAAATAGATATGCGTAATTTGCTTTTTTTATAATTTATTTGCAAATTGGTAACCGCTATACTTAATACATAAACAAACAGCGGGAGATAAATTCTATCTAAGGAGGAACAGATATTGATGATAGGAGAGTTAAAATAACTTCCAAAGATTGAGTATCAGATACATGGTCATATAGATAATACTTGAAAGGTAAGGTAAGAAGATGAAACGATTAGTCAAAGGATATGATAGAAAAATATGTGGAGTATGCGGAGGAATAGCAGAGTACTTTAATGTGGACCCAATACTCATAAGAATATTGTGGATTTTCTTTTCATTATGTGGTGGTTCAGGACTGCTTGCTTATATAATAGCTGCAATAATAATTCCGGAAAGATAATAATGAGTAATTATGAATGTGATTATTGATAATTAAAGATTTAAACAGTATTGGCTTCATGGTATTCACCATGAGGCCAAAAATTATAATTAAAAGGGTTTTATATGTGTTACTACATAGGGAAGTATTATTTGAGTAACACATATTTTTAATATAAATAATGAAAAAGTAGTGTTGTTTCATAGGAAAACTAGGTTGGTGTAACTAAGGAAATAGTGTATAATATATTAAAATATAGACGTAAATATAAATTGAAGTTAATGGAAATTGTATTATTGCTTTAAGAGAGGGAATGCATATGATACTTAATAAAAAGCAGATGTCAGAGGAAGATATAAAACTTAACTATATTACACCAGCGTTGCAGAAAAAATGGAAAGAACATATGACCATGGAAATTAAGGTCAAGTTTACAGATGGAAAAATTAATATTAAAGGTAATATTGTATCCAGAGGTAATCCTAAGTATGCAGACTATATTTTATATGTAAATGAAGCAACACCTATTGCTGTTGTTGAAGCCAAGGATAATAACCACTCTGTATCATATGGTTTGCAGCAGGCAATGGAATATGCAAAGATACTTGATCTTCCCTTTGCTTATTCATCAAATGGTGATGGATTTTACGAACATGATTTCCTTACAGGCAAGCAAAGACCTATTAAATTAGATGAATTTCCAGATAGAGAAGAATTAGTTAACAGATACCACTCAGAAATGAATGACGGAGAAGGTATATCGGATGAAGAAGTATTATTTGAGAATCAGCCTTTTTATTCTTCTCAAAATACATACCCGCCAAGATATTATCAGAGAATTGCAGTAAACAGGACACTATCGGCTATAGCACGTGGTGAAAAAAGAATGTTACTTGTTATGGCGACAGGGGAACGTGGTATATTTGTGACAGGTGGAAGAAACCCAGGATTTACAAGGGCTTCGGAAGCCTGGTCCTAGACGTTTCCGTGTGATAATTGTCCGGATTGGCTCCGGAAGGGAAAACTTAACAGGTATTTTTACTGATAGGACTAAATGATGAGTTGAAATTGAATCGGAAGATTTGATGGAAAGCTACAGTCAGGTAGTTCTATTTTTTGTGCACAAAAATGAGCCGGGCGGGCTTCATGCTTGCATGAAAGCACATTCGGCGAATGCGCATCAACAAGTGATTTGGTTACGAGGTATATCCAATGCGGGTGGCTCCCGATGGATGGAAAGGAGAGTTGAATTTATGATTTTAGAATTTATTGGCAGAGTTTTACTGAATGTTTTAAAGGCTATGGTATGGCTTGTGTTGTTCCTGCTTCGGTGTGTACTGGAACTGGCGAAACTGACATTATTGGTGTTTGGGCTGGTTGCAAGAGTATTTCTTGTGTTTGCCAGGGCAGCAGTTGATTAGGATGGAATGGTGATTTTTGTGTATTCTGGCGTTACAGATAATTTAACTGTCAGGTGTGAACAGCATTTATACATAGCTTCGCAAGAGGCAATGAGAAAGGAGGATTTTCTGCATGGCAGAACATTTGAGAGCAGTAACTCTCCGCGGGCTGGCGTTAAGGCAAATAACGATATTTTTAAGGCGCAATGCGCAGAAAGGATTTTTTATGGAAGAAAAAGCAAAGGTGACTGCAGCACCTACAATTATAGAACAGTGTGGTATTAAGTACAAAGAGGTGGATGGATTGTTTTATCCGATTTTGGGAGAGTCGGAGCCAGAGAGTTATGCAAGTCTTGGAAAGTATGGACACCGTTATCTCAGAGCTTTGATGGAGAATGACCGTTATCTGTATAACAAGTATTTTCTGCAAGGGGTACTTTTTGATAAGGCAGCGGAATATGAGAATTATGCATGGCAACTGTATGACACTGTTTTACAGGGAATAAGCAAGGTAAGAGGAATTGGTTTGGATACTTTGGAAGAAAAAGGATTTCAGGTAACATTTCAGGAAAACATGCAGGCGGCAATGACAGCAGATGAGATTGTAACAGAGGATTTGTTTGCAACAATTGATTACAACAAGCGTGTACGTCTGGAACATGCAAAGGAAAATATCGCGTTTGAACATGCGGAGACACAGAGAATGGAGGCATGAGTTTATGGAAGAGAAAAGAATTTATTATGTGGGAATTGACCACGGAAATCATTTAATGAAAACATCAAACCATGTGTTTGAGAATGGTGTGGAAAGGCAGGCTGTAAAGCCTACCTTTCAGGCTAATACACTGGTTTATGATGGAGCATTTTATAAGATTGGAGAAAAGCGTAACAGTGTGAAGGACAGTAAGCTTGCAGATGATGATTATTATCTGTTGACACTTGCGGCACTGGCAAAGGAATGTCAGTCAGGGAATATTCCAAATGGTGCCGGAGTGGTGCTTGGAGTCGGACTTCCTTTAAAACAGTTTGCAACGGTAAGAAAGCAGTTCGTGAAATATCTGAAACGTGGAAATCAGCCGGTGCATTTTAAATTTGAGGATGTGGCATATGATTTTACCATTGAAAATGTACTGGCATTTCCGCAGTGTTATGCAGCAGTGGCAGACAGGCTTGGCAGTATGAAGGGGGAATATCTGATTGTGGATGTTGGTTCCTGGACAATTGATATCATGCATGTGAAGGATGGTGTTCCAGTGGAAAGTAAATGTGAGACTTTCACGGAGTCCATGATTTCTGTTATTCAGGAAATCAAGAGCAGAAGCAGTGAGGTTTTTGGCAAGGAGATTTCGGAGAATGTGATTACAGATTATATCAGCAATTTTGGCGGCAATTATCCGGAAAAGTATGCAAGGATTATGGACGAGGCGCTTGAAAAGTTTGTTGCAAGAGTGGAAGGAGTTCTGAAAGAGAACGGGCACGATACGGAATTTACCAACATTATTTATGTGGGTGGCGGAGCAAAGGCAATGGAGAGATTTGGAAAACATGGGGATAACATTTCTTATGTGACGGATGTCAGAGCCAATGCAAAGGGCTATGAGTTTCTTGCAAAACAAATGGCATAAAGGCAGGTGGTACACATGGCAATGGGATTTAGAGAGAGGCGGCTTGGCTGCCGTCTCTATATGGACCGCCAGTCGGATGCAAATATCCTTAAAAAGCTGGATAGGATGCTTGTGGATGGTAGCTTTCCTAACCAGACGGAGCTTATCAAGAGAGGTATTGAACTGGCCTATGAAGAAGTGTATGGAGAGGCGGAAGAGGTTAAGGCGTCCCATAGGCAAGAGATTGATGTAAAGAAGTTTGCGGAAGAAGTTGCCATGGCATTGAAGCCGGAAATGGAGAAGTTGATGGCAGAGTGTGAGGCGAGAGTTGCCACGGCGGAAACACTAGCATTACCCGAGCTGGCTTTGGCATCAACGCATGATGTTCCACAGGATAATACAGTACCTGTAACTGATGATGAAGTCATTATTCCAAGTCAGACATTCAATTTTCTAAAAGGACTGAATGATGATTAGGAAGATGTGCAAACGACGTCGAATTGACGACAATGGAATCCTAAATGACGGCAGATTGACGTCATTCATGTATAAAATAAATATATCTGACTGCAAACTGACGCCAGTTGGCGGACGGTTTGCTGTCGGTATTTTGGCACATATTTTGTGCCATATATCGGGTGCAGGAGCTCCTGCCAAGACAAAAAAATGGTAATTGCGGTTAGCAATTATATTTTTTTGGGGGAAAGGTCCGACCTTTTCCGCATCTTGCAAAACCTATAAGCAGAACTTTCAGAAAGGATGAAAAAGAAATGGTACAGATAAAAAGAGATTGGTTTGATACAGCATTGAAAAATTACGAAAGGGGAGAAACGCATGGCAGATGGAAAGAGAAGATACAAGTCTGACAGGAAAGATTATAAGATATCGGTAAAGCTGTCAGAGAAAGATATGGATATTCTGAAAGCGGCACTTAAGCGGACGGGAATGACAGCAAGTGCCTATATAAGAGAATTAATCCGGACAGGAGGCAATATAGATACAAGTTATCCTGAGGACAGGGCAAGAGCAATCCGTGTTATTGCCGGTATTGCAAATAATATTAATCAGGCGGTAAAGCTTGGCAATTCACAGGGAAGATTGTATTACAGCGATATTGATAAATTGCAGAGCAGTATGGATGAGGTAAAGAAAACATTCGGGGAGGTGCTGGAAGTATGGCGATTACAAAGATCCTAAATATCATGGAATCGGAAGGCAGAAATCCGACAACACACCTGAAGAATGCTTTGGAATATATCCAGAATCCGGATAAGACAGAAGAATGTGTACTGGTGGGCGGTATTAACTGCCTGCCGGATACAGCATTTGAGCAGATGGAAGAGACAAAGAACATTTTTCATAAGACGGGTAAAAGGCAGGGGTATCATGTGATCATATCATTTTCACCGGAAGAAAAAGTGACGGCAGAGCAGGCAATGTATGTGCTGGAGCACTTTGCGAAGGATGTGCTTGGTGATGATTATGAGGCTGTGTATGCGGTTCATACTGACAGGGAGCATATGCATGGACATCTTATCTGGAATAGCGTCAGCATGACGACGGGCAAGAAATACAATTCACCGAAAGGCAACTGGAAGAATCATCTCCAGCCTATCACAAATAAATATTGTGACGAGCTTGGACTTACTATTATGCCAGCAGAGTACAGTAGGAACCCTAAGAATATCAGCAGGGACAAATGGGAAAAGGAAATGTCCATGAAAGAGATAATTCTCAGGGATGCCAAGATGTGTGCATATGCAGCCGGGAATGTGGAGCATTTTAAATATCTGATGAAAAGACTTGGATATGTATTTAAGAAAGATGCGTGGATGGAAGTGCAGGCACCGGGATTTCGGTATTATCATAAACTGGCAAAGCTGGACGAGATGTTTTCAGAGGAGACGTTAAGGCATCATGTGGATATGCCTTGGATGGCAAAGCCTTACTTTTATTCGTCAGATATCAGGGGATTGCACAGGGTGAAACTGTCCCCATTTCAGAAAAAATTTTATGCAAAGCTATACAGATTAAGGATTGTAGAGCAGAAGCGTTTTGTAGTTGGTGGAGCAAAGTATACAGAGGATTTGAAAAGGTTTCATCAGTTACAGGACGAATATCTGCTGCTTGTAAATAATGACATCAAAAGTGTTGTGGAGCTTGTGGATTTCATAGGTGAGCAGAAAGAAAAGATTCAGCAGATTGAGGACAGACAGCATGAGATATACAGAGAAAGCTCAAGTCGGAAACGCAGTATTAAGAATGAAGAGCAGTACCGGGAATATCAGATATGGCATGTGGAAGTGCAGGAAGAACTAGACGAACTGAAGCAGGAGAAAAGGAAAATTAAGAGGCAGATACAGCTTGCTGATGACATTATAAAAGAAGATTTGTATACGGCTTATTATGCGGTGTCTGGGAAAGAAGAAATCGTTGCAGACAGGGATGTTGAGATACCGGGGATGGAAAAGGAGGCTGAGGTTGAGAAAGCAACGGCAACAGTCGTTGAGCCTGATAGAAATGTTGAGGTAGTGAATCCAGACAATAATCAGAATGAAATAGGCAGACAGAAAGAACAGACTGATAGTGCGAGAAAACAACAGACTGATTTAGATAGCATAGGAATACCAGAGATTCATAATTCGTCTGATGTGAATGTTGCAAGAGTTGGCGAGAGTATTACTGACGTAACAGATAAAGGTGAATATGTGGAAACTAAAGAAAATGAGCCAGTGGACAAAGTTAGTTGGATTGTCAGGAAGATATCAGAGCTTGATGGTTATGAGAATGTCAGTGATTCTGTTAAGGCTGATATATTTGGATTTGATATTGCTGATGTAAGTGGAAGCATAAGGTTGTTCTCGGATGTAATGAAAAGGCTGGGGATAAAGCTGGATGGGGATGAGCTTTATGAAGAGTTTCAGAGGATTTATGATAAGAGTGTCGATAGAGATGCTGATAAGGAAAAGACTGGAGATAAGATTTGGAACAATGGCAGAGGAAGGTGATTCCTCTGTCATAACATCGTGTAGAAAAGTATTGTTTTAGCAAATGACTATATAATATATGGTAAAATGGAAACATAATACAAGTTTGGAATTATGTTGTGAAAAGTTTACGAACATTTTTCATAGCCATGGGACTGGCAACTGCTACTCCTAATACGCTAAATGGAATGATGGCAAAATATAGTAAATTTTGCCAGCGTTCATGATTACGTTGTTCGTAATTCTTATCCAATGATGTTAGCTTTTCTTGGGTGCTCATGTCGTTGGATGATTTAATTAGCATAGTTTTCGTTATGTATTTTTCTTTAGATGTATTTTCTGCATCAGAGATGGATTCAAATGCTTTTAGGCACATATTTTCAATGATGCTGTCCTGTAGGGTGCTGTTTTCGTCTATTGTTTGGATATAATTATTTTCATTCATGTGATGCCTCCTGATTAAAAATCTTTGAATTGACAAGATATATTTTAAGATTTATTCTTACAAATGTAAATACTAATAATGATATACAAATGATGTAAATAATAAAATTAGGAGGATAAAATATATTATGAATGATATAAATAAGGCGCAATGCTGGTGCAATCGCCTGTATAAATTGATGAAAGAAAAGAATTATACTCAAAAAAGCTTCTTAAAAGAATATAAGGAAAAATACGGAGGCGGGACGCAGGCAAATATAAGCAGATGGCTGCGTGTAGGAAGTAAAATTGAAAATGGAAAAACAATAGGGTTTCCTTCATATGAAACAATGTCAAATTTGGCAGATTTTTTTGGAGTATCAGTAGGTTATCTTATTGGTGAAACAGATTATGAATCATTTGAAATGGAAAAAGTGTGTAAGTTTTTAGGACTGGAGGAAGAAACCGTAAAAGCTATAAAAGGAATAACTTCTGGTGAAAATATGGGCATTGGAGCAAACAGTATGTGCGGCGAATATAAATCAGCATTTCGTTATATTTTAACAGCAAGTAGTTTTCCTGTTTTTATTAAAGAGGTTAGAGAATATGCAGAAAATGTCTACAGATTGAAGCATCCGATAAAATATATGGATATAGTTTCTGCAAAAATGAGAAAAGATTTATTTGATTTGGCTGTTAAGTGTATGGATTATCAATGCATATCAGATGATAAATATGGAAGAATAGATGATTTTGAGGAAAATAGTGTAGAACCTACAGAAGAATTGTTAGAGGCAATTAGGATACTGAAAGATGCACGAGATGAAGATTATGCTCAAAAATGTCATATAGAACAAATGGTTAAACTTTCTGAATATGAACTTCAGAAAATATATTTTGAAGTTATTAAGGAATTAACCAAAGAAGAGCATTTATCAGATATGGTAATTCCTGTATATATTGAAAAAGATTTAATAAATTAAGGTTAAAATTAAAATAGCTTTCTGCTTTTGAAAAGTTAGTGAGAGCAGTTTTTAAATTTTAATTTACCAGCAATTTTGATTGGAGACGCTTAATTGTAATCCAAGATTCCATACCCGCTATCTTGGATAAGTGTAAAAGTTAATAGTTATCAGTGTAAAAGAAAGGTATGGATTTTCTTTTACAAATGAATTGAGACTGACTGGATAGTTGGTCTCTTTTCTGTTATGCTTTGATTTCTGGCGGCTGGAAAGGAGTCACCATGTCAAAGTTTTTATCTTATGAAGATCGAATGATTATTGCTCAACGCCTTCAGGAGAATGCATCCTTTGGGGCAATTGGCAAAGAGTTAGGAAAGGACCGTACAACCATTGCCAAGGAGATTAAAAAGTATTCCTATGACAAGAAAAGCGGTCGTCCTGGATATCCGTATAATCCTTGTAAATTCCGTGCTACATGCAAAGCAAAAAGGATTTGCGGAACAAGCTGTACACACCAATCTGCTTACAAATGCAGCCTGTGCTCTGAATGCACCTTACATTGTTCTGATTTTGTAGAAGATGTCTGTTCTGTCAAAAATAAGCCACCTTATGTTTGTAATGGCTGCAGTCAGCTGCCGAAATGCACGTTATTAAAACGTATTTATGATCCGGCAGATGCACATGAGCGTGCACATCATGCTGTTTCGGAAGCCAGAACCGGTATCATGTCCAACGAAGATGATATTGCAAGAATTAACGGGATCATCAGTCCTTTAGTTAAAAACGGGCAGTCGCTTCATCAAATCTATCTTGCTCATGTAGATGAACTGATGTGCAGTGAAAAGACATTGTATAACTACGTGGATGCCCAGCTCTTTGATATCAGGAACATTGATCTGCCCCGTAAAGTGAAATACCGTCCCCGTTATAAGAAGCCTGAATTTAAAGTTGACCGGGGCTGCCGTATTGAACGAAGCTACGCTGACTTTCAAAAATATCTGGGAGCAAACCCGGAAACGACCATTGTACAAATGGATAGCGTGATTGGTCGTGTGGGAGGAAAATGTCTTCTTACCATACACTTTGTAGAAAGCAGTCTCATGCTGGCTTTTTTGCGGGACGCAAATACATCAGCCTCTGTAATAGAGATCATAAACTTATTGGATGAAGTCCTTGGGGCAAAAACATTTAATAGCTTGTTTCCGGTTATTCTGACAGATAACGGAAGTGAGTTTTCAAATCCAAAGGAAATCGAAAAACGTAGCACCATTCCATGCAATAGAACAAAGATATTTTATTGCGATCCAAGTGCTCCTTATCAAAAAGGAGCCTGTGAAGTCAACCATGAATTGATACGTCGTATCCTGCCAAAAGGAAGCAGTTTCGATGAGCTGACACAACAGGATATTACTCTGATGATGAACCATATCAATTCTTATAAAAGAAAAAAGCTGAACAACCGTAGCCCATACGAAACATTCAGCTTTTACTATGGAGAAGATGTGCTTAAGAGACTGGGATGCTCACCGGTTGCCGCCGAGAACATCATCTTAAAGCCTAAACTTCTCAAAAAGTAACAAATAAATTTGCTGAGTGCCGCCAGAGCCAGAATAGAACAACTCTATCCAATCAAAAACAGGGATGGATTCTCCGAATACAAAAATTTCGAGAGAGAATTGATCTCTGGTTGTTGTACGCAAATTTATTGCTGAACGTATTATATCATATCGAAATAGAAATGAAAATTCGGGAATCTTGCTTACAAACCGGGAATTTCATTTACAAACCGGGAATCTCGCTTACAAAACAGGATTTTCATTTACAAAGAGGGAGTCTTGGGTTACAAAGGGGATTCTCGGGTTACTATTTATCTTTTGATTGGAGACAACTCCTTGAAAAGTAAAAAACAAAGTTGACGATATAAAACTCTGGTTTTATAATAGGGTTATGGAAAAGGTAAAAAATTGTCGATAAAATTTCAAATATACCAATGGAGGAATGCATATGTCTAATTTTGGTTTGCCTGAATATGATCAACACAGAGAATGGATTCGTAATGCGAGAAATCGTAACATGAAGTGGGAAGAGATTGATTATGCGGGGCGTGGTAATGATGAAGGATTATCAGAATTCCTAACCCAACAGTCCTTATTGAATTTTTGGAAAGAAGTTAGTTGCAGTGAATGGAAAGAACTCGTTCACTTACAAAAAGAGGCAGAAGAACAGACACAGGTTATAGATTATCTTAGTGGTCAGGCTATGATTATGGGTGAAGGCGAAGATAATGATGTTACGGTACCAGCAGATCCACAATCCGCATGGCAGTTATATAGAAAAAAATTGATTAAGGGTGGTTTTAAAGAAGAAATCGTTGATGAGATGGAGAGAACTACATTAAAGATTTTGAAGAGACTGAGCAGTGACACAACCGAAATGAAACCAGTTAAGGGATTGGTTATTGGTAATGTTCAGTCTGGAAAAACTGCAAATATGGCAGCTTTAATGGCTATGGCGGCTGACTGGGGATGGAATATGTTTATAGTTTTATCTGGAACCATCGAAAATCTTAGACAACAAACACAAAACCGGTTATTAAATGATTTAAATTGTCAGGGCAATCTCAATTGGAATGGTTTAGAGCATTTATCTAAAAAACCAATGCTAGGACAAAGGACACAGGATTTGCACTTTGATAAAACGTCAAAACAGAGATATTTTACAGTTTGTCTGAAAAATCCGGGAAGACTTAGGGGGCTTATACAATGGCTGCAATCTGATGGTAATAAACAAAAACAGATGAAGATACTGGTTATAGATGATGAGGCTGACCAGGCTGGTATTAACACAGCAAATGTTAATAGTTCAACGATTAAAACAATTAATAGATTGATAAGAGATTTGGTAAATGGAAAAAATGAGAAATCGCAGGAAATCAGTAATAAATATAAGGCGATGAATTATATTGGATATACAGCCACGCCATATGCAAATATATTAAATGAGGCTGGAGAAGATTCGTTATATCCTAGAAATTTTATATCAACATTAAGTGTATCAAAGGAATATTTTGGACCACAACAGATATTTGGATTTGAGGGCGGGGATTATGATTATGATGGTTTAGATATCGTGAGAATTATTGATGAGGATGATCTTCAGGCAATCAAAGAAATTCATGAAGAAGGATCCCCGTATGTTCCGCTCGCGTTACAGGATGCTATATGCTGGTTTCTGTGTGGCGTAGCCTGTATGAGAATATGGGGATACGGAAAGCCGATTAGTATGCTGATACATACAAGTCAGAAAACTGATCATCATCAGAATATTGCAGAAGCGGTCAGAGATTGGATTGTGAGCAAAGATGTAGATGAGATGATTAGAAGATGTGAAAAAGTATGGAATACTGAAACCAGTCAATTTACATTTGAAAAGTTTAGAGAACAATATCCACAATACGATAGGAAGGATGAAGAAATAAACAGATATCCTTCATTTGAGGACATACGTAAGGAAATTACAATTTTGTTGAGTAAAGAACCAACTAATATTCCATTGGATGAGGACGATGAGTTCGCATATCACGAAGGAATTCATATGTGTATTGATAATTGCAAGAATAATGGAATTACCGACGATGGAATGTATGTCAGATTGGCATATCCTACGGCTGATAACATGCCAACACCAGCACCGGCGTTTATTGTTGTGGGTGGAGCAACTTTGTCCAGAGGTTTAACGATTGAAGGACTTATCAGCACATTTTTCCTTCGTTCTGTTAGTCAGGCGGATACACTTATGCAAATGGGGAGATGGTTTGGATACAGAAAAGGGTATGAGTTGTTGCCGAGATTATGGATTACATCTAAGACAAATGATCAATTTAAATTTCTTGCAGCGCTGGATCAGGAGTTACGTGATGAAATACATGAAATGGACACCTTAGGAAAGAGTCCTGCAAATTATGGACCAAGAGTGAAAAATACTCCTAAAGCAAGTTTTATACGTATAACTGCAAAAAATAGGATGCAGAGCGCACAAGCAACAGATATGGATTTCAGTGGCTCTTTTAATCAGACATATTTGTTTGATAATGATGTAGCAGCGCTGAAACATAACATTGTTGAGACTGAAAAGTTTATTGCTTCATTAGGACAACCGGAAGAACGAAAAGAATGCAATCAACATGCGGAAAATACTTTTATTTGGAGGAATGTTGAATTCTCTTTGGTGAAAAAATATCTTGAAGAGTACAAATTTAATTCGAGATTAGGAGTTTTCAATGATATAGCTTCTGTTATTGCTTGGATTGAAAAAATTTCAGCAGAAGGGAAACTTGAAAATTGGAATATTATTTTGGCTGGAAAAGGTAGTGGTTCTGTTTGGAATTCACCAGTAGGTCCGGTAAAAAAAGTAAGCCGTACAAGGAAGAAATTGAAGAATGAATCGGATACGGTAATAAATATTGGTGTTTTAAGGGATCCAAAAGATATTATAGCTGATATAGATTTGGAAGGACAGCCGCAAGAGATTGTGAGCAAGGTTAAGGATTTTAAATCAAAATATGCAAAAGAGATTAGAAGTTTAGCTGGTTTAGATTCAACTCCACAGATGATTGTTTATATAATAGATAAAGATTCAAAAGCGGTAAAAGGCTCTGATACGAGAGAAGATCTAAATTCGGTTGAGGATATTGTAGGTATTTGTATGAATATTCCGGGTGGAAAACGCGGAACAGATTATACAGCGACTGTATCTATACATATGCAAAATAATCCATTTGACGACGAAGGTGACTTGGAGGGAACAAATGAAAATTGAAATTGCTGAACCTGGTAGAATGACCCAGTCGGGGAGTTCATTACTAAAATTGATACAAAATAATAATATGCCTATTTTAGATTTGTTGGTTCGAGAATCCATACAGAATAGTCTAGATGCAAAAAATGATACAGACCCATATGTGACTGTAGATTTTTTTACAGGAGAATTTAATAAAATATCTTTAAATAAGGAATTAGAGGGCATAACAGAAACTTTAAATAGAAAATATTGGAAAGACACGTACAAATTCATAGCAGTACGTGATTCAAATACTGTTGGACTGACAGGCAAGCTGCATTATGATGAAGTAACAGATAACCAGTATGGAAATTTATTAAAGTTGATTTATGAAATAAGTAAACCACAGGAAGCAGAAGGTGCAGGTGGTTCATGGGGACTTGGTAAAACTGTATATTTCAGAGTTGGAATAGGACTGGTTGTTTATTATAGCAGAATACTGAATGAAGAAGGAATATATGAGTCGCGATTAGCAGCTTCACTGGTGGAAAATGAAATGAATGCTGACTCACTTATTCCTGCTTTGCCGGGAAAATCAAAGCGAGGTATAGCATGGTGGGGACAGGAAATCGGCAGCAACAAAACAAAACCTATTACAGATGAAAAGTATATTGAAAAAATTTTAAATATATTTAGAATCGAACCATATGAAGGTGATTTAACAGGAACCACAATAATCATTCCTTATATTGATGAACAGATGTTACTTGAAAATAATCAGATAGAATATAAAGATAGTGAAGATAATAGAATACGTCCTTTTTGGAGATGCAGTATTGAAGATTATCTTCGAATCTCTATACAAAGATGGTATGCTCCGAGATTAAACAATGAAAAATATCCATATGGGAAATTTCTACGCGCACGAATCAATAAAAAAGGAATTGGTTTAGACAATATGGAACCTGCATTTCAGATTGTACAAGCACTTTACAATAGGGCTGTGTCAGAAGAGGCTGGGAATGATATTTTGGCACAAGACGGCGTGGAGTGTAAATCAGAAGACATTCTTTTGCGTAAGGTATTGGAAACAACAAAGGCTGGTACGATTGCGTATACGAAAGTTCCACGTAAAATATTGAAAACAGGATATCCAGATAACAAACCAGAGCCGTACATGTATTTTAATTGTGAAATAAAGGATAAAGAAAAGAATAAACCTGTTTTATTTTTTACTCGTAAACCAGGGATGATTGTATCATATGAGGATGTGGGAAACTGGGTTGATGGAATAAGTGCTTCTAGTAAAGATGAATTTATTTTTGCTATTTTTGTGCTAAATTCAGAAAATAAACTTACTAATACAAGAGAGCCATATAGTCTTGAGGAATATGTAAGAAAAAGTGAGATGGCCGATCATACTTCTTGGGGAGACTTTAGTATGGGTAATAATAACCCGAGAATTGTGTCAAAGGTACAAGCGCAGATTAATAGTAAAATTTCTAAGGAATTTTTTGTAGAGGAAGAAGATACAACTAGCAGATTAAACTCTGGTCTTGGAAAAATGTTTGGAGATTTGTTATTACCACCTGAAAATTTTGGTAAAAAGCCAAGTGGTGGAACAAGTGGTGGACAAGGCGGAAGTGGACACACCGAAACACATAAAAATGTTGTTTTTGGTTATGAATCATCAAAAACAAAATATTTTGCGAATGGGATGACGGTTAAGTTAACAATCAAATCGCGAAGAAAGATTTTGGCTACAGGGATTAATTTGGCAATAGATTCTGAGACAGGTGCAATTAAACCTAAAGACTGGGAAGAAAAAATGGGATTATCCATGCCGTTTGAGATAGTTTCTGCAGATATTGTTGTTACAAAAGTAGATAAACTTAAAACAAATTTAAAAATGGCAGTAGATAGCAGTAATGAAAGTTCTGGAATAAGTGACATTTCTTGTGAATTACTTAAAACGAAAAATGGTGCTGGTTATGGTATACATGTAAGGTCAGATGCTGAGCATTTGATAGAAATGGAACTTGATATTACTTTGCAGTTGAATAGAAAAGATATTAAACCATTGTTTAATGTTGAAAAGAATGAAGGTGATAAATAATGGCAGCGAATATTTCACTTTTTCCGGTAATAACGGATGATTTGTTAGGTAAAACTAGATTCCAGGCATCACCATATCAGCTTTATTATGTAAGAGATGATCAGGAATATGTATTGCGTACGGAAGAAGTTGATAGCAGTACTATAGTTCATAAAGTGATCGATGATGAGGGAATATGGTCTCCGGATGATTATCAGTTATGTATTGGAAGAAAGTATTCAATTCGTACATATCAGTGTTTGTTTGGACCAAACGGAATAGCATGTAATAATGCAAAACTGGGAATAGCATTAATGTGGACATCCCCTGATTCAAAGCAAAGAGGTGTTATTCCGATTGGAGAGATAGAAAATTCCCAAAGAGATTTGGAATTTGAGTTAAATTATGAATTCTCAGAAGCTCAATTAAGAGGAAGTGTGGAATTTTCGACAATTATTTATTTGAAAGAAGCAGGCACTCCGCTTTGGGGAGAGGAACATCTGGCTAATCAATATGGATGTATTTTAGGAGAGTTAGATAATAAATTTGTAATAAGGCTAGATGGAAATGGCTCAGTATTTCCTATGTATGAAATACATGAACCGGGTCAGCCATTGTGGTATGTAAAATGTGATTGGATAGATCCAACATATGACCTGTTTTCAGACAGTGTTTCTATATACATAAATACTGCACACAAAAATTACAAGTATTTAGATAAAACGAAAAGAACATTTGATGAGCAACTTTTAAAGGAAATAATGGCAAGTGCACTAGGTGTTATTGTTACAAAATTAAAAGAACAGGAAGATTATTGGGATGCAACTACTTCTGGTGAGGATTTGCAAAATGGTAGTGTGTCAGAAGCTATCCACTATTTCATTGATACATTGGAGTGGGATGTTTCTGGACCGGAGGCAATGTCATTGTCTATAAGAAAATTTTTTGATCAAAGGATATAGAAAGTATGATTATTAAAACATTAAATCGTTCGGAGGCTCAGAATGCAATGAAAGAATGGGTTTTGAATTATCCTTCATTGCCGGAAGTCGAGGGAGATTATTTGAAGATACGTAAAGATATACAAGAGTTTAATCAAAAGGTGAGAAGTGAGTGCCCGGATAGTATAGCAAAAAAAGATTACTACATAGATGCTCACATTGGAATTTTGTTGTACGATTATTTGTGGCGTGTGCCGGGATTTAACCTTAGAGCTGCAGCTAATGACGATTTTTGGAGATATCTTTCGATAAAGGTTATACCAGATGTCGTTGCTGAAAGATGGGGATATGATAATGAGAGTCATTATTGGAGCAAACCTGCAAGAATATGGCTTAGATCAATTTGGTGGTACGTACATTTGTCGTGGCAGGGAGATATGCAGACAACTGCCAAAGTATTGGAGACTCCATGTTTTACAACCGACAGTATATTGAATTTAGAGGAAAGAACAGGACGTAAGGGAACGTTTATAAATGTATATAGATACATTATGTATTACTATAGTCATATACCGCAACAGGTTCTTGATGAATACAATAAGAACACAGAAACGCAGCAGGATGATTTATTCAGAATTGTAATGAAATTGAATACTGCTAAAGTGATGGTTGTGGATCCGGCATTATATTTGGGTGGCGAAAAAGAATATGTACGCTCTTTATTTATGGATTCGGGGGTGCGTGTGTAATGTTACCTAAAATTATTGATCTGTTTTCAGGGTGTGGTGGATTGGCACTCGGATTTGAAAAAGCGGGTTTTGATATTGTGGCAGGAATTGAATTGATGCCAGAAGCATGTAAAACCATTTCTTACAATCTTTCCTGGCGCTATGGAAAAAAAGAAACACATATATGCGGAGATATAACAGAAATAGAAGCAAGTGTGTTTAAAAATAGTTTTGGAGATGAAGGGTGTATTGTTATAGGAGGACCGCCATGCCAGGCGTATTCTATGGCAGGTCGCGGGAAACTTAGATCACTCGGTGAAGATAGAGTAAATATAAAAGATGCAAGAGGATATCTGTATCAGGATTTTTTGAGATTTGTATTCGAATTGGAAGCAAGAGCTGTTGTGATGGAGAATGTTCCGGAATCAACAAATTTTGGCGGTAAAAATATACCAGAAATAGTATGTACTGAGTTAACTAAAAAAGGTTATAAGGCATATTGGACAATACTTAATTCTGCCGACTATGGTGTTCCACAGGTAAGAGAGAGAGTTTTTGTTGTAGCAATCAAGGGGGATGAAGGAAAAGAGATAAAACTACCAAATCCAACACATCGAAATGAGGTTGATGTATTGACTCAGCATCAAAAACGATTTGAGGGATATAAGCAATGTCAATTTTTTGTGGAACCCAATGGAACAACAGATGAATTAAAACCATGGGTTACTGTAGGAGATGCTTTTTCAGATTTACCAGAAGTATTTCCGACAGCAGACTCAAAATACAAATTGGTGTCATTAAATATTGAGTATCCATATAAAACGGAAGCACAGAATGAATATCAAAAAATAATGAGAACCTGGTATGGTAAAGAGGGATTTGGTGTTTCGGCAAATGCATTCAGAAGGAATACCAGAGATTTCCCGATCTTTGAGAGAATGCAACAAGGAGATAATTATATTGCGGCGACAAAGATAGCAGAAGAGCTATTCTATGAAGAGGCAAAACTTTTTGGGTATGAGAAGGATAGTGAGGAATACATTAGTCTCTATAATAAAATGGTTCCGCAATATGATAAAGAAAAATTTGAGAATAAATGGAAAAAACTTGATGTAACAAAACCATCTCATACATTAGTAGCACATTTGGGAAAGGATACATATAGTCATATTCATCCAATTGAACCAAGAGGAATTACCGTAAGGGAGGCTGCAAGGTTACAATCTTTTCCAGATGATTTTTTCTTTGATTGTTCTATGGGCGATGCATTTAAGCAAATTGGAAATGCTGTACCTCCGCTATTGGCGTATGGAGTTGCAAAAACAGTGTTGAATACTTTTGAGGAGGAATAGGCTATGGGAATACTGGAGGAAATTAGAGAGTATTTCGCATCGACGCAAAATGGTGCAAGAGAAATTAAAACGTTACCAAAAGAATACTCAGCAATGGTTATCCGTGATAATGAAGGATATGGTGTTGCTATTGAATTTGATGATATCAGAGATATTTCAGAAAAATTTGCCAATAGCAGATTGTTTTCCAGAACTCTTGCGATTGGTGGGATAGAAAAAAAGTATCTTATTCTAAGTTGTATGTTGGATAGTTTACGATATGAATTTGCTACGGTCTGTGCGCAGTTTGTAGAGCCAGGAATTGACGGAATGGATAGAAAAAATCTTATGTCTGAACCATTGGAATGGTGGAAAAAGTGGCGTGAGTTAATGGGAAATACCATTTCTAATAAGGAAGCCTACAGTGTAATTGCAGAAATGATGGTTTTAGATGATTTATACACTCAGGATAATACTGTGGAATGGACAGCTGTTAATTCTGGGAGCCACGATATAGAGGGAAACGAGAGCAGCTATGAAGTTAAGTCAACAGTAAAACGTTATGGTGCTACTATTACTATATCTGGACAGCATCAGCTCCAAAGTTTAAAAAGGTTACAGCTATATTTCTGTAGATTAGAACAGTCAAGAACAGGAATATCTATAAATGATATGAAGGATAGACTAGTTGCAGATGGATATGATAAAGATAAGATTGAACAGCAGTTATATCAGTTGGGATATGAGCGGGGTGCAAGTATAAGGGAAGAAAAATACAAAGTATTAGAAAAAAGAAAATATGAGGTCGATGATACATTTCCGAAGATAACAAAAGCCTCATTTAAGGATGATCATATACCGGAGTCAATAACGCAAATTACATATACCATTGATTTGGATGGCTTGGAATATACTGTATGGTGATCCCGGGAGAAAAGAAATGTTTAGAGTAATTGAAACTTTTAGTGGAATTGGCAGTCAGGCAAAAGCATTAACAAGAATTGGAAAACCTTTTGAAATTGTAAATACTGCAGATTGGGATATTAACGCAATACTGGCATATTGTCTGATACATAAAGGCAAAATTGATATTAATAAATATGCAGATATTTCAGATGAAGATGTTACAAATTTTTTAAAAGGTTTATCGCTGAGTTCCGATGGAAAGAAACCTATGAGTGATGAGGCGTTTAGGCGAATGCCAATGCATTTGAAACGAAGATTGTATGCAGCAATAAAAGAAACAAGAAATATGGTAAGTATTACGGATGTTATGGGAAGTGATATACCCGACAATATTGATTTGTTCACATATTCATTTCCTTGTCAGGATTTATCATTATGTGGATGCTGGCATGGGAATAAAAGTGGAATAGCAAGGGATGCACATAATCGTTCTGGTATGCTTTGGGAAGTTGAACGTATATTGCTTGAAATGAATGAAATGGGAAAAGAATTACCTCGCTTTCTGCTTATGGAAAACGTGACTAATATTCTGTCAAAACCACATGCTGCAGATTTTGGTGATTGGAAGGAAACTTTAGAAAATCTGGGATATTATAATAAAATATATAGGCTTAATGCTCAAAATTTTGGTATTCCTCAAAAAAGAGAAAGAGCGTATATGATCAGTATATTGTGCAAAAATAATGCAGAAACGATAGCCCAAGTAGAAAAGTACTTTGAAGAACATAATTTGGAAAAGGATGAAGCAACGCGTTTAAAGCAAAGGAATTTAAGGTTAAAAGACATTCTTTGTTTAGATTACGATGATGTTCCCCGATATAAGGAAGAAGCTGATGCAAGTAAACCTAATGATACGCCTTCCAGAAGAAAAATATGGGAAGATAATGAATTGTTGTATGATGGAAAAGAGATTAGGGACATCGTTGTTAATACAGTAACGACAAAGCAGGACCGTAATCCTAATTCCGGCTTGATTATTTATAAGAATCGGGCAAGAGGAAAGACAAAATGGAGATATCTGACTCCAAGAGAGTGCTTTAAGTTGATGGGATTTGATGAATCGGATTTTGACAGGATAATTAGTGATAATCCTATGGTAACAAAGAACAGATATTTGTATTCAACAGAGAAGCTTATTAAACTGGCAGGTAATAGTATCGTGGTTGATGTTTTGGAAGCTATTTTCCGACAGATAATGGATATTAATGGGAAGATTTTAGGTGAAAGAAAATGACAATAAATCAGAAAAAGTCTTTAGTGGCATTTTACATTTCAAAGTTTAATGATGATGCATTTCGTGAATTGGGATATAGTGGACCGGTGTCAAAAGCGATGGATGACTTATCAGTACGAATTACCGGTCCGGGTGTTGAACCTAATGCTTATTTAAGACGAAGACGGGATGAATTTGATGTGTTTTTTGATAATGGAAGAGCTGGACAACATAACAGAAAACCAACAGCGACTGTAACAGAACTTTATGAGCAATGGGATGTAATGGAGTTTAAAGAAATAACAGAAATTGTGAAATCAGTTTTGGATGGAACAATGGAAGAAACTCAGGTGATAAATTTAGATGTTGATGGAGAAAAAGTTTCAGAATATGATGTTGAACAGTATTTAAACTTTGATGATAATACAGCAGCATTAAATAAGACGGTAAAATCTGTGATAGAACGTACCTATTCTAAAAAGAAAGTAAATATGTTAAAGCGTCTATATGCGTATAGATGTCAGATATGTGGTCAAAATATCGGTGAAGAACATGGCGTTAATATTGCGGAAGCTCATCATATTAAGTATTTTTCAAAGAGTGTTGATAATTCATCAGATAATCTTCTTATATTGTGTCCAAATCATCATAGTCTGATTCATGTATTAAATCCAAAATTTGATTATGATGAATTACAGTATATTTATCCAGACGGAAAGACTGATAAAATTATATTGGATTTGCATCTGACTCATGGTAAGGAGGAAGAATAAAAATGACAATATCTGAGCAAATAAAAGTATTATGTGTCAGACAGAAAATAAGTCTGGCAGAGTTGGCAAGGAGATTGGGAACAACACCTCAAAATTTTAATGCAAAACTGAAAAGAGAAAGTTTTACTGTGGCAGAGCTTGAGGATATAGCAGAAGCCGCGGGAGTTACTTTTGAAAGAAGTTTTGTGTTGGATGATGGAGACACAGTATAAGAAGGTGATATATATGGCGGATGTTTTGACTAAAGAACAACGGCATAAAAACATGAAAAATATTCATGGAAAGGATACTAAAATTGAAATTATCCTTAGAAAAGCTTTATGGGCAAAAGGTTATCGGTACCGGAAGAATTATAAAAAGTTACCGGGAAATCCGGATATTGTGTTGACAAAATATAAGATAGCAATTTTCTGTGACGGAGAATTTTTCCATGGAAAGGACTGGGAAGTATTAAAACCCAGGCTGGAGAAGAGCAATAACAGTGAATTTTGGATAAGTAAGATATCTAGAAACAGAGAGAGGGATGATGAGGTAAACAAAAGATTGTTGTTTGAAGGGTGGACTGTTATCCGATTTTGGGGTGATGATATTAAGAAGCATACGGATGAGTGTGTGAAGGTTGTCGAGGAGGCAATATTTGATTTGAATTTTGATGAAAGTGAAGACTTTAATTAAGAATAAAGTCTGAGTTATAATTTAAATAGAAAAAATGAGACTAATAGATAGCAGTTCTATTTTAGGAAAGGTGGATATTTGCATGGATTATAAAAGCAAAGTGAAAGAGCTAATTGAATATCCTAGAGAAGCGAATTGGTATGAATTCAAGACCAACTGGTATGAGCCAGCAGGAATTGGTGAATATATTTCTTCGTTGTCAAATGCTGCCGCATTGGAAGGGCGCGAAGCCGGATATTTGGTATGGGGAGTAGACAATGATACTCATGAAATTATTGGAACAACTTTTGATTATACGGTTGATGTAAAGAATGAGCCACTAGAGCATTATTTGGCAAGACAGGTTTTTCCGGATAACAATTTTTCATTTCACGAAATTACAGTAGAAGGAAAAAGGGTTGTCATTTTAGATATACCTGCAGCAACTAAAGTACCGACCAGTTTTGATAATAACAGATATTTACGCATTGGATCCAGTAAAGTAAATCTGAATAAATACCCAGAGCGTGAGTCGAACCTATTTCATGTATTGCGTGTTGGGCTACCTACGATTTGTAATACAGAATCGGAGAATCAAGAATTAACATTTGATAAATTGTTTGTATATTATGCATCAAAGGGAATTACACTAAATAAAAGAACTTTTAAGAAGAATCTTGGCTTTTTGCTGGACAATGGGAAATATAATATGTTGGCGCAGTTAATGTCAGATAATAGCGGCATTCCGATACGTTTTGCAATTTTTAAAGGTAAAGATAAAACATCCACGATGTATTCTGTTCGTGAATTCGGAAATACCTGCTTGCTGATGTCGTTAGATAAAGTTCTTGAGTATGGTGGTGTACTGAATGTTCCACAGGCAGATGAACGAGAAAGAATAGTGGAGAGAAAAGAGATTCCTCTATTTGATGAAGAGGCATTCCGAGAAGCAATGATAAATGCATTTGTGCATAATCAGTGGACAACGGGGAATGCGCCAATGATAACAGCGTTTTCTGACAGAATAGAGATTTTATCCAGAGGAACAATTCCTCCGGGACAGACAATGGAAGGATTTTTCGCGGGTGAATCTGTACCGGTAAATCAAAAATTATCAGATATGTTATTGCAACTGCACATAAGTGAGCGTACAGGTCGTGGAGTCCCAAAGATAACAGAGGTTTATGGAAAAGGAACATATGAGTTCAGGGAAAATTCTATTGTCGTGTCCATTCCGTTTACTAGGGTATCAACAGAGGATGAGGACCCAAGATGGACCCAAGATAGGACCCAAGATAGGACCCAAGATGGAACTCAAGAAGATAGTAAGGGTAGTTCGGAGGATGAGAAAATTAAGCGTATTTTGGAATTTTGTCAAACCCCGAAAGGTATATTAGAAATCACAGAAATGTTAGGATATTCCGGAAGAAAGCCAACGAAGAAATATGTCAAACCATTGGTTGAACAAGGACGTTTGGCGATGACGATTCCGGATAAGCCTCAAAGTAAGAATCAAAAGTATGTAACCGTGAAGTAATTAATGGTGGGTGAATAGAACGATGGACTAGTTTGGAAGGGCATTTTAAAGAATAAGAAGTATTGTGCTTATTTCAACCAAAATCTGGTGCGTTTTCCTTAAAAAACAGCAACCCTGTCCATAGACAAACACAAAAACCCATCGTATAATGAATACACGATTTGCAAATTTCATACTCTGCCGAAGTGTACAATTACTGACCGAAGCGGTATGATACTTTTGCATAAATCAGAAAAAGGTCACAAACTGACACTTTTTCGAGAAAATAAACCATGATAGTACCTTGTGGACGACACCGGATTGGTTTATACTATATCCAGGCTTGAGACAAGCCAATGAGAAAATGAAAATTGACAACTGAATATCAGTTACAGATTTGAGTAAAATTACGGATCATATACCCGCAGGATGAAAGTCACAGTTATCATATTAGTAGGCTGATGGATTGAGAGATGAAGGTCAAGGGGCTGGACGGAAGTTCGGGCAATGCGGGAGCAGGTATGTTGCGTAAGGATAATAACCCATGAGGGGCGAGAAGTTCGTCCCGATCCCCGTAATGCAGGTAGGGGAGATAGTGCTTCTCCGGAATGGAGAAGGGCGTCGTGAACACAGATAGTGGCTCATCTGTAATTCCCGGAGGTGAGTACACCTCTACGTATACGGGGCGATGAGGGGTCAGAAAGACCGGCGTATACCTTCATAGGACGTTAAGAGAAGTCCAAAACAGAATTAGTGATAACCAAAATCGTTATCCATAGTTTATGCATTTTCAAATGAGCTATGGGTAGCGATTTTTTTAATGGAGGTAACGCAGATGGAGGAAAAAATAGATATTAAAGCAAAGACAATTAAGATGGATACGGGTAAAGGGAATACCATAAAAGTAACCATGTCATACGGTGAACAATCAACTTTGGAAGAGTTGTTGATAGCCTATTTGGGGCAGGAAATAGCAGGTGGAAGTGCAGCATAATAGTGGCTGCCCGATGATTTATAAGGGCTCGTGTGATGGTTGTGACTGGTAAAAATGCTGAAAATTATATTTTGTCAGAAAATGTGGAAAAAAGTGGTAGACAAATATTTGCTTGGAATGTAATATAAGCATGTGGCAGGAAAACAGATTAAAAAATAGCCACAATACCTGTAAAACATTGCGAACGCCTAGCCAACGTGATGACCAATGTTAAGTTTTTCTAATTGAATAGTTGACAGCAAGACAGCTTGAAAATGTCGGTGCAGATGAGACACCATGAAATAATAACCGCTGTCCATGGTCAACAAAGTAAGCGCAAGCTTACATACATATTTACATACGGAAACATCGTATGGATGCAGAGTATGGCGTCAGAGATTATAAGAATATATGACGTCAAAACAGTTTAAGTTGAAATGAATATCGAACCAGAATGAAGAAAAGATGTAAGTTATTTAGCTTTTCTGTAGGGTTTGTGCTTTTCGGCTTTCGTGTGTAAATGTGATATGTAGCGCGGTTGTTACAGCAGATGTAACAAGAGACTTTGTTAACTATGGAGAGCGGTTTTTGTGTCGCATGATTTAGCCATAAGGAGGACATTTTCAGGCTGTTTTTCATTTTTGAAGGGAAGGAGAAGAGTGTATTTTGCAGGAAACAGATACGAAAGAGCGGAATGTGACGGAGTGTTCGCAGCATGATGCAAAACAACAGGGAAAGGCGAAACGGTATGGAAAATATACTGTTCAGTCCACCTTTGCAGGAAGCTGTAGCATTACGGATGTTATGAATTGCTATATAGAACGGAAAGCGTCACTTAGATATCAATAGAAGCTATTTTTACAGCAGTTGAAGAACGATAGGAGGAATTGTAATGAGTAAGAAACAGATTGATATATACAGAACAGGAATTTATCTGAGATTGTCTCAGGGAGATGAAGATATTGATGGACTGGAGAAGAAGGAAAGTAACAGTATTTCCAACCAGAAACTTTTGCTGGAGGGATTTATAGGTGCCAATGATGATTTGAAGCTGGTGGATATTTTTATTGATGACGGTTACAGCGGAAGTAATTTTGACAGACCGGAGTTTCAGAGGATGATGGCATCCATGAAAGCGGGGAAGCTTGACTGCATTATTGTAAAAGATTTATCCCGACTTGCCAGGGAGCGTATTGGTGCGGATGAGCTGATACAGAAAACTTTTAAGAAATATAATGTGCGTTTTATTGCGGTATCGGAAGGGTACGATAGCCTGACTGCCAGTAGCAGTGAGACGCATACGATCATTCCTTTCAAGAACCTGCTGAATGAGCAGTATAACGGTGATACGTCCATGAAGGTTCGTACCAGTCAGGGCATTTTGAGAAGAAATGGGCTGTTTATCGGCGCATTTGCACCATATGGTTATCAAAAGGCAGAGGATAATAAGAATCATCTGGTGCCGGATCCTTATGCAGCCGGTGTGGTTCAGGGGATATTTGCAAAGAAGCTTTCGGGAATGAGTGCATCAGGAATTGCAAGGATTCTTAACAAGAATGGCGTGCTTGCACCATCGGAATATAAGGCAAAATGCGGAGAAAAATACAGTACCAGTTTTAAAGGCGCAGGACAGTCAAAATGGTCTGCCCAGACAGTGTCCAGGATTCTTAAGAATGTGGTGTATATCGGAACATTGGCGCAGGGAAAACGAACAACTGTCAGTCACAAGGTTAAGAAGGAAATAGCAGTACCGGAATGTGACTGGGTGGTAGTGGAGAATGCGCATGAAGCAATTATCAGCAGGATGGACTTTGATGCAGTACAGATTCTGATGAGTCGGGATACCATAGAAGTTGCTGGAAAAAACGAATCATATATGTATGCGGGAATTTTATATTGTGGTGATTGTGGCAGCAGTATGGTTCATCGCAAGGAGTCATACAAGGGCAGGGAATATATCAACTATATCTGTTCTAATTATAACCGGAACGGTAAAGATGCCTGCAGTCGTCACTGCATCCGTGAGGAGGACCTGAATCAGATTGTGCTGGGAGAATTACAGGGATATATCAACAGTATGTGCGACTGTGAAAAGGTGCTGGCACATCTGGATGAGCTGAATGTGAATTATGATGAGGCCGTTGCCCATGATAAAGAGATTGTTGCACTGAAGCAGGAGCTTACAAAATGTTCTGCATTTAAGGCTTCACTGTATCAGGATTTGCGTGATGAGATTATCAGCAAAGAGCAGTTTACAAGGTACCGCGAGGAGTTTTCGGCAAAAGAGCGGGAGCTTGAACAGGCAATCAGGGAGCAGGAGACAATCATCCGCAATATATATGAAAATGGAATTGTTGTGGCAAAGGATCTGGAGCAGTTTCGTGAAGGTCTGGTGATTGGAAATCTGGATCGTGTGGCACTTGTTTCATTTATTGACAGAATTTTGATCTATGATGATTTCAGGGTGGAAATTGTGTTTAAGTATCGTCAGGAGATGGAAAAGGTTACCGGATTGTTTGATGTCGTTAATGAGAAAGATGCGGAACCTGTGTACACCATGGTAGATGGTTTGCCAGTGCTGGAGCTTAAGGAGGCGGTGTAAATGGCGAGAACGAAGAACAGATTTAATGCAGTTCAGATACCGGAAGCGGTAACAGCTGGTGTACCTGTAAAGCAGAGAAAATCCTTTCGTGTTGCACTTTATGCCAGATTGTCGGTGGAACTGAAATCCAGACCGTCGGAGTCCATAGCCAACCAGCTGAGTATTTTAAGAGAATTTATCAAGGATAAGGCTGAATTTGCAGAATACCATGAATATGTTGACAGTGCAGTGTCGGGAACCAGTTTTGACAGACCTGCATTCGGGCAGATGATGGATGATGTCAGAGAAGGGAAAATCAGCTGCATTATTGTGAAGGATATGTCCCGTTTTGGCAGGGATTATATCGAAGCCAGCAACTATATTGAGACGATATTCCCGTTTCTTGGGGTACGTTTTATATCGGTAAGTGATCATTTTGACACGGAAGCAGAATTTAACCAGAATAAGGCGTTGGAAATAGCGTTGAAAAATCTGGTGAATGACATGTATGCCAAGGATATTTCAAAGCGTGTTTCAGTCAGTCGCAGGCTTGATATGGAAAGGGGCAAATTTACCGGAAGCAATGCACCATATGGTTATAAGGTGGATAGCGGGGATGCACTTCGCAAGTATGTGATAGACAGGGACGCGGCGGCAGTTGTCCGTCAGATTTTTGAACTGGCAGCAGATGGAGTGACGCTCAGGGAGATTGCGAAAGCACTTCAGGAGTATCGTCTTGCATTACCGGGAGATTATCTGAAAACAGGGAATCTCTATGTGGAGGAAGGTGCAGAGGCAAAGGCGTGGTATCCCGGTACGATTTCCAACATCCTGAAAAATCAGGCTTATATTGGGAACATGGTACAGGGGAAAAGGCGTACCAGCCTGTATGATAACGAGGCAAGGCATGCTACGGACGAAAATGATTGGATTGTGGTTGAAAATACACATGAAGCGATTGTGGATATGGAACTATTCGATAGGGTAAGAGCTGTTATGGATAAGAAGGTGGAAGAAAGCATTTTCACATCTGGCAGGGGAAAGAATCTGCCAATAAAAGAGGATATCTTTGCAGGAATTTTATTCTGTGGAAATTGTGGCAGAAGAATTCCTTTAGCTTCCAGAATCCTGGAGAAGGACGGAGTGCTGGAGCGCCAGTATTTTTATTCCTGCAGATACAATTATGATTTCGGTGGGAAACAGTGTGGCTGTACCATTATGGAGCAGGAGCTTATAAAGGTAGTGCATAACCTGCTTACAACTCAAATTGCAGTACTTACAGACAGTGCCAGGACGGAGGCTTCCATGCGAGGTGTGATGGACAGGGAACTGAAAAATCATGATGTGCGTATTCAGAAAATTCAGAAGCAGATTGACAGAAAGAATTATGAAGAGAGTAAGGCATATCAGTCTTATGTTACCGGTGAGATTACTAAGGCTGATTTCAAGTACAGGCAGGAGAAAAATGCTGATGCCATAATGAGACTTCGGGGACAGATATCGGATGAAGAGGCAAGCCGCAGGCGTGTGAAGAGATTTTGTGAGAAGAAGATACAATGGCTGAAAGCAATTTATCGTTTTCAAAGTGCGGTTACCCTGGATAGAAATATGATTAAAATTCTAGTCGACAGCATTTACCTGTATCCGGATAAGAGGCTGGTAATTAATCTGAATTTTAAAGATGAGTATGCCAGGATGGCAGACGGAGAGGAGATATAGAATGGAGCAGATAGCAATATATTTGAGATTATCAAAGGAAGATGAATTTGTAAAAGATGAGAGCAACAGTATTACCAATCAGCGTGCTTTTATCCGTGGATTTATTAATAAAAATAAGGAACTTCGCAAAATGAGTGTGGTTGAGTTTGTGGATGATGGCTATTCTGGTAAAAATATGGACCGCCCGGATATGCAGAGAATGCTGGAAATGGTGAAAAGAAAGCAGATTTCATGTGTTATTGTAAAGGATTTCTCCAGATTTTCAAGAGATCATATCGAGCAGGGAAAATATATTGAACAGATATTTCCTTTTATGGGTGTGCGATTTATTGCCATAAATGATAATTATGACAGCGCAGATTATGTGGGTGGTATCGGTGAGATTGATGTTGCATTTAAGGGGATTCTATATGATTTCTTCAGTGAGGAACAGTCTTCCAAAGTATCATTGACACTTGATACAAAGCGTGGCAATGGTAAATACATAGCTACCTATGCTCCTTATGGCTATGTGAAAAGTCCGGAGGACAAGCATAAGTTGGTTGTGGATGAGTTTGCCAGTCAGATTGTAAAGCGCATTTTCAAAGAGTTTCTGTCTGGAAAATCTATGTACAAAATTTCAGAAGGACTGAACCGGGATGGAATAGATACGCCGGGAGTGTATATTGCCATGCAGTCTGGAAGTGAAAAGCAACTTGCCAGATATCGTGAGAAAAAGCCTCTCTGGAATAATGTTGCAATAGGAAGAATCCTCGGAAATGAGCAGTACACCGGCACGATGGTTTACAGCCGATTCAAGAGTGAGAATGTTGGCGATAAACACGCCAAAGCACTTCCAGAGGATGAATGGAAGCGTGTGGAAAATTGTCACGAAGCAATTGTCAGCAAGGCGGATTTTGAAAAAGTCGCTGCCATGCGAAAAGGAAATACATGTGCCAGTGCCAAAAGAAAGCATGAAACACATTGCCTGACTGGTAAAATGATCTGTGGTAACTGTGGGCATCGCCTGTCTCATACTTATGCCGGTCGACCGAAGTATTATTGTGCAAATCATTATCTGGACAAGACTGATGAAAAATGCAATATCAGTGTGCTGGATGCGGATATGGAGAGCGTTGTGAAGAAAGCACTTCAGATGATGATTGATGTCCTGGTAGATTCCAGAAATGTTGTGGATATGCAGCGGGAGAAACAGGCAGAGCGATTAAAGCAGGCAGAGAAGCATCTTTCAGATATGGAGCATAGCCGTGAACTAATTGAAAAGGATTTGCGTGAAGCTTATGAAAGCTACAAGCTGGAAATGACAGATAAAGAAACATATCTGGAACAGCGTAAGACATATGAGCAGATACTTGAGCGCCTACAGGAGAATATCGAAGAGCAGATGGCAGCAGTCACCAAGATGGCAGATATGGATGTGCCGGAAGTGGCAGGTTTGGAGATGCTGGAAGGGCAGCTGAAGCTGACGGGACTTAACAGAGAAATGGTGGATGCTTTTGTGGAGGAGATTGTCGTGTATGCAAAGGACAGGGTGAAGATAAAGTGGAAGTTTCGGGATGAGTTTGGGGAGGTGGGAAAGGCTCGAAAGCCTTGATAATACTGATTATTCTGGTAGAGATTAATGAGGGGAGGTGGTATAATTGGAATGGGAGCGAAAAGTCAAAACAAATATATATTGTCAAGAAGGAAAAGAGGTGAAGTGATTGAAGAAGCAATTGATTATTTTGTCGTTAAGTCCGTTATTTTTACTAACAATACTGCAATATTTTCCATTTGAGAAGTTTGGTTGTGTGGTTGGCAATTTGTTCAATATTCAGATGATTTATAAACATTTGCCGTTATATATAGGAATGTGGATTTGTTTGATTTGGGTTATTGTGTCTTTGATCATATTTATTAAATTTGTATGTTTTCAACGATATGACGTAGTTGGGGGTTATGAAGTTAAGGATATCAAAGAAGAAAAAGATGCCGGATTGAATTTCTTTCTTACACTTATTTTGCCATTGTTGGTTAACGATATTTCGACGTGGAATGGTTTATTATTGATGATTTTTCTAGGTGTTATAATAATATGTTTGTTGTCGAAAACCAATTTATACTATCAAAACCCAGTACTAATAATACTGAAATATAAGGTGTATAAATTTAAATTTGTTGATAATGAGCATTTGCCAGATGGAGAGTATATTGCATTGATAAGAGGCAATATGGATAGTCGCAACACAATAGAGTACAAGAAGATAGAGGATAATGTTTTAGTTATCAGAAAGGAAGGATAAATTCATGAATAAACAAGAGATAACATCAAAAATTAAAGAAATTACAGAAACAGGTGCAGTGTGCGGTGTTGATGTATACGTCTGCTTAAAAGGTGAGGAGCAGGGATTTTATATTGAGAAGATGATATCGATGAATTCCTTGAAAGATAGAATTCGGTCTATTGCTTTGGAGATTATTAATACACAGTATTTGCAAGATGAGGTGGTGTACTGTGATATTTTAGATGTTATAGATAATAAAAAGGCAGTTTATGTTTTGGAGCAAAGTGATGAGTACAAACCATTTGCCTTGCTAAATGATGATAGTATGGATGAGGTTTTCAATTTTGACGAAAAGGACATAGGAAATGTCCTTGGCTTTTTATTCAAAATAAATCTAAATAGCAAGAAATTGTTTATATATCAGCAAGCATATGTAGGATCCAGATTGCAAGCAAAAAATAATCTAAGAATAATACAAAAAGATAATGTGTTTGAAATTGTCGATAAAGAAATGCTGAAAATCGATAAAAGAGGAGAATTACTTATCTTAGATAATACTATATTGGTAAGAAATGTTAAGGTTCTTCAAGATTTTTTTGGCTTTCAAGTGTTTGTCCGTAACCAAGCACAGAGTGTTATTTCCAAACTGGAAGAATTAGATATTATTGGAAATATAGCTACATTGAAGGAATATCAAACTGGAGAAAAATTAACTATATCCAAAAAACTTATGAAAGTGAAGAATTCACCGGTGTTGGCAATGGATAAAGATGAACTCATAAATAAAATACCATTAGTTCCTCGATATAAAAATATTATACATATTGAAAATGGAAAGATTCGTACAAATACGAAAAAAGATGTCGATAATCTTATGAAATTGCTTAATGATGATTATGTTAAATCGGAATTGACTGATATGGAGTATGATAGTACGTCCAAAACATTATTAAATAGTGAAAGTCAAGATGAATGAATTGTAATGCTTTAATTTCCCAACCCCTGCGGTATGCGCATGGTTATAAAGTTTCAAATGTAGGAAGATAGCGTAACTCATAATCATGCATGGGCAATTGCAAAGTGGGGAATTTCTCATTACCATATTACAATGTAAAAAGATGAATTGCAGAATTAACAAAAAGTGTTTGGTTTGAAAGGAATGTATGCAATGGAAAAACTACCAGTATATAGTTTGAATAAAAAGAAGGGGAATCTTGCGGCAGATTATTTAAAACGAGTTATATCTAATTTTGCTGTTGTTAATATTATTGATGAATCAGTAGACTTAGGAATAGACATGAGAGCAGAATTGCTTAAGGAAACTTCACCGATAGGTTTATTTTTTAATATTCAGAGTAAAGGAAAAGATGAGGTTGATAGCGAAACAGAAAAACAAGGGTATTTTACAGTGCCGATTAAAATATCAACGATAAACTATTGGCGTCAGCAGAATGATGTAACAATTTTGTTTGTTGTGGATAATGTTATGGGTAAATGTTATTGGTGTAATCCGCTTGAGCAGATTGCGGATAAAATTTCAAGTATCCAAAGCCAAGATACAGTGACAATAAGGGTATATTTGAATAAATATATCGATTTGAGTTCACAAGAATGTCCTAGTAGCATAAGACAAGATATAATGTTATATATGGTAAACCAAGTGGAACATATAAATGAAAAGTTGGAAAAAATCAAGAAAGAATTAATTTCAGGAAGTAAAGTAAATACAAAAACCTCAATTGAATTGCTGAAAAGAATCACTAAAACCGCAAGCCAAACAGTAGGAACATATGAGTCTGTATGTGAGGTGCTAATTGACAATATAAAAAAACAATTTAGTGAAGCATATAATTACGCATGTGAATTAGAAGTCTTGGATGCGATGATTGTGAAAAAATGGTGTAAGAGTGGGGTGTTTGAAGAAAAGGGATTTACGAGAAGCAAGAAGTCATTGAGAGATTTACAAAAAGAAATTGATGAACTGATAAATAAATATGAAAATGACAAGGAAAATCTTGATTTATTGGAACAGTTGCAAACATATGATTATGAGGTTGAAGATTTACTAAAAAATATAGGTGCTTTTTTGTATGAAATGGCGTGTGAGGATAGTCCTTTTGGTGATCATACAGAACTATATCATAAAACAGTTGAAAGAGAATGGAAATATAATTAAAGCAAATATATGCTGAAAGTAGGTGAAATATATGAATCATGTAAAATTCATGTTTAATAGAATAAACAACTACGATTTGCTTTATGAAGATATTATGGAAGGTAACCAAGAGTGGGGAGAAAACACTAAACGAGTTGAAGATCATACTAAAAAATATGTTACACAGGTGATGAAGGATATAATGCCTAATCTTTTAAATAAAAGCACTTTGAAATGTTTGGGATGTTTAGAACGTATTGCTAATGAAGTTTTCGCATTGGAAACCGATTCTGCTGAATATAAAATTACTTTTACTATTGATACGTTTCAGAATAAAGATGCGAGAATTATTATAGACATAGTACCAAAATACATTTATGAGGGTATAGAAAAGTGCTATGATCGTTATTTGGAAAAGTTAAAAATAGAAATTAAGAAGAGAATGAATGTAGACTGGAAAAGATGTGATTGGTTGATTGATGAGCCTTCGGAAGCATTATGTACCGAATTGTATTCTGAATTCTTTAAGTTAGAAAATAGAATTCGGTCTTTTGTAAGTAGAGTACTTACATTACATTTGGGGGTAGATTGGCTTAGTAGCTGTGGATTGGAAAAATATTATAACTCAGCAATACAGTTGTCAGAGACATTTAAGCAAAAGGTTCTGGAATTAGATGATATTAATGCCGAGTTGATTTCTCTGACATTAGAATCTGTGTTTGAAATTGTTTTTAAATGTAAGGTGTATGAGAATGATATTGTTCTTTCGAGAGCGGAATATGTACAGCTTGAAAAAATTTTGACGTCAGGCAAGGAAAATGAAAACGCAAAGAATTTTATTCTGAAAAGAAGAAAAAAATTGCTGATATATGGGAAGATATTTTGAAACAATTTCAGTGTGATCCTTGTTTTGATATTGAAGAAATTGAAACAACTATATATGATGGAAAAACACATTTTTCGATATAAAGTGTAAGGCATTAGAGCATAATACTGTTGAAGTATACTTTGAGATGTTTATTGATGATGATATGGGAGAGAGTAGTTCATGTTCAATTATTTATTTGCAAAACAGAAATTGCAGAAATCTTTAGAGCAAAATGCCTCTTTGTTAATGGAAGCGGTTGCGAAGGAGATGAATGTTTGATGCAGGCAGAACAGGATTCAGAGTATGATGATTCGGAGGTAGAAGAATTAAAACTCAAACTTATAAAATATGTAATAGAGAAGCTGAATCCCATGATTGCTCAATTGAATCTCATTAAGGAAGATAAGAAAAAACTAAAAGAATTTGTTTCAGATAATGAGTGTGAAGAATGTGGGAACTTTGGAATATCAATTAAAGCTGATTTTTATCCAATTGGTAAGTGCTGTTATTGTGGAACTGAAAATTAAATAACCCTATCAAAAAAAGTTAAAAATTTCCCCATCACACCCTTGACACGAGCGGGAACGGGTAAGACATATACTGCATTTCAGTTAGTACATCGTTTATTAAAATCAGGCATGAAAAAAAGAGTTTTGTATCTGGCTGATAGAAATAATCTTGTAGACCAGAGTATAGAACAGGATTTTTCACCATTGGAAAAATCTATTTATAAAATCAATTTTTTAGATAAAGATTGCTTGATTAAAATTAAATCACATGAAATCGTATTTGCATTATACCAGCAGATGGTTAGTGATGATGATGAAGAGAATTTTAGAAAAATTCCACAAGGCTACTTTGATGTTGTAATCGTTGATGAATGTCATAGGGGTTCTGCAAAAGAAAATAGCAGATGGAGAAAAGTATTAAATTATTTTCATGATGCTGTTCAGGTTGGCATGACAGCAACACCTAAAGAGAGTGATACTGCATCTAATATTGATTATTTTGGTGAACCATTATATAAATACAGCTTAAAACAAGGAATAGATGATGGATTTCTGGCTCCTTTTAAGGTTATTAATATCACAACCAATATTGCGGATGGATGGAGACCATATAAAGGACAGTGTGACATTAATGGAAATGAAATAGAAGACAGAATATATAACAATAAAGATTATGATTACAGCATAATTATAGAGGATAGAATAAATCAGGTTGCAGAAGAGATAACCGCATATCTTAAAAGTACGGATAGAATGCAGAAAACTATTATTTTTTGTGCGAGCGAGTTACATGCAGAGCTTATGAAATTAGCAATTTGCAGGTTGAATTCAGATATGGTTAAGAAATATCCGGATTATTGTGTAAGGATAACTGGCAGTGATGTATATGGAAGGTCAAAGCTGAAGTATTTTGTTTCCGTAACAGAAAAATGTCCTGTAATTGCAACAACATCTCAACTTTTATCTACTGGCACAGATTGTAAAATGACAAAGCTGATAGTAATTGATAAGTGTATTAATAGTATAACGGAATTCAAGCAAATTATAGGTCGAGGAATAAGAATTAGGGAAAAAGATGGTAAAACACATTTCGCAGTAATGGATTTTAGAAATGTGTCAAGAATATTCTCTGATCCTGAATGGGATGGTCCTATTGAACAAGTGGAAGGATTTGATTCGAGTAAATTACCGGATAAAAAACCTAAGGGACAATCAGACGATGAAAAACCTGAGAAATCAGGTAAAGCAGAGAAACCCGTAATAGATAAGAATGGATGTAGTGTTAAGATAATTAATAAAACAGTATCTGTATATGATGCAGATGGTAAATTATTAAGACAGGAAGATATAATTGATTATACACGAACTAATATAAAGGGTGAGTACGCTTCCCTTTCAGATTTTATAAGGAAATGGAAGGCATCTGAAAAGAAAGAGGTAATTGAAGAGTCATTTAGAAAGGTTGGAATTGACCTTAAGGCATTAAAGATAGCACAGGGAATGGAAGATGTGGATGATTTTGACTTTATATGTTATGTGGCATATGGAAAGAAACCATTAACCAGAGCAGAACGTGCAAATAATGTTAAAAAGAGAGATTTCTTTAGTAAGTATTCCGGAGATGCAAAAGCAGTATTGGAAATATTATTGGATAAATATATGAATCAGGGAATTACTGAGGTAGAAGATATCAAGGTATTATCGTTAGCTGATTTTGCAGATTATGGTAAGCCTGCCAAGATTGTAAAATTATTTGGTGGTAAGAATAATTATGAACAGGCTATACATGAACTTGAAGAAAATATATATGATGAAATTGAGGTAGGATAACATGGCGATGCAGTCAGGATTTATAAAAAGAGTAAGAGACATCATGCGTATGGATGCTGGTATTAATGGTGATGCACAAAGAATCGAGCAGATGGTGTGGATGTTATTTCTTAAAGTGTACGATGCAAAAGAAGATGATTGGGAATTAAATGATGATAACTATGAGTCTATAATTCCGGAGGATTTGAGATGGAGAAATTGGGCAAAGCAAGATGAAAACGGACAGTCTCTTACGGGTGAACCATTACTTAAATTTGTAAATAATGTATTATTCCCAGTACTTAAGGGAAATGATGTTAAGGACGAATTTGGAAATGTAAAGTACAAGGGAATTGTAGTTACTAAAGATACTCCTACAAAGAAAGCAATTGTTAAATCTACATTTGAAGATGCTAATAATTATATGAAAGATGGTGTATATCTTCGTCAAGTTGTTGATGTTATTGATGAAATTGAATTTGATGATGTAAAAGAGAGCCACGCATTTGGATTTGTATATGAGGAAATATTAAGAGAGTTGCAGTCTGCCGGATCATCAGGTGAATTTTATACTCCAAGAGCATTAACGGATTTTATGGCTCAGACCATAAAACCTAAACTTGGAGAAAAAATGGCTGATTTTGCTTGCGGTACTGGTGGATTTATTACCTCGTGGCTCAGTCAGTTATCAAAGCAGGTAACTGATGTTGCTGATCAGAATAAAGTGGATGATAGTATCTATGGAATTGAGAAAAAACCATTTCCATATCTGTTATGCGTTACAAATATGTTATTGCATGATATAGAGACACCTAATATATATCATGATAATTCATTAAGATATAATGTACTTGATTATTCAGATGATGATAGATTTGATGTCATACTTATGAATCCGCCATATGGTGGACACGAAGATAAATCTATTCAAGGATTTTTTCCAGATGATTTAGCAAGTTCAGAAACTGCGGATCTGTTTATGTCAGTTATTATGTATCGTTTAAAGAGAAATGGAAGAGCTGCAGTTGTACTTCCAGATGGTTTTTTATTTGGAACAGATAATGCAAAAACAGCTATAAAAAAGAAATTATTTTCTGGATTTAATGTACATACAATTATAAGGCTGCCACATAGTGTATTTGCACCATATACTGGCATTACTACTAATGTTTTGTTCTTTGATAATACTGAGCCAACTTCTGATACTTGGTTTTACAGATTGGATATGCCAGATGGTTATAAGAATTTTTCTAAGACAAAACCTATGAAATTAGAACACTTTCAACCTGTCATTGATTGGTGGGATAATCGTGAAGAAATCGAGGTTGATGGTTTCCCTAAAGCAAAGAAGTATACTGTTGATGAGATAGTTGCTAATGGCTACAATATAGATCTCTGCGGATTCCCTCATGAAGAGGAAGAAATACTCGATCCTATGGATTTGATTAACCAGTATCAGGAAAAGCGAGCAAGTCTTAATGCAGAGATTGACCATGTCTTAGAGAAGATTACTTCTATGTTGGGAGGTAATTAATTTGAACGCACAGGATTTAAAGAACAGCATCCTACAGCTTGCTGTTTGCGGCAAGCTCGTTGAGCAAAGAGCCGAAGAAGGCACTGCGAGAGAGTTGCTTGAACAGATAAAGCTGGAAAAGGATCAGCATATAAAAGATAAAAAGATAAAGAAGTCAAAGCCATTTCCTGAGATTACGGAGGATGAAATACCTTTTGAAATTCCTGAGACTTGGTGATATATGTACATATTTGCAAAGAGGTAAATCTCCAAAATATTCAGACATAAAGAAGATACCTGTAATATCTCAAAAGTGTAATCAATGGGATAGTTTTCAGTTAGAAAAGGCACAATTTATAGAGCCTGAGACATTTGAAAAGTATGCAGAGGAACGACTGCTTCAGGATAAGGATATTTTGATTAATTCAACGGGACTTGGTACTGTAGGTAGAAATCAAATATACCCAGCAAGTGAAAATTCGTATGGTATAGCAGTTGCAGATAGCCATGTAACGGTAGTACGCCTAGACAAAAGAATAATTACACCAGAATATTTCTTCCATTATTGGAGGAACCCAAGTGTTCAGTTGGTTATCGAAGACCAGACATCGGGTAGTACAAAGCAAAAAGAGTTAGCACTAGCAACTATTCAAAATTATATAGTTCCACTTCCATCTCTAGCTGAGCAGCACCGCATCGTTGCTAAGATTGAAGAAATTCTTCCATATATTGAGCAGTATGACAAGGCTTATACAAAGCTGGAAACATTTAATAAAAAATTCCCAGAGGATATGAAGAAAAGTATCTTACAACTTGCCATGCAGGGTAAGTTGGTGGAACAGAGACCAGAAGAAGGTACTGCTGACGAGCTGTATGAGCAAATTGTTGCTGAGAAAGCTCAGCTTATCAAAGATGGTAAGATTAAGAAAGAAAAGCCATTATCTGAGATTACTGAGGATGAAATTCCTTTTGAAATTCCTGCTAGTTGGAAATGGGTGAGATTAAAGAATTTAACAGATGCTATAGGAGATGGATTGCATGGAACACCTGAATTTTCTGATGAAGGAGATTATTATTTTATTAATGGTAATAATTTAGTAGATGGGAAAGTTGTATTCAAAGAAGATACTAAACGAATTGAGGAATCAGAGTATAATAAGTACAAAATTGAAATGAGTAGCAATACGATTTTTTTATCTATAAATGGAACATTAGGCAATGTTGCATATTACAATCAAGAACCTATAGTACTAGGTAAAAGTGCTTGCTACATCTCTTTATTTGGGAAAATAGATCGCATATATGTTAGATATTTCTTAAAAAGCGATTTTTTTATGAAGTATGCAACTATGACAGCAACACAGACTACAATAAAAAATGTTTCGCTTAAGTCGATAAGAGAAGTTCCTATTCCACTTCCCCCACTTGCCGAGCAGAAACGTATAGTAGCCAAGATAGAGGAATTGTTACCATATTGTGATAGATTAATGAAATGAGGTTATTATGGCAGATTTTAAATACGAAATAACAGAACATATAGGTACTCTTTCAGAAAGCCCAAAAGGCTGGACAAAGGAGTTAAACAGAATTTCATGGAATGGAGGAGCACCTAAACTTGATATAAGAGACTGGGCACCGGAACATGAAAAAATGGGAAAAGGTGTTACCTTAACAGATGATGAAGCAAAGAAATTATTGGAGCTTTTGTCGAATAATTGAATGAATTTATAAGAGGACAATTATGATTAATTACGAAATGTTAAATCAAAACCTTTCTGAAACAGAGAATATAATTGCAAGTAAATATCATTTTAGGTTTTTAAGTTTAGAATGTGATGACATTAGAAAAGCAGATATAATGATGAGCATTATTCAGGCACGGGTAATTGCCGAAGGTATATGTCGTTTTATAGTATTAAATGAGCATATTGTAAAAGATGAAAAGAATATTCGTACAGCTACATTAAAAGTATATATAGATGATTTGCTTAGACCTAATTTAATTGTACCGAAGCCCGTTATTTCTAATTTAACTACCATACAAGGTATAAGTAATTTGACTGTACATTTTCAAGTAGATGGTCATTTGGATTTGAAAGAAGCATATATTTGTTTGGAATCACTGGAGTCTACTCTTGATTGGTTTGTAAAAAAGTATTCTGTTTGTGGTGGTAAATATAATAAATGGAAAATTTCTTGTGATATGTTAAATAAAAGCGGTTCTATACCGCCAAAAGCAGAAGGGTGTATTGTTTCTCGAGATAATGAAGTATCTGAAATTAGAAATATAATTACAAAAGATAAGGTGTTAATTATTAAGGGGTATGCTGGTATTGGAAAGACGGAGTTAGTGAAGGATTACGTCAAAAAATATCATAAGCGATATGATGGAATTTATTATGCAGAGAATATTGACGAAGTAGATGATTATATATATGAGCTTCCCATTGGAATAATTAATGAGGATATAAAAACTAAAGAGGAGATAGTGAAAGAAAAGCTTGAAGTAGTTCATTCTATGGATTTATCATATTTGTTTATATTAGATAATTATACTGGCAATATAGCAGAAACGAATTGTATGCTTCCTAACCAATATGATAAGTTTCATGTGATAATTCTGGTGGGCGAAGATTATGATATAGGTAGTGATATGAATTGTATGAAATTAAATTCATTTACACTTAGTGATTCGTTACGGATTTTCAAATATTTTTGTGACGTTCAGTTTGATGATAATGCTATTATGAATCTTTTAGAACACTTATCATATAATCCAAGAGCAATAAAAATGAGTGCTATTTTTCTGAAAGATAATACTAGTTATAATCCGTATGAATTGGTGAAAAGTATAAAAAAAGATAATTCGGTAAAAAATATAACTCATAATTTGTATATGGTATTGACGGAGTTAACTATTTTAGAAAAAGATGAAAATACTAAATTGATAGCAGAATGTTTGAGTCTATTGCCTTATAATGGAGTATCAAAGGATAGGTTCATAGATCTTATTTGTGGTGCAACAAGAAGAGAGAAAGATGAAAGACAGGTTGTTGCGTCGTTGAATGAGTTAAAAAACTCTGGTTGGATAAATGTAGACAATATGGAAATTGTAACTATGAATCCACTTTTATCAGATACCATTTATGAAAAGATAAGACCAGACATGACTTCGGATACAATTGTGAATTTCATATCTCCAATATTGAAACCAGTAAGAGAAATTAGAGAGTTATTTTTGTCTCAAATAATTGCTTTGGAGCCATTTGTTGAACATATTGCTAAAAGGGTGGAGAATGCAGAAAAATGTGATTTGACAATATTAAACGATATTAGGGAATATTACATAGCAGTATATAATGTACCTAAAATAAATAAGATTACAGAGTTGATGGATAAAGAGATTAATCGATACACTGTATACAATAATAATATTGCAGAAAATGCAATATATAGGCAAGGAATTAGTCGATTTAATTTAGAGGATTTTTCCAACGCTCATAGTGATTTTTCAAGAGCCCTTGATATGCTTTATGATAAGAAAAGAAATATTGAGAAAATAATAGCGAAAATTAGTGCGTATGAGGGTTCTTCATTGGCTGCTTTGGGTAGGAATGAAAACGCAATTAAATGCATTCATAATAGTATTAGCATAAGGGAAAAGTTGGGTAAATCTGGTGATAAGGACGAATTGCGAGCCCTATGGATTAGCCATTACAATTACGCAAAAATCCTTCTTGAGATTGGAATGGGTGAAGATGCAAATAGAGAAATAGATATTTCAACTAATATTTATAAGAAATTCTATCCAGAAGAGTATATGAATAGAAAATCCATTAATGTTAGTTCATTATTTCAGTTAAAGGGAAGGATATTATCAGAATTAGGTGAATATGACGAGGCTATAAATTTACTCGAAGATGCAAAGACGATAAGAGAAAAATTAAAGGGAGATACGTATTTTTCTACTGCACAGATTTATTCATATTTGATAGATGTTTATTCTAAAGTTAGAGATTATAATCATGCATTACAATATGCTCAGCAATATTATAATGTGTTGGTTATTCAATATAAGACAGATGATATAAAAGCGAAAATAAAAGAGACAGAAGAAAAAATCTCAAAATATAAGGAGAATCTAAAAGATGTTGGAATATAAGTATGAGATTTATTCGAAAAAAAACACAAAAGCTGCAGATAAGCCTAATGAGGATTTTGTGTATGTGAATGGTAAGTTAGGGGTAGGGATGGTTCTGGATGGAGTTTCTCGTGATAGGGAAAATGGCATATATCCTTCTCCAAGTCCTGCGAAAGAAGCAGTAAATCTATTTTCTGAAGCTGCATTAAGAAATAATGAAATTGAAAAAAAATCTGGAATATATAGAATACAGACCATGATATGTGATGGAAATGATGAATTGAAGAAATATAATATGAATTTGAATCATCGATTTCCGGCAGGAACAGTTGGAGTGGTGTTTTCCATTGAGAATGGTAAATTTATATATGGATATATAGGTGATTGTTATGCAGCAATTATTAGAGATGATAATATGAGAGTATTTACGGAATGTCAGACGGAGATGATTGCAAAACATAAGAAAGAATTTACTTCAGATGAAATTAGATTTGATATATGTAACCATATAAGTCATCCCTGTGGATATGGTGTCTGGAATGGAGATAAAAATGCTATGGATTTTGTGAAATATGGTAGCATACAAGTCTGCAGAGGAGATATTATATATATATATACTGATGGTATGAAGGAATTATTAGAAAAATTGGAATTATCAGATTTAGCTGAGAACATAATGCCTAAATTAGAGGAACTTGAGTACGGCAAGGTATTAGATGATCGAACATATATTAAAATCAAATTTGAATAGATAGTTATTATTATAATATGTATGTTTGTTGTATACTTGAAATTATAGAGTAGTGCGTTTTGTGATATCTTTCTAAGGAGGAAATTAGTATGTTGGACACAATAAAATTAAATATACTTATTCCATTGGAATATGAAAAAAGCGGTTATGAAAAAAGTCAAGAAGAAAACCTTAAAATTACGAAAGACCAAGTAAACAGTATTAAGGCAAATAGTTTATATGATTCTAGAGAGTGGTATCACTATTGTTATAGGGAAAAGAAAATTGAAAAAAATGATCAGATGGGAGGCACACCATTAGCAGAAGATAGTAGTTATAAAATTACAAGGATTGAGCTGAATTCCGATTTACGAGATAGGGTAGGCCTTCGCAATAATGAAAATGTAAGATATAGTTTAACGAATGATAATATATTGTTTAATATAGGGAAAATTAGAATACTGTTTACATCATGTGGAATTGCTTTTTTACATATTGAGATATTTACTTTTAATCTTAATGAAAGTGAAACATTAAAATTCATAAATAATTTTAATAGGATAACAAGTACTAAACCACAGTTACAATATAAAAAAAAGATATCGAGAGAAATAGAAGAAGATATTGAAATATCATTAAAAGATGTAATAATGAATATAATTAATGTACAAAGCTACATAAAATTAAATATAGCAGGTAATAAAATTGTACCATATTTTCAAATCAGTCTTCTTGGTTCTGAAAATGATGATGAAAAATTTAGATTCTTTGAATCTGTGAGAGCATTATCAAATCGAATGAGTGATAAGAAAATTGAGAAAACCCATATGTATGAAGGAAAAGAAACATATGTTTCCAGATTTGTGGGAGATAGGGCCGTGTGCATATATGCAGATATTGAAAAATGCGGAGATGCTAGTCGTGCATTCATTACGGATATTTATTGTGGATTAATAAAAAGTGCTACAGAAAATTATTTGACTTGTTATGCCTATTTGATATCACTTCAATTACTTGTAAATAGAAATAGTTTGAGTGACTTTGAAATTGAGTATATTCTGAATGCACCCCTGAGAATTTCAAATGAGGATAATATAAGAGAATTTTTGGATAATTGTTTATGGAAAGAAGGCTGGAAGCTGGAACAATCAATTTCATCTATTCGAGGTAATGTTCAGAGGGTAGAGGAAAAAAACGCTGTAGATGAAGTAATACAAATGAAGAAAGAAATGGAGGAATATCATAGGGAAACATCTAAGACATTAAAGACGATTGATCAAAAGGTTGATACTATTGTTGACTTCATAAAAACGGATTTAAAAGAGTACATAGAAAGAGAAAAAATTAAATTAAATAAGATTGAAAAATGTGGTAATCGTGAACAGGCAATTAGTTTATTCACTAAGAATGTGTCTACACATATAGATTGTAGAATAGGAAAAGCAGATGACAGTACAGTAGATGTAGAAAGGAAAAATTTGGAACAGCTTTTTGGAGTTAGATGGTCATATCTGATGCCTACTTCTCAAACTTCTCTAGTGTCAGCAGGTGTATTATTAAAAAGGTGTGCTAATATTAATACTCCTAATTTTGATTTTTCGGGAATATGCATATGCGCAACGTCAGCATTAGAAGCAGAATTGAAAAGAGTCTTTTTTGAGGGTTTTTTACGATATATGGTAAACACATATGGTGAACCAAATGTTAATAATTACGAACAGGTATATAGTTTTTGGCCTGATGAACTTCTTTCAGTTCCTTATTATAAATTTAAAGCTGGCACATATAAGAAGATAGAAAAACTTAATTATTTTACGATGGGTTCACTTCCATTTTTATTTGGTGCTGTTGGGGAACTATCAGAGAAATATAAAAAGTATCAAATTCATCAATCTAGTTTATTAAGGGAGAGAATGAATGAATACCTATCTTATATTGTGGATGATAATTATAAATTGAACCCCCTGGAAGCATTTTATTATGCGGATGTGGCTGATTCATATATCAAGTGTGGAAAAGATAGTTTTGTTTGGCGGTGTATAAAGATAAAAGATAATTATAGAAATAAGGCTGCACATGTAAATGTTATGTCAGAGAAAGAAGCAATAGGTTGTTATCAAAGTATCATATGTAAGCCAGCAATATATGTGTATAATGCTGAAATTACAGGTGCAATGATAGAATTGTATAACAAAATTGATGGAAATAAATTAAATAATTTATTTGGTAATAGAGAGAATATAGATGATAAAAATCGTATTATTACGAGGAAATTTGATATAGGTCAAGAAGTAGAGGTATATAATATTCAAATGACAAAAAGAGGTGGCATAAGGGGAATAATAGATAATTCCGATGTCGAAGTATCAATTTCAAGAAAACAGCTGCTCGAACAGGGATATTATGCAGAACAGTATGTAGGAAAAAATATTTATGTCAAATTGAATCGTTGGGATGATAACGCGCAAATGTATAATGGCGAAATTATAGAAAATAAATAATCAATCTGATTTATTATTCTATGCAATAGAAAAAGGACTTTAATCATTAGTTTATGATTGAAGTCCTTTTTCTATTGCATTTATCACATATATAGATAATACACAACCAATATATAACATAAAAGAACTTTTTTTTTTGGTCATTGATTTAAATATAAAAATTGAACTGTATACTAGAATTATCAAGAGAAATAAATTGAAATTAAGGGGGAATTAACATGATAAAAGCAAGTGCATTAAAACTGGTTTCAGGAGAAAATGAAATGTTGTTGCCAATTTCATCTTCTCAGAATATGCAGGATATAAAGATTGAATTATCAAGTAGTGAGTGCAAAATACCTAAGGCAGTAGAAGATCTTTCATACAAGATGATGTGTATGGAGTCAAGCATTAGAAATATACTCGAAGAATTACGTTCCTCATATATTAATAAGAAACAGGATTTCCATGTAAGTATGATAGATATACCAATTGAAAAGAAAAAAGAAGTTATAGATATGTTTAAGGGTATGTACGGAGTGTTATATGAGGTTTGTTATTGTTCAAGTTGTGATACTCTTAATGGAAAGATAGTATACAGTCATAAGGCGCAGCGTTTTATTACAGGTCAGTATCTTGAGATTGCCTCCAGAACAGTTATAAGCAGTGTTTTAAATGAACTAGAGGCAATATATAATAAAAAATTTAAGATTTATAACAATGTTATTGTTTCAACGCTTGATGGCAGAATAAAAAATGAGTTCGATTCGGTAATCGAGAATGTAACAGATTCAATTATGTATGTTATAGAGTGCAAATCAGGTAAACAGTTTAATGATTTTGATAAGCTTTCTAGGATTGGTAAGGAATATGGAATAGTCCCCAATAGATTACTTTTAGTTGATAATTATCTTACAAATGATAAAGCTGAAATGGTTGAGTATTTCTGTGATTATTATGTCACGAATCTTGAGGGAGATAATTTAAAACGAAAGCTTACTGAGATGTTAAAAAATGACTTAGAGGAGGAATAGGTATGAATTATTCGAAGTTTAATGATGCTGACAACTATAGAAGAATTACAAAAGAATTGATTGATATAAAAATGCCTTGTAATGCAATATTTGCTGCGAAACCAAACGAACATATAGTACATACAAAAGCAGCATATTGTTCGACATCAGTAGAAGAACTGGAAGAAACTTTAAGTGAAGAAGATATAGCTATTGTTGAGAATATAGGGGTATCAAAATACCTTAATTCTCTTCAGGTGTATGAATTTCTTACTCTTAGAGGGTTTGACATAACACGTGAAAAATTAAGGAGAAAGATACTTAATCTTATTAGATATAGAGTGATTCAGGAAAACGAAATAATCATTGATGGTGCATTGCACGGAATTAAATATTATGAACTGGATTATTATGGCTATATATTTGCAAGACAGAATGGAGTCATTTTTCACATGGGTAATCGTTATATGTCCTATTCGAAAAGAGAGGAACGTAATATTACGCCAGATACTCCTATAGACGTGAAGAGAATATTGGCTGGAAATCAGATAGTGATTGGTTTGTTGAAGAATAATATTAGAATGACAAGATTCGGAATAATGGAGACAATTAGAAGTTGTAACATCGAAAATGTAAAATGCATGTTGAGAACAGCTGCTATTGTACGTATAGATGAAGAATCGGTTTTGGCATATGAAGTAGTAAGAGATACTTCAACAGCTTATGATAAATTACGGGATAAAATCGAAAGGTATTATAAATTACTTGATACAAAGGACTATATTGCATCGAATTTTCATAATGACAAGGTATATCCACAGTTAATAATATGTGGAGAATCGTTATCTCATAATGTGAAAATTATGCGTTTTTTGAAAGATAGAAACTTGTGGTCAGATGAAAATCCTATATTGTTTACGGAAGATCTTTTAAATATGAAGAATAGCAGAATATCAATATATAGATTAAAAGATGATTGTTCACAAGAATGGTATGCACTTCCATATGCAAGTTGTGATATTGATCATGATAAAAATAATTATTGTAGTAGCAATGTTTTTGTGTGTATGTGTAGCTGATGACTTTCAGCAAAAAGAATATAAAAGACTGGATGAGGGTTATACATTAATGTATGAGAATAATTATAAGGAGGCGTATGAAGTATTTGAAAAGTATCTAGATTCGCATTCTACAATATATTGGTTTATGACAGAAAAAGTTAATGGCAGAAGTTCTAAGCTTACTCAAGCTAATGCTGAGAAGGCATTAAGATATTGCTCGGAAAAAATGAATTGAAACGGAGGTATATATATGGAGTACTTTTTAATATTTGCTATACCAGAAGGAATTATTTATTTTATTTTTGTTATTCTGATGGGAGTATATGAGTCATGAATATTAAACGTTATATTGGGATTGTTTGGATTCCTTTTTAATGTAACATTTGTCTGTTTATTTGCAGATGCTGTTTATTCGATATTCAGTGAGGGTGAATATTTGAAAATAATTCAACTATTATTTAGTGGTGCTGTATTAATATGGATGTTTAGTGTGATGTTTAGCAGTTGTGCAGATACAAAAGTTGTACATTATGATACTAGTGATTATTGTCCGATAACTGATGTTGTTGAAGGTTATGATTATAATAAGCTGCCATTGGTATCAGTATCAAAGAATGTATCGTGGAGTGAAGAGAGTTCATCAAGAAATAAAATAACTTCTGATGGAAGTAAATCTACAATTACGAGAAGGGCATATGGATGTTACAAGTATCTGTATTTGACATCTTCTTCAGAGTATTTTAAGGTAATAGTAGACAATAATGAAGTGAGTGGAGAAATTGTAAAAGGAACAGGATTAAATGCGCATACATATATGTATAGGTATGATATAGAAAATGGGGATTATATACAGATAAAAAATAAAAAAAAGAAAAATTTGAAGTTAAATGATATTAAATTGTATAATCAGAAAGTAAGTGATACGTCAAAAAGAAGTGACTCAAATCTTAATAGTGAAAATAAAGAACAAGTATCTGAAAAAATAACTGAAAATGTTGATAAAAAAGCATTGTTATTTGATGGAAAAGATTTACCTATATATCCGGATAATAATAAGTATTGGGTTATTTTTAAAGAAGGAACCCGAGGTGGAAGAATCGAGATGACTACAGTGGATATTGATGAACGGGAAAGCGCGGGTGCTCAAATAGAGTGGAATAGGAGCTTAAAATTAATAAATACAATGTCCGTTGGAAAGTATAATCAGTATTATTATTCAGCAGAAAGAAATAAGTGGATTGAATATGGAACATATAATAAGTTCACGGATTATGCTACAGAGGTACTGGGAAGCAACATGGACATTGTTGATACTTCTGGAAATTTAAAAGTAGAAAGATTGGCATCGTATGAAGACTTACATTAAAACACTATAAAGCAAGATGTTACTTATTAATATTTGTTGTTATATATGTAATTTTACTAAGTAAAACTATTTGCATAAATCTTAATATAAGACTATCATATAAGGAGAACAAATGATAGGTTTTATATTAAGTATAAAAGAGGTGTAATTATGTCTAAACACTATGAATCGATAAAAGCTGGGAAATTTAATGCAAAATTCAGAAATACACTTAGGGACTATTATACATATGGATACAAAACATATGCAAATGTACAAAATATTAACGAAGATGGTGAAATGTATCCTTCTGTGTATACTATAGATGATGATTGGAAAAGATTGGAAAATTTATTGAGTCGATATTTTGAGTGGACTCCAGATAAAAAAGAAGTGTTATTTTTGAGTACAGATTCTCAATCAATGGTAGAAAATCCATTTCATAGGATATATCGTTTTTGCCGATTTAATCAACAAGATCCTAAGGCATTTTTTAATATCATTATGGCTCTTAGCGCTGATTTTAACTTGGCTCGTGGATTAGATTCTATAGATATGGACTATCCGCCAGAAGACATTATAGGTGATAGGTTAACATCAGCACAACTATTATGTTATTATCCTGATGGTAGAGATGTGTTTAGAGGTGAAAATAATACCATAAATAATAAGTTACAAGAGTTAAATAATCTAGGTATAATTGTGGACGAACCAATAGTGAGTGGAAATAAAAAAACACATAGATGGAGAATGTCGGACTATTATATTGATGATATAATTGAACAGGGAAAGAAGGTTGATAAAGATTTTGATATTCATTTTTCAGATGCATTGGATTTTTTCTCACGATATGAAGTATTAGGGGTATTGGGGAATCTTATTTTAAATAGGGTTAATCCAAATTTTCAGAGTGTATTTCGATTTAAGCATGAATATTATATGCAATCAATAAATGACTACAATGTGATTGATTTAATAACTGCAATAAAAGAACAGAAATGGTGTAAAATAGATTATACACCATCTTCTGAAAAGAAAACATTTTCATTGATATGTATGCCACTTGAACTTAGGATAAGTTCGTCAAATGGCAGGGAGTATTTATCGTTTTACGAACCATTTTCGAGAAGTTATTCTAATTTGAGACTAGAGTTTATTGATGAAATTGCATATATAAAAGATGGAAGTATAAATAAGCCAAATGGAGAATTAATATCTTTAGAAAATGAAATTGTAAAAGCAGATATAAGTAATGCAAAAGTTCTTTTAGAACATTCTTGGGGTGCGTCTACAACAATAAGTGAAATAGGAAATGTTAAAGGTACACCTCATTTATATGATGTTTATTTTAGCATATCATATAATCCAGATACAGAAAAATATATTCTTGATAGGGTTTTGCGTGAAAGACGAATAGCTGAGGTTATTCCACACAATAATTATATTGAGGTGTTTGCAAAAGTATCGGATTATAGAGAAATGTATCCATGGATAAGAACATTCTATTCTAGATTGTTAAAGTATTCCTGCATGGATGATAGTAATTCGATAGTTGAAGATATAAAACTAATAGAAGAAAAATATAAAAAATCAGAAGTGCTTAAATCAGTTTCTGATAATCAAAAAAAAGACGAATTTTTATGGAAGATACCAAGTGGCATAAAATATGAAATTACTTATAGTACAGCGCACACATCACTTTTTAATGAGATGTTCAGTATTTATTATGATGTTATCTCTGATGTGCTAATGAAATTATTCTCAAACGAAAATAAGGACAGGTTTACGGAAAATGAGATGAAACAAATAGTCTTGATATCTATACAAGAATACAAAAAGAACCATAAACTAGGGCGTAAAAGTAAGGAGATTTTGGAAAATGAAATACTTGATATAGTTAAATCTTCGGCTTTCTTTCAAGAGGGATTCGATAACGGATATGGAGTATGGATTCAAAAATCTAAGGCAAATTTTGATGATAACAAAAGAAAAGAATATATGCGTAGATTTAAAACTACAAAAAAATCATTTTTTTCGTCCATTTTGCCTTTGTCAAAGTATGAATGTGAGTGGTTGAGATATGTTGTTAATGAACCCAAGATGTATATGTTTTTATCAGATAATGAAATAAATTATTTAAAAAGCAAGTTATCATATGAGGATAATAATAGATTACCATTAAATTTTGTGAAAAATAAAGATAGATTTATAAATAAATCGGAGAGTATTCAAAATGAAATCAGATATACTCAGTTAGTATTGAAAGCTATAAGAAATAAGAGTGAAGTATATATTACATATAAAACTGGTTGTGGAAATATCCTCAAGAAAAAATATCAACCATTGTATATTGAATATTCTAAGCGTGATAATTTATTCCGCTGCTTTGCTTATTCGAGAGATGAAGATAAAATAAGTATTATCAATATTGGAAGAATACAGGAGTGTATATTGGATGATATAAGTTATGATAATGTAAATGCACTTTCGAAGTTGAATGAGTACAGAAAATTGAATATGCAAAGCATAACATTAGTGTTTTGCGATGAAAAAAATGTGCCAGATAGAATACTGAATGAGTTTGCTCCATGGAAAAAGAAATGTGTATATAATACAGAATCTGGTATGTTCAGATTGACAATTTACTATCAAAAACAAGATGCTTATGAGCTGGCTATTCGCATACTTGGATATGGTCCATATGTAAGAACCGTAGATGAAGATAGCGATAATGTTGTATATAAACAACTCAATATGCGTTTGCAAAGACAGAATGAAATAAAAATATCTGACGAAAAAGCCAGATCATAATATGAAAAAATAATAAGAAAATAATAAGAAACACGATTATCCGTAAAATTGATAATCGTGTTTTTTTACTTTATCAATAATGAATAACAATTTAATAACTTTTTTTTGGTATAAGAGACTGAAAGTGCTTCTGAAGTAAGTTATATATAATATATGCAAAATAAGTATCGTTGTTTGTAAATGATAGTAATTGCATTTTGAATTTAACTATAGATAGGAGAATATGAATATGGATGAGAATATCATAGTAAAATCTGCTCAGGGATTTAATTGCGTATCGTTAGATGCAAGGCTTTTGTCTAAGCGCTTGATTTACATTGATAACAAAGAGATAACTGGAGATCTTATTGCAGTTGTAATAAAGAAGATTATGGCTTTAATTTTAGAGGATGAAAATAAAACTATTACTATTGTGTTAGATTCACCTGGTGGAAGTGTTAAGGCAGGAATGGCTTTATATGACTTATTACAATCGAGCAAGACACCTATAAAAATGGTTGTGATAGGAAGAGCATACAGTATGGCTGCTATACTGTTTGCGGCTGGAAAAAATGGAAGATATATGTTACCTAATTCTGAAATCATGATTCATGAACCGGTGTTGGGAGATTCAATATCCGGAAATGCCGCACATGTTAATTCAATAACAGATAAATTAAATAAGGAGAAGAAACTGTTGAATCATATTCTTTCAAAGCATACAGGAAAAACAGAAAAACAGATTGAGAAAGAAATGAGTTATGATCATTTTTTTACTGCAGATGAGGCAGTTAAATTTGGTATATGTGATAAAGTAATAGATTTTGATAAAATTATGGAGGATATAATTAATGAATGATAAAAGTATACTTGCAGAAGGTGTAGTATTTGAAGATAACATGGGAATAACACGTCCTAATGATAATATTGTAGGAGTTGGTGTTAGTGGAGGGGGAAAGTCATTATCACTTGGATATCCCAATATGCTCCATTTGGAAAACTCAAGCGTTATTGCTACATTTGCAAAAAAAGCAGAGGCATTAAAAATGGCTGATTATTTTAAGACTAAAGATTACAATGTTTTAATATGCAATCTCGATAATCCTTACGAATGTGGAAATGTCTTTTTTGATCCATTGCAGTACATTGAATCATTTGACGATATAACAGATTTGAGTAAAAAAATCGTATTATCTACTATGCGAAACACAAAAGATGATTATTGGAATTTTAAAGCCATATCATTATCTGACAGTTTGATTGAAGCGACAATAAGAATGGTTGACGATTCAAAAATGGTGGATGTGTTGAATGCATTTGATGGGCTAACAGGTTCAGAGTCAGGCACGGGTGTCAAAGAATCGCTTACGGATTTATTTAGGTCTTTAAGAGAAAAGGACGAGCATATGGGAGCTGTAAGGGAATTTTTTTCATTTTATAATTTAAATAGGAGAACTGAAAAAACAGGGGCATGTATAATAGATACTTTAGCAGCTGCATACAGTACGGTTTTTCCAAATAGTATCAGAAAAGCAATGAAGGATATCGAAACAATTGATTTTAAGAAAATGGGTACAGAAAAAACAGCATTATTTATTATATGCAGTCCGGTAAAAATATCTATGCATCATTTTGCTAACATTATATATGACACAGCTATAAAGGTGTTGGTAAATTATGCACAGGAATTTGAGAATGGTAGACTTCCTATAAATGTAAAGTTATTTTTCGACGATTTTGTGGCAACGGCACCGCAGGCTTTTCCGCAATATATAAGCGTATTTAGGAGTTCAGGTATAAGTGCAATCTTATTAATACAATCAGAAAGTATGTTGGAATCGTTATACGGAAAAGCAGATGCAACAACAATTCTTAATAATTGTTCATCATATGTATATTTTCCAGGAGGTAATGATATAGAAACCTGTAGGCATGTTTCAGAAAAAATGGATATTTCAATGCAAGAAGTATTGTCTGCACCAATAGGAAATGTTTTTGTTATGAGTTCAGGTCGTAAACCGGTTATAAAACCAAGATATGATATTTTTAATGATTTAAGATACAGAGAAATGATGGGTTCTGGTCATAAGGGATGTGCGAATAAATGAAAAATACATTAAATATAGTAGAATACATTAGGGATAATCTTATATTTTCAATTATATATTTCTTTTCATATAAAAATATTTTGTTCCATAATATCAATTCACTTGGGTACGCTAAGTCTGTTAGATTTTTGATGTTGATAGAAATTTGCTTGGTATGTATGGGAATTATTGTGCATTTTTATTATGGCAGAAATGGAATAAGTGTATTTTCAAATATTTGTATTCCATTTGGGATATACACAATTATGACATATAAGTCAATTAATAAATACTTGGTTAGTGGAACGATAGTAGGAGCTTTAATTATTTCTCTTTATTACGTATTAGTGTTCATATTAAAAAATCATGGAAAAATATATACATGGAAGATACTTAAACGAAGTATTATTAAATGTTTATGTGCGACACATTTTGTTTTTTCGGTTGGTTTAGCTATAATAATGGGATTTTATGGAACAAAGTCATTGCTTGGAAAAGGTATTATTAATTCGAAAGTTATAAGTAATTTGGAGGCGGATGAATATAAGGAGTTATTGGATGATAATATAAGCAATATTATTTTATTACAAGAGGATAAGTGGGAAAATCTTACATTACAGCAAAAAATAGATCAACTCCAAGTAATATCAGACATTGAATGCAAATACTTAGGAATTAATAAAAGAATAAATGTTATTGCTGATAATATAGGTGAATATGTAATGGCTAGTTATGACGAGCAAAGTAATGTTATTACAATTAACCTTGATTTTTTAATTAACAATTCCGCAGATGAGAGCATAGATAGTATTTGCCATGAAGTATATCATGCTTATTCACATAACATTATATATGCATTAGAAAGTGTGCCAGAACAGTATAAAAACTTACAATTATTTTCGGATGCGAAAATTTATCAAAATGAATTCAATTGTTATGTTTCAGATATTCATAAATATAAGGAATATTATAATCAAAAATGTGAAATAGATGCAAGAAATTATGCTGAAAAATCAGTTGAATATATAAGTTCTTACATTGATGATTATAGTAAGAAAGAGAAAAGGTAAAAATTTGGAGGTGGTTATAATAATGGAGAATATTTTTAAGAATGATTTAAGAAGTGATTATAGAAAATTTCAGGAACAAAATAATCTTAAAATAATGGAGGAAATAGAAACAGTTTGGGAAAAAGCTGAAAGGGAAATAAGTATGGAAATGTCACGGATTTATAGAACTGAAGATATTAAAAATAATAAATAGTTTTGTAAAATCAATGATATATTATATAACAGCTCGTTTAGTATAAGACCATGTTTTTCGTGTGTGAGCCAAATAAAAAATTGCTTGACATTTTTTAAATACGAGTGTATCTGAAATAGTGAAAATAGTATCTAAATAGAATTTAGTTTATTACGGATTACCACCAAGGTAATACTAATTAATAAGGAAGTATTTATGTGTAAGGAACCGATTAATATAGAAATACTTGATATATCCGCAAGATTAAAAAATGCTCTTAGGCATTCTGGGATAACAGACCTTTGGGAGTTGGAAAATTTATCTAAACAGACTATTCTAAGAATTAGAAATATGGGAATCAGTACTTATGATGAACTTGAGAAATAGTGTATTTCATATGGAGTTGTAATTCATAGTGAAAATGAATTAAAGGATAATAACATGGGTATTAGGTGGACCAGTTCGCAGTGTTGTGAATTGTTCGAAATAGGTATAAGGTGTCTTGATGATATAAGGTCATATCCAATAGAAAAAATTGAAGAATTAAAGTTTTTAAGACCTAATATATATGGAAGATTAAAAGCTGCAAAGAAGATACTTGATAATAATTTTGTAGGATAAGAGTTGTGTGTAAATACTCATATGAAAAGTGGCAAGTAATCTGAAGTTGCTTTAATGAAAAACTATGAAGTATAATCATGGATGTTGGTGGTTTGTAAATTTTAATGGAAAAATGTAAGAAACTTAAGGTGGGCTCATAAGCGTAAGGAAAAAGTATATGGAAGTAAAGAAAATATATTTTGACATGGATGGTGTTCTGACAGACTTTGATAAGGGAGTTAAGGACATATTAGGACTAAAGCCTGTTAATCAGGCAGATAAAACAAATGCACAGGATGATGAAATGTTTGAAGCGATGAAAAAGACAGATCATTTCTATGAAAGACTCGAGCCGATGTCTGGTGCATTAAGTATGTTTGAAATGATTTATAAGGTGTATGGCGATAAGTGTGAAATTCTATCTGGCATACCTAAGCCAAGAAGAGGAATAATAACTGCCAAAGAAGATAAGATTAACTGGATACATAAATTTTTATCAAAAAATATTGTGGTAAATATAGTATACAGGGAAGAAAAGAAAAATTACTGTACAGGTTCGGATTGTATTCTTATTGATGATTTTGTAAAAAACATTAATGAATGGGAAGCACTTGGTGGGACAGGAATATTACATACAAGTGTAGATGATACTATAAATAAGCTAACTGACCTTGGAATATTAAAAAACTGACCGATAAATGACGGCCAGTAGATTGTAACATAAATAATCCCGAATTTTTATTTATGTATATATATATTAATGGAATCTGTGCCAGATATTGGTAGGTTCCTTATTTGATTATATACTACCAGATAAATGTGTCGAAACTTTTGAGATAATGGAAAGATTCCATAAAATATGAACGTAAATATAATAAAAGTGTAAAGTAATTATTATATTTGTTAGCCGGAGGATCTTATGTTAAAGGATGATTTGGAAAAGTGTGTATCATTAGTGATACCTGCGTTAAAAACAGATGATATATCTGAATACATTGAATCTATAAAGAGGCTTAAAAACACGCTTCTTTATTCACAAAAAGAAGCGTGTGAGAAAGTAACCGATGATAAAAATGTATTATCAACTCTGCTTGGTGATAAGGTGATGTTAGAAAAAGTTATTACAAAGGAAGCAGATCAGGTTTCGTTATTATCGACGCTTGTCACATATATAGAATGTAAAAATGAAGGTATGAAAGAACACAGCAGGGAATATATGGACCGGGTAACAACACTCAGGTTAAAGATAGATAAGCATTACGGAGACAAATCCCAGAAATTCTGCGGAAGCTGATGCTGCTTATGAGCAGATTAAAAAAGAATCTGCTCTTTTGCTATAACATCATTTTCTGTTATTTTCCTAATGACCTTACAAGGAACACCAGCAGCAACTACACCCGCTGGAATATCTTTAGTAACCACACTGCCAGCACCGATTACGGAACCTTCACCGATAGTTACACCTGAACATATAGTTGAGTTAGCACCAATCCATACATTATCAGATATTGTAATTGGTGCAGAGGTACCGATTCCCTTACTTCTTTGTTCTGGATTAATGGCATGTCCTGAACACGCAATGCATACGCCTGGGGCTATGAATGTACCATTTTCTATATTAACAGGTGAAGTATCAAGGATAACGCAGTTGTAATTAATTACTGCAAATCCATGGAAATGAATATTAAATCCATAATCACATCGAAAATCAGGTTCTATTCCTACCAGCGGTGAGTAGGTTCCTAAGAGTTTCTTTAATATATCCTGTCTTTTTTCCAGTTCGTCAGGAGAAGTATTGTTGTATTCAAAACATAATCTTTTTGCTGTAAGCTGCGCCTCTTTAGGGATATTCTCATATCCGCTGTTATATGCTTTTGGTTGTTTTATTATATCTATCGGTTTAATAATTATTTGCCTTTCATAATTAAATTGTTGTCTGCACGATATAGAAGTAAAATCAAATCACCTATGACTCAGGTTTCCAGAGTATACCTTCTTTATAATGTTTTCTGCAGAGTGCTACATAGCTTTCATTAGAACCAAGCATTACCTGTGCACCTTCTCTTACAATCTTTCCATCGGAATATCGTGTATTGCACTGAGCCCTCTTACCGCACCAGCAGACGGTAGGAACTTCCTCAATAACATCAGCAATTTCCATAAGCCGCTTAGAACCAGGGAAAAGATGATTTAAAAAATCTGTTCTTAATCCGTAGCATAATACGGGGATATTGTAAAAATCCACAATATCAGATAATGCATCAACTTCTTCAATTTTTAAAAACTGTGCCTCGTCAACTAATATTGCACTGACTGTCTTATCATTATAGGTATATTCAGAATGTCCTTTATGCCAATTAACTGATACATCACGCAAAAATTCATCAACATATAATGCATCAGCTGATAAGCCTATTCGTGACTTTATGATGTGTTCGCCGTCTCTGTTATCGGTTTTAGGTTTTAATAAAATTGCAAATTGACCTCTTTCCTCATAATTATAACGAACCATTAGGATATTTGCTGATTTTGAGCTGCCCATTGCACCATATCTGAAATATAATTTTGCCATTTATTGATTTCTCCCACATATTCAATACTATTTAATAACTGATATTATAGCAGAAAATGACAGAAAAGATAACTTTCCTGTCATTCGTTATGTCATTTATTTAGAAGAAATATATATCTCTTATAGCATCCTTTTCCTGCAACTTTTTTCTAAAGAATGATGCATAGTCTTTTTGGCTCCCATTATGAAATTCATTGATACATTCATTTAAGAATGTAAGACCTGTAAATACAAATGGTCTTTCTATGGGGTTTTTAATTCTTTCCATATATATATTGTTATTGTGTGCTGGCAGTACACTAATATCACCATTATATTTCTTTGTAATATCTGGCTCGTTTTCTTTTATGCTGTAATTATGAATCATTTCTGATATTACATACTCACGAGGTATAAATATAGGGGCTGAGGATTCTGTTACATTAGAATTATTACATGTAACAAAATCACTTCTTGTTACAGATAAATTTTCCTCATCGTAACAAATATTATAAATAAGGCTATAGGCATCTATGCAGCTGTCAGTAATAATTATTAATCGTATATTTGCTTGGTTAAGCTGCGTTTCATTTAATGCCCTTTTTATTCTTATTCGTGCTCCATAATCTATGGAGATATCTTCAATGGCAAAATTTGTAGTAGCATTTGAATTATCTGAAGATGTCAAAATGTTTTTCAAGACATATGTATCATTCAAACTTCCTAAAATGGCTGCCGGAAGATAGGTGAAATCATTATTATGATATTTACCATTAAATCCGAACTTGTTAATGATGCGTATGATACTTTGCATCATACCCGACATATTAGGGTGTACTGAAAGAAAAGTCTCATACATATCGCCTCCAAATACACATGATAAAGATAACATATTATTGCAAAGACTTATGAACCGTTCATAAATATCGGGATTTTCATTTTTAAGGCAGCTTATTGCATTATTAAATATTAGGTTCTTCCTGGCAATGTATTTTTTATGGAACTCATGGTATTTTTCTTGATATGGTGTAAGTGAAGATTTTTGTGATAAAGAATGCTCACTGCAATTATCCTGCGTATCAGTCGTATCATTTGTAATTGATGTATGATTTGTATTGTTTGTATTATTTGTATGTGTTGTATTAGTTGTAACAGATGTAACATCTGTAATATTTGTAACACAAGTATTATTAGTACTATAAACATTTTCAGCAGGAATTGTATCATCGTTAAAATCCCCATTGATGTTACAATCAGAAATTATATTATTATGCTTTCCGGCAATACAGTCGAGTGGGAGATTACTAAGTGATACATTGCCATATCCAAATGAAGCTATCTTATCGAGAATGCCTATAAACTTATCCTTATTGGCGATAAGCATATCTTTAAAGTCGGCCTGTGCAACATCTTTTAATTCAGCCGATATATCTGCAGGTGATTTAAGAAGAATAGCTCTTAATTCATTAATCGTAAGAGAAGTGTTATTAAAAACTGCACCAAGATAAAGGAATGCTACACTTTTCAAGAAAGGTAGGTTTCTTTGAAACAGCCGTATTCTTTTTCCCAGGCAGATTTGAACACATGCCGTTAGGGTGATTAATAAATATTATATTATTTAATGCTGGTACACACTTTTGATTAGTAAAAAATTTCGTGTAGTTTATGATTTTTTCTTTTATTACCTCACTTCCCTGACTTCCTGTGTCAACTTCAATATAGTCATTAGTGACAAACACATCAGCTCTTTTATTCTTATACATGGTAGAAACAAGTCCGTCTGCAATGAAGTATTCACAATCATTTATGTTACAAAAATGCTCATACTTAAAATCAAACTGGCATGAGTAGTAGGTATTTCCAAGTATATATGAATACAGATCAAGTACGCCTGCAGCATGTTCAAGGTTAGTATCATGCGTTGATAATATATCTTGTAGAATAAAGCTGTTTCGCCCTGGATGACTTCCCATAAGGGTAAGTTTATCTGTGGTAAGGTCCTTTGCAGCATCAGATAAGTAATAGAAAAGCTGTTTTAGGTTACTATCAGAAGTAAAGCTCTGTTTTGTTTTTATTATATCTGTTCCGATATTAAATGTACGCTTGTTTATGTTGTTGATATAACAGCGGCATACAGATGTTTCTCCTATGGTTTCCTTTATAGGAAATAAGCCAAGATAATTAAGCTGTTCCCTAAATGCTCCACCCATAAGTGCTATTGATAGGCTAAGTAGTTCTGATATGTTAGAGTCGATTATTGAATCAACCGTCTGGGTAAAGACTTCAAGTGCCCCTTCTTTTAAAAATGCTGGTGATAACTGTAATAGCTTTAGTTTATATAGTGTTTTTTCATCCAATCTGGTACCTGAATAAAGATGCTTATCAACGGCCAATCCATTAGGGCGGTTATATAATACAGTTATCTTTGAATCATTCATGTCAATTCCTTTCTTATTTGTAATCATTAATTTTTACAAACCAAATAGTCAGTAGTTGGATTTGTTAAGTAAATATGTTCAGTTACGTCCTATTATTAAGGAGCAAGAATGTATGTAACAAAGTTTTATTATGTAATAATCATCATATGGGTTTTATTTTAAGTCAAATTAATAGCAGTAGAATACAGATTCGTTAACACAAAAATAATAGAAATATACATTGTGAGATATGTTGTCATGTAACATTTAATCTATGATTTGTTACTATAAAAACGACAGTGTTTGTTATAATAGAATTAATTGTATATATCTTTTTTTATAGGAGTGATATAATAGAAATAAAAATGAGTTGTGAAAAAGTTATATAAGGAGATTAATTATATATGAAAGTATCAAAGGTAAAACATAGAAGGACTGCGGTATCAGTAAATAAAAAAAACAATACAGTTAAAGGGATCTTATATGATGATCCAATTAAAAAAGATTCAAAAGGTGATGGTGCATCAGCATATGTTAGCACCAAATATGTAGTCGATGATGTGGTTAGGAATAGTAGTCGCTTATATTCACCATTCAACAGTAAAAAGCTTATTATTGATGACAAAACAAAGGTAGTAGCTAATAGCTTGAGACAACATTTTAAAAATTTTGTTAAAATATATTTAAATTGTGAATCAATAGATGAACAACAAATGAAATTTACGCCAGATAATAAATATTTAATGGATAATAGAGTGCGAATTTCATTACCATCAGATGTTAATGAGGAAAAATTAGTAGAAGCAATCGTAAATAGTTCATTAAGAAAAAGTCTTAATAAAAAATGCAATATACAGATAAAGGCTGGATTGCGAGAAACATTTGATATTCCTGAGTTGATAAAAAAAGCTATAAAAATTTATTGTATAGATGAAAAAAGAAATCTTAATGATGCAGAGAAACTTGATATGTATGCGTTATTTTCGTTTATGTATGAGGACAAGTATAAGAACAGGCAAAAAAAATTAATAATAAATTCTATATCTAATCAGGTAACTAAAGTCAAAGTTTGTGAAAATGGAAATAGATTATTAAAGCTGTCTATTGCAGATACAAAAAAGAAACCACTATGGGATTTTATGATTGAATATTCTAATTCAGATAAAAAAAAGCAGGATACAATGCTAAGGAATATAAGAAAAAGTATCGTATTATTTGTATGTGGAGTAGAAAACTATAAAAATATAGAGAATGATAATAAATTGGATATATGTAGCTGGGATGGATATGATATCAATGAAAATCAACAGTTCGTATGTGTCAATACTAATAATTCAAATGATGATTATTTTATCTCTTCAACTGAACTTCGTAGAGCAAATTTAGATCATTATATGAAAGCAGTTGCAAAACTGAATGATGATAGAAATAAATTTTGGTTTCAACATTTCGAAAGTGTAATAGAAACATTTTTTTCGAAAAAAGCTAAAAGAAATATTGAAAGAATCAAATCAGCTTATTTATGTGAATATTTATGGAGAGATTTTTGTTCATATGTTGCTTTGAAATATGTGGATTTAGGAAAAGGTGTTTATCATTTCACAATGGCTGATAAATTAGCTTTAATTAATAGGAATAAGTATGAAAAAAGTATAATCTTTGGAGAGATTGAATCTAGGTATAATAATGGAATATCATCATTTGATTATGAAAGGATCAAAGCAGAGGAATTATTTGAAAGAAACATATCAACATATACGACATTCGCGACTAACATTTTTTCAAAAGCTGTTGTGCAGGATGACTATATCAAAAATCATAATAAGGCCAGCGATGTGCTTCAGTATAGTGATAAAGAGTTTTCAGATAGTAAAGTACTTCGCAATGATGCAATGAAGAGAATTTTACAATATTGGGGTGGTCAAAGTAGGTGGAATAATACACTGAACAAAATTAATGTAGATACTCTTTGCATTGATATAAAAGAGCATTTGTCAAATATAAGAAATAGCAGTGTTCATTACACTTCAAAAGTATCTCTTAGTGGAGACAAGAATGAAAGTATAGTTTATATGCTCTTCAAAAAGGATTTTGCAGAAATAAGAAATATTTTCGCATCAAAGTATTATAGTAATAATGTGTGGATGTTTTATAGTATAGAAAAAATAAATGGTTTAATGGAGTATCTTTATGGGGATAACTCAACAGTAATAGATGCACAGATTCCAGCATATAACAATATTATAAAAAGAAAAAATATAGCAGATGTTATAGAAAAAATTATAAAGAAAAATTCCTATAAGACTATAAATGAACTTGAACTGATAAAAAAGTATAGAGCATGCTTATATTTTATACTAAAAGAGATATATTATAACAGATTTATAAAACAAGAGAATTTGAAGGAACAATTTATACAATTTGTAGATAATGATAATAATTTACTTGATGATAATAAAAATGCAGTGGAAAGTTTTAGAAGAAGAATACATGATATAGATAATAGTCTTATGTCATTTGGGGAAATGTGTCAGTTCATAATGACTGATTATAATATGCAGAATCAAGGAAATAAAAGCATAAAATCAAAAGATAGACAGAATGAAGATAAGAAAAAAGGAATAGATGGCTCTTATAAGCACTTTCCATTGCTATTGTACCATGTAATCAAAGAATTGTTTTTAAAATATATAAAAACAGATGAAAAAATAGTTTTTATACGTGAGCCAGCAAATATTGGCAGTGTAAAGACACAGGATGAGTTTGAAACTCATATTTCTACATTAGGTTTATATAAAACGTTGAAGGAAAAAGTAGATAGCAATATGTCTTTATTAGATTGGTACACACTTTCTCATTTTCTAATGCCGAAGCAATTAAATTACCTAATTGGTGATATAAAAAATTATATTCAATATCTAAGAAATATTGACAAAAGAGCTGAGAGTGTTGGAAATAATAAAGCATACGATATAGATGGAAAGATCAATAATTATTATGACATTGTATATGTACTGGATTTTTCATTGCAATATATTGGAAGGATAAGTAATGAGATTACAGATTATTTTGCCGATGAGGATGAGTATGCATTATTTATGTCACAATTTGTTGATTTTTCAAGTGATAATATTGTTGGATTGAAAACATTTTGTAATGAAAAAACTTCAAATGGAAAGCATACAATCGGGTTGTATTGTGATGGTGCAAATCCAATTATGAATAGAAATATAGCATATGCTAAGATGTATAGTAATGATAAGATACTTTCGAGAACATATAGTAAGGTCACTATAAAAGAAATAGAGAGGTATTATAGAATTCAAGATGATTTGAAAAATGTATTTGAAAATGGGGTATGTAAAAATAAAGATCAACAAAAAGAATTATGTGATTTTCAAAAGATTAAGAATCATATAGAATTGACAGAGATTTCTATATATACAAATATTCTTAATGATTTTATGTCGCAGTTTATATCTTGGTCATACTTACGAGAACGAGATTTGATGTATTTTCAGTTAGGTATGCATTATCTAAGGTTGTATTATGGTACAAATGAATTAGAAACAAAATATAATAAGCTCGTTGGAGAAAGTGTTAATATTGAAAAGGGAGCATTATTGTATCAAATAGCTGCTATGTATACATATAAACTTCCTATTTACAAGGTCGATAAAAATGGAAGTGCTGTATTAGCAGAGAAACAAGGAGGAACAGGAGCCTCTGTTACAAGTTTTGTAACTGAATATTGTAAGGAGAATATGAGAGATGCAATTATATATGAGAAGGGGTTGGAGTTATTTGAGGATGTAAAACAACATAAAAAATGGAGTGATTTTAGAAATGATATTGCACATATGAGATATATATCAGATAGAGATAAGAGCATTATGGATATTATCAGCGAAATATATGGTGGATTTTTTACATATGATATTAAGTTAAAAAAGAGCATTCCTGTTATATTTAAAAATATATTAATGAGATATGCTGTAGATGCAAATTTGAATTTTCTTCACAAAGAGAATAGAAAACTAAAAGATACATTAATTAACATAAGAGCTGACAAAGGTCTTGTTTCTGATAAATATACATATAAAATAGGTGAAAAGGATACAGTTGATATTGAGGTAAGAAATGATAAGTTCTTACTTCAATTAAGAAAATTATTGGAGTATAAAATTAGGGTAAATGGGAATGTATTATAAGTAAATATATATAAATTAATTAAGTAATAAAGAGTTGTAATTTATTAAATAACGTGATAGCATAATTACAATGGTATTTATGCTTGATGTTGTCAAAACAGTCCAATATAGAGGGCAATAACATGCAATTAAGTATGAACAAACTCGTAAAGTATGGTAAAAAACAGTCCGATATAGAGGACATTAACTTTTTGCATCGCACTTACGACTTGTGCATAGTTAAAACAAACGGTCCAATATAAGGCAATAATGGAATCACACAGTATCATTAAAACTTTAATGTCTATTTAAAACGAAAATGGCATCGAATAGAGGGGGATAAATGATGATAATCTTTCCATTTGAAAATGATTTAAGTAAAGAAAGCGTATATGAAATGAGCATTAAGTATGAGGTGTGAATTTGTTGAATCTGGTACATTTAGAACATGAAGAGGTTATAAACGAAGAGCTGTTTTAAGTAGAATTATAGAAATAGTTCATATCAGAAGAATGACTTGTATGCCTATTAACAGAAATATGGAAAAATGAGGTAAAGAGAGTTTTTAAGACACTTATATAAAATAAAAGTTGTACGGAATACAGATGTGTGTTTCAGCAACTTTTTTATTAATGAACAATATAGATCTATTAAGCATTAAATAAAAAGTGGATCATGTAAGAGGAAATAGATATAATATTTCAATATGCAGTAATAAAGCATATATATAGGTTGTGCAAAATTTCATTTAACACAGTATTTTATGAAAAGAGTTGTAATTTAATAAATAACATGATAGCATAATTATAATAAATATTATATTTGCTGTTGTTAAATAGTCCGATATAGAGGACAATAAATTACATTTTGATCCTATTGTTTTGCAAGTGTTAAAATAGTCCAATATAGAGGATAATAACTTTTTGCATCGCACTTACGACTTGTGCATAGTTAAAACAAACGGTCCAATATAAGGCAATAATGGAATCACACAGTATCATTAAAACTTTAATGTCTATTTAAAACGAAAATGGCATCGAATAGAGGGGGATAAATGATGATAATCTTTCCATTTGAAAATGATTTAAGTAAAGAAAGCGTATATGAAATGAGCATTAAGTATGAGGTGTGAATTTGTTGAATCTGGTACATTTAGAACATGAAGATGTTATAAACGAAGAGCTGCTTTAAGCAGAATTATAGAAATAGTTTATATCAGAAAAATGACTCGGATGCGTATTAACGGGAATATGAAAAAAAAATGAGATAAAGAGAATTTTTAGAATACTTATATGAAATAAAAGTTGTGAGGAATACACTAAAAATACTATATAAAAAAGTGCAATCTGTGAATTTTAACAGATTGCACTTTTTTTATTAAATAGACATGATCTGTAAGCGCTACATAATCCCCCGTAGTGTAATGCTTCAATTCCTGACGTAAAATTAGGACAGTTGGAGCATTATACTCTAAGTTCTGATCAGAACCGCAAAAGTTGTAGCATTTCACTTCAAACTATCATCAGACTTTTGCATCATTTTACTCCAAATAAATTTTCGTAGGATTTGATTATGAAGAAATCTGAACGAGACAGATATTGGACTGAGCTTATACAGATCTGCAGAGTAAGCGGTCTGTCGGATTATGAATGGTGAAGGATAAATCATATATCAACCAGCTCATTTTATTATAATGTTAAGAGATTAAGAATGGCAGCGTGCACCAATACAGCGGCTACAGTATAGGTACAGGAAAAACAGGAAGTTGTACCAATTCACTACAATGAATTAAAAGATAATAGCAGTACTATTACTAATTATTGTGATGAAAAATCGGACATTAAGATTGAATTTAACGGATATTCGATAGCTATAAATAATTCTGCTGACAACAGAATCATTGCAGCAACGCTCAATACGCTGCAAAAGATATGTTAGGCGAGTTGTCCGGGGTGGCTAAAATCTATCTTGTTTCAGGTTATACCGATATGAGGCGCAGCATAGATATGCTGGACTACAAAAATGAGCCCGAAAGCATACTTGAAGACCTTATGCCATGGTCAGAGATGATGCAGGAAACATGTAGCCTTAATAACCATTCGGAAATTTGATTTCTATATAAAATCAGACTGTATGAATCATACGGGGGATTATGTAGCGCTTACCATGATCTAAAGTAAGCGCTACATAATCCTCCGTATTTTAATTTATTCTTAAACTTTATCTAAATTCTGAATTACAGTCAATAAAATAATTCTTTATTAATTTCCCTTAATGAAACTTAATTCATTTATATTTATACATTTAATATCGAAATTACTAAATATATAAAACAATCGCAAACAAATACTTATATAAAAGAACTTTTTTTGGAGATGAAGAGAAGAATAAAACACGAAATAGTGATATCTTAAATTTAGAAAAAATCAAGGAGGAATATATAAAGTTTAAGTGTTCTAATAAGTATCGAAATAAGAAAAGGAGAGAAGAAAATGAAAGCAACGATTGAGACAGTAACAGGAGTTAGAATTAACCGTGATATCGACACATCAGACAGCCCAATGGCAATTATCCGTAAGTTCTATGAAGAGGATGCAACAGCAGCAACGCAGATATTTTCTAACCAGAAAGCAATTGATCAGTTAATGGATGGAAACGTAGATGAAACAAAATCTGCATTTGAGCTGTTTTGTATGGATGGTGATTCAATTAAAGCAGATTGGAAGACAGCACTTTGTAATCAGCCTGCAGTTAAAGAAGAAATGGCACGGATTGAGAGTGAAGGTCAGATTCCGAAATTTGTGGTGAGTGTGTCTAGTATTGTAGCTAGATGGTAAGGAAGAGATAAAATAGGCAATTATATTTTCGACAATATAACGAGAAAGATATGAAAAATGACATAGTAGATATGTAAATAATAGTCTAATAAAAGGAGAAAAAACTATGAAAGCAACAATTGAGACAGTAACAGGAGTTAGAATTAACCGTGATATCGACACATCAGATAGTCCAATGGCAATTATCCGTAAGTTCTATGAGGAGGATGCAACAGCAGCAACGCAGATATTTTCTAACCAGAAAGCAATTGATCAGTTAATGGATGGAAACGTAGATGAAACAAAATCTGCATTTGAGCTTTTCAGTATGGATGGTGATTCAATTAAAGCAGATTGGAAAACAGCACTTTGTAATCAGCCTGTAATCAAAGAGGAAATAGCACGGATTGAGGGTGAGGGTCAGATTCCCAATTTTGTAGTTAGTGTTTCTAGTATCGTAGCCACATGGTAAATACGAGGAGGGATAAGAAGATGATGAGAGATTATACTTTGGACTTAACTAAGATTGCTGCTAGTATAGTGGTAGATTGTCTTGGTTCGAGTTTAACGGTGAATACATATTATAGTGAGGATGGTAATTCTATTGTTATGGAGTTTGATGGATATCCACTTAGAAGTTCTTCTCATACCGGAAAAGTATTTGTTCAGTTTCCAAGATCTACATTCTATGTAAGAAAGGGTGATGTTTGTTACACACCTATACAGCAGGCACAGTGTAAGTATTATCAGGAGAGCATAGGAAGGCAGTTTGAGCATCCACATGTATATAATGACGGACATCCTTGTTGGGATAACAGTAGAAGAGAGAGAGCAGTTGATTTTATCGCTAATATTGTAGAGACACTTTCACTTCAGAATGTTACGAAAGATTCAATTACAGTGGGACGTTGCGCATCTGGAATAATGGGGTTTTATATGGAAGCTCTTAAAAATGCGCAGATTCAGCAGAAGAAAGTGTTAGATACATTAAAATGTAAGTCGTTTATATCTGAGCGCAGAAAGCTTGAGGTATATGTTAACAGGCGTTGGCGTAGTAAGATTACGATACTTATGAATGCGGCATAGGAGGTTATTAATGAAGAAAATAATAAAGAATAATGCAAAGATAAAACAGAACGCAGACGTAATTATAGATAAAATAACCATTGATAAGATTAATGAAATGATTTATCGAGATGCTATGCATGAATGTGGGGGTATTCTTATTGGTAATATTGCACAGGATGTTGTAACTGGAATATACACGGTTCATATATGTGACTTATATGAAGAGGAAAGGATTGGTACTTCAAGTACATTTGAATTTACAACTGATTATCTTATGAATGCTGTAAAGTATGTAAAGAAAAAACATCCTAACATGCATATTATTGGAAATGTTCATTCTCATGCGCAGTATGAGGCATTTTGGTCAAGAGTGGATCATGAAATGATGCATCAGTCTAGAGAAAACAGTGTATACATGGTAGTTTCACCACGTTATGGAACTTGGAAAGCAATTTTTAAGGATATGAATTTTGAATTCCATGAATGTGATGTATCTGTTTCTGACGATACAGTTTGTGAGCATATGTTTATAAAATCTGTAGTAAGGAAAGATGATGAATACATTGAGGCGGGTAAAGTAGTAAAAAAATCTTCATTTCAAACAATGCGTAACTATTCCGATATTCAGAAGGCAGAACTTAATAAAAGATTTCTTCATTCTATAAACGAGTTGAAGGATAAAAAGATTTTAATTGTAGGTGCTGGAACTATTGGTAATCTTTTGGCTGAGTATGCCACAAATAGTGGAGTTGGTAATATAACAATTGTTGATATGGACGCATATGAATACTGGAATCTTCCTAAGTCTAGTATGGTTGGCGAATCGTCATTGAGACTTTCAAAAGCACTTGAGTTAGCTAAAGCTGCTGCTGAGAAAAGTTGCTTTTCTAGCAATATAGTTGGCATTAATGCTAATATTTATGATCTTGGATGGGGATTTTTCAAGAAGTTTGACCTTGTGCTGTCGCCTGTTGACAGTGCTGCAGTTCGTCAGTATATAGATCGCGGCTGCAAGTTATATCATATTCCACACATTACTTGTGGCACTGGAGTAATAGGAAATCAGTTTACTGGGAATATTGTGTCATTTCCTAAAGATGCAGTGGTTGACCTTGAGTATGTTTGGGGAAATGGATATCGCAAGGCACTGGAGGAAAGAAGAAGTTGTAGCGATTTTGCAGAAGAAACACAAGCACAAGTTATGGGGTTCTCAGCCCAGATTGCAGGAGTCACAATGGATTTGGCATTAAAATACTTGCTTGGACAGAACAATGACAGAAGTACTGTATGGAAGTACATTCTTAATTCTGTGGGAAACGGATATGAACGTGATAAGGTAGCTTTAAGAACATTTAAATATGGGAAACGTCCTGTAGGAATTGCAAGTGAGTTATTTGATGCTTTGGATGAATCCCGAACTATTTATAGGATTGAGTTTGACAGAACACATCCCAAACATGAATTGTGGGGAAAAATTAATGAAATTTTTAAGGAAAATCTTCCATCATATAAAATAAACTTAGAATGGAGTTTAAATGTTCCTGTTGCATATAACAGCACCAATGCATATGCGAAAATTGAAGTGCCTAAAGGATGTGGCGTTGATCCTGTGCTTAAAGAGCTTCCTAGTGAACATATTTATCTAATAGAAGGTAATCAGTATGATTATCTTGTGGAACTTTGTTTTGTGGATAATTAGTAGTTATGTATATAGCAATGTAATATTGAAAAGAGAGGTCAATAAAGATGAGTGGGAAAATTGCAATAATAACACATTTATCGGAACATCAGGAATGTACATCATGTCATTGCTTTTCAGAAAATGGTTATATTCTTCGTGACAGTAACATGGCTAGATTTGTATGCGAGAATTGTTACGAAATGAATGAAAGTAGTGATTATTTTCTTGCTAGGAAAATCGTTGAAATTAAAAAAAATATTATTAATCAGATAGCACCTGCTACTGAAAAAGTAGGCTTTCATGCAGGATATCTTATGGGAAGGAGAATTAACTCTGACGTTGGTTATAGGGTTGTGGTGGAGAAAATTGTCGACAGTATTCAGTACGGGAAAGGAACGGTTAATTTTTTTAATAAGGAAGATGTAATTAATATCAAGAAAATCTCAAATAGTGAAGGGTTAGCACTCGTTGGGATTTTTAGAACTAGTCCTAGCGGGGCACCTGATTTCAATCTTTTGGATAATAAAACTATTAACGATATGTTGATGGAAATTCTTTATATGATTATAGGTGGAAACAATGAAATACAGATTGCGGCAAGGGATAAGAATAGTCAGTCTGATGAAATTGGAGTGATTCTTATATGAGTCAATATATTGCAAAAAAAGTTAAATTAAGCTCGATGAAGGCGTGTGAGCAGTTGAGTTGTGGATGTTTTACTCAGAGTGGGTATTATATCAAATATCTAAATGAAAATGTCGATAGTATGCTTTTTGTCTGTGAATGTTGCTATGATGAGAACTTTAAATCAATTTGTTTAATAGGAGATTTTGATGAGAAACAGTATATTGTTCAGCCTAATACACTTAGATATCAGCAGAGAAATCCATTCCTTAGGAAGTCAGAGAATTGGTTATACAATATAGTAAAAACAGTAAGAATTGTTTGGATGACTACAGCATTGATTTTCTTGATTATAATTTCCATAAAAAAACATCCAAGTGTACGCACAGATTTTACAGTTCCGCAGTTATATGCAGTAATTAATACTGATGTGAATTTTGCAGTTCATGATTTAGGACAACTCAAATTAAAGATGGAAATGATTAAAAATCAACTTACTAGAGTATTAATACATGGAGGAAATATGTATGATTAATAAAATTCTTGAAAGAGGATTCATTGCGTTAGCAGCGTATTCTTATTTGTTCGCTTTTATTACATTACTTTTATTTGTCATTGCAGTGATATCAAATGCGTTAATTAAAAAAGACAGGTTTGATATTGCTGAAATTCGTAAACAGCTGGTAACGAATATGACTTTTATGCTTGTATTTGCACTTTTGGATTATTTCCTGGTATAGGAGGTAAAGAAGAATGACATATAAGAATCTTGAAGAAGTATCACGTATACTTGCAACAAGAATTGGTGAAGAAAGAAAAAGTGCAATTAAAGTAAATGTAATGCCTATGGATTTAAATGTAAAATCTGTATTACAGAGAGTATGTGAGGTAGATCCGCGCTTAATTCCTTGCATTTCGACATTACAAATTAAAACTAGACATTATGGGATTCGGTTAAGCTTAGAAATACATATTTCTTACACTAATTTCAATGTAACCACTATTTCAAAATTAGATGGTATTTCTGATTTTTATAATATTGCCTATCATGTGGCTTGTATGCATGGTTCAGAATTTGCGGTAGTATATCCGATTCATTTGCACAAGATGGTTCAAGATGCAACTAAAGAAGTTTTAGAGTTACCACATTTTCTGAACTGTTTTGTATCAGGAGTAAGTTCAGAGATAAAAATTGTTGATGGATGCAGTTATATGGCTCAAATAGTTAAATTCAGTTATGTATGTCCTTATAGAGAGCAGAAAAAATGGGAAGAAGAGATTTCCTTAAAGATTGCTGAGATTTCAAAGATAGCAAAATTATATGGAATTGAAGATTGGAAAAAGGCATACGAAGTGGTTCGGTATTGTACTATTCATTGGAATTATGGAAGAAATAGTTCTTTACCAGGGTTAGAGTATACAAGTTATGGCGCAATTGTAAATAACACAGCTGTGTGCATGGGAATAGCACTAGGAGTGTGTGCAATATTTAAAGAATTGGGGATTCCTTGTAGGTATGTTCGTGGAATTCGGAATGGAGAGGGACATGCATGGAATATGATTTATTTGAGAGGAGGATGGTTTTATATAGATGTAACAGATGCGATTTCTATGAGAAACCCTTTATTTCATTGGGGAATGACGAGCTTGCATGATAGGGTCGTTTGCGAAGAAATAACAGAAAAGTTGGTTTGCAATTGTACCTCTGAATATATCAAAAAATGGCAACTTGGTAGATAGTGTAATAACTGCTATGCAATGATGAGAGTTGGGTTGTTTGGAGACTGGTTATGGTAATTATATAAAATGGAATAGAGATGAGGTGAATATTAATGAATCAACTTGCTGATTTGGTAAATGTGAATATCGGAGGTTGGATGTGCTCAGGAGATGATGTAAAAATACAAACGAAGCTTTTTAGGGAAATACTCAATAAGTCGGTATCACAGCAGTTTGTTCAGGCTGTAATTATTTCAGAAGATATGGTTCAAACTATTTCGAAAATTGTTGAATCTGATGAAAAAAATAAGGGATATATACCTTCTAACATGAATCGCTATTTTCCAGCTTTTTCTGGGAGAAATGTTGATATAAAAGAAAGAATGGGAGAAATTCTAGAAAGGTGTCAGGTAGATAGGAACAAGGTTGATGAGATAATGGCTTATGTTAATTTTATAGTAGACTTAGAGAGCGAGTTAGGCAATTCTAATGGCATTATAGATGAAACTGTATTGCAGAAGTATCTTATTGCATCTACGGTAGAAAATACACTAAATGAAGCTGTAGCCAATAGGACAATTACGCCTGAGAAATATGGAGACTGGATTGCAGATTATTCTGATTGTTCCAATGGACGTATTTATTTAAAACAAATTCTGAATCGTTTAATACGGTGTTTTGCTTTAAAAAGTGAGCATATTAAGTCGATAGCGTCTCTTAAAAATGGAGAGCGTCTTTGTTTTGTTATTAAGTCAGATATGAGAAATGATGTAAAAGAACTTTTGTTCGAGATGATTGGGTGGGATATTTTAGAGGCTATAAGGAATGGAAAGAAAGTCTGTCTGTCGGTTTTTGAAGGAAATAAGAAATATGGAGATGAACTGTTAAAGTTGTTAGGGGTATCATCAACAGACCTAAAATTCAATTTTTTTTCAAAGGATTTTTTTAACGGACATACGACTGAATGGAGTGAAAAAATAAATGAGTATTTAAGCAGATATGTATATACAGCGCACTTTCGAATGGAGAGTTGTGAGGAGATTTCAACTAAAAGATTTGGGGAAATACCTGTGGTAAGAAATTCCTATTCTTGTGATAGAGACAGAAGGATTGCGAATAATAGGATGATTGATCAGCTTTTAAACACGAATAGAGTGGATCATTACGTGCGCCATACACCGGTATGGGAACCGCTTTACCGAAAGGAAGAGATACATGAAATGCAAGAGGGTGTTTGCTTGGTACAGACTGAAACATTTGAAGGATATATTGATATGAGATGATGGGAGGTGGGATTAGATATGGCTATGGATTATAGTGGTATTCCTGGTAATTATACATATTTTCAGAATCATAATGGAAAAAGTGCTTCAGGAATTGTGGCAATTGGTTCAACAAGTAGTCGAAATCATTTTGCACAGAGAAATGCTGGTGGAGAGGATCGTCAGATGGGAGATCAGGGCGGACATTTAATTGCAGATAGGTTTGGAGGGAGAAATGAACCATCTAATCTGGATGCACAGGCAGCAAATGTTAATCAGAAGGATCAAGCCAATATAGAAAGAAATATTGCAAAACTTGTTTCTGATAATAATACAGTGTCAATGAGTGTGGTTAACTATAACAGTGTAGGGAAAAGACCTGATGCAACTATGATGAACATGGGGATTCAGAATAATATCACAGGAGAGATTGATGAGCAACACGTATCTTTTCAGAATGCCAGTCATGAACTTCAGCAGTCTTGGATTGATATAACGAATGAGAATGATTTAACCATAGATTCGTCACAGTATGCAGGCGTTACAGATGAGCAAAGAGACTTAGCTAATAAATTATGTGGTGCTGAAGATGCTGTGGATGATAGTCTTGGCAGTGGTTGGGAATATACCGATTTTGATGTCTCATTTTTAAATGCGGAAAATACTGAGAGTGAGGTTGTAGGTGGAAATGAAGATGAACATGCAGAAATAGTCTCTATTTGTGTATAGATATTAAATGATACATAAATCATAGATTTCAATAAAAGAAGAGATTTAAGATAAAACTGTATGGTACTAAAATTGTTGAGAAAGTCGTAAATTAGCTAGCAATAATAAATGTTTAAGGGAGAGTACAATATGCTACAGGTGACAAACAGTGAGATTATATTACAGGAAAGTCCTAATATTGAGAAAAAAAGTATAATACCTGTCGTTCAGTTAGCATCAGGATTTATAATTGATGATTCTATTCTTGAAAAACCTACACTTATGATTGGGCAGGTGTCAAGTGGAAAATCATTTTTATTACGCAATACAATAATACCGCAAATTATTAGCAGCTTAAGTGTGGAGGATGCAGTAGTGATTTTTGCGACCAAAAGAGAGATGATTGATGGATTATATAATTCGGAAAATGGAGATATTCTTTTGGAGTATAATGCAAGTAAGCCAGAGTGTATATGGAACATTTTTGAAGAAATGGCAGTTTCTAATAATCCGGAAAAAACTCTAGTAGAACTAAGTGATGTTATGTTTTCTAAAAATAAAAATGCGGTTCAGCCATTTTTTACAAATGCTTCTAAGGATATGTTTAAATCTTTGACAATGTATCTGGCAGAATCATATGAGCAGCAAACCGGAAAGAAACCTACCAACAGTACTCTTATAGGTTTTTTTGACACAATTACGCTTAAGGATGAAGTAGTTAATGGTAAAGTGAGAAAAGGTCTTTTGACATTAATTAGAGAAGTACCTAAGTTGCATCATTTGACGGATTATATCGGAACTGGTGATACAGCACAGGCTCTTGGAGTTTTGGGAGAATTACGTTCAGTATTAAAAGAAACTTTTCAGGGAGGAGCTTTTGTGAAACCGGGTACTTTCTCCGTTAGAAAAGCACTAAAAGAAGGTAAGAAGATATTCCTGTATTTTAATTATGCAGAAAGTACGGAGTCTAGTATTGTATTATTTGATATGATTCTTGACCAGATGGTTAAGATGAGTCTTGTCGAGAATAATCAGAAAGTTTGGTTTTTCCTAGATGAATTCAGTTTACTTGGACATTTACAATATCTTCAGTCAGCGTTGGCATATGGTCGAGGTAATGGATTTAGGTTGATTGCTGCCATTCAATCAGTACAATTGATGGAGAGAAACTATTCAGAGAGTGAATCTAGATGTATGTTAGGTCTTTTTCCTAATGTGTTTTGTTTTTTTACCAGCGATTATAAGAGTCGACAATTAATTAGTGATAGGTATGGTAGTAACTTGGTGTCTGTAATAGGATATGGAACAAGTAAACCTGAACTAAGGGAAAGGAATGTAATTCAGGATTCGGATTTTTATAAAATTGCTATGCCTGGAGATTGCATTGTTTCGTTAGCAGGATATTTACCTTTTTTCTTCCACAACCACAAAGATAATGTTAGGAGTATATAATATGGTGAAACGAAGAGGATATATTATTTCCGCAGTTATATTAATAATTGATTTATTGTGTTTCAATTATGGCGGTGCTTTCGTTGCTATAGTCGCATTAATTTATTCAGTAGGAATTGGTGAATATATAGCCAGAGCAAAATATAGAGCAGTTAAGTGTAATCCTGTAATAGGAAACAACCATGAAAAGCTGTTTAATTGTTATAATAGAGTTAAAGATAAAATTGAAGAAAGGTATCATATTACGTTAGGTATAAGGATTTATTTGATTCCAGGGGAAGAAATGAATGCATATTGTTTCGGTTCAAGAAGCATTGGTGTTACTGAAGGCGCTTTGAGCTTAGATAATAAAACAGTAGAGGCAATTATTGCACATGAACTTGGACATGTCTTTAATGGTGACAGTATTTTGAATATGATTATTGTAGTAAATTGCTTGAGCATTATAGTAATACTTGCTATTTATCAGTTTGCGCTCGTAGCATTTATTTATATTATTATGTTTATTTGTTGTTTGATAGGGTTGTTTCAATTTTCTTTTGTTTCATACTTTGTAACTAGAAAGGTATCTAGTTTTATAAAAAGTGCAATGAAGGTTATGAAGATGATAGTACTTCAGATAAACCGAATAATGATTTCAATATTTGCTAGGAAAAGTGAATATGAAGCAGATAGATTTGCAGCTTATATGGGATACGCATTATATTTAAAAAGATTTCTTAAACGATTTGCACCTGACAGTGATTATTCAGAGCAGGGGTTTTTTAGTGTGTTATATGATACCCATCCGAGTTCGTCTCAGAGAATCCAAGAGCTTAATTCCCTTGAAGAACAGGGGATTATTTAAGATAGTAAGCATCCATAGTACAGAAGTGTACTATGGATTTTTTTTAACTTTTTTTGTGGATGTGAAAATGAGGGAAAAAGGCAAATGTATTAATATTTATTTAGAAAGTGATATAGGAAAATTTCATACTTAAAGAAATGAGAAGAGTTGTTAAATATACAAATATAATGTTTCAAAAGTAAGATAAAACTATAGTACATAAATGAATGGGAGATGACAAGAAATGAATATGAATGAACTTCCGATTTCAATATCCAATTATATTATAATATCGGATTTTTTATCTCAGACAACAGATAAGAGATTATATATAAAAATGTTTCGAGATTACATAGCGTATCTTCCAGCATATAAAGTGTCAGAAATTTGTATAAAAGCACATGCCCAACTAAGCGAGATGGATTTTGAATGTGTTTTGGATTCATTGTGGAAATGTGTTGCTATAATGTGATATATAAAGTGATTTTGTTACTTTTATTTTTAAAAGTATGATATAATAAATACATCTGTTAATGTAATCGTTTAGGAGAAAGGGGATATTTTGAGGGTACTATTTTGCAACATTGCATGGATGAATTATTATAAGGGAATTGTTCCTGGTATTGATGAACCTAAGAATGGTGGCTCTTATGTAAAGGAAACACTTGATGCACATGAAAAATATAATTTTATGCCGGCACACATTATTGACAGCAGATATCCGGAAGGGGATTACTGTCTTGGATTTGTGGAGACAAAGACAACTTCTGCAAGGAAAAGGAATCAGCTTAATATCGAAAAGATTGAAGGCTGCATGGATCTTAAGAATGAGACAGAGGTAGATGATGTATTAGTTATTTTTTGTGCATTATATCCTGATTCATTTGACAAAGAAACTTATGTAGTTGGCTGGTATAAGAATGCAACTGTATACAGGCGTTATGAAACTATGGCGTTTGATTACGAGTGCAGGTCAGATACAGACGATGATGAAAGTGTCTTAGGTGAATGGATACAGGAATACAATGCAATTGCAAAGAAATCAGATTGTGTATTACTTCCAAGATCGCAGAGAAGAAAGACATATTGGAGAGTGCCAAGGAAGAAAAAAGGGGTGGCATTTGGTTTTGGCCAGTCGAATGTATGGTTTGCAAGAGGAGAAGATGATAATAAGCTTTTATCAGACTTTTTGGACAGGCTTAAAGTTCAGATTGATGAATATGATGGCGAAAACTGGATTGATAAATATGCAAATGATTAATGAAAAATGGGGATGGATTAATGATATATGATATTAATAAGGAGATAGACAGCATTATAAATGAAGAAATCAATATAGCCAAGCGAAACATTACCTCACGGGTGAAGGCTATGATTATAGGAGAGGGAATAACAAATGAGATACTAAACATTGAAAGCATTTCTATAGAAGATACAAATCTTCCCATAAGGACGAGGAATGCATTAAAAAGGGCAGGGATACTCACATTAAGAGAACTTGCACTCTGCAGCAAAGAAGATTTAAAGAGGGTAAGGAATCTAGGCAGCAAATCAAGGGAAGAATTGTATGCATATCTTAAAGATGAACATAACATTACTCTTAGGGATGGTTTTAAGATTGAAATAGTGTAAGGGTGTAAAATGCGATAACAAATAAAGAGATAATCCGGGAGGGCGTATTTAATGAGACTTAAGAATTTCCTGATTGTTGTTAAAGATCTGGAAAAATCAAAGAAATATTATCATGACCTGTTTGGATTTTGTGAATTGCACAATAACGAAGGTAATGTGATATTAACAGATGGACTGGTATTACAGAAAGAAAGTGTTTTTAAGGAAGTTATAGGTAAGGATGTGGTAACGAAAAACAATGCATCAGAACTGTACTTTGAAGAAACAGATATTGAAGGATTTGCTAATAAACTTGAGAGATATTACCCGGATACCATATACATAAACAGATTAGAAACGTTTAGCTTTGGTCAGAAGATGATGAGGTTTTATGATCTGGACGGAAATCTTATTGAAGTAAGAACACCGATGAATATGAGCAGATAACAGGGAATTTTAGGATTTAGGTTTAAGGATAGAGGGTGATTTCATGGATAAAGTTTCTGCTATTAAGATTAGCGCCTTAAGCATATTGGACGGTAGGATAGATAATGCGAAAAACATAATAAATAAGGAATATCCGTTTAAGAAGATAATACCTGCAGGAAGAAACTACACAGATAAGGAAAAATATGAGCAGTTTGTAAGAGATGGATTTATAGACAGATACAGTGGAGAAAGACTTGTTAATCCGGGTATGTTAAAGGTATTATCATTTTATATGCCGGATGTATTTCCATATCAGTCTCATTGGAAAATGGAAGAGTGCCACAATGCATACTGGGAACTTATACCTACAATTGACCATATTGTACCGATTGCTAATGGTGGTGCTGATAACAGCACTAATTTTGCAACTACTTCAATGCTTCATAATTCAATAAAAAGTAACTGGACATTGGAGCAATTAAACTGGAAACTATATCCGGCAGGTGATATGGCAGAGTATGATGGACTTACAAAACTTTTTGTGAAACTAACAGAAAATAATCTTGAGTTGTTTGAGGATGCTTATATTAAGAGATGGTATAAGCTGTCAACTGATTTAAAAATCGATTAATTGTAAAAAGAGGTAATTATGCACATATATGTAGGTGCGGACGCATGCCCTGTCATACGGATAGTAGAGAACATAGCTAGAAAATACAATATAGAAACAACGCTTATATGTGATACTAATCATGCGCTTACATCCGATTATAGTGATGTAGTAACAGTAAGCGCAGGGACTGATGCAGTTGATTTTAAGCTGGTTAACTTATGTACGCGTGATGACATAGTTGTTACACAGGATTATGGGGTTGCAGCTATGGCATTGAGTAAGGGTGCATATGCAATTCATCAGTCAGGAAAGTGGTATACTAACGACAACATAGATCAGATGCTTATGCAGAGGCACATAACTAAATGTGCGAAAAGAGCAAGTAGCAAAAAACATATAAAGGGACCTAAAAAGAGGTCAAATGAGGATAATATTCATTTTGCAGAGTCGTTTGAAAAACTTGTGCTGTTGGCACAGACAAAGAAAGGGTAATGTAAATGGGATTATTTAGTAAGAAAAAGATAATGCGTTCTTATGATTAAGATAGCAAAAGACCAGTAATTAAGGCCAGCATCTGCACTGGTGAACAGGTAGCTGGATTTAAGGATATTCATACAGGTAAGATAGAAGAGATTATGCTGATTAGGAGTGAGGCAGACCTTGATAATTTCAAGAAAATGTATGGAATTAACGAAAAAATAGAAAAGGAATATTAAGATGAACATGCAGATATTTGGAACTAAGAAATGTAATGATACAAAAAAGGCAGAGCGTTTCTTTAAGGAGAGAGGTATTAAGTACCAGCTTATTGATATGAAAGAAAAAGGGTGAGTGTCGTCCGGTGGACGACTTGCTACGAACCGACCGAGCCGGAAGGCGAGACTGAGCAAGGGCGAATTTAATTCAGTTGCTCAGGTTAATGGTGGCCTGGAAAATATGATTAACTGGGAAGGTAAGGGTAAAAAATCATGATAAAGGAAATAGAAGATAGAAGAAGCATAAGAAAATATAAAACAGATAGAGTTAATAAAAACATGATTGAAGATATGATATACAGCGCTACACTTGCTCCATCTGCTAAGAACAGACAGCCATGGAAATTTATCGTATATCAGGGAGATGAAAAAGACAAATTGGTTGAAGTAATGCGGCAAGGTATTAATGCAGAAAAGATCAGCCATGAACTAATGCCAGAATGGGCATTTGCAATACCAGATGCTGAGAATACTGTAAGAATCATGCAGGAGGCACCATGTCTAATTGCTGTGCTTAATACTAATCAGAAGACACCATTTTTTGGCATAGAAAATGAAAAGAGAATTGTAGAAATCTGTGACTCATTATCTATAGGTGCTGCCATTCAAAATATGATACTTACAGCAACAGGGTATGGATTAGGTACTTTGTGGATTGCAAATACATGCTTTGCATACAATGATCTTGTTGATTTTATTGGAACTGACTGCCAACTGACTGGATTGGTTGCGGTTGGAATTGCGAATGAATCTCCAGATAAAAGACCAAGAAAACCATTTGAAGATATAATTGAATTCAGGTAGATGAGAGGTATGATATGGGGGATTACAGATACAAGCAGATTTATAAGTCTGATTCTTAGGCACAAGCCAGAAACAATAGGAATAACTCTTGATGAACACGGCTGGGCTAATGTTAAAGATTTAATTGATGGAATAAAGAAAACAAAAGCTGTACCGCCGGATATTTTATATCACGGAACCGGGGAAAAGTATGTATCTTCTATTGATAAAGAAGGGTTGCTGCCTAAGAGCAGGTTATATGTGCATTTATCTAAGGATGAGGAGACAGCGGTAAATGTCGGTAAGAGACATGGAAAGCCTGTTATATATAAGGTAGATGCCAGAAAATGCCCCCATTATTTTAATCGTCATCTTCATCATTAGACCAACCAGATATAATGTGCAACTCTCCAGAATCCATATCCATTGCCATATTATCTCCCATTCGAATCAATAAATCTCCATCGGAATCTATTGCTATATTATCAGAGATTGAACGAGCAAAATCGCCATCTTCATAATCAAAAAAATGTTTACCCATAAATAGTATCTCCTTCCTGATTGTTAATCTAAATATAGTTTCATTTTTTCATATGAATCAACCGTATTATTATCGTAGGTATTAAAATCCTCTGAAAATGTATTAAGACTTCCAGTTGGACTTATAACGATTTTTGTCATTTTCAAATAATTGTCATAGTATACCTTTAACACAGAGTATGCTTCTTCATACTTTTTCGGTGGTTTTTTCAACTGTTTCATTAAATTGGCAATTTCGGATTGGTTGTTTTCTATTTCAGATATACTGTTGCTGAAATTTTTATCTGCAAATAGCTCAGAAAGTGCATCATTAAAATCATCGACAAACTTTCAGTTTTTCATAGTATATTGGTCTGTTTCACTATTCTGTTCTTCATAAATAGCATTGTACCACACGCTCTTAATAAGGTTTCCGGCATTTTCCGCTTTGGCGGCTCCATCAAGCATTGTAAAAGATACTGTTTCCATATTTGAATAATATTCCAGTTCCTTTGCTTTTTTCGAAATGCCAATTCCTAATGCACTGACAACAATCAGAGCAAACACAATTATGGATATAATTACGCCTTTGTGCTTATTCTTCTTTCGTTTAACAGTCGAATTAGGGCATCCGCAATTAGGACAAGTTCCTATTGATATATTATATTCCTTTTTGCAATCTTCGCACATAATTAGGTTGTTTTTTGAAACACCTGAATTACAATGTGGACATACAGTTGCTTTATCGCTGATTGTTTCCCCACATTTCGGACAAGTTGTTAATCCCATTCCAATTTCCTCTTTTCTTCTTATTCTTCAAAGTACCCGTTTTGCTGGCAAACCTGATGTATTGCGTCAGCAAAAATTGACCTTGATTTTTTAGCGATGCAATTTCATTTTTTGAGACATATTGAAAATGATACATACTTGTCCCTCCACTTCTTAGTATCTTTTTTTGAACTTTGGTAGTTGTTTTATTAAAGCATTTATTTCATCGTCGTTTACTTCCATGTCAACATAAACGGCAATATTATCAACATCACAACTAAACCAACCCGTTCTTCCAGAATCTGTTACTCCGCCAAGTTCATTACAAATGCAATATGTATCTGCACCAACCTTATTTATAATTTCTGTATTATGCTTTATTCCGAATTTTAATATATCTATTGCCCTGTGTTTATATTTTTCCAAGTGTTCCAATGAATATCTTAGGCAATTATTTATTATCGGGTTAATTGAATAATATGTAATAGAATCAACTTGCTTTTCTCGCTTGACATGACTTCCCGCCAACACATACTCATATGGTCTTATTTCAAATATTGAACTGAACAAAGTATCGTTATCTAACATTATTTCTAAATATTCACTTTGAAAAAAAATAGTATCATTTGTAACATAATGCCCTAGTGCAAAAAACATATTATAAGGATCATAAATATAATTAAACAGTTCTGCGTCGTTCATACTTGCAACAAGCCGAGCAAACGCAATACAATTATCAAAGGTTATCCAAGTTATGCCGGAATCTTTTCTGAACTCAAAGTTGTTAAAAGGCCATTTGAGTTTTATTCCATATTCTTCTTGAAGGTATCTGACACCGTTAACTGAACGATATTCAACTACATAATCAAGGAATGTTTTTCCAAATTCGTCTGTTTGAGTAAGGATTGATTTTCCATCCTTTGCAAGTAAAAGATTGAATTCTTCTTTATATAGTTTTGGATCATCAAGGTATGCATAATATCTGAAACCTTTATTAAACGGCACATTATCTTTTTCTGTCGGCAATTTATATGCATCTTCATCTAATAACCTCGCCAGTGAAACACCGAATATTTTTTCAAGAGGAATAATAAACTCATATTTCAGAGGTCGTTCATCTTTTAACATTTTTGAAAAATTCGATTTTTCCTTATTTGCAAATTTATATGCATCTTGTCCTTTGATTCCTAATTCGTGTGCAATATTAACCAGCAAGTGACTATACATCTTTATCCCTTTTAATTCCATATAATGGTCAATATTGTTCTTCAAATTTCCCATAAGTTTGCCTCCATAACTTTTATTTATTTATAGTATACCACAAATACGAGAAAATAGTAGTCGTTTAAGACAACTTTTGTTGTCTGTTTTGACTTTGGTTAAAAATCACAGAAAAAAGTATATCGTCAAATTTGACTACTATTTTCCGATTTACCAAACAGAAAAATAATAACGGGCAGGGGTAGAAACTGCATTCGGGTAAAACGGCAATACCGATACGAGAAGTGACAGTTCGGGCGACAACTAAAAAAGCAAATTTATGAGAATATGGACAGATTCCAAAAGAACGCTGATAGACTGTCCACAAGTATAGCGAGCATCGGATTGTGGCACCCACAATCCCAATCCGCACCGCTTGCGGGTGTGGATTGACGCAGGGGAAATCCCCTGAATGCCCCTCAAAATGATAAAACTCAAGAATGGAGATGATATTTTTGAACAAAGAAAATAATAAAAAAGTGCGTATCAAAGTACGCTTATCCGAAGAAGAAAACGAAAAACTAAATACTCCTTGTTCTATTATTGTTTTTACAAGGTCGCTTAAACGCAATCTTCTTGTGACCTTCATATAGTTATGTTAAACTTGTTGCAGTTATTTTTATGTGTTAGAGGATTGAACTAATTGCACATCAGACATTTACTTTTCTTGTGCCATTAACGAACGAACAGTCATGCAAAGCAGGACAAAAGCGCGCGATAGCGCGGGTTCGTGAGTGTACGGGTTAAGAAAGAGTAACATATGGTATAATAAATAACAGCACCAAAATTTAATATATCAAGAGGAACAGGTAATGAATGGATTATTTAATGTAAGAAAAGCAGATATAAGTGATATTAAAATTATACAAAAGCTTATAAAAAATCTGGCAGAATACGAGAAAAGACCTCAGGATATGACGGCCACAGATGAAAACTTGTGTTATTGGATTTTTGAAAAGAAAATAGCAACTGTATTGATCGCACAATATGATGAAGAAATCATAGGATATGCTATTTATTACCCAGTGTTTGGCTCATTTGCGGGGGAGGCAGGAGTGCATCTTGAGGATTTCCTTTTGAAAGAAGAATATCGTCATCGCGGCCTGGGTAAAAAGTTTTTTTCTAGAATAGAAGAATACGTTAAAGAGGATGGATATTCTAAAATAGAATGGAGCTGTCTTGAATGGAACACGCCATCAATCGGGTTTTATAACAGCATTGGAGCTACGCAGGAGCAGGGAAGAAAATATTTTTCATACATTTGCAGCTGAAGTGATATATTTACCAATTTCCAATATTGATATATGAGATTAGTGTGAAAAATAAGATTTTTCACACGCAAGAATGGAGAATTATTATGCAGAACAGTTACCGTTACTTTAAGAATGAACAATGTAAATACTTTCCATGTCACAAGGTAGAAGAGGGGCAGGATTTTAACTGCCTTTTTTGTTATTGTCCGCTGAACCAGTATGAGGATTGTCCAGGCAATCCTCGGATTATTGAACGGAAAAGCGGAAAGAAGATTAAGGATTGTACGAATTGTACATTTCCCCATTTACCAGAGAATTATGATTACATAGTAAAGTTTTTGTCAAAGAAAATGAAATGATGAAGGATAGCTGCAAATAAGGATATCGGGGTTAAATAAATATCTTGCATTTAAAAGAATTATATGGAATAATATATCATTATAATTATATTTTGAATAATTATAATATAGATGATAACGAAATAATCACTGTAAACGAAGTAGCTAATATATGGAGCAATATGTTAAAACATATATCATTTACTTCAGGGAATCAGGTGTGAATCCTGAACAGTTCCGCTGCTGTATACAGGGAGGCGGTATCCATTATGCCACTGGAGAGTAATACAATACAATCCGGGAAGGCGGATATCACTTATGATCTGTGAGTCAGAAGACCGGTTTACAGGCAGAGTCACAATAGTCGTTGCGAGAACAACAGACTATTGATTTTTATGCCGGCATATATAGAAATAAGCATATCTGCATATATGTGCCGTTCCTTTCTGCAGAGAATGACGCAATCATCTTCAGGTTATCACTCATACGTTGATAACCATACATCTTCATATGAAAAAGGAAAGGAAAAAAGAATGAAGAAGAAAAGATTTCTTGCACTATTACTTGTGCTGGTAATGCTTGTATCAACTTTAGTAATGGGTGGATGTGGTACAGGCTCAGGAAACAATGCGGACAATGGAAACAATTATGATGGTCAGTTAGTGTTCGACCATTCTATGGAACTTAAGTATGCAAAGCTTTTTTCTGTAGATTATTATAAGGGCGGTTATAAGCTTCTTACTATAACTAACAGAGATGAAGATACAGCTATTGTATCAAAGCAGTCTAAAATATTACTTGTTCCAGATGGAATGTCTACACCATCAGGGGTAGATGCAGATACATTAGTATTAAAGGCTCCTGTAACTAACATGCTTGTATCATCTACACCAGTTACATCGCTTATGAATGCGAGTAACTGTCTTTCAGGCATAAGCCAGGTTACTTATGATAAGAAATCATGGTATATAGATGCCGTAAAGAAAGCATTTGATGATGGAAAGCTTACATATGTTGGTGATTATAAGGCTCCTAATTATGAATCAATCATAGCAGGTTCCCCTACACTTGCCATATATTCAACTATGCTTACAAGTGTGCCTGACGTTGCAGCTAAGTTAAAGGAACTTGGAGTTAATTATATATTAGACCAGTCTACCTATGAGGATCATCCTTTAGGCAGAGTAGAGTGGGCTAAGCTATATGCTGCTCTTTGCAATGAAGAGGAGGCTGCTACAGCTATGTTTAACGAACAGGCTGCTTATGTGGATACACTCTCTAAGGCAGAGAATACAGGAAAGTCTGTTGCAGTATTCTATATAACATCAAAGGGAAAGCTATATGTAAGAAATGCAGGTGATTATCTTGCACAGATGGTTAACATAGCAGGTGGTAACTATATATTCTCTGATCTTAACCCTGATAAGACAGGTACACAGGAGCTTGGAATCGAGAGCTTCTATGAGAAGGCTAAAGATGCAGATTACATTATATATGTATGGAATTTAGGTGGTAAGCCATCTACAATGGCTGATTTTACGTCTTATAACAGTGTACTTTCTGATTTAAAGGCAGTTAAGGATGGCAATGTATGGTGTACAACACCAGATTTCTTCCAGATTGCAGATACAATCGGAAGCATGATCAACGATATCAATCTTATGTTTAAAGCAGACGCTGGCACATCAGAGCTTACATATTTAAAAAAGCTTAAATAAAGTGAATAAATATTAGTATCAATGACTGTCACATTAAGCAAATACATCTTAATGAGACAGTCATTTTGATAAGCACAGGGTTGATAAAGAATGAATTAATATATGATGAACGCAAAGAAAAATGAGGATAAGTGTGGATAACAACATTAATCAGAAAAATAATAAATTTAAACAGATATTCCGCTATCAGTTTGTTTATGTTGCGCTGCTTATTTTAATGGCAGCAGCAGTTATAATGAATATTAATACAGGAAATGTTCATATATCTCCTGTACAGATTGGTAAGATAATATTTTTAAAGGGTGATTCTGGAACACCTGAATACAATATTATATGGAAAATACGCCTTCCACGATTATGTATGGCAGCTATTCTTGGTGGAGCATTATCACTATCAGGTTTTCTGCTGCAGACTTTTTTCAGAAATCCTATAGCTGGTCCCTTCGTGCTTGGTATATCATCAGGAGCCAAGATGTTTGTTGCTATTACGATGATATTTTTACTTGAACATGTTTCCGGCATGCCGCTTTGGGCACAGGTTGCAGCAGCCTTTGTTGGTTCACTGTTTGCCATGCTTTATGTACTGTTTTTTGCCAATAAGGTAAAAAGCATGTCCATGTTATTAGTGGTTGGAATTATGATAAGCTATATATGTTCTGCAATAACAGATTTATGTATAACATTTGCCAATGATTCTAATATAGCTAATCTTACACACTGGGCAATGGGTAGTTTTTCTGGAAGCTCATGGGCAACTGTAAAGCTTGCAGCATTTATAATATTTCCTACAGCGATTGTTACATTCCTGTTTTCCAAGCCGATAAGCGCTTATCTTTTAGGTGAGGGATATGCACAGAGCATGGGAATCAATATTAAATTTTTCAGAGTATGTATAGTATTACTTTCAAGTTTACTTTCAGCATGTGTTACAGCTCTTGCAGGACCTATATCCTTTGTTGGAATAGCTGTGCCACATATAACGAGATTATCACTTAAAACAACGAAACCATTAATAACCATTCCTGCCATATTTTTAAGTGGCTCAGTATTCTGTATGTTCTGCGACCTTATTGCAAGAACTATATTCTCACCATCTGAGCTTGCTATAGGAACAGTGACAGCAATATTTGGTGCACCTGTTGTTATATGGCTTATGATTAAGCAGAAAAAGTAATGGCAAGTTTTTACAATAATAAGTAGTTTTTAAAATGTAGTATAAGTGGAGAAAGTATGGAACAGATATATGTACAGACAGAAGATTTAAGTGTAGGATATCATGGAAAAGTACTGTTATCGGATATAGCCATGAAGGTTAAACCAGGCGAGATTCTTGTACTTATAGGACCTAATGGGGCTGGTAAATCAACTATACTTAAGAACATAATAAGAGAATTGCATCCAATAGGAGGAAACATATACATAAAGGGCAGAAGGACTGACGAGTTTACAGGAAAGGAATATGCTAAAACTATGTCTGTTGTCCTTACTGAAAAGATAAAGACAGAGATGATGACATGCCGTGATGTCGTTGCTATGGGAAGATATCCTTATACGAATTATTTCGGAAAGCTGACAAAGGAAGACGAAGAGATAGTGACAGAATCCTTAAGAAAGGTTTCGGCGGCTGATATAGAGAATAAAGATTTTTCACAGATAAGTGATGGACAGCGCCAGCGTATTATGCTTGCAAGAGCGATATGCCAGAAACCAGAGATTATTGTTTTAGATGAGCCGACGTCTTTTCTTGATATAAGACATAAGATAGAGCTTCTTGATATATTACAGGAGATGGCAGTAAGAGATAAAGTTGCAGTTATAGTATCTTTACATGAGATAGAACTTGCAGCAAAGGTGGCTGATTACGTTATGTGTATCGGTACAGATAAAACGATAGAATTCGCAAGACCAGAAAGCATATTTACAGATGAGCGGATAAGCAGACTTTATGGACTTACACAGGGAACATATAACAGCCTTTATGGAAGTGCAGAGTTAAAGAGACCACAGGGTAAGGCACATGTGTTTGTTGTTGGTGGTGCAGGGACAGGTGTATTTACATACAGAGAGCTTCAGAGGGCAGGGATAGCATTTTTAGCAGGAATACTATATGAAAATGATTGCGAATATCCTGTAGCAAAGTCGCTTGCTAAAGATGTGATTGTAAACAGGATGTTTGAACCGATAGATGAAGAAACATATAAAAAAGCATGTGCAAAGATAGATGAAACAGACTATGTTATAGATACAGGATGTCAGGTTGGTGCTATGAATAAAAGATTAAAAGATCTGATAGAATATGCAAAAAAACAGGGGAAGAAAGTGCTTGTAAAGCCAGACAGAGAAGCACTTAGGCAGCTTGTATAAAATAAATATCAAGTACCAACAGAGAAACTATAAAACAAATATCACGTACCAACATAAGAAGCTATAACATAAATATCATGTAATACCCGAAGGAATTAAGGAGAAGATTATATATGAAACCTATGGATATTGAAAAACAGTCATTTGCTATAATAGAAAGTGAACTTACTACTGATATACCACATATATATAAACCGATAGTCAAAAGAGTCATACATACCACAGCAGATTTTTCATATGAGACAAGTATGACATTTTCTGATGGGGTAGTTAACAAGGCACTTAATGCCATACGTTCAGGAGTGGATATTGTTACGGATACCAATATGGCAAAATCAGGAATAAGCCATAAGATGGCTGAAAAGTTTGGATGCCAGCTTAACTGTTATATGGCAGATGAAGATGTGGCATGTGAGGCTGCTAAAAGGGAAGTAACGCGGGCAGCCATCAGTGTTGAAAAAGCGGCAGAACGTAATGCAGGATGCATTATGGTTGTAGGCAATGCACCTACTGCACTTATGAGAATAAGAGAGTTATATGATGCAGGGAAATTCTGTCCTTCACTTGTTATTGGAGTACCAGTTGGCTTTGTTAATGTAGTTGAAGCCAAAGAAGATATTATAAACAGCAGTATGCCATATATAGTAGCACGTGGAAGAAAAGGCGGAAGTAATGTTGCAGCGGCTGTTATGAATGCATTGTTTTATATGGCAGCAGATGATGATAAAGAGTGGCGCAGATGTTAGAACGATACGTATATAAAAACCAGCAGAAAATGAGATGTGGATATACTACTGGTACATGTGCCTGTGCTGCGGCAAAGGCAGCTGCACAGATGCTGTTATCAGGAAGAAAAACAGACAAAGTTAAAGTTATGACACCATCAGGAGTCAGTCTTTTACTGGATGTTGAAGATATATCAATGAATGATACGCAAGTATCATGTGCGATAAGAAAAGACAGTGGTGATGACCCTGATGTGACGAATGGGATATACGTGTATGCCAAAGTATCGTATGCAGAAGTATCATATGCAGAAGCATATTATGATAAAGGACAGAATGAACAAAAAAACGATAAGCGTATAATAGTTGATGGTGGTAAAGGTGTCGGACGTATTACTAAAAAAGGTTTATCAAGACCTGTAGGTGCAGCAGCTATCAATCCAGTGCCTTTAAAGATGATAGAAGCAGGTGTGATGGAGGCAGCAGAGGATTACTGCTATGATGGCGGTCTTCTTGTGGTTATTTCAGTTCCGGATGGTGAAGAGATAGCAAAGAAAACTTTTAATCCTAACCTTGGCATAACAGGCGGCATATCTATACTCGGAACAACAGGAATAGTAGAGCCTATGAGCGAACAGGCACTTATAGATACAATCCGTACAGAGGTAAGTATGCATGTTGCAGAAGGTGAGAAAATGCTGCTGGCAGCACCTGGTAATTATGGACAGGATTTTTTACTCAATACTCTTAATATAGAACTGAAAAGAAGTATCAAATGCAGCAATTATATAGGAGATACTATAGATATTGTGTGTGCTTCGGGAGCAGAAGGCATGCTTCTTGTGGGACACATAGGAAAGCTTGTAAAGCTTGGAGCAGGGATTATGAATACACATTCAAGGATTGCAGATGGACGTATGGAGGTGCTTACTACGTGTGCAGTGCAGGCAGGTGCAAAACCTGATGTGCTAAGGCAGCTTCCAGGGTGCGTTACAACAGATGCAGCACTTGAAATATTGAAAAAATCAGACATGCTCGAAGCGGTAATGGAACAGCTTATGATGCGTATTGAAAAAGTTCTTGAAAGAAGAAGTGCAGGCAGTATAAAGATTGCTGCTATAGTATTTTCCAATGAATATGGAATACTTGGTAAAACAAAGCTGGCAGATGAGCTGCTGGAAAAGATAAAAGATGAAGCATAAGAAGTATATAGAAGAATGGAGATTTATATGGTAAAGATTGTTGGAGCAGGACCAGGTGCAAAGGATCTTATAACTGTTCGTGGGATGAAGCTTTTAAATGAAGCAGATGTTATTATATATGCAGGTTCACTTGTCAATGAAGAATTGCTTGAGTATGCAAAAGAAGCCTGTGAGATATATAATAGTGCATATATGAATCTGGATGAAGTTATAGATGTGATAGTTAAGGCTGAAAATGAGGGTAAAAAGGTTGTACGTCTGCATACAGGTGACCCTTCATTATATGGGGCTATACGTGAGCAGATAGAAGAGCTTGCAAAGCATGGAATAGCCTGCGAAGTATGTCCGGGAGTTAGCAGCTTTCTTGCAGCGGCAGCAGCTGTGCAGTGTGAATATACAGTTCCAGCAGTATCACAGTCAGTTATTATCACAAGGATGCCAGGAAGAACGCCAGTGCCAGACAATGAGGATATAGGCAGACTTGCAAAGCACAAAACATCTATGGTTATCTTCCTTAGTTCATCCCATCTTAAAGAACTCACAGAAAAGCTGTATGAAGGTGCATATACACCAGATACTCCATGTGCATTGGTGTATAAGGCAAGCTGGAAGGATGAAAAATGTATACGGACAACGCTTGATAAACTCGCAGAAACGGCAGAAAAAGAGGGCATAACAAAGACAGCTCTTGTTATGGTAGGAGATTTCCTTGGCGATAAATATGCATTTTCAAAACTATATGATAAGGATTTTAAGACGGAGTATCGAAGATAAGAATGAGAACTATCATTATTACATTTACGCATGATGGCATGAAGGTGGCAAAAAAAGCTGCACAGAGCATGAAGGATGATATAAACAATGATATAAACGATGATATGAATGTTGATATATACTGCCACTCAAGATGTTCAGATAATTATGATAACGTCATATCATTTGATTCGGTTGGAAGAGTTATACGTGAGCAGTTTATGAATTGTGACAGAATACTGTTTATATGTGCAGCCGCTATTGCGGTAAGAACTCTTGCACCATACATAAAGAGTAAGGTTACAGATCCGGCAGTATTAGTTGCTGATGAACAGGGAAGATTCCTTATATCTCTTCTTTCGGGGCATCTTGGAGGTGCAAATGAATGGTGCAGCCAGTTATCATGTAAAATAGGCGCAGTGCCAGTTATTACAACAGCTACGGATGCAAGAGGTGTCTTTGCAGTTGATATGTTTGCCAAGGAGAACAATATGCGTATACTTAATCCTGTTATGATTCAGGATATATCAGGCAGAGTGCTGAATGGTGAAACTGTCGGAATAGCAGGTGATAAAGCATATAAAAAGCTGTTAGAAAAAACTGTTGAAAAGTGGAATGGGCAGCTTACAATGTTTGGAGAGGAAGCATATGGAACAGCCGGACAAAGCAGTATAGATAAATATGAAAGTGGAATACAGATTATAACAAGTCCGTCTGACCATATGATATTCAGGCGTACATTAAAGCTTGTGCCTATGGATCTTTTTGTAGGAATAGGCTGTAAAAGAGGAAAAACAAGCGGGCAGATAAGAAAAGCGGTAAGCAGTACATGTGATAATAATGACCTGCTTATGGAAAGAATAGCGGCAGTTGTTTCTGTTGACAGAAAAGCTGACGAACAGGGGATAATAGATTTTGCACGGGAACTGAAAGTACCATATAAAACATATTCAGCACAATATCTTAACACTATCAGAGGTGAATTCACTGCATCAGGCTTTGTTAAGGATAATGTTGGAGTTGATAATGTGTGTGAGAGAAGTGCATGTGCAGCCTCAAAAGATAAAAGATGTATTGTAAAAAAAACAGTCTGTGACGGAGTGACAGTGGCAATATATGCATAGAATGATAAATTTTATTTCGTAAAACAAGGAGGTAAATACCTCTGCTCCTGCAAGGGCAGTCGCATTTTACTTCGTAAAACAAGGAGGTATGTATGCTTAAGATAGTTGGGTTTGGAAGCGGGGCTAAAGATAATATGACACTAGAAGCATTTGCAGCTATTTCTGATGCCGGGCTTATAGTTGGATATAAGACATACGTTAACATATTAAAACAGTATTTTCCTGAAAAAGAGTATTATTCTACAGATATGATGCAGGAAAAAGAGAGGTGCCAGTACGCTATAGATAAGGCAGAGGAAGGCCTGGAGGTAGTAATTGTATGTAGTGGTGACAGTGGGATATATGGCATGGCAGGTCTTGTATATGAGCTTGCTCAAAAAAGAGTACAGATAAAGGTTATCTCAGGTGTGACAGCAGCAAGCAGTGGTGCAGCTATTCTTGGAGCTCCGTTATCACATGACTTTGCTGTTATAAGCTTAAGTGACTGCATGACACCATGGGAGCTTATAAAGAAAAGAGTGAGGGCTGCTGCAGACAGCGATATGGTAATGTGCATATATAATCCGTCCAGCCGAAGAAGAGCTGGATATCTTAAAGAGGCATGTGAGATCGTGTCTAAGATACAATCACAAGATACAATATGCGGATATGTTAAAAATATAGGCAGGGATAATGAAAAGGCAGAGATACTTACGCTTAAAGAACTGGCAGAATGTGATGTTGATATGTTTACAACTGTATATATAGGAAACAGCCATACTAAGGTTATAGATGGCAGGATGGTCACACCAAGAGGGTACAAGGTTATATGATGAAAAATGTTACTGTTATGCTTTTTGCAGGCACGACAGAGGGAAGAAGACTGTGCGGATATCTGGCAGAAAAAAGTGATACAGGGTTTATCACGCATGTATATGTGACGACAGAATATGGAAAAGAGATTATTTTAGAGCTATCTGAAAATATATATAAAGAAAAGCTTCACATACATGTAGGCAGACTTGATGAGGAAGCTATGCAAAAGGAACTTGCATATATAAAACCGGATATTGTTATAGATGCAACACATCCATATGCCAGAGTAGTAACACGCAGTATAAAAGATGTATGTGATAAAGCGGATGTACAGTACATCAGAGTGTTAAGAGAGGAAACGGTTCCCAAAGCAGCATATGAGGATGGAGCATCCTTAGATGACAGGCTTGTGTATACAGACACTATGCAAGAGACTGTTTCTATTCTAAACAGTAAAGCTTATCTTAAAAAAAATATATTACTTACAACAGGAAGTAAGAACATCCCTGAATATGTCAATATAAAAGACTATAAAAAGAGAGCTTATCTAAGGCTGCTGCCTGATCCGTGTATGCTTCAGAATGCTATAGATGCAGGCTTTTTTCCAGCACATCTTATAGCAATGCAGGGACCATTTTCTACGGAAATAAATGCAGCATTAATCAGACAGTTTCACATAGATGTGCTTGTGACGAAAGAGTCAGGAAACAGCGGTGGATACAATGAGAAGCTTATGGCAGCAGAACAGACAGGAGCGGATGTTGTGGTTATAAAAAGACCTGTTGAACATGAAGGAAAATGTATCAAAGAGGTCATAGAGTATCTTGAAAAGCTGTAAATATAGCTTATCATATGGTTAAAAAGCAGAGTGATATAAGGGAGAAGCAGATGAAACAGGTGTATATCATAGGAATGGGGCCGGGCAGCAGAAAATGTCTTACACAGCAGGCAAGTGAAGCAATAGAACACGCAGATGTTATTATAGGTTCTAAAAGACTTCTTGAGGCTTATAGTAACACAGATAAAAAACTTTTTTTTGCTGTTACAGCCAGGGATATTTACGATATTATAAACAAAGAAAAGGCTTTAATATATGCAGTTTTAATGTCAGGTGATACAGGCTTTTACAGCGGAACAAAGAAGCTTTCAGAGCAGCTTTATAAAGCACAGGAGGAAAGTGTTGTAAAAAAGTATGATATAAATATTCTTCCTGGAATATCTTCTGTTATATATCTTGCTTCAAAGATAGGACAGCCGTGGGAGAGGGCGGCAATGGTCAGTCTGCATGGTAAGAAACAGAATTATATTCCGCTTGTCTTAACTAATGAATGGACATATTTTCTTACGCAGGGCGATGTTTCTCATATCTGTAAGCGGCTTTGTGAGTCCGGACTGGGCGGGGCAGATATATGGATAGGTGAGAATCTGTCATATGATAATGAAAAGATATTATCAGGGCACGTAAGTGAATATGCAGAATATACGGCAGAAGGACTAACAGTTATGGCGGTTCATAATCATTATCCACAGGCAGCTGTTATGACAGGTTTGCCAGATGAGAGTTTTATACGTGCAGATATTCCTATGACAAAGCGCGAAATCAGGGCAAGTGTTGTAAGCAGGTTATCACCGGCTAAGGATGCCATAGTGTATGACATCGGTGCAGGAACAGGTTCGGTTTCTGTAGAACTTGCCATGCATGCATTATATGGAACAGTATATGCAGTTGAAAGAACGAAAGAAGGCTGTGATCTTATAGCGCAAAATGCCAGAAAATTCGGACTTGATAATATAGATATCATTAATGCCAGTGCTGCAGATGTGATAGAGAAACTGCCTGCTGCGGATTCAGTATTTATAGGTGGAAGCGGTGGAGAGCTTGAAAAAATAATGGACATAGTATTAAAGAAAAATCCTGATGTACACATAGTTATAACAGCAGTGACATTAGAAACGCTTAATGATTCCGTAAGGCTTATGGAAGATAAAAAAGTGGATGTTATAGATATTGTACAGATAGCAGTGACACAGATAAAGAAAAGAGGCAGATATCATATGTTAGCTGCCAACAATCCAGTATTTATTATTGAAGGAAGAGGTAACAGATGAGTCGAGTCATGATAGCTGCTACAGGCAGTGGAAGCGGCAAAACAACTATTGTATGCGGCTTATGCCAGTGTATTAAAGATATGGGCTTAATGCCTTTAGCGTTAAAATGTGGACCTGATTATATAGATTCAATGTTTCATTCAAGAGTATTAAACATGAAAACAGGCAACCTTGACAGCTGGTTCTGTGATGAAAATACTATAAAAGAGCTGCTTTTTAGAAAAGAATCAGAAAGTGACATAACTATAATAGAGGGAGTTATGGGCTATTATGATGGACAGGGCTTTAGCACGAAGGGAAGCTCATATGAGATAGCTGATATCACAGATACACCAGTTATTCTTGTAGTGAACTGCCGAGGCATGAGTAATTCAATAGGAGCGGTTCTTAAAGGTTATAAAGAATATATAGAAAACAATCATATACAAGGCGTTATATTTAACAATCTGTCTTCTAAGTTATATAAGGATGCAAGTATGGCGGCACATATGGCTGGAATAAAGCCGCTTGGTTATCTTCCTGTAAACAAGGCCATAGCACTTGAAAGCAGACACCTTGGTCTTGTTACATCCGATGAGATTGAACATTTTAAGGAAAAGGTTGATACTATTGCGGGTCTTATGAAGGAGAGTATTGATATCAAAGGTATTATAGAACTGGGACATACAGCCACAAAGTGTAAGACAGGCTGTGAATTAAATGCTTCTGATAGTAAAGCCTGCAAAAAAACAGAAAAAAGTAATAAAGAAGATATCATACATATTGCAGTAGCAAGGGATGAGGCATTTTGTTTTCTTTATGAGGATAATCTTGAATTCTTAAGGGAACATGGGTGCGAGCCTGTATATTTTAGTCCGCTGAGGGATAAGAAGCTTCCAGATGATATTGATGGCTTATTATTGTATGGAGGCTATCCAGAGCTTCATGCCAAAGAACTATCGGATAATGTTTCCATGAGAAACGATATAGCGGATAAGATACGGGGAGGACTTCCATGTATAGCAGAGTGTGGTGGATATCTGTATCTTCATAAGAAGCTTGAGGCACCAGATAAAAAAGTATATCCAATGGCAGGAGTTATAGATGGCACAGGCTATAATGCCGGACGTCTGCAGAGGTTTGGATATATGACACTCACAGCAGGCAGAAATACTATGCTTGCTGATAAAGGCAAGAGTTTTTCAGCCCACGAATTCCACTACTGGAATAGTGACTGTAAGGGTGATACTTATTCTGTGACTAAGGCATCTGATGGAAGCGTTGAGATAGAAGGTTATGGAAGTGATACACTGTATGCAGGTTTTCCTCATATATATTTTCCAGGAAACAAAGAAGCAGCCAGAAGATTTATTAAGACATGCAGATGCTACAGACATAAATTGAGTGGTATAGATAAAGATATAGAAAAACTGGCAGTTATATTCCCAGAACTTACAACAATAAAAGCTCCGGATAATAATGCTATGAAACAGGCAGAAAAGCATTGGGACGGTATAGCAAAACCACTTCATGGACTTGGAATGTTCGAGGATATGATAGTACAGATAGCAGGAATACAAGGAAATGCAGATGTATCTATAGACAAAAAAGCAGTTGTTGTTATGTGTGCAGATAATGGTATAGTAGAAGAAGGTGTTACCCAGACAGGACAGGAGGTAACTGCTGTTGTAAGCTGCAACATGGCAGATGGAATATCAAGTGTATGCAGGATGGCAGACTGCGTTAATGCAAAGGTTATTCCAGTAAATATAGGAATAGCACAGGACCTGCCTGGTAGTCTTATAAAAACAGAAGATTATAAAGGACTTGTAAACAGAAGGGTTATGCCTGGAACTAAGAACTTCTTAAAGGAACCAGCTATGACAAAGCAGCAGCTTATAAAGGCTGTAAAAGCAGGAATAGAGCAGGTTAAATGCTGTAAGGATGATGGATATAACATACTTGCCACAGGAGAGATGGGGATAGGTAATACAACAACAAGTGCAGCATTGGCATGTATACTTTTGGACATGAATCCCGGGGAAGTAACAGGCAGGGGAGCAGGTCTTAGCGATGAGGGGCTGTTAAAAAAGACAGAAGTCATAAGAAAAGCAAAAGAGATGTATGGCATATATAAGAATGATCCTTTGGAACTGTTAAGATGCATAGGTGGACTTGATGTTGCAGGACTGACAGGAGTGTATATAGGGGGAGCAGTATACAGGCTTCCTGTTGTGGCTGATGGTGTTATTTCTGCAGTTGCAGCACTTATTGCAGTAAGGCTGTGTCCTACGGTAAAGGATTATATACTTGTATCACATCAGGGAAAAGAACCAGCGATAAAGGCTTTGCTTGCTGAACTTGATAAGAAGGCAGTTATACATGCAGAGCTTGCACTAGGCGAGGGAACAGGCGCAGTTATGCTTTTTCCACTGCTTGATATGGCTATGCAGGTATATAAGGAAAATACAACGTTTGACGATATACAGATAACAGCATATGAGGATTATGGGAAATGTTGATAGTAGTAACTGGTGTAAGTGGCAGCGGAAAATCTGAGTATGCAGAACAGATATGCTGCAAGCTGTCAGGAGACAGAAAGAAATATTATATAGCTACAATGCAGCCGTATGGTGAAGAAGGAAAGAAAAGAATACTAAGACATCACAGGCTTCGCAGTGGAAAAGGTTTTGAAACTATAGAACAGTATATGCATATCGGTGAGGCTGCAGAAAGAATTTCCAATAAGCCGGTAGTAATACTTGAGTGTATGTCTAACCTGCTTGCTAATGAATGCTTTGAAAAAGGCGGTAATCCGGATAACATAATAGATGAATGTATGAAGCTGTATCAGGTGTGCGGGCATCTTGTGATTGTAACTAATGAGGTGTTTTTTGATGGATGCGAATATGATACAGATACGAAGAAATATATAAAAAGACTTGGAAGGCTTAATATACAGCTTGCTAAAAAAGCTGATGCTGTAGTTGAAGTGGTGTATTCTATCCCTGTGTTTCATAAGGGAAAGAATATACTAGAGGAGGAAAGTATATGTCAGTGATTAAATCTTTGGTAATAGCATTTTCCATGTATTCTAAAATACCTATGCCACATCTGGAATTAGAAGAAAAGGACATGAGATATGTCATGGGCTTCTTTCCGCTTGTAGGTGCAGTTACAGGACTGATAATGTATGTTTTATATAAGATATCGGGTTATTTTTATGTACCATATATAAGTGTATCACTTATACTTATGATTCTGCCTGTGGTTATTACTGGTGGGATTCATCTTGATGGTTACATGGATACCTGTGATGCACGTAACTCATATGGTGACGTAGAAAAAAAGCTTGGAATATTAAAGGACTCACATATAGGTGCATTCGCAGTTATAAGACTTTTGGTATATTATGTCGTTTTTTTTGCATTTACATACTGCATAGTGTCTAAAGGGTATGATGGACTTGCTATAACATGGGCATTTACTTTCTTTTTATCAAGGATAATAAGCGGTCTGGCAGCAGTTAATCTTAAAGGTGCTGTAAATAAAGGAATGCTTTATTCATTTACAAGCAAAGCAGATAGAAAACGTGTAAATATAATGCTTTTTTGTCAGCTTGTACTATGTTTTGCAGGAATATGTTTTATTAATATAATACTTGCATTTATAATTTATGCTGTTTGTGTGGCAGTGTTTTTATATTACAGACATATGGCATATAAAGAGTTTGGTGGTGTTACAGGTGACCTGGCAGGATATCTGCTTTGTGTATGTGAGTTGTGTATAACAGCTGCGATAGGCATAATCTCACTTCTTGTCTGATAGCTTAGCTTATTATAGTGATGGAGAAATACATATGGAAGTTTATTTTGGAGGTGCATTTCAGGGGAAACTTGAATATGTACTAGAAAAAAAGGGCTGTTTAAAGGTAGCTGATGGCGCAGGCTGCAGCCTTAAGGATATAAAAGAAGCACAGGTGCTTAATCACCTGCATCTGTATATAAAAAGGTTAACCTATAAAGAAGGTGCTGCATATAACACTACAGTTGATGACACCATAACGACTGATGATACTATAACGGATGACACCACGGCTGATGATACTATAACGGCTGACACCACAGCAAAGACAATGCCTGCCGCTGAAATAATAAATGATATATATGAGGCTAATCCTGATATCATACTTATATGTGATGAGGTAGGGGGTGGAATAGTTCCACTGAAAAAAGAAGACAGAATATACAGGGAAACTGTTGGAAGGGCTTTATGCTGTGCAGTCAAGAAGTCAGACAGGGTAGAGCGAGTTATGTGTGGCATAGGACAGTGCCTTAAATGTGATGGAAGTAATAAATGAGGACAATACGTGTATGAAGGTTATATTGATAAGGCATGGAGCCACCATGGGGAATCAGGAAAAAAGATATATAGGAATAACAGATGAAGCTTTATGCGATACAGGTATAGAAAAGCTGTTAATAAATGTACATAAAGACATATATCCGGCTGCAGATAAGATATACGTAAGTCCAATGAAAAGATGCATCCAGACGGCACAGATAATATATCCGGGCAGAGAGGCTGTAGTTGTTGATGATTTAAAGGAATGTGATTTTGGCAGGTTTGAAGGGAAAAACTATATAGAGCTTTCAGGTGATTCTTATTATCAAAAATGGATAGACAGCAATGCTACACTTCCATTTCCTAAAGGAGAGGATGTTAAAGCTTTCAGGAAAAGATGTACAGAAGCATTTATAAGAATTGTAAAACATGATAAAGATAATGAAAGTGTTGTTTTAGTCGTCCATGGTGGAACTATTATGTCAATATTATCGGAATTTTATGGTGGTGGTTATTATGACTATCATTGTGGCAACGCAGAAGGTTATATATGTGAAGTAACGCAGGATGTCAGGATAATAAGTGCAAAGAAGGTATTATGATATGTTTTTAACGATAGTAAAATGTCAGACAATAGCGATAGTGCTTGGGTACATACTCGACCTTATAATAGGAGACCCACACTGGCTGTATCATCCTGTACAGCTTATTGGCAGGCTGATAACATTTCTTGAAAAGCTTTTGTTAAAAAAAGACGACAAAGATGAAACAAAGTATATAAAAGGGGCAGTTCTTGCAGTTCTTGTGTTATTTGTCACAGGAGCTGTTGTGATATTGTTTCTTGCAGTGTTTTATAATATCAGCATAGCAGCAGGCTGCATAGCAGAAACTATAATGTGCTATCAGATTCTTGCTGTTAAGTCCTTAAGAGTGGAAAGCATGAAAGTATATACTGCATTAAAGCAGGAGGGAATAGAACAGGCAAGGATAGCTGTATCCATGATAGTAGGACGCGATACCATGCAGCTTGATAATCATGGTGTTATAAGGGCTGCGGTTGAAACAGTTGCAGAGAATACATCAGATGGTGTTGTGGCACCATTGTTTTATATGCTTTTTTTTGGTGCACCGGGAGGCTTTATATATAAGGCTGTGAATACTATGGACTCCATGATTGGGTATAAGAATGATAAATATATGTATTTCGGAAGATTTGCAGCAAAGATGGATGATGTGTTTAATTATATACCGGCACGAATCGGAGGCTGTCTTATGGTTGTAGCGGCAGGTGCTGCACAGATATGTGAAAAGCTTAAAGGAACGGATAAGATACATTACAGCATTAAAAATGCATGGAAAATATATAAAAGGGATAAAAAAAAGCATAGCAGTCCTAATGCTGCACAGACAGAGGCAGCCTGTGCAGGTGCACTTATGGTAGCTTTATCAGGCGATAATTATTATTTTGGCAGACTTGTAAAGAAACCGCAGATAGGTGATGACATAAGAGAACTTGAAATAGAGGATATAAAACGAAGTAACCTTCTTCTTTATATTACAGCTTTTCTTATGGTTGTCATGGTGTCAGTGATAAGACTTGTACTGCTTTTACAGGCCGGTTTTTAAAAAGCACAGGCTCTTAGTGGAGAAGGAGGATTACTGTATATGGAAAAACAGATACACGGCGGCAATATATTTGATAAAGATATTCTGCTTGACTATTCTGTAAAGAAGCATGAGGATAACGAATATCTTATAAAGAATATAATGGAGGCGCAGTAATATATGGCAAAGAATCTTATGATTCAGGGAACTATGTCTAATGCAGGAAAGAGCATAGTGACAGCAGGAATATTAAGAGTGTTAAAACAGGATGGGTATAAGGCTGCACCTTTTAAATCGCAGAATATGGCTTTGAATTCTTATGTGACCAGGGATGGTTATGAGATGGGAAGGGCACAGGTCATGCAGGCAGAAGCTGCCATGATAGAACCTGATATATGTATGAATCCAATACTTTTAAAGCCGACAAGTGATGTCGGTTCACAGGTTATAGTAAATGGAACTCCGTTAAAAAATATGCCGGCAAAGGAATATTTCCAGTATAAAAAGAAGCTTATACCGGATATTATGCAGGCGTATGACAAGCTTGATAAGGCATATGATGTTATAGTGTTAGAGGGAGCTGGAAGTCCGGCAGAGATTAATCTTAAAAAAGATGATATTGTAAATATGGGGATGGCTGAGCTTGTAGATGCACCAGTACTTTTAGTCGGGGACATTGACCGTGGAGGTGTGTTTGCACAGCTTGTCGGAACGATTATGCTTCTTGAGGAAAAGGAAAGAAAACGTGTCAGGGGATTAGTTATGAATAAGTTCCGTGGCGACAGGAGAATATTAGAGCCCGGCATACAACAGCTTTATGATATATGTCATATACCAGTTACAGGCGTTATTCCTTATACAAGGCTTGACATAGAAGATGAGGACAGTCTTTCTGAAAGAATAGATACATCACATAAGTCTGTCAGCACACTAAAGAAGCAGCTGGATATAGTAGTTATAAGGCTGCCTCATATATCTAACTTTACAGATTTTAATGCATTGGAGCGTATGGATATAGTTAATCTAAGGTACGTTGATAATGCAGCTATGATAGGAAGTCCGGACCTGATTATTATTCCTGGAAGCAAGAATACTATAGGAGACCTTAAGTGGATGAGATATAACCAGATAGAAGCACAGATTATAAGGTGTCTAAGACAGGATGTTTTAGTGCTTGGAATATGTGGAGGTTATCAGATGCTAGGGGATGTGATAGATGACAGCTGCAACGCAGAGACAGGTGAGACTATACCAGGAATGGGACTGCTTCCAGTTGTAACAACATTTTCCAGAAGCAAGCACAGGACAAGAGTGGAAGGGATAATATGTAATCAGTCAGGCATATGGAGTGGACTTACAGGAAAAGTATGTGGTGGTTATGAGATACATATGGGAGAGAGTGTTGTAAAAACAGACGTGGCATTTGCAAAAATAAGAAATACAGTGGATGGATTGGAATATATGGACGGATGTGTACGTGGCAATGTGGCAGGAACATATATGCATGGAATCTTTGATGTGCAGGAATTCTGTGATAGTTTCATAGAAATGTTATGTAAAAGACGGGGAATATCACAAGACAGCGCTCACATAAGCTATGATATGTATAAACAGGCTGAGTATGATAAGCTTGCAGATGTTATAAGAGCCAATATGGATATGGATTATATATATCGTGTTATTGGTTTATAAAAGTATTAATAAATAAAAGTATTAATAAAAAAAGTAAACATAAGTAAATAATTACAAAAAAGAACAAAAGTAAATAATTACTTGATTATTCAAATATAATTTAATAGAATGATGTAAGAGTCAAAAGTATAAATCGTGTTTGGCAATTATGATTATGATAGATTATAGGGATTATATATGAGAAAAAGATTATTAGTATGCATAAGTGCTATGCTATGTATAGTTACAGCTGCAGCGTGCAGTAAAGCGGATAAAAGCATTTCATCAGAACAGACAGTTAGTGTGAATGAAACTGTTATGTCAGATACAGAAAAAGAACAGCTGACTAAAGAGAATAATACAGAGGAAACAATCACTGAAGAGGATACTAATGAAGAAACAAGCATAGAAGCAGCTGACACTACTGACAACAATGCAGCTGTAAAGCCTGCATATTCTGACAATGAAGGAGTCGAGCTTGATCCTTCATGGCAGTACGCTGGAAATGCAGTTATAACAACAGGAAATGCAGTATATTATAAAAGCAGTAGTGAACGTAAAGGCATAACAGTAGCAGTGAATGCAGGACATGGTACAGTAGGTGGCACAACAGTAAAAACATTCTGTCATCCGGATGGTTCACCTAAGACAACAGGAGGAACTACAGCAAGTGGTTCAACGATGGCTGTAGCAGTGTCATCTGGAATGACATTTAACGATGGCGTTGCTGAAAGCAGAGTAACACTCCGCATGGCAGAGATATTAAGAGACGGACTGCTGGATAACGGCTATGATGTACTTATGTTAAGGGATTCTGATGATGTACAGCTTGATAATGTGGCGAGGACAGTTATAGCTAATAATGCAGCTGATTGCCATATAGCACTTCACTGGGATGGAGATAACTTAAGCTATGATAAGGGGTGCTTTTATATAGCTGTTCCTGATGGCATAAAGGACATGGAACCAGTTGCCTCACACTGGCAGGAACATAATGCGTTAGGTGAAGCACTTATAGCAGGACTTAGTAACAACGGTGCTAAGATAAATGGGCAGGGAAGTATGAAGATAGATCTTACACAGACCTCGTACAGCACAATACCATCAGTTGATATAGAACTTGGAAATCAATGTTCAGATCATAACGACAGCAGGCTTGAGACTTTAAGAGATGGCCTTATAGATGGAATAAGACGTTACTTTGAATAAATTCATTGGAATAAATTTATTGTCTAAAACTTATTGTCTAAAATTATTATAAAAAAATGTTGAAAAATGTCTGAAATAGATATATATTAGTCTATGACAATTTCGATATGAAGTTTGCAGGAAAGTGACTGATGTCTACCGAAGGAGTAACACTCTCAGGTGCCAGTGTCAATGACTGGTGCAACTGTAAATGGATCGACTCTCTGGAGATTCTGATATAATACAGAAGCCGAAGGTGCAACATATACATGCGTATATGAATCTCTCAGGCAAAAGGACAGAGAAGGCCATATGTTCTATTATTATATAAGTATATATATATATATATATTAAGTATATATATTAAGTATATATAAGTCGATATAATCTTAAGGTCATGTATTCCATTCAGGCTGAAAAGCTTGTCAGTTTTCCATAGAAAGTCATATAACCGGATATTTGTCATTTATATTTATGAAAATAAAGAAAGGTAGTTAGGACATATGTGGAATTTAGTTAATCAGGTTCTTACAACAATTGATAATTTTGTCTGGGGTGTACCTCTTATGGTTCTTATCATAGCAGGTGGTATACTGCTTACAGTACGTCTTGGTGTGCTTCAGATAAGAAAGCTTCCTCTTGCATTAAAGTGGATGATAAAGAACGAAGAGGAGGGCGAAGGTGAAATATCAAGCTTTGCAGCCCTGTGTACGGCTTTAAGTGCCACGATAGGTACAGGTAATATAGTTGGTGTGGCAACTGCTGTATGTGCAGGAGGTCCAGGAGCGTTATTCTGGATGATAGTTGCAGCATTTTTTGGAATGGCAACTAAATATTCAGAAGGACTTTTAGCTGTTAAGTACCGTGTTGTTTCAGAAGATGGACATAGTCTGGGTGGACCATTTTACTATATAGAGCAGGGCATGGGAAAGAAGTGGAAATGGCTTGCTAAAATATTTGCATTTTTTGGTGTATGTGTAGGTCTTTTTGGTATAGGAACGTTCAGTCAGGTAAATGGTATATCAAGTGCTGTTAATGGCTTCTTTGATGCAGATAATTCACATTGTGTGAATATTCCATTTCTAGGAGAATATTCATGGTCAGTTGTTATAGCTTCTCTTGTGCTTGCAGTATGCGTAGCTCTTGTTCTTATAGGTGGAGTTAAGAGAATAGCAAGTGTAAGTCAGGTTATTGTACCATTTATGGCTGTGTTATATGTGTTGTTTGTTGGAGTTCTTGTTATAACTAACATAACAAAGGTTCCAGCAGCATTTAAGATTATAGTGGAAGCAGCATTTTCACCAAGAGCTATAACAGGTGGTGTTGTAGGAAGCATGCTTGTAGCTATGCAGAAGGGTGTTGCAAGAGGTATCTTTTCTAACGAAGCAGGACTTGGTAGTGCACCTATAGCAGCGGCAGCAGCACAGACAAAAGAGCCAGTACGTCAGGGACTTGTAAGCATGACAGGTACATTCATAGATACAATAGTTATATGTACACTTACAGGGCTTTCAATAGTTATAACAGGAGCATGGCAGGTAGAGGGACTTCAGGGTGTCCAGGTTACTACATATGCATTCCAGAATGGACTGCCATTTCCTGCACAGGTTTCATCCTTTGTGCTTATGCTTTGTCTTGTATTCTTTGCATTTACTACTATTCTTGGATGGGATTACTACAGTGAAAGATGTCTTGAATATTTAAGTAACGGAAATATGAAGCATGTAAAGATATTCCGCTGGATATACATATTAGCAGTATTTATAGGACCATATATGACAGTAAGTGCTGTATGGACAATAGCGGATATATTCAATGGACTTATGGCACTCCCTAACATGATTGCACTGTTTGCACTTAGTGGAGTTGTAGTGGCAGAAACTAAGAAGTTCTTTGAGAAGCACAATGCTGGCATGTAATATCGTCATTTGTCTTATATCAGATGTGCGGGCTCATGTGGGGTTAGACTTTTGAAACTCACATCATATTATAAACAATATTATAAACAATTAAAAAAATAGATTGTAAATATAAAAAGATATATTTACAATCTATTTTTTATATGTAAGTGTGTTTATTTGTCTGCTGGTTTTGCAGGTATTTTCTTATCAGCACCAAGTATGTGGCTGGCTAACCAGGTTACAAGGAAGTTGACAAGGTCAAGCAGATATTGCTGCTGGTTGTCGTCCATGGCTTCAAGTTCATGTATATCAATATTAACAAGCTTATCAATGAAAGATGCATGAGCCTGCTGCTGGGCCTCAAGTCCCTGATAATGGATGCTCTTCATATATTCTTCTTCATCATGGAAGTGGAACTCAGTATAGTCCTTAAGCTGATCAAGTAAAGACATTATCTGGTCATATTTATCATGGATAAAGTGGTCATGAATAAGCTCATAGGTTTCATCTATTATTTCAAACAGACGCTTATGTTCTTCATCAATAAACTCAATACCTGTTTTATACTTATCAGTAAATGTAAAAAGTTTTTTTCCATCAGCATCAGCAGAGCTTTCATTTTCCTTATTGACAGGAGTACACATTTTACCAATCATCATATCGTTACTGAGTATATGATGGTATAACCAGCGTACAAGGAATGAAATACATTCGTTAAATGAGGCTTTAGCTGCTTCCTTTGATGATGTATCAAGACAGAACTCATTAACCTTTTTCGTAAAGGCAGCGTGTTCTTTTTTCTGAAGGCCTAGTTCAGGGTCATTGATGCTTTCCATATAAGCCTCCTCATGTGCAAAATGAGTGGCAGCATAGTCTTTAAGACCTGATATAAGGTTGTTAGCGACAGGAGCTATGTCATCAAGCTCGTTGCCCATAGATATTGCATCGTTAATCATTTTAAATAACTTTGCATGTTCATCATCAATTTCTTTAATGCCTATAAGGCAGTCATTAGTGAATTCGTACATAGTTAATCCTCCATTCTTGCGCTGCTTTTCAGCGCATCTCAAGTTTGTGCGAAGCACAAATCTTGCGTGTGAAAAATCTTATTTTTCACACTAATCTCCATTTCTGCATATGTTTTTAGGGGATTGCGCAAATTATGTAGCAATCCTGGTATTTATAGATTAATATATCATACATTTGAAGAATATGGTATACTACAAAAAATGATTTAAGAAATGATTTATGGAATTCCTGTATGGAAGAGGCATTATATATAAGGCTTCTGGTCAGGAAAAAAGGAGGTTTATATCGTGAAATCAACTAGTATCAAAAAATTATCAATAGCAGGTATATTATGTGCTGCTGCTGTTGTAGGAAGTCTGTTTTCGTTTCCGGTGTTTGGAAGCAAATGTGCACCTGTACAGCATATGGTTAATGTATTCTGTGCAGTTCTTTTAGGACCGGGTTATGGTGTCATGGCAGCATTTGTGGCATCACTTATAAGAAATATGCTGGGAATAGGAAGTCTTATGGCATTTCCGGGAAGCATGTTTGGTGCATTAGTATGTGGCGTAGTGTATAAAAGATTTCATAACATTATAGCGACAATGATAGGAGAAGTGGCTGGAACCTCTATATTAGGTGGACTTAGTGCGTACCCTGTTGCTATATTCCTTATGGGAAAGAATGCAGCCAATCTGGCGTTTTATGTGTATGTATTTCCGTTTTTTGTATCAACAGCAGTAGGTGCGCTGATATCGGGAATGATAGTTCTAAGCCTTAAAAGCTCGGGACTGCTTGCAAAAATGCAGCAGAATATAGAATAACAATGGGTGTTGGAGTAAAGAATAACATGTTTGATAATATTATTGGAATAGTGCATAAAAGGAAGCCGCTTATTCATAGTATAACTAACTATGTAAGCATGAATGATTGTGCAAATATACTTCTGGCATGTGGTGGTGCAGCTATCATGGCAGAGGATACACTTGAGGTTAGACAGATAACAGCTATATGTGATGGATTAAATCTTAATATAGGCATGTTAAATGAGAATAAGCTTGAGGCGATGCTGGTTGCTGGCAGAAGTGCAGCAGCTCTTCATCATCCGGTTGTGCTTGATCCGGTAGGTGCAGGAGCCTCAGATTTCAGAAACAGTGCAGCCTTAAGAATAATAAAAGAGATAAGTCCGACTGTCATAAGAGGAAACATATCAGAAATAAAAGCACTTGCAGTAGGAATGGCTGACATTAACCACTCTAAAGGTGTGGAGGCTAATGATATTGACCGGATCACAGAGGACAATATATATGATGTGGCAGCATTTGCAGAAGCATTTGCTAAAAAAACAGGGGCTGTGTTGTGTATAACTGGTGTTATAGATATAGTAACTGATGGGAATGTAGTATATTGTATAAGAAACGGACATCCTATGATGAGCAGGGTGACAGGTTCTGGTTGTCAGCTTTCAGCACTGATAACAGCCTATATTGCAGCTATCAGTATGGAAAATGTGTATACAGGCTCTGCACATGTGGATAAAGCAGATGCAGATAAAGCAGATATGTGCATAAGTAAAGAGCATGATACAGCAATACAGGGCAGCATAGCCAAAGCTGTGGCAGCGGCAGTCTGTGTTATGGGAATAAGTGGAGAGACAGCATATAAAAGGCTTAATGATATGGATGGGAATGCCACTTACAGAAATTATGTGATTGATGCGGTATACAATATGACAGATGATATGCTGGAGAGATTATGCAGAGTTGAGGTGATAAGGCATGAGTAGTTATTTTTATTTTACAAGACATGGGCAGACGATATGGAATGTTGAAAACAAAATATGTGGTGCAACAGACATTGCACTTACAAGTCTGGGACATGACCAGGCGACAGAGCTTGGAAAAAGAATAAAAGAAGAGCATATCCATATAGATGAAATCCTGTATTCACCATTAGTAAGAGCAGCAGATACTGCAAAGCATATATCAGAGGTGACAGGAATAGCCTGCCGGGAGGAAATAAGACTTAAAGAACAGAATTTTGGACGGTATGAATCAACAGCAAGAGATGGAGAAGAATTCGCAAAGGCAAAGATGAACTTTGTATATGATTTTGATGGTGGAGAGACTATGCTTCATCTGTGCCAGAGAATATATAATCTTATTGATGATATTAAGAATGACAGTGAAGATAAGGTTTATCTGCTTGTAGCGCATAATGGCATATCAAGAATAGTAGAATCATATTTCAACAATATGACAAATGAGGAATTCTCGTCATTTGGAATAAAGAATTGCGAATTAAAGAAGTATACCTTCAGATAAAGGCAGAGTATATAAAATCATAACGTAAACATTAAGAGGATATTAAGGAATATATAAGAAATTTATAATGAATTTATCAAGGAATTTATAAGGAAACTATCAAGAAATCTATAAGGAAGCTATCAGTAAGATATAAGGAGGGGTTTAGATGGTACAGGCAGTTAAGGCTGGTGACAAGAAAAAAGAAACTACCGGGTCGGATGTGAAGAAAACAGGACAGCCAGATTATAAGCTGCTTATTGATACAGCGGCACTTGCAGGCACTATTATGTTAGAAAGCGGAGCTGAGATATACCGTGTAGAGGAAACGATAAATTATATACTCAAAACCTCAGGTCTTAAAACAAGTGAAGCATTTGTAGTGTCAACAGGTATTATGATATCACTTGATGATCCATCCATAGATGCTCTTACAGTTATAAGGCGTGTGAATAAGGGCGCGACCAATCTTAATGTAATAGCCCAGGTAAATGATATATCAAGAAAGTTCTATATGAGGATTATATCCTTAGAGGAGGCCTTTTCACAGCTTAAGCATCTTAAGAAATCCCAGTATCCATGGTGGCTTAAGGATATATGCACAGTCTTTGTTGTAGCTTTCTTTGCAGGGATGTATGGTGGTGATTTTAAGGATATGGCAGCAACGGCAATAGTTGGAATATTTCTTGCAGCGTGGCTTCATATCGGAAAGAAAATCGCACTTAATCCACTTATAAATGATCTTGTGGCATCAATAGTCATATCGGTTATAGCTTTCGTTATGGTGCACGTTGGAATAGGTTCGCATATCGACAGGATAATCATAGGCTCGATTATGGTGCTTGTACCTGGTGCAGCCATAACCAATGCCATACGAGATACGCTTCATGGGGATTACGCTTCAGGTAATGCAAATATACTGCAGGCGTTTACAGAGGCGGCGATGATTGCCCTTGGAGTATACGTGGGATTATTATTATTGTAGCCTGTCAATGTGATTTAAAGAATGGAGAATTATGCTATTACAAAGTATATTTGCTTTTGGTGCAATAATAGGCTTTTCAGTTCTTATTGAAGCACCGAAAAGATGTCTGGTTGTTAATGGAATATTAGGGATGGCAGGATGGGCTGTATATCTTTATACGGAAAGGTATACATCTATGCTTATGGCTACCTTTGTGTCAGGACTGGTGCTGGCAGTCATATCGCATATTCTTGCAAGACTTATTAAGACACCGGTAACAACAACGCTTATTCCGTCTATACTTACGATTGTGCCGGGAGCAGGCATGTATGAGACAGTTTATTACCTGTTTACAGCAGATACACAGGAGGCACTATTAAGTCTTGTGCATACCATCGGGGCAGCAGGAGCGATTGCTCTTGCTATATTCATAGTTGATGCATTTGTGGCAGTTGTTAAGAGGCTGGTGTGAAAGCCGGCTCTTAAGCATGTTAGCAGATATGAATAAAAAAGAGAAAAGCTATAGTGCAAGACTACCATAGCTAGAGTCTTAAAAGCTGTATTATATATGTAAAGTATTCTTTTGGAAAATAAACAATTTTTTTGGTTTGTTGCAATATAAACAATTTTGTGATATCTTTAACAAAAGCTTTTTGAAGAAGGATTGTAAGGGCTGGAGAATATTGGAATTTGTCTGGCCTTTTTATAATGTGATTCGGAAAAAGTTTATTATTACAATATAATTTAAAAACAAAAGAAAGGGAAACTATATGGAAAAGTTAAGAAATTGGATAGCTAATTTAAGAGTTGCAGCAAAATTAAAGGTATATCGGATGGCAGTGCTTGTTATGACAGCTTTTTTTGTAATGGTTGCGCTTATATCAACATTAGTGATTCGTTCGAATATACATAGTATTACGGAAGTGTGGTCTCCTTCACTTGAGTGTCTGCAGGAATTACAAACAATAACTGCTAAATATAGAATCAAACAGTATCAGCATCTTGTAGAAACAGATACAGCAGCTATGGCAGCCTGTGAAAAAGAAACTAATGATATGGAGAATCAGATAAAGGATATATCTTCTAAGTTAGAGACAATAATTAATTCAAATAAGAAAGCACAGGCAGGTAAAGCTGATTATGAAAAGGCAAGCTCTGCATGGGAGGATTACAGGTCAGCCTCAGATAAAATATATAAGCTTAGTAAAGAAGGCAAACAGGCTGATGCTGCCAATCTTATGACTGGAAGCGTGTATGAAAGTAATAAGGAATTTGTAGAAAAGTTAAATTCAGTACGCGATGATTTTCAGGCGGAATTAGATAAGGAAAAAGTAATTGCTAATATATGTACAATAATTATTTTTATTGTCATTATTATAACAGGATTAGCGATTGCAGTGATTGCAACAATTATAGGAAAGATAATATCAGACTCAATTACAGAACCAGTACGTCAGATTGATGAGGCAGTTGCCAGCCTTAGAAAGGGTGAGCTGTCTAACGTGGATATGCTTACATATGAATCTGATGATGAGTTTGGTGAAACAATTACAAAGCTTAAGGAAGCTATGAATATACTTTCAGATTATGTAAGCGAGATTTCACAGGAGGTTAAATTCATAGCACAGGGTGATTTAACAAGAAATGGTGATGATATTACACCATTTCTGGGTGATTTTTCAGAATTAAAGGATTCACTTGTTTACATTTTAAAGCGTTTTAACAGTACATTGTCAGAAATAAGCAATATTGCAGAACAGGTTACACATAATGCCAAGGAAGTAGAAAGTGCATCAAAGTCGTTAGCAGATGGTGCAACAGAGCAGGCAGGAGTTATTCAGGAACTTAATGCCACAATAGATACAGTTGTTGATCTTGCAGAGGATACAGCAAGTGAAACAAAGAATGCATCTGAACGTGTAAAGGCTTCTGCAAACAAAGCAAATAATGAAAAAGAAAAAATGAATATTCTTCTGACAGAAATGGAGCACATTACAGAAATATCTAAGGAAATAGGTAATATTATTACTGATATTGAAGATATTGCTTCGCAGACTAATCTGTTAGCTCTTAATGCATCTATTGAGGCTGCAAGGGCAGGTGAGGCAGGAAAAGGCTTTGCAGTAGTTGCAGACCAGATAGGAAAGCTTGCATCAGATAGTGCTAAGTCAGCGGTAAATACAAGAGAATTAATCGATAAGACTTTAGTTGAAATCCAGAAGGGTAATGAAATTACAAGAACAACAGCAGATGCCTTTAACCAGATTATTGCAGATATGGATTCATTCGCAGAAATGGCACAGAATACTATGGAGAAGGCTAATACACAGGCAGAGTCATTAGAACAGATTGGACAGGGTATTGAACAGCTTTCAGGTGTAGTACAGGGTACTGCAGCATCCTCAGAAGAGAATACAGCAATCAGTATTAACCTCGCAGAGGGTGCAGATAAGATGAATGAACGTGTAAACAGATTTAAGCTCTTTAAAGATTAAAAGTTTATCATAAAGCTATTATGAAGGAAAGGTTCTTGTTGTGAGTGAGAATATATTTAAAGTATTTGGTAAGCAGACAAAAGAAACTTTATTGGAAATAATCGCAAAATGTATGGATGATTATCTGTTTGTATATGATCTGCAGAATGATACAATAGAGCTGTCTGAGTCGGCTGTGGACAGGTTTATGATATCAGAAAATGTCATGAATGATGTTGCCAATGATGTTTTACAGGTAGTATATGAAGAAGACCGTAAGATGCTGCAGGAGCATCTTACGGCTATATATGAAGGGAAAGAAAAAGCACATAATCTGCATTACAGATGGCTGGATAAAGAAGGCATGCCGGTATGGGTTAACTGTCGTGGAATAGTGATTGACGATTCACAGGGGAAACCGCAATACCTGGTTGGCTGCATGAATGAGACAGGGAATCAGAGAAGGGCAGATAATGTCACCGGGTTGCTTGGAGGACTTGAATTTAACGCTTATATGCGCTCTCATATGAAACACATATCTAAGGGCTTTCTTATGCATATAGGAATCGATGATTTTGGAGCAATCAACAGTTCGCGCGGAGCGGCTTATGGCAATTATATTCTGAAAAGTGTAGCTGACTGCATGAAGGAATGTCTTTCTGATAGTCAGAGAATATATCATCTTGTAGCTGACCAGTATGTGATTGTTGATCTGGAACATTCTGCTGGGGAATATGCCGCAGAGCTTAAGAAAAAAATAGATGACAGACTTTATAGGTTTATAGTATCTGAAAACTATGAGGCTGTTTTTTCAATTTCTGTTGGTGTTGTGGATGCCACAACAGTTTGTGAAGGCTACGATGAGTGCCGTAAGAAATTTGCATTTGTCCTTAAAAAAGCCAAAAAAATGGATTCTATATCTTTGACGAGAATGACTATGAACTTTTTTTACGGAAAGGAAGAATAGTAGCAGCACTCCGTAATTCTGTCATGAACGGATTCAAGGGCTTTGATGTGCATTACCAGCCAATCGTGGATTGTGGTTTAGAGCAGGTTATTGGTGCAGAGGCGCTTATGCGTTTCTCTATGATATCCGGAGAAGATACAGAGGTTATTTCACCTATGGAATTCATCCCATTACTGGAGGAAACCGGATTAATTATCCCGGCAGGAAGATATATATTAGATGAAGCAGCAAAAACATGTTGTGAAATACAGCAATATATTCCTGATTTCAGGATGAATATAAATGTTTCATATGTCCAGATCATGCACGGAAACGTTGAGCGTGATATATTGGATGTGATTAAAAGGTATGCTTTAAAACCGGATTCAATATATATTGAAATGACCGAAAGTGGATTTATGGATATGACACCGGTATTTTGTAAGTTCAGGAAGGCATTGGATGAGAACCATATCAGCTTTGTTATCGATGATTTTGGTACAGGATATTCTAATTTTCATTGCATTCGTGATATGAATCCAAGCTATGTAAAAATGGACAAGGATTTTACCGCAAAGGCAATGGATAATGAAAGGGATTATGAATTGTATAAAAATATAATTCCGATGGTACATAGCATTAACGTCAGGATATGTGCAGAAGGTATTGAAAAAAAAGAATGGTGCCAGAAAATGAATGAAATGCAGGTTGATTATCTGCAGGGCTATTATTACGGCAGGCCATGCGCAAGGGAACAGTTTATTAAACAATATACAAGTGGTATGGATATCAGATAGTAAAAATATCAAATAGCAAAAATATCAGATAGCAGCTAGGGGCATCTCACTAATAATTAGTGCGGTGCCCATTTTTTTATGCTAAGGTGAAGGCTTTATTCTTAATGTGTCTTGATTTATTTCCAGAAATTTATTCCTGAAAATTTAGGTTATGCTGATTAATTATAAAAATAAGTTGACACATCATAACAATGATGATAATATGCAAAATGCAAACGATTTGCAAATTAGATCAAAGCTGCAAATCTGTTATAATAAGTCTTTTATGAAAGGACATGTCATGCAAAAAAGTTATAAAACAAAGGTAACCCAGGAGATACAGCAGTATCTTAAGCTGCAGAAGCAGAAAAGCTTTAGCGCTTCGGATGTATATCACTATCTTGAGAGCAATAACATAGATGTAAACCAGTCAACTGTATACAGAACACTTGACAGGATGATGGAGCAGAATGTCTTGGTGCGCTTTAAAACTGCAAACAGTGGTAACTATTACTACAGGGTATCGGACGAACATCATAACTGTGATGAACATCTTCATATGCAGTGCAGAAAATGTGGCAGGGTTATGCATCTTGACTGCGATTTTATGAATGATATAAGAGAACTTCTTATGAAGCAGTATGGATTCACACTTGAATGTAATGGTTCAACGCTGTGTGGCTTATGTGCTGATTGTAAAAAACAGAATAAAGAGTTGTAAATAAAGCTATAAAAAATTAGAATGAAAGGATTTTATATGGGATTTTTAAAGAAAAGGTTATCGTTAATAAAGCTGCAATCATTGATGTTATGTGTAATACTGGCAGCTTCATTGTTTACATTTACTGGCTGCCAGGGAAATGTACAGAATAATGGAAAGATTAATATAGTATGTACAACTTATCCTCAGTATAACTGGATACAGAATATTATTGGGGAAGAATCAGAAGAATTCAACCTGACATTGCTTGTGGATGGTGGAGCAGATCTTCACAGCTATCAGCCATCAGCAAAGGATATGGCAAAGATATCCTCAGCAGATATGTTTGTTTATGTTGGTGGTTCATCTGATGCATGGGTGTTTGATGCTGTAAGGGAAACAGTTAACAAGAACATGAAAAAAGTAAATATGATGGAGCTTCTTGGTGACAGAGCCAAAGAGGAAGAGGTTGTTGAAGGAATGCAGGATGATGAACATGGACATAGCCACACAGCTTCTGAGGATAGTCATGGAGAGCATGAAGAAACAGACGAAATAGAATATGATGAGCATATATGGCTGTCGGTAAAGAATGCAGAGATTCTTGTACAGAAGCTTACGGATGTTATAAAGGAGCTGGATACAGATAATGCAGAAGAATACCAGGGTAACGCAGATGCATATATAAAACAGCTTTCAGATCTTGATAAAGAATATGAGTCAGTTATAAGTGCTGCAAGACTTAAGACAGTAGTATTTGGCGACAGATTTCCTTTCAGATATCTTGTGGATGATTATAATCTTGATTATTATGCAGCATTTGCAGGATGTAGTGCAGAGACAGAGGCGAGCTTTAAAACTGTAACATTTCTTGCGGGCAAGGTTGATGAGACAGGAACTAAAGCGATTCTTACTATAGATGGTTCAGATGAAAAGCTTGCTATGACTATAAAAGATAACACAAAGGATAAGAATCAGGAAATATTGCAGATGGATTCAATGCAGTCAGTTAAGATATCAGAATCAGAGGATTATAATTATATTAATGTGATGCTAAAGAATCTTACGGTATTAAAACAAGCATTATCATAATCAAAATGTAATTATGTTGCCTATTATAAGAAAAAAGAAAGGGGTGACACCTGTATGTCATATATCGAATGTAACAATCTTGCTTTAGGATATGATGGAAAGGCAGTAGTGGAAAATCTGAATTTTAAAGTGGGAAAAGGCGATTACCTGTGTGTATTAGGAGAAAATGGTGCCGGTAAGAGTACACTTATAAAAACAATGCTTGGCCTTATAGAAAAAGTATCTGGTGATATTACATATTCAGATGGACTTAAGGCTTATGAGATTGGATATCTTCCACAGCAGACTGTTGTGCAGAAAGATTTTCCAGCAACAGTCTGGGAGGTTGTACTTTCAGGTACTCTTGCTTCAGGCGGATTCAGGCCTTTTTATAGAAAGAAGGAAAAAGAACTTGCAAGGCAGAAGATGGAAGAGCTTGATATATGGGAACTTAAGAAAAAGTGTTACCGTAACCTTTCTGGTGGACAGCAGCAAAGAGTACTTCTTGCAAGGGCACTGTGTGCCACATCCAAGGTTATACTTTTAGATGAACCAGTTACAGGACTTGATCCTAAGGTGACAGCAGATTTTTATGAGCTTTTAAAGCAGCTTAATAATAAAGGAATAACTGTAATTATGGTTTCGCATGACCTTCATGCGGTGTCATATGCTACGCATATTCTATATGTAGATAGTGAGGACAGTTTCTATGGAACGAAGAAAGAGTTCTTAAACAGCGATAAGGCGGATGTTTTAGGAAAGATTAAAGGAGATGATAAGTAATGTCAGATTTTATTCAGGAATTTCAGTTTTATATGTCATATCCATTTGTCAGATATGCACTTATTGTTGGCGTGCTTATCGCTTTATGTTCATCACTTCTTGGCGTTACACTTGTGCTTAAGAGATTCTCATTCATAGGTGATGGCCTTTCACATGTGGCGTTTGGTGCACTTGCGATAGCGACAGTTCTTAAGATAGCAGATGTTAATCTGTTTATTATGCCAGTGACTATCATATGTGCTGTTCTTCTGCTGAAAACAGGAAACAACACCCAGATTAAAGGGGATTCTGCTATAGCGATGCTATCAGTTGGAGCTATGGCTGTTGGATATCTTATATTAAATGTTTTTTCAGTTTCATCTAATGTATCAGGAGATGTCTGCTCTACTCTTTTTGGCTCAACCTCCATACTTACGCTTACGGGTTCAGAGGTTGTTATGTGTATAGCAGCTTCTATAATAGTAGTAGCATTTTTTGTTATATTTTATAACAGAATATTTTCTGTTACATTTGATGAGGATTTCACCCGTTCTATGGGGAAAAATACAGGCTTTTATAATATGGTGATTGCAGTTATAACAGCAGTTATTATTGTTCTTGCGATGAATCTTGTAGGCTCTCTTCTTATAACAGCATTGCTTGTATTTCCTGCATTATCGGCCATGCGTATCATGAAAAGCTTTAAGCTTGTAATAATATATGCTGCTGTATTGTCAGTACTTGGTGCTGTACTTGGTATTGTAATATCAATATTTGCATCAACACCGGTTGGTGCTACTATAGTTACAATATATATACTAATATATCTGATTAATTGTGTTATATCAAGAATATCGGGAATAGCACAGTAATGTTCAAGGTTTATCCCTTTATTTTAAAATTTTAATTCAAATTACAATAAAATATGCTATACTTACTATCGTGGGATGATAATCCCACGATATGCATTTACAGATGAGAATAGTTTTAAAATATAATAATAAGGGATATGTTAAAGTATGAAGGATAAAAAGAATTACAAGGTTAAACCACTGGTTTTCATAATAGCAGGTATAGCTGTTTTAGTTCTCATAGCAGCAGCTATAACCGCAGGTGTTATATCAGAACATAATAAAAGTAAAGAAAATACAGTTGGAATGACTCTTACACAGAAAAATCTAAGACCACAGGATGCAGAAGCTGATAATAATGCAGTTAAAGAGATAACAACAGTAGAGATACTTATGGATGATACTGCTATACCAGTTGGAACTACATTTATGGCAGCAGCTATAGTAGAACCAGCAGATACAGATAAGGCGCTTATATGGACAAGCAGTAACGACGATGTGATGACTGTTAAACAGGATGGACTTGTAACTGTCAAAGGAACAGGTACAGCAGCACTTACTGCTACAGTTGGGGATGTATCAGATGCCATAGCTATAGAAGGAATAGAGAGTGCAGCAGCAGGTTCTAAGAATGGTTATACTGTATATACAGGTAATGGAAGTATTCTTAAGCCATCATCTTCTGTACCGGAAGGAAGCAGTGCAGGCTCTGGTTCTGGTACAGGAAGTAGTTACAGTGATAATGGCAGCTATTCTTACAACAGTACAGGAAACAACAGCGGATATTCAGCCGGTACAGGAAGTAGTCATGAAAACAGTAACAGTACAGGAAACAATTTATCAGGTACAGGCAGCAATAACAATACAGGAAACAATGGAAACAGTTCATACAATCCAGGAAATAATCAATTAGGTTCTTCAAACAGCGGTAATAGTCAGGAAAATAACAACAGCACAGGAAGTGACGGAAAAACAAGCAGTGATATAGGTGAGGTGTTAAACAAAGAAGGCTTTACACAGGAATATTCCAATGTATATGTATACACAGATGGTGGTACATATTATGGGGAGATAATAACACAGCCAGATGTTTCAATCATATATATCAAGCAGAGAAATGAAGGATTCGATGCAAGAATAAAAGGTGTGTTAGCACAGCTGCTTCCGGAAAGCTGCAATCAGGTATGGAATAATTATGTATCTGCAACAACGGACCGTACATTTACTGTAGAAGACAGAAAAGTAAGAATAGTCACAGCTTCAAGAGGTGGACATTCGCAAATAGTAATATACAATTAAGATAAAATATGGTATATTTATGTAAAACTTATGTAGATTATAATGAGGTGAATGTTTTGCTTAATGAAAATAAGGTTAAAATGATGACCAAGATGGCTATATATGAGAAAAATGAAGGCAGAAGGATGTTAAGGACAGCCAGATACTTCAAGGGTGATTATGTCGCATTTGGGATATTAAAGACATTGATCACTACAACACTTGCCTTTGCGATAGTTGCTATTATGTATGTGTTATGCAACGCAGAAGGATTAGTCGAGAATATTAATTCAATGGATTATCTTGCTTTTGGAAAAAAGGTGGCAATATACTATATAATTATGCTTGTTATATTTGCTATAACAGCAGGATTTGTATACAGCTTTCAGTATGAGAATTCAAGAAAAGGGCTTAAAAAGTATTTTTCAAGGCTTAATAAGCTTGAAAGATTTTATAATGGCCAGAAGAAAAAAAGATAATTGTGGAGGAAGTGATGGCAGTATTATTAGAATTTAAAGAAAAGTTTAGAAGATTTTATAATAAGTATGATACATATCTTGTTCCTGCGTTAAAGTTTATTGTGGCGCTTGTTTCATTCATTATGCTGAATGCAAGCATAGGATATATGGAGAAGCTGAATAATCCGGTTATTGCAATACTTATATCGGTTATATGTGCATTTTTACCGGTTGGTTTTACTATTGTCATGTTATCATTGTTTATGGTAGCACATCTGTATGCCATATCAGTTGAATTCGCACTTATAGCACTTTGTGTTGTTCTTCTTATGTATCTTTTATATTTCAGGTTTGCATCTAAGTCAGGATATCTTCTGATATTAACTGTGTTTATGTGCTGGATTAAGATGCCTTTTGTATTACCTGTTGCTGTTGGATTGTGTTCATCTGTGATTTCAGTTGTTCCGGTATCTTTTGGTGTGATCATATACTATATAATCAATACAGCAAGTGTTTATGAAACAGCAGTTACTAACAAGTCACTTACAGAGAGTATGCTTCAGGTTTCATATCTTATAGAAAGTCTTGTTAAGAATAAACAGCTTTTTCTTGTTATGGCTGCTTTAGCAGTAACGATTATTATTGTATATATAGTAAGAAGGCTTAAGATCGATTATGCATGGGGCTATGCTATAGCAATCGGAAGTGTAGCTCAGTTTGTAGTTGTTGTATTAGGAGAAATACTTTTAAAAACAGGGCTTAATATTATACTGATAGTTATCAGTGTTATATTAGGTGCACTTGCAGGTTATATATGTAATATATTATTCTTTGCTGTAGATTTCAGAAGAACAGAGTATGTACAGTACGAAGATGATGAATACTATTACTATGTTAAGGCAGTACCTAAGATAAATGTTGCCGGAGAGGATGTTAGAGTAAAGCAGATAAATGCAAGAAAGACAAAAAAAGCCTCAGATATAAGTGATGTAAGACAGTCAAAGTCTACAACAGCAGCAACTGAGGAAGAAGATGATATATACTTTATTGACAAGTAATCAGTAAGTGGCAGAATATTTTTGACCTTTACATCAGTAAGTGGCAGAATATTTTTAAGCCTTACATCTTAATATAAAAAGGGGTGAGAACGTGACAACATCGGGTAATCTGTTACAGAATTACTTTTCAAAATTATATATACCAAGGATTACATGGACAGATGTTATAGAGATTATTATTATTGCAGTAGTTTTATATAATATTCTGTTGTGGATTATGAACACCAAGGCATGGGCACTTTTAAAGGGCATAATAGTGGTGGCTCTTTTTGCGGTTGTAGCGTATCTTCTCAACCTTAAAACTATTTTATGGATAGCAGGAAAGACAATCAGTGTCGGTATTATAGCACTGGTTATTATATTCCAGCCAGAATTAAGGCGTGCACTTGAACAGCTTGGAAGAAAACGCTTTATGCTCAGGTTCTTTAACTTTGGAGATAACAGTGATAAAGATGAACGCTTCAGTGTTAAGACAGCAGATGAGATTGTAGATGCCTGTTATAAGATGGGAGCTGTAAAGACAGGTGCACTTATAGTTATAGAGCAGGATATTGTGCTTGAAGAGTATATAAAGACTGGTATACCTGTAGATGGTATAGTGACAAGCCAGCTTCTTATTAATATATTTGAACATAATACGCCACTTCATGATGGAGCAGTTATAATCAGAGGGAACAGGGTTGTTGCTGCAACATGTTATCTTCCACTCACAGATAATGTTAATCTTAGCAAAGCACTTGGAACAAGACACAGGGCAGGTGTTGGTATAAGTGAGGCAACAGATAGCCTTACCATCATAGTATCAGAAGAGACTGGTAAGGTATCTGTAGCATTTGGTGGAGAACTTATACATGATATAGATTCTGATTCACTGAAGAATAAACTTGAATATATCAGAAGAAGAACTATAGATGTCAAGTCATTTAAGATATGGAGGGGCAGGTTGAAGCATGAAAGAGAAGATATTTAATAATCTCAGCCTGAAAATCGTATCTGCAGTATTTGCGGTGATATTATGGACGGTCATTGTTAATATATATGATCCAAACACCAGCTATACTTTCAGTAATATCACAGTCCAGCTGGTTAATACACAGAGTCTTACTGAAAAGAATTATACCTTTGAGGTTGTTGATGGAGGTAAGATATCTGTTACAGTAAGTGGACCCAAAAGTGTGGTTACAGATCTTAAGACAAGTGATATAGCTGCAACAGCTGATTTAAGTAAGGTTACTGCATTTACAGATTATGTAGATATACAGGTTCAGGTGGTCAAAGATGGACAGGTGCTTAATAACGTTGAAGCTGTTCCAAGAACATCAGCTCTTAAGTTAAGCATAGAAAACAGGGATACAAACACATACGCTGTGAATGTTAATACAACAGGCACTCCGGCAAATGGATATGCCGTTGCATCAACAACAACATCACCAACATATATTAAAGTGACAGGTCCAACATCTTTAGTTGAAGGGGTTGCCTCAGTCGGAGTTAATGTTGATGTATCTGGTGCAAAAGGAACGGTTAATACACAGTCAGACATTAATATGTATGATTCAGATGGAAATATAATAGCAAATGAAGAACTTGAAATGTCATCAGAAACAGCAGATGTGATAGTAGAGATGGCAAGAACAAAAACTGTACCAGTTGTAGTAAAAACAAGTGGAACACCTTCACAGGATTGTGTTGTAACGGGTACAAGTCTTAGCCAGACCTCGGTTGTTATAAGCGGACAGCAGGAGGCATTATCAAAGATAGATAATATAACTATTCCTTCATCAGCTGTTTCGGTAGATGGGCTTAGCGAAGATAAGACGTATACATTCAAGCTGACAGACTATGTACCTTCTGGTGTTAAGATAGTTTCTGATTCAAGACTGCAGGTTACTGTAAAGATATCTAAAGCTTCAACAAAGACAGTTCACATATCATCAGATGCGATAAAGATTGAAAACGTATCATCAGGGTATAATGCTGTGATTGAAGGAACAGGTATAGATGTTATAATATCCGGAACAGGAACGATATTAGATAATGTCAGTGCTACAGATATAACATGCAATGTTAATGCAGCTGGACTATCAGCTGGAACACATAGTGTAGATGTAAGTGTGAGTGTGCCAGATGGCTGCAGTGTTTCAGGAAACAGCTCAGTGAAGCTTACGTTGTCTGCTAAACAGCAGGAAACAACAGTTGACAATAGCAGCAGCCAGACACAACAGACAACTACAAGATAGTACACATATATAAGTTTAATTAAATGCGTAAAGATATGCATAGAAATGAGGATTGTTATGGTAAGTGAGAATATTTTAATAACAAGTCAGCTTGGAATACATCTTCGCCCAGCCGGAGCAATGTGTAATGAAGCTGTTAAGTATAAGTCTGATATATCTTTTAAGTATGGTGAGGGTAAGACAGCTAATGCAAAAAGTGTTATTTCAATACTTGCATCAGGTGTCAAATGTGGTGAAGAGATAACACTTACAGCCGATGGAAGTGATGAAGAGGAAGCACTTAAGGCTGTATCAGAAAGTTTTAAGGAATCACTTAAAGAATAAATGATAGTTCAGATTTTCTTAACAAGTAAAACACAATATGAACACATTTCGTGAATATACTAAACGTATGAAAACGAAATGTGTTCATTTTATATTTCATATACAGGTAAAATATATATGACCACATTTTCTATAGAAAACTACAAAAAGGAGTGTTGGATATGTATAATAATGAAGAAAACAATTATGAGAATAATAATTCTTATAATACTCAGGGTACAGGCAATAACGAAAATACAGGCAATAACGAAAATACAGGATATAACCAGAACTCAGGCTATAGCCAGAATACAGACGGATATAATCAAGGTGCTGGAAACAGTCAGAATACTGGAAGCAGTCAGAATACTGAATTTAATCAGAATAATGGATTCAATCAGAATACTGGATATGCACAATACAGCAATACAAATAATGCAAACAACACAGATACAGATAGCCAGTCAACTTACAGATACTCATATGTAGCTGGTAATAGTACAAACAACAGCCAGACAGCAGATGAGCATCAGAAGAAACAGAAGAAGCATAACCGGTTTTTGGATGGACATAGTGCCACAAAGACTACATGGCCTAAGAAGTTTTTAAGCATAGTTTTATCAGCAGCTATATTCGGTGTTGTTGCTGGTTCAGCTATGTATGGAACTTATAAGCTTGAGAAAAAGTATCTTGGTGGTTCTGATAACAGAAACTATACGATATCGACTGTTTCAAGTAATATAGGAACTACAACAGACCAGTTAAATACCTTGGGAGATGCCAATCTGTCAACATCAGCAATGAATGTGGAAAGTGTAGCATCTGCGGCACTTCCAGCCATGGTTGCACTCAATGGTACAACATCAGTGACAAGCAGTTCATCTTCAATATTTAACTGGGGTGGACAGCAGCAGTATGAGGCATCAACAAGCGGAACAGGTATTATAGTTGGTAAGAATGATACAGAGCTCCTTATGGTAACTAATGCGCATGTTGTTGACAAAGTTTCCAATCTTAAATGTGTATTTATAGACAATCAGTCAGTTAATGCAACAGTAAAGGGGTCTAAATCTGATCAGGATATAGCAGTAGTTGCAGTGTCTTTATCAGATATACCTTCTGACACACTTAGTAAAATAGCTATTGCAGAACTTGCAGATTCTGATACAATTACAGTAGGTCAGCAGGTTGTTGCTATAGGTAACGCACTTGGTGAAGGACAGTCAGTTACAACAGGTATTATAAGTGCATTAGACAGATCTATCACAGTTAACAATGTAACATTTTCAGGTCTTATTATGACAGATGCAGCTATTAATTCTGGTAACAGTGGTGGAGCACTTCTTAACGCAAGTGGTAAAGTTATAGCAATTAATTTTGCCAAGACATCAAGTGATGGTGTCGAAGGCATGGCATATTCAATACCAGTATCAAACGTAAAGGATCTTATAAGTTCACTTATGAGCAAACAGACAAGACAGAAGGTATCATCAGATAATGCAGGATATCTTGGAGTCGCAGCAATAGATGTTACAAGCACATATGCATCTATGTATGGATACCCACAGGGTATTATGATAAGAACAGTTGCATCAGGTTCAGCAGCAGAGAAGGCAGGACTTTCAGCTTATGATATTATAGTAGGCTTTGATGACCAGACTATAACTACTATGTCAGGTCTGCAGACAACACTGCAGTACTATGCAGCTGGCGAAAAAGTAAAGATTGATTACTATCATCTTGAGGGTAGTGAATATGTACTAAAGAGCACAGAGGTTACATTAGGTAAGAAAAGCTGATAACTCCTCTGATGCGGAATAGAGGAATATATGAGTGATAATAATAATAATAACGATGAATATGAAAAGGTATGCTATGTATGCAGAAGGACAGAATCTAAAGCAGGCAAGATGATAAGCATGCCAGGTGGATTGTATGTCTGCCCTGATTGCATGCAAAAGACCTTTGATGCAATAAACAACAACGACATAGATTATAACGAGCTTATGAAAGGAATCCCAAACATGCCTAACATGGGGATGTTTGGTGGTTTCAATATGATGGGAAATAATATGTCAGATAAGCAGAAGGTTAAGAAAAAGAAGGAGGAAAGCAAAGAAAATAATAAAGATAAGAAAGAAGAAAAGCTTGATCTTAAAAAGCTTCCTGCACCACATGAAATCAAGCGTATGCTTGATGAGTATGTTATAGGACAGGAGCATGCCAAGAAGGTCATGTCAGTTGCTGTATACAATCATTATAAGCGTGTAGCAACAAATACCATGGATGATATAGAGATAGAAAAGTCCAACATGCTTATGATAGGACCTACAGGTAGTGGTAAGACGTATCTTGTAAAGACACTTGCAAGACTCCTTCAGGTGCCACTTGCTATTACTGATGCTACTTCTCTTACAGAAGCAGGATATATAGGTGATGATATAGAAAGCGTAGTATCGAAGCTTCTAGCTGCGGCAGATAATGACGTTGAAAAGGCTGAAAGAGGCATCATCTTTATAGATGAGATTGATAAGATAGCCAAGAAGAAGGAAACAAGAAGCAGGGATGTAAGTGGAGAATCAGTACAGCAGGGAATGCTTAAGCTCTTAGAGGGAAGTGATGTGGAGGTTCCAGTAGGTGCAACAAGCAAGAATGCCATGGTTCCACAGGTTACTGTTAATACAAGAAATATATTGTTTATATGTGGAGGAGCTTTTCCGGAGCTTGAAAGTATAATAAAGGCAAGGCTTAATAAACAGTCATCCATAGGCTTTAATGCAGACCTTAAGGATAAGTATGATAATGACAGCAACATATTATCAAAGGTTGAGTTAGAGGATTTAAGAGAGTTTGGAATGATACCAGAATTTTTAGGAAGACTCCCTATCGTATTCTCGCTTGATGGACTTACAGAGGATATGCTTGTAAAGATTATGAAAGAGCCTAAGAATGCCATACTTAAGCAGTATCAGAAGCTTCTTGAGCTTGATGAGGTAAGTCTTGAGTTTGATGATAGCGCACTTTCAGCTATCGCTAAGAAAGCGATGGAGAAGAAAACAGGAGCAAGAGCCCTGCGTTCAATCATTGAAGAGTATATGCTGGATATAATGTATGAGATACCTAAGGATGATAATATAGGTTCTGTGCTTATAACAGAGGATTATATTAACAACAAGGGTGTACCTGTTATAATGATGCGTGGACAGGAAGCACTTCCAGGTATGTAATCATATCTTATTATTATTAAACATATAATGTCCTTGAAGAATATCTTTAAGGACATTATTTTTATATGTCAGAGTGTAGTAAGATGATTATGGATGAGGATATCTATGATTACATAGTTGTCAATATTCCGATAGTCAGTAAAATATTTGAAAACAATCCTGATGTATGCATCCAGCAGGTTGATGAACAGTGGATTATAATGCATAGCAGGCTGTCAGAAAACAGGGAGTTAAATATAAGCTCTTTAGGATACTATACAATACCTAAGATATATGGACTTATGGAGCTGTCTGACAGACAGGCTGTTTTAGGTGCTGATATATCAAGTATGGAAGAAACTGGTGCAGTTAATATAACAAGCCAGCCTTTTCTTAATGCAAGAGGCCAGGACGTTATCATAGGCTTTATTGATACAGGAATAGATTACTTAAGAGATAACTTTAAGGACAGCTCTGGCAATACAAGAATACTGGCTATATGGGACCAGACAGTCGAATATGAGGCTTCAAGTCTTGTAAGCTATGGAAGAGTGTATGAAGCCGCTGCTATAAATACTGCCATACGGGCTTATGAAGCCGGAGAAGATCCATATAGCCACGTCAAAAGCCAGGATACTAACGGACATGGTACTTTTATGGCGGGGATAGCAGCTTCATCATATACTGACGGCTATATAGGTGTTGCACCAGAGGCAGATATAGTATGTGTTAAGCTTAAAGGTGCCAAAAGATATTTAAGGGATTATTTTTATATAAAAGATGATGTGCCAGCTTTTCAGGAAAGCGATATAATGCTTGCAGCAACATTTCTAAAGGATTATGCACAGAGAAGAAATAAGCCGCTTGTTATAATATCAGGTGTTGGGAGCGGTTCTGGTTCAAGAACAGGAGCAACACCACTTGCAGATGTTTTTGATGCATATACAAAGCTTACGAATACATGCGTTGTTGTTCCAGCAGGAAATGAGGCTGTAAGCAGAACACATTTTAGTGGTTATGCAGGTATAGCAGCAGATAGCAAAACTATGGAGATTAATGTAGATAAAAGAGGAAAGGGTTTTGTTATAGAAATATGGGCAAAAAGCCTGGATGTTCTTTCTGTATCCATAGTCTCGCCAACGGGCGAGATTATACCCCGTATACCAGCAAGAATAGGGATGAGCAGTGAATATGCCTTTTTACTTGAGAATTCAAGAATATATGTTGATTATCAGATAACAGAAAGTGTTGCAGGCCAGGAAATAATATTTATGAGATTTGAAAGTCCTGCGGAGGGAGTATGGAAAGTACTTGTTTATAGTCTTACCAACCTGCCAGGATATTTTAATGCGTGGATAACACCCAGGTTTCTTAGTGCCTCAGATGCGTATTTTCTTGAATCTGATGTTGATATAACATTAGTAGAGCCAGCCTGTGCTGCAAGGGTAATAACAGTTGGAGCATATAATCATAATACTGGTGGAAGTGATATAAACAGCAGCAGGGGATATACAGCTGATAGCAGGGTAAAACCAGATATAGTGGCACCGGGTGTCGATGTATATGGTGTTGGAGGCGTAAAAGGCTATAAAAGAATGTCGGGAACAAGTATAGCAGCCGCACATGCAGCAGGAGCGGCCGCACTTTTTTTAAGCTGGGGTGTGACTAATAAAAACAGGGAGGTAATAGGAAATACGGAGATTAAATCATACCTGATAAGAGGCGCTAAAAGGCAGAACAGTGAGCAATATCCAAATGTAACATCTGGTTATGGTATGCTTGACATATCAGGTGCTTTTGACCAGATGAGAATTAATTAATAAGTTGTAATTCATACATTTATATGTTAAAGTTTCTATTGGTAAAAATACAAAGACAGTATGATGGAGAAGTTATGAAGTACAAAGCAATAGCACTTGATCTTGATGGAACACTTACAGATCATAATAAAAAATTACCTGCTAAGAATATAGAAGCAGTAGATAAAGCGATAGATATGGGTGTAAAGGTTATACTTGCATCTGGAAGACCGCTTTTTGGAATAACACCTATAGCAGATGAATTAAAGCTTCCTGATAAAGGAGGATATATACTTGCATATAATGGTGGAAAGATAGTGGACTGTGTGACAGGAGAGACTATAGTAAGCCATCAACTGCCAAAAGAGTGTATAGATGATATATGTGATTTTGCAAAAGATAACGATGTATATGCATTAACTTATTCAGATGGAAAGATTGTATCAGAGAGTGATACAGACGAATATGTTTTAAAGGAAGCATTCTGTAATGCAGCTGCAATCATAAAAACAGATAACCTGAAAGCTTATGTAAACTATCCTGTGTCTAAGTTTCTAGTAGTTGGAAAACACGAGAAGCTTATTCCTGTACAAGAGGCACTGCTTTCAAAATATCATGGAGTGATAGATGCCTTCTATTCAGAGGATTATTTTCTTGAAGTTGTTCCATATGGTGTGGCTAAAGATAATTCGCTGAAGGAGCTGCTTGCAAAGCTTGATATAACAGAAGCTGAGCTTATAGCATGTGGAGATGGCATGAACGATATACCGATGTTAAAGATAGCGGGCTTATCAGCTGTTATGGAAAATGCATATCCTGAGGTAAAAAAATATGCAGACTATATTGCACCTTCTAATGATGATGCAGGAGTGGCCGATATAATAAAAAGATATATATTAGATATGGAGAATGCAGCAAATGGGTAAAGATAATGTTCAGAATGATGAAGTTGAGATTGATATAGGACATATATTATCAATATTATGGGAAAAGATATTGGTGATTATTGCAACAGGTATTATAGTCGGACTTGCAGGTTTTCTTGTTTCTAAGTTTCTTATAACACCTAAGTATGAATCAGAAACTAAGCTATATGTCCTTAACAGAGCAAACGACAGCGCAACTACATTGTCGGATGTACAGCTTTCAACACAGCTTACAAAAGATTATCAGATACTTGTTACAAGCGCACCAGTTATGAATCAGGTTATTAAAGAGCTTGGGCTTAACATGAAAGCCTCTGAGCTGGCGTCAACTATATTTGTGGATACACCATCAGATACCAGAGTACTTCAGATAACAGTCACAAGTGATGATCCTAAAAGAGCAAAGGATATAGCTGATAAGGTGGCGCAGGTTTCATCAAAGAAGATATGCGATATCATGAAGATAGAGCAGGTTAATGTTATCGAAGAAGGTTCACTGTCAGAAGAACCGGCAGTTGATACAGTACAGAAATGGACACTTATAGGTTTAGCGTTAGGTATAGTGTTATCATGTGCCGTTATAATAATCAGGTCAATGTTAGATGATACGGTTAAAACTACTGAAGATGTTGAGAAGTATTTTGATCTTAGCACACTTGCAGTTATTCCTATATCAGAAGAGATGGATGATGGTCTGGGAAAGAATAAAAAGTCTAGAAAGACAAAGAAGAAAAGAAGCAAGTAAACAGGAGTGTAAAAGATATGCAGACGATTAACATAGAACGATTAAGAAAGCTTGATTACAGAGCTAACGAAGCATATAAGAACTTAAGAACTAACATACAGCTATGCGGCTCTGATGTAAAAGTTATCATGCTTACAAGCACAACACCGGGTGAAGGCAAGTCAACAGTGTCCTTTAACCTGGCAGTATCTTTGGCAGAAGCAGGCAAGAAGGTTATATTCATAGATGCAGATTTAAGAAAATCTGTACTTGTTGGACGATATAAGATTAATACATCTGTTAAGGGGCTTACTCACTTTTTATCAGGAATAAACAAGTTTGAGGAAGTTATGTATGCAACGAATGTTGAGAACTTTAATGTTGTATTCTCAGGACCTGTGCCACCGAATCCTACAGAACTTCTTGGTAACAAGGTGTTCAAGACACTTATAAAGGTCTTAAGAGATCTGTATGATTACATAATAATAGATACACCTCCAATCGGAAGTGTTATAGACAGTGCAATCGTTGCACAGGAATGTGATGGTGTTGCATATGTTATGGCATCTAACAGTGTCAGCTATAAATATGCACAGAAAGGGCTTGAGCAGATAAAAAAGACAGACTGCAAGTTACTTGGAGTTGTTCTTAACAAGGTTGATATGGATGATAATAAGTACTATGGCAAGTACTATGGTAAGTATTATGGTAAGTATGGCGAACATGCCCAAAAGTAATAAAAATAAAAAAGTGGCAGCTGTGATATGTCTTGTATGATACATATCACAGCTGCCACTTTTTTGTTATAAATTAATTATAAAAGAAAAATCTTAAGGAGCAGTACGCTCAACATCGCTTATATTACCAGCTTCGGCCTTTGGAGCCTCAGCAGCGGCAGCAGTAGTTGTAGCTGCAGTTGCTTCTGTTGTTTTCTGTGTTGGAGCAGCAGTAGCCTCAGTAGCAACGGTAGGTTTTACGGTAGCAGGTTCTGTTGCCTTTGTATTTGCTATTTCTTCCTCTGTGGCAGCAGTAGTTTTAACACTTCGTCTTGTCGTAGCAGGCTGTGTTTCTTTAACAGCAGAAGTGGTTTTTGTAGTATTGCTGCCGCTAGAGCTGCTGTTAGAAGAAATACCATTTAGCTTATAAAAAGAATTATAGTTTGGTATATTCTTTACCTCAGCTTCATAGTATTCGTCTACATTGAATACATCTCCATTCTCAATCTTATCTATAAGCTTCTTTGCCATCTCTACATCACCAGTATATAGCTTTGACATAGAAGCATTAGTTCCTAACTGTAAGCTAGGAAGTGAATCAGGTTCAGCTCCTATACTGAACTTCTGTACATTCCATTCTCTTGTATCTGCAAGCTGTCCTTTTACAAGAGCGGTTATATCAGATGTAGGCATACTTGTAAGAATCATGTTACCTACAGAATCAAGTATAGAGCTGTACTTAGTAAGAATAGCAGGTGAAGTAAGCTTATTTATAACAGCTGTAAGAGCAGATAACTGGTTACGGCCTCTCTGGTAATCACCATCAAGGAAAGCCTTTCTTTCACGGCAGAAGGCAAGAGTCTGTTCACCATTACATTCGTTATCACCGACAACGAAGTGATATGTTTCAGGAGCAGCTTCCCATCCGTTTTCAAAATCAACATCAGAGTTGATAGTTACACCGCCAAGTGCATCAACCACAGCTACACAGCCAGTAAAGTTAACCTTGACACTGTAGTCTATATTACATTCGTAAAGTCTGTTAAGAGTTGCAATAGAATAATCTATTCCCCAGTTGCCGGCATGGGTAAGCTTATCCATACCCTTCCAGCCTTTTTCAGTATTTTCCATATATACATAAGCATCTCTTGGTGTTGTTATAAGAAGTATCTGTCTTGAAACAGGATTAACAACACATAACACGTTTACATCACTTCGTCCTGTAGTCTTAATCTCTCCTTCTTCATCGTTTCCTGATATATATATAATGAAAGGTTCTTCATTTACTTTCTTGTCAGAAGCGCTGAGTTCAATCTTTCTTGTGAGCTTTATCGTACCAATAATCTTTATAGAATCTTTTAAATCTTCGTTTTCTTCATATAACATCTGCAGGGAATCATCATTGATAATAACAGCCTGTATATCAGTACCGCTGTTAAGTGCATCAAACATATCAAGCCATACCTGATATTCTTTAGTTTTGATAGCAGCAGTATTATCGTAATTAATCTTCTTTATAGCATCTTTGTTGTCATCTGAATTGGCAGTTGAGTTATATCCAAAGGTGTAGCCTATGGCATCTTTTATGGAAGCTGCTTTATCATTCTTTAAAACAACAACATCAACAATATCTGTAGTTGTTTTGACATTACTTATTTTGTTGAGTGTTTCATCAACCTTTGAAGTAAATAAAAATGTATATAATAAGACACCAGATAACAACACCGCAAGTATCTTACCTATGATATGTGTTTTAGTAAACTGTGAAGCAAAGTTATATATTGCTATAATAACAAGTATGATATCTAAGATGATTGCATACTTAAGTGGAAGTATATCCAGCTTGTATAGTTTTAATAATGTAAGAACAGTAAACACAAGCTGTACGATCACCAGTACAATTCCTATAACAGTAGACCAGGCTCTTAGCTTACGTTTCTTTTCACCTTCTGTAAGGTCAGTTCCCTTCTTGAAGAGATAATGCATATCCCCTTTTACCCTGTCAATAATTCCTGACATAAAACCCGACATAAAACCTCCTGAAATCCACGAAGTATATCCGATATGTGTATACATATCGTTCCTCTTAACATAGCAGTAAGAGAGTATCTTCGATAGTATTTTGTCAAATGTAACAATTGTGTTAAAAAAGTATGAAAAAAGAATGACACACAAAATATAATATACCATATATAAGAAAAAAAATAAATAAAATAGCTATAAAAAAAGTGTGTAAAATGTATTATTTTCTGAATGAGCCTTAATGATGAATCAAAGGCGGAACAATGATTAAACTATATAAGAAAAATGAATGATTATTTACTTAAAAATGCTTAATAATATAAAGATAAAATAAGTTAAAATTAATAGTTAGCCTAATTTAACTTAATAATATTCAAAAATGTACAATTTTATTATGCCAAACATATAAAAAACTTGCAAAAATTAAGTCGTGTTTATATAATATTATCTGGGTAACGTACTAAAGCGTACGAATATTAATTAAAAGGAGTTATACGGTTATGGGATATGTTGATGAAGTATTAGAATTAGTTTCTAAGAAAAATGCAGATCAGCCAGAATTTTTACAGGCTGTAACAGAGGTTCTTGAGTCTTTAAGACCAGTCGTTGAGGCTAACGAGGAAGTTTACAGAAAGAACGCTGTTCTTGAAAGAATTACAGAGCCAGATCGTCAGATCATGTTCAGAGTTCCTTGGGTAGATGACAAGGGACAGGTACAGGTAAACAGAGGTTTCCGTGTACAGTTCAATAATGCTATCGGACCATACAAGGGTGGTTTAAGATTACATCCTTCAGTAAACTTAGGCATCATCAAGTTCTTAGGTTTCGAACAGGTATTCAAGAACTCACTCACAACTCTTCCAATCGGTGGTGGCAAGGGTGGTTCTGATTTTGATCCTAAGGGCAAGTCAGACAGAGAAATTATGGCATTCTGCCAGAGCTTTATGACAGAACTTTACAAATATATCGGCGCTGATGTCGATGTTCCAGCTGGAGATATCGGAACAGGCGCAAGAGAGATTGGTTTCATGTTCGGTCAGTACAAGAGAATCCGTGGTACATTTGAAGGCGTACTTACAGGTAAGGGACTTACATATGGTGGATCACTTGCAAGAACAGAAGCTACAGGATATGGTTTATTATACCTTACTAATGCTTTATGGAAAGACAATGGAATGTCACTTGAGGGCAAGACAGCAGCTGTATCTGGTTCAGGTAATGTTGCTATCTATGCTATCCAGAAGGCACAGCAGTTAGGTGTTAAGGTTGTTACATGCTCAGACTCAACAGGCTGGATTTATGATCCAGAAGGAATTGATGTTGCACTTCTTAAGGAAGTTAAGGAAGTTAAGAGAGCACGTCTTACAGAATATGCTGCTGCTAAGCCATCAGCTCAGTACTTTGCTAAGCAGAATGGTGAGCACGGAGTATGGCAGTACAAGGTAGACCTTGCTCTTCCATGCGCTACACAGAATGAGTTAGACATCGAGGATGCTAAGATGCTCGTTGCTAATGGTGTTGTATCTGTAACAGAGGGTGCTAACATGCCTACAACATTAGAAGCTACTAAGTACCTTCAGGAGAATGGAGTTCTCTTCGTAGGTGGTAAGGCTGCTAACGCTGGTGGTGTTGCTACATCTGCTCTTGAGATGAGCCAGAACTCAGAGAGACTTTCATGGACATTCGAAGAAGTTGATGGAAAGCTTAAGGGAATCATGGAAACAATCTACGCTAACATTTCAGATGCTGCTAAGAGATATGACATGACAGTTGGTGGAAAGACAGACTATGTAGCTGGTGCTAATATCGCTGGTTTCGAGAAGGTTGTTAATGCAATGCTTGCTCAGGGCGTTTGCTAATTACCCCATAACTAATTTAATAAATATAAATAAACAGAGCTGCTAAGCCGTATGGCTGGCAGCTCTTTTTGGAATGGTGCGCCTGGCGGCACACGTTTCTAAAGAATGACACATAAAAAACTATAGACTTTTTGACCTTTTGTTTATTACATCATATAATAAAAGAACATATATAAGATATAGAAGATATTTTGTGTAGTTACAGTTCCTGTAAATTAAAAAACATAAGGGAGGCTTTTATGATAGATATATTCACTCTAATTAACCAGTTGTCAGATGATGATATAAGGCTTCAGCTTGCCTTTTTTGACTGTGTTACACTTATGAGTGCTGCAAAGGAAACAGGCTCAAGACTGTTATCTGGAATGGCAGAGGCTGCAAGTTCATTAGCGCAGATATTTACAGATAAGTTAAAGATGGGTTATGACTATAAAAAAGTATCAGATATGGTTGAAGGAAGGCTGACTGAGCTTAAGTCCGTAAAAAGAGAACAGCTTCTTAAGCTTATGGATATTAAACTTATGGAGCTTGTATCATTATCACAGCAGATAGATATAAATACGCAGGAAGGCAGAGAGAAGCTTTCAATACTTGTTATAGATACAGCAGGTAGTGGATATTCTATAAGCCAGTATATGGCACCAGCACATAAAATGCGTATTATAACTGATAAGTATAATGAGGCATTTATGGATAATCTTATGCAGAGTCTTAAGAATATGACACCTGACCAGCTTAAGGAGTGGTCGCCGATTATGGATAAGGCTATAGGTATGGCTGATATAGAAACTAAAAGAGTGGTACATAAGGAGCTTATGCCGGATGCGTTTAATGGCATGGGAGTTCTTAAGTGCTTAAGAAAGCAGAAGTCACCTACGAAGCTGAAGCTTGTAATAGATTGTTTTGGAATAGAAGCCTTTGATTATAAGTCTGTTGAGATAAAGACAATGTATCAGGCTTTAAGATATTTTAACAGAATATCAGTATTCCAGCTTGCAAGGCTTATAAGTGTTGCGGTTAAGAAGTATGACAGACCTTTATATGCAGCAGATGAGCTTATGCCATCATATGTTGCTGATAGTGACAGAGTAAAGGCAGACAATGATGAGAAGGAATATCAGGCACTTGCAAAGCAGATAAGCGGGCTTGACGAAAAAAAGGCAAGGTGTATAAAGGAACTTGAGACTAAAAAGAAGCAGTTAGAGGAAGCTGATAAGCGTGCAGATGCTGCATCTGAGAATTATACAAAAGTTTCACTTGAGTTTAGTGAGCTTGAACTAAAGAAAGATGAATATATAAATGGTGGACACACAGAAGCCGAAACTAAAAGTTATTATGCCAGGGTTAATGATGTAAAACGCCAGTTAGACAGGGGATTAGAGGATAGTGAGCTAAAGAAAAGAAAGAAAGATGAATTAAGTAATCAGGTCATTATAGCACAGGACAGATTAGAGTTACAGGAAAAGGAAGGGCAGGAGCTCAGGGCAGAATATAAGACACAGACAGATATAAGGAAGAATAACTTAAAAAGACTGTGGAATGCATATTATTATAAGTTTCATTTTGGTGATGGACTGTTTTTGCATGTTGCGATGAACTATACAAGAAGCCAGATAGTTACAATAGAAGCTATGTTAAAAGAAGTACATGATAGCAGGGACTGGAAGGTATATTTAAAAGAGGACAGGCTGTATGTGTATACAGGAGATAAAAAACCGCTGATAATAAAATGCAGCGAAGATATACTAGAGGATGTTGGATACATCTAAGGTATGCAATATAGTACAGGGAAGGATACAGAAGGTAAAACATCATGGATTATAACGAAATATGCAGATATCTTGATTCTCTGGGCCAGTTTAATGAAGGAACTGGAGTTGAAAGAGGAAGAAAGCTGCTTAATATAATAGGAAATCCTGAAAAGGAACTTAAAGTAATACATGTAGCAGGTACTAACGGCAAGGGCTCAGTATGCTCTTATATAGAAAGCTGTTTAAGGAATGAAGGATATAAGGTAGGACTTTTTACATCTCCACATCTTAATACTATAAGGGAACGTATACAGATTAACAGAGAACTCATATCAGAAGAGGATTTTACACAATATTTTAATAAGATATATGCTGCTTCAGGTATGAATAATGCAGGACTTGCATATTTTGACTTTTTTTTCGGGATAGCTATGTTATATTTCAAGGAGCAGAATGTGGACTACGTTGTCTTAGAGACAGGGCTTGGTGGAAAACTTGATGCTACTAATGCAGTAGAAAGACCTATATGCTCTGTAATAACAGCAATAGGTCTTGAACATACAGCGATTCTTGGCGATACACTTGAAAAAATAGCAGGAGAAAAGGCTGGAATCATAAAACAAGGTGTTCCGGTCGTGTATACAGATAATGAAGCTGTGGTTACAGGGGTTATAAAACAGAAGGCGGATATGATGAAAAGTTTTTCATATGGCGTTACCCCACAGCAGTATACAATAGTTAAAAACTTAAATGGTTGTATTGATTTTTTAATTGATAATGAGTATTATAGTAATGATTGTTTTCATCTGGAAACGCCTGCCTTGTATCAGGTTGAGAATGCAGCCCTGGCACTTACTGTATGTGCAGTGTTAAAAAGTACGTATGGGGTAGGGCTGCATGATGAGAATATGAAAACAGCACTTGCTTATAACAGCTGGCAGGGGCGTATGGAAAAGGTAACTGATAATATATATGTGGATGGTGCACATAACCCTCATGGTATAAGAAGATTTGTCCAGTCAGTTGATGCTATGTATGGATCATCTGGTAAAAAGGCAGCACTTCTTTTCTCGGTTGTGAGTGATAAGAACTTTGAGGAGATGATAGGGATTTTATGTTCATCTAAAGCATTTGACAGAATAGCAGTTACTGTTACTGGTGGAAAAAGACAGCTTGACAGGCAGTATATAAAAGAAGCATTTAACAGGCATACAGATATGGATATAGAAGTATATGATAATGCGGCAGCTGCAGTCAACGCTCTTAAAGATGAGAATATGGTGTTTTGTGCAGGTTCACTTTATCTTGTTGCAGATATAAAGAGTGCCATCATAAGCCAGTAAGGTCTTAGCAGTAACGTATTATTATGGATATTACACGAATTCACAGATAGGAGAATAAATATGTTGGATTTTGATGAAGAGATTAAAAAATTTCAGCCTAGTCTTGAGGTTGAAGATGCAGAAGATGCTATATACAATAACGATGTTCCTGATATTACAGACTTAATAACTAAGATTATCGATGGAAAGAGTGAGAAATAATTATGAGATGTTACAAATGCGGCAGCGTTCTGTCAGCGAATGACATATGTCCTAAATGCCAGACAGACGTTTCTATATATAAGAAAACAGCTATGGTCTCAGATATATACTATAACAAGGGACTGGAAAAGGCGAGAGTAAGAGATCTTTCTGGTGCTATTGAGACACTTAAAGTAAGTCTTATGATAAACAAGTATAATATCAATGCAAGAAACCTTCTTGGTCTTATATATTGTGAGATGGGTGAAGTGGTTGAAGCACTTTCACAGTGGGTGATGAGTAAGAATCTTGCACCTGAGGATAATGTTGCTGATAGTTATATCAGAAAGATACAGTCTAATCAGAATAAGTTCGAGGCTGTTACGAATGCTATTAAGAAGTTTAATATATCCCTTAATTATGCCAAGGATAAGAATTATGACATGGCTGTTATACAGCTGAAAAAAATAGTTGCAGCTAATCCACATTTTGTTAAGGCACATCTTCTTTTAGCAGTTATATATATTAAGGATAACGAGTATTCAAGAGCTAAAAAGCTTCTTAATGCAGTACTCCATATAGATAAAAACAATACACTGGCATGTAAGTACATGGATGAAATAAACCAGGTACAGACAGCTAAGGACAATGATGCTTCTGGAAGCTTCCTGCCAAGAAAAAAGGTTAAGGAAGAGGAAAGTAAGCCCCTTAACGGTAATGATGTTATACTTCCAAGGTCATCTTATAAAGAACCAAGCAATGGTGCTATTACTATTATCAATGTTCTTGTTGGTATTGTTATTGGTGCAGCACTTATATGGTTCCTTGTTATGCCATCAAGATATAAAGGCATAACAGAAGAGTATAACAGAAACCTGGCTGATTATAGCGAGAAGCTGTCATCAGGTAATGTAGAGCTTAATAGTCTGGAAAATGAGCTTAAGACAGTTAAGGCAGACAAAGAAGCACTCCAGGAACAGTTAAGTAAGGTAAATGGCACAGAAGGCGGTAACAAGCTTCTGATATCAGTTATAGAAGCTGCTAATGAATATATAGCAAATAACCGTACAGCGGCAGCAGAGAAGATAGTGGATATAGATGTAAGTGCGCTTCCATCTGATTCAGCTAAATCCCTGTATAATACTATATCAGGTGCAACATTTGCATCGGCTGCTTCTGAGTTCTACAACAAAGCGCAGACAGCATATGCTAAGTCGGATTATGCCTCAGCAGTCCAGGATTATGTTAAGGCGTTCAAGTGTGATTCAACTAACGTTAATGCTGCTTATTATGCGGCTAAATGTTATGTTGCGCTATCACAGACAGACAATGCAAAGAAGTACTATGGATATATAGTTAATGACTTTAAGACAAGTGGATATTATAAAGAAGCTAATGATTATGTGTCATCACATTGATTAACTGACTAAAGATAGCCCTCTGACGATTTTAATAACCGTCAGGGGGTATTTTTATTGCCAGAACAAGGAAAAATAAACAGGGAGTTATGGGTAGAAGAAGATAGGAGGATGTGGATTATGGAAGATAATATATTGTCTTGCCAGGAGGATGAGTTATCAGAAGAAATGAAAAGGACAGACTATATTTATATGGTAAGCAGGAAGAATCTTATCATAAGCCTGAATGCAGAGCTTGATCATCATCTTGCGGATGAGATGAGAGAGGTGATTGATGAGATAATTGATGAAAGAGGCGTTAACAGGATTATAATAGACTTTTCCAAGGTGGGATTTATGGATAGTGCAGGAATAGGGCTTATTATGGGGCGTTATAAGAAAATTAGGGATAAAGGTGATATATCTGTTGTTGGAGCTGATGAGAGTATTAAAAGGATACTTCTTATATCGGGACTTCATAAAATCGTATATATATATGACAATCTGATGGATGCAGTGAAAAAGGAAAACAGGAGGGATGTATAAGATGTATGAAAATAATGTGGAGATAGTATTTGATGCAAAGTCAGAAAATGAAAGCTTTGCAAGGGTGGCTGCGGCAGCGTTTGTTACAAAACTGGATCCTACACTAGAGGAGATATCTGATATAAAAACTGCTGTGTCGGAGGCAGTAACAAACAGTATAGTCCACGGATATGAGGGCAGAGAGGGAAAAGTATACATGATACTTGGTGCAAAGGATAATGAGGTCACTATTAAGATAAAGGATGAGGGTGTTGGAATAGAGAATATACATAGGGCTATGGAGCCGTTGTTTACAACAAAGCCTGAGCTTGAACGCTCGGGTATGGGATTTTCTTTTATGGAAGCATTTATGGATGAACTTGAAGTGCAGTCTAAAGTGCAGAAGGGGACAACCATTATTATGAAGAAAAAGATAGGAGATAGTAGCAGATAGAATGGATGTGCATGCTTGTGATCACACTAAAGAGCTGATTATGAAAGCACACAATGATGATAAGCAGGCAAGAGAACAGCTGATTATTGAGAACAGCGGTCTTATATGGAGCATAATCCAGAGATTTAAAGGAAGAGGTGTTGAGACAGAGGATTTATTTCAGATAGGCTGCATAGGTCTTATAAAGGCAGTGGATAATTTTAATATGGACTATGATGTAAGGTTTTCAACTTATGCCGTACCTATGATTACAGGTGAAATAAAAAGATTCCTTAGAGATGATGGAATAATAAAAGTGAGCCGCAGCATTAAAGAAAACAGCTATAAATGTATGCTGGCATCAGAAAAGCTTAAGACTGTATTAAACAGAGAGCCGACATTAGAAGAGATATCAGAAGAGACAGGTATAGGGATAGAAGATATAATAGTGACACTTGGTGCTAATGAGACGGTTGAATCTATATATAAGACTGTGTATCAGAAGGATGGCAACGAGATATGTCTTTTAGATAAGCTTGAGGGGAAGGATAATTATAGTGACAGAGTTGTTGACAATGTTGTTGTAAGAGAGCTTATAGCAGAACTTAGCGAAAGAGAGCAGAAAATCATAAAAATGAGATATTTTGATGATTATACACAGACACAGGTTGCGGATATACTTGGGATATCACAGGTACAGGTATCACGTCTTGAGAAAAAAATACTTGTGAAAATGAGAAATAATCTCATGTAAAGAAAATGAAAAAATATGTGTATATATAGATAAAACTGTTAATACTTCATATATCAGGCTTTGGCCTTAAATGGAGGAATAACATGTCAAAGACAGTATATCTTAAGTTAAGACAGCTTACGAAGACTAACAAAGCGGATGTATATCTGTCTGATATTGCAGATGTATATGCGGATAAGAAGATACTTGCACGTATAAAAAGCATAAAGGTAGCGTGCTTTTATAAGGTGAAAAAGGACAGGGCGTGTATAAATGTCATGCAGGTAATATCCTGCATAAACCAGCTTGATGATACGCTAGAGATAAATAATATAGGTGAAAGTGATGCAGTAATAGAATATAAAAAAAATGACCAGCCGGCATGGATGAATATCGTTATGACAGTAATCGTCTGTATAATAATATTTATTGGAAGCGCGTATGCTATTATGGCATACAACAATGACGTTAATACAGCCGAAATATTTGAAAAGGTATATAGTATGTCAGGTGCGGGATATCTTTCAGAGTATAATGTGCTGGAGATATCGTATGCCATAGGATTATTTGTAGGAATAGCTGTATTTTATGATCATTTTATGGGACACAGGTTAAGCAAGGCACCAACACCTATAGAGGTTGCGATGAACCAGTATGTTAAGGATGAGAATCAGACACTTATAGACAGCTATAACGAAATGCCTAAGGCTGTAAGAAATCATTATGACGGAGTGAAAAAATGCTGATGTTAAAAGTAGCATGCCTTATTGTAACAGGTATTGCAAGCGGGCTTGTTACTGCAACAGGACTTTTTGCACTTATATCAAGTATAGGACTTATCAACAGATATGCAGATGTAACCAATACAAAGGAGCATATATTACTATATGAGGAGATGATAATAGCAGGAGCAGGTATAGGAAATATATGGTTTGTTTTTGAACTGCCATGTCATACAGGCATAGCAGGACTGCTGATATATGGTTTTGTAGCAGGAATATTTATAGGAACCTTCTTATTATGTCTTGCAGAAACAGTAAAAGCACTTCCAATACTTACGCACCGGGTGTGCATAAAAAAAGGAATAGGCTTTATTATTATGTTTATTGCAGTTGGAAAATGTGTTGGACATCTGATATACTATCTTTTAGCTTATGTATAAGAGATGATATTGGAGGATTGTATATATTATGTTTAATAGAAAAGAACTGTCTGAAAGGGCGGTGAAGGTACTAAAAGCACATTATGGTATTTTTCTTATAGTATGTCTTATCGCAGCATTTATTGGGAGTGAATTTACAGAAACCTTCAGTCTTTTAAGAATGCCTGTGTCAGTATATAAGAATATAGCGGACAATGCAGACGATAAAGAAGCGATAGAAGAGCAGGGTGTTACTTTTGTCACCTCTGATATAGATAACAGGACAAAAAGTGCAATGCTTAATGCACTTATATCTGTCTTTATGAATAATGAAGAACAGGGGAAAATCAATTCAGAAAACATAATAGAAAATGCAAAGGCAAATGCAGGAGAGATTCTAGGAAGAACATCTGGTATATTATCCTCTGTTGTAAACAGTTTTTCATCAGGTGCGGTTGTTTTTATGATAGTTGATATTATATATGGAATAACTGGTTCAAGGCATGTAGTTGTCATATTGCTGCTTATACTTTCACTTTTCGTATACTTTGTGATCCGGTATATGATTAAGATGAGTTATATTGTCATATCAAGAAGAATTTTTCTTGAGAGCAGGACGTATAAAAAGGTCGGAGTTGGCAAGTTTATGTTTCTTATGCGTATTAAGAGATGGATGCACGTTGCCTGGGTGCTTTTTGTAAAAGATGTATTTACCATATTATGGTCTTTAACTATAGCAGGAGCATTTATCAAGCCGTTTTCATACCAGCTTGTCCCTTATATCATAGCGGAGAATCCGGATTTAAGTGCCACAGAGGCAATCACATTGTCAAGAAATATGATGAATGGCTATAAATGGAAAAGTTTTTGTTACAATATATCGTTTATAGGCTGGTCTGTGCTATGCTTTTTAACCTTTGGACTTGTCGGAGTGTTTTTTGCGAATCCTTACAGGACTGCCTTTTTTACAGAAATGTATGTAGAAATCAGGAAATTGGCGAAAACAGAGAATATAAAAGATATAGATAAGCTTAACGATATATATCTATATGAGATGGCATCAGAAAATGAACTTAAAATAGCATATGCAGATATATATGAATATATGAATCAGGAGGATCCGGAAGAAAGATTCATAGATGATATATCCAAGTCTGATATAAAATATTTTATAAGGCTAAGAAAAGTACTTGCGGACTGGTTTGGGGTTATACTTATTAATTCTAAAGAAGAGAAGCGGTTTGAAGACGATAAGGCTGAACAGATAAAAGCTGACAGATGTAAGCAGGAGATTTTAAGAGAGGTATATCCATCAAGATTATTTACACTTAAAGAGCATAGAGCGAATTTTGAAAGTACGGTATATATGAGGAATTATTCAATACCATCACTTATACTTATATTCTTCTGTATGTCGTTTATTGGATGGTTCTGGGAAGTATCATCACATGTTGTGCTGTATCATTCGTTTGCCAACAGGGGAGTGCTGCATGGACCATGGCTTCCTATATATGGTGTGGGTGGTCTGCTCATACTTATGCTTTTAAAGAAATTCAGGGAAAAACCAGTGGTTGAATTCTTACTTGCAGTGTTGTTATGTGGTGTTGTTGAATATTTCACAGGGCTTGTGTTAGAGCTTACACATGACGGACAAAAATGGTGGGATTATACAGGCTTCTTTCTTAATCTTAATGGAAGAATATGTGCTGAAGGACTGCTTGCATTTGGGATAGGCGGTATGGCTATCGTATATTTTGTAGCACCATTTCTTGATAATTATTTCAGGAAAATAAAGCTTGAGATTATACTTCCTATATGTGCAGCACTTATGCTTATATTCGTATCAGACCAGCTGTATACAAGAAAGCATCCTAATACAGGTGAAGGGATAACATGTATGCAGGACATAGATGAAAAATATATGAATAATATCTGTTAAATCAGACATCCTAATATTAAGAAAGCTGAAAATATGCATGGAAATGAGGAATATTATGGTGCAGGATGTCAATAAAAGAAATGAAAGCTATAACGAATATGTCAAAACAGTAACTAAAAAGGCAGATTGTCTGCTGAACTGTCTGAAAGCCTTTATTATGGGTGGCTGTATATGTACACTTGGACAGCTTGTTACGAATCTACTTATGACGGGAGGCTTATCAATGGATGATGCTTCCTCATATACAACGATAATACTTGTGTTCTTAAGTGCCCTCTTTACAGGACTGGGAATATACCCAAAGCTGGCAAACTGGGGAGGGGCTGGAAGTCTTGTACCTATTACAGGCTTTGCTAACAGTGTGGCATCGCCTGCTATTGAATACAAGAAAGAAGGACAGGTGTTTGGTATAGGCTGCAAGATGTTTACTATAGCAGGACCTGTTATATTATATGGTATATTCTTTAGCTGGATAGCAGGATTAATATACTGGGTGTTGAAGCTTTTTTAAGATAATATGAAATAAAATACAAAAACAGAGGTAAAGATAACAATGGCAATGACCGAATTGGAACAGCATTATAATAAGTTTAATGAAGAGAAACGGCTTGACTCAAGACATGGGCAGGTCGAGTACATAACATCGATGAAATATATCCACAAATATATCGACAGCTTAAAGAAAGAAACAGGATGCGGTAATGCTGGCATAAAGATTCTTGATATAGGAGCTGGTACTGGAAGATACAGCGTTCCTCTTGCAGAGGAAGGATATGATGTAACTGCTGTTGAACTGGTAAAGCACAATCTAGGACTTCTTAAGGCAAAGAATTCATCGGTTAAAGCTTATCAGGGCAATGCACTAAAACTGAAAAAATTTGACAATGATCAGTTTGACATGGTACTACTTTTTGGACCTATGTATCATCTTTTTTCACATGAAGACAAGCTTAAGGCTCTTAATGAAGCTAAAAGAGTTGTAAGACCAGGCGGTATTATCCTTGTTGCATATCTTATGAATGAGTATAGTGTTATAACATATGCATTTAAGGAGCAGCACATAATGGAGTGTCTTAGAGAGGGAAGGTTAACAGCAGATTATCATACTGTGTCATCAGAAAAGGATCTGTATGATTATATGAGAACAGAGGATATAGCAAGGCTTAACGAAGAGGCAGGACTTACAAGAGTACAGATAATATCACCGGATGGAGCAGCTAATTATATAAGACCATATCTTAATAAGCTGACAGATGAGGAGTTTAATGAGTTTATCAAATATCATCTGTCAACCTGTGAAAGAGCTGATATGCTTGGAGCAGCAGCACATACGCTTGATATATTGAGAAAATAAAAATGTATAATAAAAAAAATACTGTTTACACTATATAATACAGAAAATATTTAGGTATCAGGAGTGTGTAATGGTGTATGATAGCAGGGAAACAAAGTATACGTTTTGATAATAATGTATATATTAAGGCAGGGGCTGGTGTGGCAGGAAGCAAAGAAAAGCAGGGGCCGCTTGGCTGCTGCTTTGATGTTGTGTCTGATGATGATATGTTTGGCATGAACACATGGGAGGAAGCAGAAAGCAGACTGCAGAGTCTTGCATTTGAGACACTTTTGACTAAAGCAGGGTATATGCCTGATATGATAAGGTATATATATGCAGGAGATTTACTAGGGCAGCTTATAGCAACATCCTTTGGTCTAAGAGCTTATGATATACCATTGTTTGGACTTTATGGAGCGTGTTCGACTATGGGTGAGTCTTTATCTTTAGCCGCGATGTGTATTGATGCAGGTTATGCAAAGGATGTTGTGGCTCTTGCATCAAGCCATTTTGCGAGTGCAGAAAAGCAGTTCAGATTTCCGCTAGGCTATGGTAACCAGAGACCTCTAAGCTCTACTTGGACAGTTACAGGCGCTGGCGCATATATAATAAGCAGTAACAGTGAGGACAGGCTGGGATGCTATAAAGAATACGGATATGATATTATAGTGAAGGGGATAACTACAGGAAAGATAGTGGATTATGGGGTTAAAGATTCCATGAATATGGGAGCCTGTATGGCACCTGCAGCTGCAGAGCTTATAACAGCAAACTACAGTGATTTTGAAATAAAAGATGATTACTATGACATGATTATAACAGGGGATCTTGGAGATATAGGAAGAACAATACTGCTGGATCTGTTAAGGGAAAAAGGAATCAATATATCCGACATATATACAGACTGTGGACTGCAGATATATGATTGTAAAAAACAGAATACTATGTCAGGTGGAAGTGGCTGTGGCTGTAGTGCTGTTGTTTTAGAAGCGTATGTGCTTAAAAGAATGCGCAGTGGAGAAATTAAAAGAGTGCTTTTTGTTCCAACAGGAGCATTGCTTTCTCAGGTGAGCTTTAACGAAGGCAGATCAGTTCCTGGAATAGCACATGGAGTTATACTTGAAGCTGTAAAAAAGAAGGACAAAGAAAGAACGAGCGGTTGTTAATGAGCAGCTGTTAATGAGTGGTTGTTAAATGATTGACTGTTGAATGCTATACGATAAAACGGAAGAATATGAAAATGAAAAAAGAAGGAGATGTGGCTATGGACTATATAAAAGCATTTATAGTTGGCGGTATAATATGTGCCATTACACAGGTGCTTATGGAAAAAACAAAGCTTATGCCAGGACGCATAATGGTTATACTTGTAACATCGGGTATTGTACTTGGAGCTTGTGGAATATATGAACCTCTTGTAAAATATGCCGGCTGTGGTGCCAGTGTTCCGCTTACCGGGTTTGGCAATGTTTTGTGGAAGGGCATGAAAATGTCAGTGGATAATTCAGGTTTTCTTGGATTATTCAAGGGTGGCTTTACAGCATGTGCAGTGGGTGTATCAGCAGCAATGATAGCCGGTTATATTGCCTCCTGCGTATTTGAGCCAAAGATGAAAAAATAGATATAAAAAGTCTGCTGTCATGGATGTTACAGGCAGCAGACTTTATTTTTTATTATTGTTTTAATTATGTTTAGTTGTTTTTTCTGTACTTGTGGATGAACCAGAGCTGTGAGTTGTACCTGATGTACTTGTTGTTGGAGTGGTACTGTTGTTTTTGTTGCTGTTATTTGCGCTTGTACTGCCAGAACTGCTGTTATTTGAAGATGTTGCAGCTCTCTGGTGCAGCGTACACAGCTTTGTAAGCTTGTCTTCGGTTATTGAATATTCAGCATCTCTTGTTGTATAACCTGAATCGTTGCTTCCGATAGAATCACTTGATGGTTTCTTTGTAAGTATTCTTGTAGAGACGCTTGTGCATCCGGTGTTAGCGATATCACCTGAAACATTACAGATATTAACCTTAACGTGTGTGTCACAGCTTTCTGTTGGCTGGTTATCAGCAGCAAAATATTCTGTTATTATACAGCTTCCACGAGGATCATGGTCACATAAGCCCTCTACAGGCAGCTTGCCCGACTTAGAGCATACCTGGACTTCAACAATATCCTCAGGCTTTGTGAATTCACCTGAAGGAAGATCTGAATGTATCTGTTCCATAATAGAACGCCAGATAGACGTATGGTTAACAGAGCTTACCTGTCTTGAGTTATCATCATATCCTACCCATATAGATGCTGTATAATAAGGTGTAAAACCACAGAACCATATATCTGTATCGAACTGTGTGGTACCAGTTTTACCAGCAGTTGGCTGGTTAGACACCTTTGCCCTTGTAGCAGTACCAGAGCTTACGACAGTTTCCATACCGCTTGTAAGAAGCCATGCTGAAGATTCTTTAAGAACCTTATGTGTTTCTGGTATTGAGTTATCTATTATTACGTTGCCTTCACTGTCAAGAACCTTTGTATAGTATATAGGCTTTGTATAAACACCTTTGTTTGCAATAGCTGCATAAGCTGCAGTCATATCTATGTTACTTACACCCTTAGTCATACCGCCAAGTGCAAGAGATTGTACTACATCGTGGCTTCCATTCACAGGATTTTGAGGAGATACAAGCGTTGACAGACCAAACTTCTGCAGGTAGCTAAAGCCAACAGCTGGTGTTATCTGTGTAAGTACTTTTACAGCTGGTACGTTCTGTGAACGGGTAAGAGCAGCACGTACAGTAATATAACCAAGATATTCACCTTCAGTATAGTTCTTTACAAGTCTTGCATCGGTTCCTGAATAGTAGTAAGGCGCATCATCAATAGCAGAAGCAAGCGTTATGGCTCCTGTATCAAGTCCTGGACCATATGCAACAAGAGGCTTGATAGATGAACCTGGCTGTCTTGCAACATCATCTGTAGCACGGTTAAGGCCTCTGTCTGTGTTTTTATCACCACGTCCGCCAACAAGTACTTTTACATATCCTGTTGACTGCTCCATAACAGAAAATGATATCTGTGGCTGTACAATAAAGTGGGAATCTTCAAATGTAACAGTACCACCATTAGCTGTCATGGCTTCCTTATATGTGTCAATATAGTTTTGTGCCTTTTCTTTATTGCTTAAAGTCAGGCTGAAAGAAGAATCTCCGTTATCGTTATACCATTTTTCCATATTGTTTTGTGAATAATATGAAAATGAGCCGTCAGTCTCTTTTACTGTAAGGTTATAATTGATTGTAAAATTGTTACCTGGGTAATAATCAGGATCATTAAGCACTGTATCAGCAGCTTCCTGCATACGCATGTCCTGTGTGGTGTACACTGAAAGTCCACCTGCGTAAATCAAGTTTGTTGCCTGCTGCTTAGAGTATCCCTTCTGCTGCATAAGGTCAGTTATAAGCTGTTCTATAACTTCATCTACAAAATATGAATAGTTTGATGAAGATGAGGAAGAGGATACATCAATACCTTCAAGCCGTGCATATACATCATCTTCAACGGCTTCACTATATTCTTCTGTAGAGATATATTCCTGTCTTAACATATTGTTAAGAACAGCAAGCTGACGTTCTTTGTTATCATCAGGATTCCTTAAAGGGTTAAGCCTTGAAGGATTTTTAGTAATAGAGGCAAGGACTGCACATTCACTTAAAGTAAGCTCAGATACATCCTTATTAAAATATCCGTTGGCAGCAGCCTGTACACCATAGTAACCATTACCTAAATTAATAGTATTCAGATAGTTTTCAAGGATATTATCCTTTGACATAACTGTTTCAAGCTTTATGGCAAGGTACTGTTCCTGAACCTTTCTTTTGATTTTCTCCATAGTAGATTCGTTATATGCATTGAATACATTGTTCTTAAGGAGCTGCTGTGTGATTGTACTTGCACCCTGTGACATCTCACCATCTGATACAGTGATCATAGCAGCACGCATAATACCTTGAAGATCAATACCATTGTGCTTGTAAAAACGTTCATCCTCTATAGCAACGAATGCATGCTGAAGCTCGATTGGTATCTGGTCAAGCGATGCATATATACGGTTGGCACCGGTTTTTGCAAGAGTCTGTATTTCATTTCCTTCATTGTCGTATATCTTTGTGGCAAAGCCTTCTGGTGAGACATTAATAGATGATATGTCAGGCGCACTCTGTATAATACCCTGCGCAGCACCAAAAACCAGGCATGAACCTCCTATTACAACTGCTATAGCACATACAAGCAACAGTTTGACAAAAAATATGCCTAACTTTGTCTTGAACTTGGTAGCAGCAGAATTAAGAAGCTTTTTCTTTCGTTTTATGCCGTTTCCACCATAATTCATAAATGTAAAACCTCCATATTGTTCTGAATGGCAAATATGTGATATTATACCATATATTTATATAAGGGTCAAAGAGCTTTAAAAAGTGAGATATTTCTTAAGATTAAGTAACAATTAACGGAGAGATGATAATGAATATTGTATTAAAGAATGGCACAGGAGAAATAGAAGAAAAGAAATCAAGGTTTATAGCACATGTGTATAATGTAAGCAGTGATGAGGAAGCGGAACAGTATATTAATGCTGTGAAAAAGAAATACTGGGATGCAAGGCATAATTGTTATGCTTATATAATAGGAGATAAAGGGCAGATACAAAGATTTTCAGATGATGGTGAGCCGCAGGGAACAGCAGGAAAGCCCATTCTTGATATTATAGCTGCCACAGGACTTGTGAATTGTCTTATAATTGTCACAAGATATTTTGGCGGTGTACTGCTTGGAACTGGTGGCCTTATAAGGGCTTATCAGGCTTCTGCAAAGGCAGGGCTTGACTCATCAGATGTGTCAGCTGTATGTACAGGCATAAAAGCAAATATAACTGCTGATTATAATTCTTATGGAAAGCTGCAGTATATATGTAACGAACAGGGGGTTGATGTTCTTAACACTGGTTTTGGTGCAGATGTTGATATGGAACTTGTGGTAAAAGCAGAAACGGCTGGTGCTTTTGAGAAAAAAATCACAGATGCTTTTTCAGGAAATATAACATTGAAAAATAAAAAAAATGTTAATTTCTGCAAAAAAAGTTCTGGAGAAATAATATTTTTGTAAAATATGATGAAAAATGCTGACAGCAGATTTTATAAAAGTATGAATAAAAAATTAACACTGGTAAATAAGCACAATAGAAAAGTTTTATTTGGGAAAAATGTAAGGATGATTGTTAAAGTGATGTAAAAAAATACTAAAATGACAGTTATAATAGTGCAAAATTTACATAAAATATCAGATTTTAAAAATGTATAAAATATAATGACAGAATATAAAAACTTATCCAAGTTCATAAAATGTTTAAAATATGAATCCGCAAAGCCGCATAAATACTGGTATTCACAAAAAAATCAAAAAAAATACAAGAATTGTTAAAAATAGTCTTGTTAAAATAGTACAAAAATGGTAATATATCTATGTCAAAAACATATTAAGTGGGTCAGACCCCACAAGAACCAATATTAGGGAGGTTTACAAGTTTATGAGAAAGACAGTTAAAAAACTTACTGCTGTAGGTTTAACACTTACTTCAGTAATGGGGCTTGTTGCATGTGGAAACAACAATGCTTCAACAGAAAGCAAATCAACAGTAGATTGGGCAAGCGTAGAAAAGCCAGAAGCTTTCACTGTTATGGTTGATGGTACAGTTCCTCAGATGGAGGAATGGGGTGATAAGTTTGATGCTCAGCTCAAGGAATTAACAAGCCTTGACTTCACAGTAACACGTCCAGACCACAACTCATACTATGATGCAGTAGCTAACTCAATGCTCGATGCAAGCGCTATGCCAGATGTTATCATTCTTTCATCTGACTACTTAGCACTTTATGCCAGCCAGGGTCTTCTCTGGGATATGACAGATGCTTGGAACAATTCAGCAACAAAGGCATCAGGAAGACTTATTGCAGATGCAGAAAAGATTATGCAGGCTAACTATGTTAGAGGCGTAGATGGTGAGAAGGCTCTTTACGGATTCGTACCTACACGTGGTAACGGATGCTGTACATATGTAAAGGAAGCTTGGGCTACAGCTGCTGGTTATACAAAGGCAGATCTTCAGAAGCAGATGTCATATGATGATTTCTACAAGATGCTTAAGAAGATGAAGGAAGCTAAGGGCGTTGATTATGTAATCTCAGCTCCTGGTTTCTATTCAAAGGAAGCACCTTATACAAACTATCTTCCTGAATTCTATCAGAATGCACAGTTTACATTCTACTATGATCAGGCTCAGGGCAAGTATGTAGATGGTTTCTCAGCAAAGGAAATGAAGGATGCTCTTCAGAGAATCCAGAACGCTGTTAAAGATGGACTTATCAATAAGGAATCAAGTACAAAGACAACAGCTACAGCACGTAACGACTTCAAGTCAACAGATCCTAAGACAGAATCAGGTGTATTTACATACTGGGCTGGACAGTGGGCTGAAACTTTAAGGGGCTACTTAAAGGGAGTTGGCCTTGATGATTCAATCATTCCTATCCTTCCAGTTAAGGAACTTGGTAAGTACGCAGAAAGACTTTCACCATCATGGTGTATCACATCTCATGCTGCTGAGACAGGAAAGGCAGAAGGAATCTTTAAGTACTTCCTTGATAAGATGTTAGATGGTGGCGATATCCAGACACTTTGGGAATATGGTCCTAAGGGATATTACTACAACGTAAAGGATGACGGTTCATTCGAATTCCTTCCTAAGAAGTCTGACCCTAAGGCAAAGTACTCTAAGGCTCATCTTGACTGCAACCTTGTTCTTGCAGGATTCTCTAACGGAAAGGATCCAGGAAAGGCAGAACAGCCAGATAACGTTACAGAGTGTTCAGAAATGTTCTTCAAGAACTCTCAGTTAGTTGATTCTCCTGCTATGACAGAAGAAGTTGGTAAGCTTGTTGGTGATATCAATACACAGAGATATACAGTAGTTGATAAGGTAGCCAGAGGTGAATGGTCTGTTGATGAAGGTATGAAGCAGTATACAGATACAGTTGGTTCTAAGGTTGAAGCAGCTCTTAAGTCATTAAATGAACAGTTCGCTGGTAAGTAATTAGTGATTTAAACTACTTAATATGTATTATTAGTGATACCTGTTATCACATGTGGTCGTGCCAGGAGACCTGGTCTTCTGGCACGATATTTTGCTTAATAAGCATTGTTACTATAATATTAGGAAAGAAGGGTATAAAGATGCAGTGTAAGTCTTGTGGAACAGAGCTTCCTAAGAAGGCAAAGATTTGCCCTAAGTGTGGAGCACTTAATGGTAAGCCAGCTGGTAATACCAGATATTTAGCTATTATCGGTATGGTAATCATGTTGTTAGGCGGATTGCTTCCATTTGTTCAGTCAAATGAAGAACTTATGGATGGTTATACACCTAAGGCATACTCATTTGGTTTCATGAATATCAGCGTTATATTTATGTGGTATCTTTTTATGTTGCTTATCGTTGCTGGTATTCTTTTAGTTGTTGCTAAGAAAGAAAAATTATCAATTGTAACATCAGTACTTGCTACAGTTGTTGCATTTGTATCTATGTTTGCATTCCAGTTCTCTAGTACAGATGGTAAAACTAAGACTGGTGCATTAAAGTATGTATACCATAATATATCTGATTTATTATCAAACGGATATGGTGGTAATACTTATTCAATCGGTTCAGGTGTATATGTTATCATACTTGGACTTATAGTTGCTATCATAGGTGTATTCTGGGATGTTGTTAAGTTATTCAAGAAGGATCTCGGAGTAGATAGCAAGTATTTATCTAACTCATTAAATCAGAGTATTACGCAGAAGATGTTCTACTACAGAGGATTCTATATTATGTTCCTCCCAGTATTTATCATGATAGTATTATTCTTCTACTGGCCAATGTTAGGATGTCGTTATGCGTTCACATCATATGTATTAGCTAACCCATATTATATAGGTATTTTCCACTTCCAGACTATGTTAAGATTCGATACATATTTCTGGCAGGCATTCAGAAATACACTTGTATTATCAATCGTTAAGTTAATACTTAATACAGGTGCCGCAGTTATTATCTCACTTCTTCTTAACGAGATTACTAACATGGCATTCAAGAAATCAGTACAGACAATCATCTACTTACCTCACTTCATGTCTTGGGTTGTAGTTGCTGCTGTATTTAAGATGATTCTTTCAGTTAACAGCTCAGGTGTTGTTAACGGTGCTTTAATTAACATGGGACTTATCGATAATCCTATCGATTTCCTTGGTAGTTCTAAGTACTGGACAGGCACATTCTTCATGATGAACGTATGGAAGGATACAGGATGGGGAACTATTCTTTTCCTTGCTACATTATCAGGTATCAGTCCTGACCTTTATGAAGCTGCACAGATTGATGGTGCTAACAGATTCAAGAGACTTATATATATTACTCTTCCAGCTTTAGCTAACACTATCATCACAGTATTCATTCTTAACCTTGCTAAGGTTATGAACCTTTTCGAATCAGTATTCGTTACACAGAGTGCTGGTACATACGATGTATCACAGGTATTACAGACATACGTATACAACAAGACTTTCTCAGCTTCATTCTCTGATTACGGTTATACAACAGCCGTAGGTCTGTTTAAGTCATTTGTAGGTATGATTCTCGTACTTGGTTGTAACTACGCAAGTAAAAAAGTCCGTGGACGTGGAATTGTATAGGAGGTTAGACGATGAGTGAAGAACAGTTAGTTTATAAAAAGAAAAAGAAAAAATTTAAAATCTTCCCAATAGTCAATGCAATCTTCTTTATATTGGTTTCATTGTTAATTCTTTTCCCTATGTGGAAGGTTATTGTAGATTCATTTGATGCTCATTCAGCAACAAGTTTTAGATGGTGGCCAAATGCATTCTCTGTAGGTGGTTATAATGCTATTTTATCAAGATCAGCTTTATATAGTCCATTTGTTATCTCAGTAGTAACAACATTAGTTGGTACATTCATGGGATTGTTGCTTGCTACACTTGGTGGTTACGTTCTTATTCAGTGGGATATGCCAGGAAGAAACTTCTTTGCATATATGTTATTATTCACAATGATTTTCGATGGTGGTATGGTTCCTAAGTACTTAGTTATGCAGAACTTACACTTACTTGATACATTGTGGGCAGTAATTCTACCTATGTCTATCAACGTATATAACTTAGTACTTATGAGAAACTTCTTTGAAGGTATTCCAGAATCACTTTTCGAAGCTGCTCAGATTGATGGATGCTCACCTATGGGTATATTCTTTAAGATTGTGTTACCACTTTCTAAGGCTGCCCTTGCTTCAATCGGTCTTATGTTTGCCGTAACATTCTGGAATGATTATACAAACTTCAAGATTTATATCAGAACAGATAAGTTATACAACTTCCAGATTAAACTTCGTAACATGGTTATGGATAGTAATATTCCTAACGACGATTCAGTAGATCCTAACACTATTGCTAATGCATCTACAGTTGTTGCTATCTTACCTTTCATGATCATCTATCCATTCTGCCAGAAGTACTTTGTACAGGGTGTTAATGTAGGTGCCGTTAAGGAGTAATGAGCATTGTTATATAACATATATGGTGATGTACGGAAGTTATTATATTGAATATGACTTATGTTAAAATTAAAAGGCGGAAATGGTAATACCATTTCCGTCTTTTTTGTTTTATCGGACTTTTTATATGTAGTAATAGCATAGTCAGTATGATAAAATTAGAAAATAGAAATAGAGTAAAGATAGTGAAGATAAGGTGGTGTATGATGAGAAAGTTAGTAGATGCGATTTATCTTGAGAATATAGACGAGGTCAGAACTATACTTGAAAACGAACCAGGGCTTATAGATGAAAAAGATGAGCATGGTGTGCTTATGGCACTTCTTGCAGCTAAGACAGGTAATATTGAGCTTGTTAAATATATTGTAGAATATTCAAGAGCAAGCATGAACATCCATGATGACAACAATAAAAACATGTTACACTATGCGGCTATGTCAGGTGATGTAAAAACCTGTAAGTATCTTGTAGAAAGAGTAGGTATGTCACCATTATCAGGTGATATAAATTTACTTACACCATTTGAGATTGCACATAAGAATCATTTTATTGAGCTGGAAGAATATTTTGAGCAAGTAGTAGGACACAAGCTGTCTGATATGTATCACAATCCTATAAGGACAGGAATGTATCCAGATCCATCTATTGTCAGAGTTGGTGAAGATTATTATATGGTTAATTCATCATTTATATTCTATCCTTGTATTCCAGTATCACATTCAAAGGATCTTGTGCACTGGAAGATTATAGGATATGCGATAACTAATCCTGAATGGGCTGGGATTAATGAACTTGAAGGAGGAAGAGGATACTGGGCACCCGATATATCTTACTATAAGGGTAAGTTTTATATTACAGCTACATACAGGCTGAATGATACAGGCAATGTATATAGAAAGCAGATAGTAGTAAGCTCAGAACATCCAGAAGGACCATACAGCAAGCCGGCAGTTATAGATGAGGATGGTATAGATCCATCTATATTCAATGATGAGGATGGAAGAAGATATATGCTTCTTAACAGAGGTGCCAGAATATTCGAGCTGAACGAGGATGCAACAAAGCAGATATCAAAGGCAGAGCTTCTATATTATGGAGACAATAAAAGAGCACCAGAGGGACCACATCTTTTAAAGAAAGATGGCTGGTATTATCTGTTTGAGGCTGAGGGAGGAACTGGACCTGGACATAGAATAACTGTTTCAAGAAGCCGTGAATTAAAAGGAATATATGAGCCTTGTCCTTATAATCCTATTATGAGACAGAATAATCCAGATGAGATCATACAAAGATGTGGACATGGCAAGCCAGTACAGACACAAAACGGTCAGTGGTATATGGTTTACTTATGTGGCAGAAAAATAGGTGATGGCTACAGCATATTAGGAAGAGAAACAGCACTTGATCCTATAACATGGACTGCTGATGGATGGCCTATAGTAAACAATCTTAATGGACCAAGTGCCCTGCAGGTTAAGCCAGATCTTCCAGAAACAATCTGGGAAGCAGAAGCAGATGATGATTTTAATGAGTCATCACTTAGTAATGAATGGTGGTTCTCAAGAGTTCCTGAGATGGATGGAATAAAGCTTGCAGATTCACATGTATATGTAAAGGGAAGTGAGTACGATCTTGATTCCATGAAATCAAGAAATATACTCCTTAGAAGACAGAAGCATTTTAGGTTTGATGCTATATGTTGTATGAAGATGCCAGAACTATATCCGGGTCAGAACTGTGGAATGACCTGCTATTATGATGAGAATACTTATATTAAGTTTGCAGTATTTGCTACGCTTGATGAAGAACCAAGGCTGATGTTAAATATAGTTGAAAAAATCGGAGAAGAAGTTATAACACATGAAGGCATAATGGTTGATAACAGCAATCCTTACATATATCTTAAGTGTGAGACAAATTATCTGCGACGCGTATTTTCATATAGTTATAATGAGAAGGACTATAAAAAAGTAGCTGCACTTGACAATGTATATTATCTATGTGATGAAGGCTATAATAAGGGAAAAAGATTTACCGGAGCTATGATAGGTATGTATGCATTTGCTGGAACATATGGAAGCCAGTACACAGATACTGAAGGAAGACATGGAATTGATGAATATTATGCAGCATTTGATTATTTTAAATATATAGAAAAGTAGATTTAAAATCATATAATGTAAGTAAAATATTGGGAAATGGAGAAATAATATGATAATTAACAGAGATGCAGAATTAGAAAAAAATATGTTTTCAAAATTATCAGACATTGATAATATCATGCATAAGAAGGATACATATGCACTTGGATTAAGACTTAATGCGCTTTCTTCTCTTTGCAGGGCATTAAGAACTAAGGAAGCAGTGAGTGCGCTTACAGCTGCACTTGATAAGCTGGAAGCTGATTATTTTACAGGTGATATTAGTGTGGATGGACTTAAGAGCTTTATGCCAGGTACTGCGTTATATACAGCTTATGATTTTACAGGTGATGAAAAGTATAAGAATGCAGCAGTAAAGCTTGCAGAAGGCTTTAAGAATCTTTCAAGAAATGATAAGGGATATTTCAAGGATGAAGATGAAAAGAAGTGTCTTTGCAAGGCATACATGTATGAACCATTTTATATGGCATATGAGACAAAGGATGGCGGAAAAGAGCAGTATAACGATGTTATAGCCCAGTATAATGCAATGAATGATGAGCTTTTTGCAACAGCTAAATATTCAAAGGACACAGACAAGGCTTTAAGAAGTCTGTCAATATATGCAGCAGCACTTATTGATACTATGGAAGTCATGGATCAGATGATATATGAAATATATAGGAAGATGCAGGATTATTATAAAGCATCAGTAAAGGCAGTATTAGAAGCCGGATACGGTGTTGATGGCTTTGAAGATATGGATGATGAAACAGAGCTCATGTTTGCATATGCTGTATTAAAGGGCTGCAGAATGAAAGCTGTCCATACAGAAAAATACGAAGGAACAGTATTAGGTGTATGTGATAAGGTTATGTCTGGTGAGATATTTACAGACGAGGATGATAAGGCTGATGATAATATAGTCAGCATGGCAGCATTAGTATACAGTGAAACAGTCAGAAACAGAGAATATCAGGATTATGGCCGTGGTAAGGGAGGAGCATTATGGAGTTAGTATTGGTAACTAATACAGCAAGAAGTGCTGTTGTGGAATTAACAGAAGCAGGAAAGTATTATTCAGAAAAGGAATATGATATTTACGTAAATGGAGAGCATTTTGCACATACAGATAAGCAGATAACATCATTATATGGTTTTAAGCCGGATACAGAATATGAGATAACTGCGGTGTATGATGGAAAAGAATATGGACCAGTAGTATTTCGTACAGATTATGAGTTTGTTACTCTTAATGTAAGGGACTTTGGAGCATATGGTGATGGAAAACATGATGATACCAATGCCATACAGTGTGCTATTATGGCATCTAAGAAGAATACAAGAGTGCTTGTTCCAGAAGGTACATATAGAATATCAAGTATATTCTTAAAGGATGATCTTACACTTGAGCTTGCTAAGGGAGCTACATTATTAGCTTTCACAGATAGAGAAAAATTCGCAATTCTTCCAGGAATGATTGAGTCATATGATGAAAAGTCAGAATATAATCTTTCTTCATGGGAAGGTAATCCTGTAGATTCATTTGCAGCTATTATATGTGGACTTAATGTTAAGAATGTAACAATAACAGGAGAGGGTACTATAGATGGTGGTACAACACATGATAACTGGTGGAAGAACTGTAAGGTACGTAACATTGCGTGGAGACCTAATCTGTTCTTTATTAATCATTGTGAATATGTAACATTACAGGGAATTACAGTACAGAATTCACCATGCTGGACACTTCATCCATATTTCAGTAATCATCTTAAGTTTATAGATGTTAAGATTAAAGCACCTGCTGATTCACATAACACAGATGGTTTAGACCCTGAAAGCTGTGATGATGTACTTGTACTTGGAACATATATTTCAGTAGGTGATGATTGTATAGCTATTAAGTCAGGAAAGATATACATGGCTGAAAAGTACAATATTCCAACTACTAATATGATAGTAAGACAGTGCTGTATGAGAGATGGACATGGTGCCGTAACAGTTGGTAGTGAGATAGCCGCAGGAGTTATGGATGTTCATATTAAAGATTGTATGTTTATGAATACTGATAGAGGACTTAGGGTTAAGACAAGAAGAGGAAGAGGAAAACGTTCAATTCTTGATGATATTTCATTTGAGAATATCGATATGGATAACGTTATGACACCTTTTGTTGTTAACAGCTTCTACTTCTGTGATCCAGATGGTAAGACAGAATATGTCGGCTCAAGAAAGCCACTTCCAGTAGATGACAGAACACCATCCATAAAGAAATTCGTATTTAAGAATATCAATGCAAAGAACTGTCATGTAGCAGGAACATATATATGTGGTCTTCCAGAAAGCAAGATAGAAGAACTTGTATTTGAAAATATTAATATAACATATGCTGATAATGCAAAGTCTGGAGTTGCAGCCATGATGTTAGGTTGTGATGAGGCAAGCAGACAGGGTATGGTAGTAAGTAATATAAAAAATCTTATATTAAAAAATGTACATGTTACCGGCTGCGATGGCGAAGAAATCATCGCTGACAATGTAGATGCAATAGTAAAAGAATAAGCCGGAATGTATGAAAGCAGGTGAGAAAATTGAATCTGAAAGCACCTAAAGGAATAGATGTTGAAAGCTGGTTTATAGAATGTTACAGAAAACATCAGGGACATCCCATGCAGATATTATTAGGTCTTTATAAAGGAAATTATCATAAGTTTTTTCTTGCAGTTGTATTTTTCGTTATAAAGCACGCTCCAGTATGGGTGCTCCCAATAGTTACAGCTAATATCATAAATGATATTACAAGCGGTTCACCAGAAACATATCAGAATATACTGATTCAGGCTGTTATAATGGTGGCACTTGTAGCAATGAATGTGCCAATGAATTATATGTATACAAGATATAAATCGTTAGCAACAAGGTATGCAGAAACGGGACTTCGTAAAGCACTTGTACGTAAGCTGCAACAGCTTTCAATATCATATCATAAGGAAACACAGTCAGGACGATTGCAATCCAAGATTATGAGAGATGTTGAGGCAGTAGAAACGCTGTCAACGCAGATGTTTTTAAGTATACTTAGTATTGCCTTAAATATAGGAATAGCGCTTATGGTAACAGTAAATAAGAGTATGGTTGTATTCATATTCTTTCTTCTTACAACACCAATAGCAGCCGCCACTATGGTATTCTTTAGAAACGTCATGAAGAAAAGAAATACTGAGTTCCGTAAGGAAATGGAAGAAACTTCTGCAAGAGTTATGGAAATGGTAGAACTTATTCCTGTGACGCGTGCACATGCACTTGAAGAAGAGGAAGTGCAAAAAATGAGTGGACAGCTTTTTGCAGTTGCAGAAAAAGGATACAGACTTGATGTCATACAGGCACTGTTTGGTTCTGTTGGATGGGCGATATTTCAGGTGTTTCAGGTAATATGTCTTGGATTTACCGGTTTTCTTGCTATTAAAGGAACAGTAATGCCAGGTGATATAACACTTTATCAGAGTTATTTTGCAACTATAGTAAGCCAGGTATCATCACTTATGTCGCTGATACCTACTATAGCAAAAGGTATAGAATCAGTGAATTCTATAGGTGAGGTGCTGCTTGAAGAGGATATAGAGCATAACGAAGGAAAAGAAGTTCTTGATGATATAGAAGGAGAATTCGATTTTAAAAATGTTATGTTCAGATATAACAATATAGACAGGCCAGTATTGCATGAGCTCAATCTTCATGTTGATAAAGGTGAAACAATAGCTTTAGTTGGAGAGTCCGGAGCCGGCAAGTCTACAATATTGAATCTTGTTATTGGCTTTAACCTTGCTAATAAGGGTGAGGTGCTTGTAGATGGACATGATATGAATAAGATTGATTTAAGATCATATAGAAAACATATAGCAGTTGTTCCGCAGACATCTATACTTTTTTCAGGTACGATAAGGGATAATATAACATATGGTACAGAAAATGTGGATGATGCTACACTTGATGAAGTAGTAAAAGCTGCTAATCTTACAGATCTTATAGAATCTCTTCCAGATGGACTGGATACTATGGTTGGAGAGCATGGAGGAAAGCTGTCTGGTGGACAAAGACAGAGAATATCCATAGCAAGAGCACTTATCAGAAATCCGAAGGTTATAGTCCTGGATGAGGCAACATCTGCTCTTGACAGTATATCAGAAAAGCTTATTCAGGAAGCTCTTAACAATCTTACAAAGGATAGGACAACATTTATAGTTGCACATAGATTATCAACCATAAAAGATGCAGACAGGATAGCTGTTATAGCTGATGGTCACTGTGTTGAGTATGGCACATATGATGAGCTTATGGAACTTAAGGGTGAATTCTATCAGATGAAGAAAATACAATCATAAATTAAAAGCCGTTAACATCAAGTGTGTTAACGGCTTTTTGTAACGTATAAGCTGATTATAACTGTTAGTTGAACTATTAATTATTAGTTTAACTGTTAACTATTAGTTATTAATCCAGATTCTTAATGTAGAAATTAACTTTTCCTTAGTATCAGAATCAAGCTTAGATACTAACTGCATAATCTCGTTATCAAGTGCTGTGTTCTGGTAGTTCTTATCAACACTGCCAGCAAGATAATCAAGAGAAACACCAGTAAGTTCTGCATAGTATGAAAGCATTCTTAATGTCATAAGATTACGTCCATTTTCTACGTTACTGATATAACCAGGTGTTACATCGAGAGCCTTTGCTACATCTTCCTGTGTTAATCCCTGAGAAATTCTTAACTTTTTAACTTTTGCTCCTAAATCGCTATCCATAGTAGACCTCCATTAATAATTATAAATTGTTAGTGTTAGTTTTATATAGTATCAGATAGGGGATATACATCACTATAGCAATGTATGATATCTGATATTTTAAAATTAGATGTTACTTTATTACTTCTTGTTAGCTCTGTATCTTGCTGTAGAATCAAGAATCTTCTTACGGATTCTTAAGTGTGTTGGAGTTACTTCAAGTAACTCATCAGTATCAATATAATCAAGTGCCTGTTCAAGACTTAATATCTTAGGTGGTACAAGTCTTAATGCTTCATCAGCACTAGAAGAACGTGTGTTAGTAAGATGCTTTGTCTTACATACATTAACTTCAATATCTTCTGTTCTTGGGTTCTCACCGATGATCATACCAGCATATACCTTTTCGCCAGGTCCTATGAATAAAGTACCTCTGTCCTGTGCGTTGAAAAGACCATAAGTAACAGCTTCGCCATCCTCATAAGCAATAAGCGAACCAGTTTTTCTGTAAGATATATCACCCTTGTATTCTTCGTAGCCTTCAAAAGAAGTGTTTATAATACCATTTCCCTTAGTATCAGTAAGGAACTCGCCTCTGTAACCGATAAGACCACGAGATGGAATAGAGAACTGAAGTCTTGTATATCCTCCGTTGATAGGAGTCATACCAAGAAGCTCACCCTTTCTCTGGCTTAACTTCTGGATAACAGAACCAGTGAATTCATCTGGAACATCGATATAAGCAAGTTCCATAGGCTCAAGCTTCTTTCCTCTTTCATCTGTATGATAAAGAACTTCTGCCTTACTTACCGCGAATTCATAGCCTTCACGACGCATGTTTTCGATAAGAACTGAAAGATGAAGTTCTCCACGTCCTGATACCTTGAATGAGTTCTCTGAACCAGGATTTTCTTCTACTCTTAAACTTACATCAGTGTTAAGCTCCTTGAAAAGTCTGTCACGGATATGTCTTGATGTAACAAACTTACCTTCTTTACCAGCAAGAGGACTATCGTTTACCATAAAGTCCATAGAAAGAGTAGGTTCAGATATCTTCTGGAATGGAATAGCAACAGGGTTCTCAACAGAGCAGAGTGTATCACCAATCTTAAGATCTGCAATACCAGATACAGCAACGATGTCGCCAAAGCCAGCTTCATTAACCTCTACCTTGTTAAGTCCGTTGAATGTGTAAAGCTTAGTTACACGGACTCTCTTTCTTAAATCAGGATCGTGGTGGTTGACAATAGCGACCTCCTGATTAACCTTAATCTTACCATTCTCAATCTTACCTACACCGATACGTCCAACGAATTCGTTGTAATCAATAGTAGATATAAGCATCTGGGTATCAGCATCAGGATCACCCTCTGGTGCTGGAATGTTGTTAATAATACATTCAAATAAAGGCTGCATATCCTTTCTTTCATCGTTAATGTCAGCCATAGCGTAGCCTGACTTTGCAGATGCAAATATAAAAGGACAATCAAGCTGTTCTTCGTTGGCATCAAGATCTATGAATAATTCAAGAATCTCATCTATAACCTCAGTAGGTCTTGCTTCTGGTCTGTCAATCTTGTTAATACATACAATTACAGAAAGATTTAAATCAAGTGCCTTCTGAAGTACGAACTTAGTCTGTGGCATAACGCCTTCAAATGCATCTACTACAAGTACAACACCGTTAACCATCTTTAATACACGTTCAACCTCACCGCCAAAATCAGCATGGCCGGGAGTATCAATGATATTAATCTTAGTGTCTTTATAGTGAATAGCAGTATTCTTTGAGAGTATAGTAATACCTCTTTCACGTTCAATATCGTTAGAATCCATAACACGTTCAGCAACTTCCTGATTAGCACGGAAAGTACCACTCTGTTTAAGAAGTTCATCTACAAGAGTTGTTTTACCATGGTCAACGTGGGCAATAATAGCGATATTACGAATATCTTCGCGTTTAGTCTTCATTATAGTATCCTTTCATTAATAATCTGCAGCTATAGTGTATCTGGTGTAAGCTTTACATTATGTTTACGTAAAGAAATGTATCAGATAACAAATATAGTTACATGAATCAAATAATACATCATATCTACCAACAATATATATTATACACTAGCTGGTTATGATTAGCAACTTTTATATTCTATCACAAAGCTTATAAAATACAATAGTATAAATACTAAAAATATTGTATATTATTTGATACATAATTAACCGGACATTACTATAACACGAAATTATATATAAGTATACCGGTATACTTATATGTTTTAAAAAAAATACATAGATTTAAAAAATATCTGAAACATAAAAAAAAATAAAAATATTAATTTGCATAAAGCTGTATAAATGTAGTAATATAGCGGTGTTGGAACATAATCTATGTAATTATTAACCCACATATTTAATAATATTTAAAAAAAAATAATAATTTGTACACAACTTCTTCAAAAAAAATGTGTAATATTACAGCTGAATTAAACATATACATATGGAGAATAAAAATAAAGCACATGATTGCTTCTATATATCATATTAATCATCAGGAAGCAGTCAAAGAAGGGAGAAATACTTATGCTTGATAAGGTAATTGAAAACAACAGGGTATGCATCATAGGAGAAGTGGTATCAGAATTCACGTTCAGCCACGAAGTATTTGGAGAAGGCTTTTATATTGCCAATGTATCTGTAAACAGACTTAGTGATATGGTGGATATTATTCCACTTATGATAAGTGAAAGACTTATAGATGTCACTAAAGACTACAGAGGAAGAAAAATAGAGGTGTCAGGTCAGTTCAGATCTTATAACCGCCATGAGGGTGTTAAGAATAAGCTTGTACTTTCTATTTTCGTAAGAGAGTTAAGATTTATAGAAGATGACGAAGTTCCAGAAGAACAGTCAAAATCAAATCAGATATTTCTTGATGGTTATGTATGTAAACCACCTATATATAGAAAGACACCACTTGGAAGAGAAATCGCTGATATTCTTGTCGCAGTAAACAGACCATATGGAAAGTCTGATTACATACCATGTATTGCATGGGGAAGAAATGCAAGATTTGCAGGTGGTCTTGAAGTAGGAAGCCATCTTCAGATATGTGGAAGAGTACAGTCAAGAGAATATACAAAGAAAATAGGTGAAGAAGAGGTTGAAAAGAGAGTAGCCTATGAAGTGTCTGTAAGCAAGATAGATCTTGTTGAGGATGAAGAATAGAATATAGCTTTGTATGACTATGTACAAAGCATATATAAATAAGAAATAAAAAGTCAGAATGGTTGACAATGATATATACAAGTGTTATATTCATGTTAACTTTTTAATTCTACGAAGTAGAGGTCGCACGATTCAATAGTAACTGTACTGATGTCCCCAAGCATATGATGTGCAGCGAAAGGGGAGAGTGCCGAAGCAGATTATGTGGGAAGTTATCTGCTGGGCGTAAGATTAATAATCTTATGACTGTCATTATAGACATGTTTATGTCATATGATGGAGGGCTACGCAAGGATTTCTGATTTTTTGAATGGATTCTTTTAAGCCGGTCTGTCATGGAACCGGCTTTTTTTAATGCTGATGAATAAAAATAAACTTTTATTCATTATATCTGGCTTTGGGTGCTACCGGAATAGAATTGAAATAATATAATAATACAACGGATAAACGTTGGAATGGAGGATTTATGTCAATATTTACAGGTGCAGGTGTTGCTATTGTCACACCTATGAAAGCTAATGGAGAGATTAACTATGATAAGCTTGCAGAGCTTCTTGATTTTCAGATTAACAATTCAACAGATGCAATAGTTATCTGCGGAACAACTGGTGAATCTGCAACAATGACAGAAAAAGAGCATGTTGAAGCTATAAGGTTTACAGCAGATTATGTTAAGAAGAGAGTTCCAGTTGTAGCAGGAACAGGCTCTAACTGCACACAGACAGCAGTAGAACTGTCAAAGGAGGCACAGGCAGCTGGTGTTGATGCCTGCCTTGTAGTTACACCATATTATAACAAGGCATCACAGAAGGGCCTTATAGAACACTATACAACAATAGCCAAATCAATCGATCTTCCTATTATCATGTATAACGTTCCAAGCAGAACAGGATGTAATATACTTCCAGAAACAGCAGTTAAGCTTGCAAAGGAAGTTGATAATATAGTAGCTATAAAAGCAGCAACAGGTAACCTTTCACAGGAATCTAAGACAATGATGTTAGCAGAAGGCTGTCTTGATATGTATTCAGGTGAAGACGGACTTATCGTACCTCTTATGTCTATCGGTGCTAAGGGTGTTATATCTGTATTATCAAATGTTGCACCAAAGCAGACACATGACATATGTGCTGAGTTCTTTGCTGGAAATGTTGAGAAGAGCCGTCAGTTACAGTTTGAGGCGCTTGAGCTTGTAGATGCTTTATTCTGTGAGGTTAACCCTATTCCAGTTAAGACAGCTCTTAATCTTATGGGTATGGAAGTAGGACCACTCAGAATGCCTCTTTGCGAAATGGAGGAAGCTAACCTTAATAAGTTAAAGACAGCACTTAAGAATTATGGACTTATAAAGTAATGTAAGAAGCTATAATTTGGCAGATATAAGAAATGTGCGAACACAAACATTGAAATAATAAAGAAAATAATGTATGGAGGCTATGATAATGACAAGAATTATTATGCATGGCTGTAATGGACATATGGGAAGAGTTATTACAGACCTTGTAAGCAAAGATGATGAATGTAAGATAGTAGCAGGAATTGATCCATTCGACGATGGACATAATGATTATCCAGTATTTGCATCAGTTAAGGACTGCGATGTAGAAGCAGACGTCATAATTGACTTTGCAGCAGCAAAGGCAGAAGATGCACTTCTTGATTATTGTGAGGAAAAGCAGATTCCGGTTGTAGTATGTACAACAGGTCTTACAGATGAGCAGATTGAACATGTAAGAAAGACAGCCTGCAAAGTAGCAGTTCTTAAGTCTGCTAATATGTCACTTGGCATTAATATGCTTATGAAGCTTTTACAGGATGCCACTAAGATACTTTCGCCAGCAGGATTTGATGTGGAGATAGTTGAAAAGCATCATAATAAAAAGGTTGATGCACCAAGTGGTACAGCACTTGCACTTGCTGATTCCATAAAGGAAGTGCTTGGTGATGACTACTATTACAAGTATGACAGAAGCCAGGAAAGAGCAGCAAGAGATCCTAAGGAAATAGGTATCAGTGCAGTCCGTGGAGGTACTATTGTAGGTGTTCATGATGTTATCTTTGCAGGGGAAGATGAAGTTATAGAATTCACTCATACAGCATATTCTAAGTCAGTATTCGCTAAGGGTGCGATAGAAGCAGCTAAGTTCCTTGCAGGTAAGAGTGCAGGAATGTATGATATGTCTGATGTTATAGCAGCAAGATAGCATATAAACAATATCAAATAATCAGGTATTGAATTATAAAATTTGCAATAAATAAGTGCCTATTATATTTTAATCATATGATAGACACTTATTTTGCTATGCTCATATTAAATTATTAAGATTTAACGTATAGTATTTAATCTCCTCAGCAATAGTGAACCCCTCTGACCTATAAAGATTAACCGCAGGTATATTAGTGCCTGAAACATGAAGAATAAGAGGAAGTTTATGATAATTGCTTTTATTTTTCCAATCTTTTATGAATTCTGATAATAAATGTCTGGCATAACCGCATTTTCTCATATCAGGAGCAGTCCATACATCATGTATACATATGTGTGTATCGAAGATGTCAAATGCAACTGATGATATAAGCTCGTCAGTTAAGTTTGATACAAGCTGGTATTCGTCATCATATTTTAACAGTTCCAAGGTATCAGGAAGAGAGGAAAGAGCAGCAGCTTCTGTATATTCCTGTGTGTTGTGCAGAGACATAAGATAATCACTATAGGCATATTTTATATTAATAGTGCCTGCATTGGAACTATCAATGAAATTATCTTTTATAGATGCGACATATCTTATATTAATATTGTTAATCTTGCTATTCTTATTGCAGTTGTTATGACTATCAGATATAGAACTGATTGTATTAATAGTATTAATAAGTGCCTGAAATAATCTTATAAAAATATGCTGGCGTCTGTATTCAGGAGCAACCATTGCAGTGATTTCTATAGTTATATTATCTGGTATATTGCCTGTTGTATTATTTAGCTCAGGTTTTAAACAGGAAATAAAGCCGACAAGAGAGTGGGAATCACTTGAAAAAGCGGCAAGCTGTATTAAATCATCTGCTGTATATTCGTCAAAATATGGTTCGTAGCCGCATAGTCTGGAAAGTTTTAATACATCATCATATGAGAATACATTTTCTATACTGATATTGGAATTAGCGCTGTTGTAAGCATTAGCGTTATTGCTGACATCAGAATAGTTATTGTGTTTAAGTCTGCAGGCTTTATGATTTACTGACATTGTTTGATCCCCTTGGCTGGCGTTAGTATTTATTATTTTTACATCATTTAGATGACAATAATTCGTCAATATGATGTAAATTTTATTTAAAAAATATTGTAGCAAATTAAAAGATAATGTACAATAATAGTTAATATTTGTTTTATATTACAAGCAGATACGAATAAACAGCTATGTTTCACAGCATATTAAGTGGAATGTGAATAATAGAAAGGGCGATTTATGAGTAAAGTAGCAATATTAACAGACAGCAATAGCGGTATTACACAGGCACAGGCTAGGGAAGTGGGTATAACAGTTATACCTATGCCTTTTTTTATTGATGGTGTGGAATACCTTGAGGATATTAATCTTACACAGGAAGAATTCTATGAAAAGTTGAAAAATGATGCAGATATATCTACATCACAGCCATCTATAGGAACATTGCAGGAATATTTTGATGAATTGTTAAAGGACAATGACGAGGTTGTATTTATACCTATGTCAAGTGGACTTAGCGGTACATGTCAGACAGCAACTATGGTAGCTGGTGATTATGATGGCAAAGTACAGGTTGTCAATAACCAGCGTATATCAGTAACTATGCGCCAGTCGGTTATAGATGCAAAGGCTTTGGCAGATAAAGGAATGAATGCCGGAGAGATTAAGAACATACTTGAGAAACACAAGATGGATTCAAGCATATATATTACTCTTGAGACACTTAAGTATCTTAAAAAGGGTGGAAGGATAACACCTGCAGCTGCGGCAATCGGAACTATGTTAAAGCTTAATCCTGTATTACAGATTCAGGGAGAGAAGCTTGATGCTTTTGCTAAGGCAAGAGGTAAGGCTTCTGCTAAGAAGATTATGCTTAAAGCTATGAAGGATGACTGTGAGAACAGATTTAAAGATTATGCAACTGAAGGGAAGCTTCATATGGAAGTTGCATATACTGGTAATGAAGAAGAAGCTAAGGAATGGGCTGAGGCTGTAAAAGAAGCATTTCCAGAATATGATTTTCATATGGATCCGCTCTCGTTAAGTGTTGCCTGCCATATTGGATATGGTTCATTGGCAATAGCAGTATCAGCTTATGTACCGGAGGCAGAATAATGGCAGCACCTTTAAGAAGTGAGATTGATAATGAGTTCAAATGGGCAGTTAATGACATCTACTCATCAGATAATGTGTGGGAGGAAGATTACCAGAAGCTTATTAAACAGGCGGGCGAGCCTTGTGAATATCAGTCTGTTTTAACTGAGTCGGCTGATAATCTTTATAATGTATTAAGGGAATTAAATGATACAGATTATCTTGTTGAGAGATTATATGTATATGCTTTTATGAGATATTATGAGGATACAGCTAATTCAATGTATCAGGATATGTCAGGCAGGGCGCAGGCGGCAGCAGCTAAATGTGCAGAAAAGTACGCATTTGTTGAGCCTGCAATATTAAGTATGGATGAAAATGTTCTCTATGAATATTTAAAAGATGACAGACTCAAGCTGTATAAGCATATGATTGATGATATGTTAAGCCAGAAAGAACATTCGCTGTCTGAGAAGGAAGAAGTTCTTCTTGCAAAGGCATCGCAGGTAATGTCTGTTCCTAATGAGATATTCTCCAAATTTAATAACGCAGATGTCCATTTTGGCAGTATAATTGATGAATCTGGGAATAAGGTTGAGCTGACTAACGGAACATATGTAAAATATATGCAGAGCCAGCAAAGAAGTGTAAGAAAAGAGGCCTTTGAGTGTCTTTATAAGGAATATGAGCAGCATATCAATACGCTTGCAGCCTGCTTTTATGGCAACGTAAAACAGGCAGTATTTAGGGCAGAAGCTAGAAAATATGAATCAACATTACATATGTATCTGTCTGATTCATTTATTCCTGTAGATGTATACAAGAATCTCATTAATACTGTAGATGACAATCTTAATCTCATGCACAGATATGTTGACATAAGAAAGAAAGTTTTAGGGGTTGATGAGCTTCATTTTTATGATATATATGCTCCTATGGTAGCGGACTATGAGTGGAAGGTTACTTATGATGAAGCCAGACAGATGGTTCTTGAAGCTTTAGCGCCTATGGGTGAAGAGTATGTTGCTAAGGTTAAAGAAGGCTTTGAAACAGGCTGGGTTGATGTATATGAGAATAAAGGAAAGCGAACAGGAGCATTCTCGTGGGGTGCATATGGAACACACCCTTATGTATTTCTTAATTTTTCTGGAACATTAGATGATGTATTTACTATTATCCACGAGATGGGTCACGCAATGCATACATACTATTCTAATTCTAACCAGCCATATATATATGCTGGTTACAAGATATTCGTTGCAGAAGTTGCCTCAACGTGTAATGAAGCACTTCTTATGAATTATCTGTTGGAAAGCTGTAAAAATGACAAAGATGATAAGAGAAGAAAATATCTTCTTAACCATTATTTTGAGCAGTTTAAGGGTACTTTGTTCAGACAGACAATGTTTGCTGAATTCGAGATGACAGCCCATAAAATGGTCGAAGAAGGCAATGTCCTTACTGCTGACAATCTGTGTGATGTATACAGAAAGCTTAATGAAAAGTATTTTGGAAGTGAGTGTGTTATTGATGATGAGATAGCATACGAGTGGGCAAGAATACCACATTTTTATACTCCATTTTATGTATACCAGTATGCAACAGGATATTCTGCTGCTATTGCGATAGCTGCTGGAATATTAAAGGGCGATAAAAACATTAAGGAAGGATATAGGAAATTCCTTTCAGGTGGCTGCAACATGCATCCTATAGAGCTTCTTAAGCTGTGCGGAATAGATATGGAAAAACCGGATGTTGTTCAGTCAGCGCTTGATGTGTTTAAAGAACTGCTTACAGAATGGGGTTAAGTTATTAACACATTTTGTTCTATAACCCTGATCTGCATTTTGTTATATAATCCTAAGAATAGTAAATAGTAAAAGAACCCTGCGGTATAGCAGGGTTCTTTTTTAGAGGTGTAAAATATGATAAACAAAAAATTTAAGTAGTTGTCTGTTAAATAAGGCTCTTATAAAGCTCTGTTATCTCTTCAACGCTTGTTTCTCTTGGGTTACCAGGTCTGCATGCATCATCATAAGCTGACTGTGCAAGGAATGGAATATCCTCTTCTTTAACAATATCTTTAAGATCAGCAGGAATACCAACATCCTGTGACAGCTTCTTAACAGCATCTACAGCAGCTTTTCTGTATTCTTCCTGTGTCATATCATCTGTACCTTTAACACCCATAGCTTTCGCAATATCACGATATTTCTCACCAGTTGCTGGAGCGTTGTATTCCATAACTGTTGGAAGGATAATAGCGTTAGCAACACCATGTGGTGTATCATAGAGAGCACCAAGTGGGTGAGCCATGGAATGAACAATACCAAGACCTACGTTAGAGAATCCCATACCTGCTATATACTGGCCAAGTGCCATGCCTTCTCTTCCCTCAGGTGTGTTTTCAACAGCACCTCTAAGGCTCTTAGAAATGATTTCAATAGCTTTAAGATGGAACATATCGGATAATTCCCATGCACCAGCTGTGATGTATCCTTCGATAGCATGCGTAAGGGCATCCATACCTGTAGCGGCTGTAAGTCCCTTAGGCATACTTGACATCATGTCAGGATCAACTACTGCAACAACAGGAATGTCATGTGGGTCAACACATACCATCTTACGATTCTTGCTTGTATCTGTGATAACGTAGTTGATAGTAACCTCTGCGGCTGTACCAGCAGTAGTAGGAACAGCAATGATAGGTACTGCAGGCTTCTTAGTAGGAGCAACACCTTCAAGACTTACAACATCTGCAAACTCAGGGTTGTTGATGATGATGCCGATAGCCTTGGCTGTATCCATAGAAGAACCACCACCGATAGCGATAAGATAATCAGTACCGGCATCCTTGAATGCCTGAACTCCAGTCTTTACATTCTCTACTGTTGGATTAGGCTTGATATCTGAATATACTTCATAAGCTAAGTTGTTTTCATCAAGTACATCAAGAACTTTTTTGGTTACACCAAACTTGATAAGGTCTGGATCTGAGCAGACAAAAGCTTTCTTAAATCCCCTTGCAACAGCTTCTGTAGCTATTTCCTTAATAGCCCCCTTTCCATGATAAGATGTACCATTAAGAATAAATCTCTGTGCCATAATAAATATTTACCTCCATTCACGTTTTAATTCATAGTTATATTTTAACACTTTGTCAGAAATATACAAGTAAAAATATCAAAAAATGCAAAATTGTGTCTAAATTCATAAAAAATATTATATATATGTATACAATCGAGCACATAAAACGAAAAAAATGATTATTCATGTCGAAAAAATTGTAATTCATGCAGATTGTTCCACAGACGTGGATTAATTATGTATTATAAGCATAGTATCAGGGAACTGTTATCCAAAGATAAGTATAAGGGTGAGATATATTTTCAGGGAATATATTTTTATTCTTTTATTGTAATCTTTATAGATGATGGTTAAAGCGGGAATTAAATAAATACATATAATTTACCAATATATAAGGAGGCGTTAATATGAAAAGGTTTTTGAGTGTACTTTTGTGTACGGCAATGCTGATTACAGCAGTACCGGGGATGTATTATGCACAGGGGTTTGGCAGTCAGACTGTATATGCACAGGAAAAAAGCGACAGTGATATACAGGAAATCGATTACCAGCTTAATGGAGGCCACTATGTAAGTGGATATGAGGCTCCTGTGAATTATCCGGTTCAGGAACTTCCTGATAAAGATAAAATAATTAATCAGGGATATGAGTTTGGAGGCTGGTATGATAATGCACAGTTTGAGGGAGAGCCTGTTACTAAGATTAATCAGGGTGATTATACAGGTGTAGTGGTGCTTTATGCCAGATGGATAGAAAGATATTATTATATTGATATACCTCAGAATGTAGATACAGCTGGTAAGGAAACTGGTGAAATACAGGTTTCTGGACATGCAGGAGGTTTATATGAAAAGGATAAGGTGAGTGTTTCAGTATCATCAGAAAATAAGTGGAAGCTTATTAGTAAAAATACTTCATATACTGATATTATGCTGGATTATGGTCTTTATCCTGATGGAAACAACGAAGCACTTGTGGATAATTCTATCGTATCAGAGCTTTCTAAAACAAAGCTTGATAACATAAGTAAGTACTTTGTAAGATTAACAGAAGCACCGGAGTATGCAGGTACATATTCGGACAGTCTTACATTTGATATATCCTTTGAAACTACTAATTATAATATAAAGTATGTGACAAACGGAGGAACTCTTTATTCAAAGAATAAGGATGGACAGCAGGGCAGCGTAGAACTGACGGAAGAGACCTTTGAAGCTGGCACAAAGCTTTCACAGCTTCCATCACCTGGTAAGGATGGTGCGGTATTTCTTGGCTGGTGTTATGATTCGACATGTACAGATTATGTAAGCTCAGAGGACAGGCTGTTAAGCGATGTCGTGTTATATGCAGCATGGACAGACACACAGGAGTTAAGGACTGTAAGCCTTGAATCATTTGCAAGAAGTTATGATGTTGATGCAGATAGTTTTTCGATAACTGTAACTGATAAGACAGGCAGTCTTACACAGGATGATGTAAGAAGCCTTATAACAATAAAGAATACAAGTGACCTGTCTGATGAGACATCAGCAGTTGTGTCTGCAAAGGCTGTTTTAGATGGAGAATATACATTTTCAGTAGAAAGCAATACAGGCTGGCAGCAGGGCAGTTCATATCGTCTTGAGCTTAATGATGACAGATTATACTTTACAGGTTATGATACAACTATAAGAGAGTACGATTTTACTGTTTATAAGCCAGAGGTGAAAAATGCCGGGCTGAATAAGGATATAAAGTATATAAGTTCAGGCAGTCTTAGCAATCTTATGATTGATGGCAAGGCAGTAGATAATATATCTGTTTCTGCCATGACAGTAGGTGTTGATGGAACTATAACAGATTCAACAAAGGTTACAGGAAGCTTTACATATGTACAGGGTACATTAAGCTTAGGAGATAAGATAGCTGTATATGAAGGAAATGTTATTCCTTCACTTGATACAACATCAGTTTCAGATGATGATGTGTCATTTTTTGAGATAATTGCGGTAGATGGAAGCAGTTATTCATACAGGGGACTTGCAGCTAAGGAAATACTTTTCGTTCCTGATGTACTTCCTGTTAATATGATAGATGATAAAGACAATGATGCTGATAACAATAGTGTCACGATAGCACAGGACAAGCTGTCTTATAATAATGATACTAACAGTACAGATGATAATCCGTCACTAGGTGAAAATACAACTATAGATAATGGGGATTATCTGGCTTTATATAGTGATACAGAGGATAATATCCAGTATGCAGTTATAACAGAGGTTTCTAAAACAGATACAGATTATATAATTTTATACAATATGGTTACCTGGGAAGAAGTACAGGCAGCTATGGATATATATCAGACAGACAACATCAAAGGTGATGATATATTAAAGAACCAGGATGTTAACGAGATTGAAAGAAGTGTTGAACAGCAGGCAGCAGATAGTGGGTTTGCACAGAGTGTTGCCAACGAAGTCGCAAAGGCTGTTGTTATGACAGATTCTTACCAGGAGCTGAAAGAATACTTATCAGACAGACTTTCAGCTGATATAAGTGTCAGTGCAGTCAATGATGAAGAAGATGATTATGCTATGCAGTCAGTTGACGATGGTATAGCAGCATATGCAGATGATAATAAACCATCTGTAAGCATAGATCATATAAAAGCAGATCTTTCAACAAAGCTTAAGCACTTTGACAATATAAGTGGATTAAGGCTTGCACTTGATATTGGTGTAGAGATTGAGTTCTCTAATATGAAGGTAGTTGTTTCTGCTGCGTTTGAGCAGGAAGTAAAGATGAATATCAATGTAAGCGGTAAAGCTGTATGGAAAAAGTGGAAGGATATAATACCTTATATAGACGATTACAGAGTTGCAGTTTCGTTGGATCTTTATGATTATACAGGCATTAATTTTAATGTTGATGTAAAAACAGCAGAAGGCGATGACGAAGAAGATGAAGATTCAACAAAGCTTGATATAGTAGTCAATAAAATAGCAGAAGAATTAAAGAATATGATGGAGCTTGGAACTACATATATTTCTGAGAATTCTGATATATCAACAAGGCTGGAAGATATAAATGACTTAAAGAAAGATGATAATGAAGATGATTCAGAGGATGACAAGGAAATATCAGTGGCAAAAAGTCTTGCCGAGAGATATTCTGATATGCTTGAAAATGAATCTGACTGGGTGGATTTATACACGAAGTCGCTCACATCATCACATGTAAGGGTTATAGGGATCATAGATGTAGCTTTTGATGTTGAATTCGTAGTATCGGCTAATGTTAATATATCCATGGGAATGACATACTGGTATCAGAATGGTAAAAGGTATGTATACAGCATAATGGTATTCAGTAAAAATGTTACAAGTGATACTATAGATTTAAGTGAAGAAAAGTATGAGCTCTCTGTATATGCTATAGGAACTATAGGCATAAGAGCTGGTATACGTCTAAGTGTCAGTGTTGGTCTTATATCAACGAAGCTTGCCAGTGTAGGATTTTCGGCAGAGGTTGGTGGATACGCACAGATATGGGGATATCTTTACTATCAGCTCAGGTATGCAGCCTCAGAGGGAAGAAACAGCAGCTCTATGGGAGCGATATATATGGAAGTAGGCGTATATATGCAGGTTGATTTCCTCGCACAGGCTTTGGCAGGAACGTTCAGTTATAATCCGACACTTTTTGAGAAGCAGTGGCCTTTATACAGTGTAGGTATTGTTGAAAATGTATGCGATTTCACACATGACCAGGAAGAGTATAAGGATATAAAACTTAAGCGTGATATTAAGGCAGTGCGTATACCGGAAACATATTTTAGTATGCAGTATCTGGATATGAAGGAAGGTCTTGACGATGGTGAGTATTCCAACAAGATATTTGCTGATGACAGCAGATACTATGCTATTACAATGACTAATCCTGCATTTACATATGACCCATTAACCAATGTCATAACTGTTGACCCAGGTGATAAACCAGAGCAGGACGGAGAGATGATAATAACATGGAAGAGCCAGAAGGGTTCTTTCAATACTAAACCTATTACAAGAAGAATCTCTCTTCACTGGGATAACTTAAGAGATGGATATTATATAGCATTCCAGACTAATGGAGGCTCTATAGTAGATACAGTAGTGGCTAAGTATGGAAAAGAAGTAGCTAAACCTGAGGATCCGGTTAAGACTGGTTACACATTTGCAGGCTGGTATGAGGATGAAGCTCTTACTAAGAAGTATGAAATACCAGATACTATGCCTAATGAGGATAGAATAGTATATGCTAAGTGGGAAGCAGCAGATATGACATATAGTGTTGCTGACTATGTAGAAGGCACAGATGGCGTATATAGTATGGCATCTATACGTACAGAAACTGCAAAGACTGATGATACGGTAACAGTACAGCCTTCAGAAAGAAGCGGATTTATTACACCACCTGTATTATCATATGTAGTGCAGGCTGATGGAAGCACAAGATTTAACTACTATTATGCAAGAAACAAGTATAATATTAAGTTTGTATCAGAAGGAGAGACAGTTTCTGAGGGCAGCTACACATATGGAACACAGATGCCGACACCTTCCGTATACAGACCAGGATATGAGTTTGCAGGATGGGAACCAGAAGTGAGTTATACAGTTCCTGCAAGAGATGTGACTTATACAGCTATATGGAAAGAGTCAGATGATGTTGTGTATACAACAAAGTATTATCTTGAAGATGAGAATGGCGGCTATGTGATAGATAAGGCTGGCATATCAAAGGGAACAACAGGACAGAATGTTACAGCTGCAGCTGCGGATTATGATGAAGGCAGTTATATCGTAAAAGATATACCTTCTGGTATAGTAAAGGCGGATGGCAGTCTTGTTCTTAAAGTATACTATGACAGAAGTACATATGATATTACATATGATACAACAGGCGGCAAGCTTGAGAATAACAAGCAGGCAGTTAAGTGGGGAACAAAGGTTGTTACACAGGTTCCTGTAAGAGATGGTTATGCATTTGCAGGCTGGTATACGGATAAGGAGTGTACAAACAGCTTTAATGGTGTTATGCCTAAAGAGAATATAACGCTTTATGCAAAGTGGGATATGTCAAAGGTTAATTATACTGTTGAACATTATATGGAAAACATAGATGGAAGTGGATATGAGCTTACAGACAGACAGGTTTATACAACTGATGTAGAAAGTACAGTCACTCCTGATGTGAAAAATGTTAAGGGCTTTACATCTCCACAAAAACAGTCTGTAAAGGTTACAGATAGTACAAAGGTTATTAAGTACTACTATAAGAGAAATGTACATAAGCTTACACTAAAGTATAACAATGGAGAAAATGATGGAGTTTATGAGTACAGATATGGTACTAAGTTATCTGTAGGACAGCCGGTAAGAAAAGGTTATATATTTACAGGCTGGGATAAAGATATAGCAGAAACTATGCCGGATGAAGATATAACATATACTGCAGGCTGGAATATAGCAAAGTTTACTATAAGCTTTAAAACGGATGGTGGAAGTAAGATAGACTCTATAACACAGGATTATAATACAGCTGTAAGCGCTCCTGCTGCTCCGGTTAAGAAGGGTTACACATTTATAGGCTGGGATAAGGATATTCCAGACCGCATGCCGGAAGAAAATATGCTTCTTACAGCAAAGTGGAGTAAAGATGTATATAAGATAGTATATAACCTGAATGGTGGAGAAGCAGATAACCCAGGTACGTATGAGGTTGACAGCAGTGTTATTACACTTAAGACACCAGTGCATAAAGGTTATACGTTTACAGGCTGGAGTGGAACAGGCATAGATGGCACAAGTAAAGAAGTAGTTATAACAACAGGCTCTACAGGAGACAGGACATATACAGCTAACTGGAAGGAAAACAGCTATACTGTACAGTTTATGCCTTATGGTGATGGAACAACAGGTTCTATGAATGAAATGTCACTTATGTATACAGCTGAGGCAGCTATAGAGAATAATAAGTTTGTAAGGCCTGGTTATACATTTGCAGGCTGGTCTGTTGAAGCAGGCGGCGAGAAGAAGTATGAGCCTGGTGAGGTTATAAGCAGACTTAAGTCAGGTGATGGCGAAAGAATCACTCTGTATCCAGTATGGACAGCAAATGAATATACTGTACATTTTGATACAGGTGCCGGCGAAAAGCTTGATGATATGGTTTGTACATATGATAAAGAATATGAACTGCCAGTCACTACAAGGAGCGGCTACAGGTTTATGGGCTGGAGTGTTGAGGATGGTGGAGCAGTTATATATCTTCCAGGAGCATCAGCATCTAATCTGGCATGCGAAGGTGAAGTGACATTGTATGCAAGCTGGCTTAAGGTAGAGTTTAACTATAGCACATATAACAGCTATCATGTTACAGATGATAGTAAAGAAACACCAGTCAAGTTCCATTTTATGATAGGTGGAAGCCAGGCGGGCAATTCATCAACAGATGGTGGACGTACCAATGTTATATATATGGATGGAATGAATTTGGAAGAGTTAAAGCGCGTATGCAGTACAATGACATTTACTATTACATATAAGCTTGATATGGACAAAGATGGATGGGCAGATATGGATATAACGTATAGGAAAGCTTCTGACCAGAGCTGGTATGGATTTGCAGAAAAAGATATAGATATAAAGAAGAATAATGGTAAAACATTAACTTACACGTATTCTATAAATATTTCAGATGTGGATGCTATATGCTATAGATTTGATGCACATGGAGATTTTTCTGATAAATATTGGCTTAGAAATATCAGATTCAATGCAAAGTTTAATTAAAGAGGAACAATAATATATAAAGAAGTTTATAGTTAGAGTCCTGGGCTGCCACACTAATTGGTCAGATTAGTGTGGCAGCTCTTTTTGACAAGAGCGCGAGCCGGGTGCCACAAGGTCCAGTGGACCTTGGCACTGGCACGACCGAGGAGCGCTTTAGCGCTCCGAGAAATCGAACTCAAACTGCGAAGCAGTTGTGTATCGAGAAGTGCCCCGCACTTCTCGGATAACAAAAAAAGGACTTCCCATTTGGAAGTCCTTTTTATTAACAAGAGCGCGAGCCGGGTGCCACAAGGTCCAGTGGACCTTGGTACTGGCACGACCGAGGAGCGCTTTAGCGCTCCGAGAAATCGAACCCTTGCTGCAAAGCAGCATGCGTTCTAGAAGTGCATCGCACTTCTAGATAATAAAAAAGGATATCCAGACGGATATCCTTTTTTATTATCTAGAGCGCGAGACGGGGATCGAACCCGCGACCCCCTCCTTGGCAAGGAGGTGCTCCACCACTGAGCCACTCGCGCAAGCAAGATATATAATATATGAAAAAATATGAATTGTCAATATCTTTTTAGCAGAATATTTTAAAAATCGTTAAATATAAAAGAAATATATTATATTTATTTGACTTTCAAACTATTTTAAGTTAAAATCTTCTAGGATATTAAGTGACATAATAATATGTCATTCATCAAAACAATAAGGAGTAGATAATACATGTCTAATATTGCAATAATAACAGATTCAGCATCTGATATAAAACAAAATAACAACAAAAATATAACAGTTCTTCCTTTAACAGTTTCATTCGATGATAATCATTATAAAGATGGTGTGGATCTTACACCTGATGATTTTTATATGAAACTTATAGAAAGTTCAACGCTTCCTAAAACAAGCCAGATAAGTCCATATGACTTTGAACAGGCTTATGATAACCTTCTTAAGTCTGTTGATAAAATAATCGTAGTTACGCTTTCTTCCAAGCTTTCAGGAACATACCAGAGTGCCTGTATAGCAGCTTCAGAATATGAGGGCAAAGTATATGTTGTAGATAGCGAAAATGTTACAGTTGGTCAACAGATTCTTGTAGATTATGCTGTTTCATTACTAAATAAAAACATATACGTTGAGGATATAGTTAAGCAGCTGAATATTATGAAAAAACGTATTCGTCTTGTAGCTTTGCTTGATACTTTAGAATATTTGAAAAAGGGAGGCAGGATATCATCAGGAGCGGCTTTTCTTGGAAATGTGTTAAGCATAAAGCCAGTTATAGCTATTGCTGATGGTGAAGTTTCTTTTCTTGGAAAGGCAAGAGGTTCTAAGCAAGGCAATAATTTCCTCATACAGCAGGTACAGGCATATGGCGGCATAGATTATTCACTACCAGTGCTTTTAGGGTATACAGGATATTCTACCGTTCTTATGGACAAATATATAAAAGATAGTAAAGAATTATGGGAAGGTAAAATACTAATTCCTCCTGTTGTCCAGGTAGGTGCAACAATAGGAACTCATATAGGACCAGGTGGAATAGCTGTGGCTTTCTTTTCTGAAGAGTGATATATAAAGCGGTATTAATTATTTTTTGCATTTTTTGAAAATTACCACTTGACATATCGGTGCAATGCGTGTATTATATCACTTGTGTTCGCATGGAACACAATATATAATATGCGCGAGTGGCTCAGTGGTGGAGCACCTCCTTGCCAAGGAGGGGGT
>OGEU01000007.1_pt1 | contig 210326 bp, 195 predicted proteins | sample 1570651 | NCBI WGS metagenome assembly OGEU01 (sample SAMEA2582129, study PRJEB24529) | metagenome | biome: Human gut stool | place: China | collected 2011 | reverse complement strand
CGTATTATGCCGGGCTCCGTATCGGGGAAACCTGTGGTCTTACATGGCAGGACATTAACCTTGAGGAACAATGCCTGACCATAAAACGCAGTATCCGCTACGACGGCATGAAACACAAAAATATTATCGGACCAACGAAACGGAAAAAAGTAAGGATTGTTGATTTTGGAGATACGCTGACTGAAATACTGAAAGCTGCCAGAAAAGAACAGCTCAAAAACCGGATGCAGTATGGCGAATTATATCACCGCAATTACTACAAAGAAGTGCATGTGAAAAACAGGGTATATTATGAATACTATCATCTTGACGGAACACAGGAAGTCCCGACAGATTACAAAGAAATCTCCTTTGTCTGCCTGCGACCAGATGGCTCTTTGGAACTGCCGAGTACACTCAGCATTGTATGCAGATCAGTGGCAAAGAAGCTGGAAGGATTTGAAGATTTCCATTTTCACCAGTTGCGTCACACTTATACCAGCAATCTGCTTTCCAATGGAGCTGCACCGAAAGATGTACAGGAACTGTTAGGACACTCTGATGTCAGTACCACAATGAATATTTACGCTCACTCAACAAGAAAAGCAAAACGGGATTCCGCAAGACTTCTTGATAAAGTAGCGAGCAATGCTTAACTAAAAATTTCCCTTATTTCCCTTGCGGATTCCGCATAAGGGCAAAAATAAGGGAAAATACATATCATTTCACTATCTAATGGGCTGAAAAGCCTGTAAAATAAGGAAAGTTCAGGAAATCTCTCCACAAATTCCGATTTGTATAACAGTAGTCTAACACACGTTGTTTAAAAATACTACAGCCAAGCCAATGTCTGTAATTTGCCCTAAAATTTCATTTTATGGAATTTGGACTACTTGATTTTCTAATTGCATACGCAATTCGTGAAATGTATCATTATACTGTTGATACATCAGACACACAAATGTAAATAGGGACAAAAGTATAAAAAGTTGTTTCTACCCACAAAAAAGGATTGCCGTAATCATAATACAGCAATCCAATATATTTTACGCATAAGATATATTTAACATATGAATTAAATTATGCCATCTTCTGTAAAAAGCTTCTTGTTCTTTCACTCTTTGGATTATCTATTACATCCTCTGGTCTTCCCTCTTCGACTATAACGCCGCCATCCATGAATATAACCCTGTCTGCTACATTCCTTGCAAATGCAATCTCATGTGTAACTATAACCATAGTCATCTTCTCATCTGCTAAAGCTCTTAAAAGCTTGAGAATACCAGCAGTTATCTCAGGATCAAGGGCAGATGTCGGTTCATCAAAGAACAATATCTTAGGATTCATGGCAAGTGCTCTGGCTATGGCAACTCTTTGCTGCTGTCCACCTGATAGCTGGCCTGGATAGTTATCTTCTTTGTTTTCAAGACCTACCTTTCTAAGCAGTTCCCGTGCTTCTGCTATAACCTCATCCTTATCCCTTTTCTGGACATTAATTGGTGCATCTATTACATTCTTAAGAACTGAGAAATGTGGAAACAGATTAAAATTCTGGAAAACAAGTCCAAAATCATTCTTAATCTCATGCAGCTTCTTCTTATCCGCATATCGTGTAGGACCTGATTCGTTTAAGGTTGCACTTTCTTTGCAGTAGGCAAGTGTTCCTTCATCCATAGTTTCAAGAAGAGTTGCACATCTTAAAAATGTTGACTTTCCAGATCCAGATGGACCTATAATAGCTACAACTTCACCTTCTTTTACCTCTATAGATATATCCTTTAACACCTCAAGATTATCAAACTTTTTCTTAACATGTTTCATTTCAAGTAAATTCATATTATTCACCCTGCTCTCCATTCTACTACTTATAATAGCGCATCTTCTTTTCTATAGTTTCCATAACCCATGCAACAACAAAGTTAAATATGTAATAGAACACACCAGCTACAAAAAGTGGCATTATACTTGCATTGGCTGCTGCAATCTGCTTTGCAAGTGTGAACATTTCTGTATACGCAAGTGCAAAAGCAAGTGATGTATCCTTTACAAGTGTTATTACCTCATTAGTTACAGACGGAAGAACTATTCTCATCATCTGAGGCAGAACTATTCTTACAAATGTCTGGCTTCTGGTATATCCTAAAACAGAAGCTGCTTCATGCTGTCCAACCGGTATAGCTTCTATACCTGATCTGAATATTTCTGCAAAATAAGCTGCATAGTTTAATGCAAAGCCTATGATAACTGCATAGAATCTATAACTATATGATAACGATATTCCAAATATATAATATGGACCAAAGAATACGACAAGCAGCTGAAGCATAAGTGGCGTACCTCTCATAATAGATATGTATATCTTGGCAATCCATCTTACAAGCTTAATCTTTGATATTCTTATAAACATAAGAAGCATACCAAGAGGAAGCGAAAAAACAAGTGTAAGAACAAATATCATAAGAGTAGCAAGCATACCACTTGCAAGCTTTCCTACAACATCTGCAAAATCACTCATAAACTCTGATGTTTTCTTATCAGCTGTAATATCATTAACTTTATTATCAGTACTTAAACATATGCTTTCTTCCAGTCCCCAGTCTTTAGCTATATTCTCAAATGTACCATCAGCAAGCATATCAAACAATGTCTCCTGGACGGTATCTCTTAACTCTGTATTACCAGGCTTAAAACCTATACCATACTGTTCCTTTGATACCTGTTCTGATAGCATTCTGAACTGGCTGCCTCTTGCTTCAAGTTCATACTTTGCAACACCCATATCCATACATATAGCATCAACTGAACCTGATTCAAGATTCATAAACGCTGCATTATAATCTCCAACCTGCTGAAGCGATGCAAAGCTTTTAGCAAGTGCAAGATTATCCTCTGTTGCATCTTCTCCTGTAAATGCTGCAAGTGCAGATGAATCCGCCTGTACAACAACTACCTTTCCTGACAGATCTGCTAACTTGTTAATAGAAGAGCCCGACTTAACAATAACTACCTGAGAGTTATCTATATATGGAGTTGTCCATGTATAATCTGACTCCCTGCCATTCATAGTAAAACCGTTCCATATACAATCAATGGTTCCCGAAGACAGCTCCATATCCTTTGAATCCCAGTCTATTGGCTGTTTTACCAGCTCCCATCCGTTACGCTTACATACTTCCTGTGCAAGTGACAGGTCAAAGCCTACATACTCACCATTATCATCCTTATATCCGTATGGTGGAAATTCAGCATCAAAACCTACTGTAAATGTTGTAATACCAGACTGCTTTTTCTTACTTCCACATGCTGTCAGAGTTCCAGTTATAAGTGAACATACTAAAAGCACAAGTAACATACGTTTTATCGTTTTACTACTAGTAAAAGTCTTCATGTTTCAATTCTCCATTTCACTTCACTACCACGTGAATAATTTATAACTTTAATACACTAAATCGTACCCTACTTGCTGTTATATGTCAACCAGCTTTTACATATTATTTTACGAACCGGCTTTTACATATTATTTTTATAAAGATTATACTGTTTTTGTTTTATACTGGTTATTTCTTTGATCCCCATATTATCAAGTGTATTAAGGTATGCATCAAAGCTGCTTAAAGACTGCCTTCCTGTTATAAAATCATTTTCCTCATCATCAACATATTTGGATATATAGTTTATATAGCCATTGTTCTTGTCAACGTCCGATGATGAAACATACATAAAAGGAAGTGGCTTTCTTACATACTTAGCCAGCTGCTTATCAAGTCTTATATGCCATTCTGGAAGAAGCATATCTGTAGCTGCTACCGACTGTCTTGACGGAACACATATAGGATTAACACCAAGCTTCTGAATAAAAGTATCGTCCTTTGCAGCATCAATAAACACTTTATTTCCCTCGTCATCTATACAGTAACTCACTCCCTCAAGTCCAAAGCAGTACATGTCTTCATTATAATCAGATATGAGATAATCAAGGACCTTAACAGCACTTATCACATTATCAGTTTTAGTAACACCAAATATGCCGCTTACGGCATTTCTTCCTATATAAAAACCCTGATGTTCACCTGACAGCGGAACTCCTCCTTTAAATACAGGAGTATTGCCATTATACTCTTTATACTGTGCACTATACAGCATTGACATGTGCCAGCTGTAATCAAATGTTACACCTGTAATATTCCTGCTGCATCTATCCTTTGTAATTTCTCTTGTACATTTTTCATAATTTTTCTCGATAAGACCTTCCTCATATAAACCATTAACAAACTCGAGATACTTTCTATAATTCACACTATCACTATATGAATAACTGACATTCCCATAATCATCAACTAGAAACCCTGTTGAAAGATCCAGTCCGAAAGCAGGTCCAAACATATATGGTATAAAATCAGGGATAATGCTTAATGGTATTTCATCTGTGCTATAACCATTATCATTCATATCCTCTGACTTATATATGCGAAGCAGTTCAACCAGCTCGTCTAGTGTCTGTGGCTCTGATTTACCTGCTTTTTTCAGCCATTCCTGGTTATACATGACACAAGGTACATAATTATGTGTAAGAACTGTCTGTGGCACATAATATATATGCCCTGTATCAGTTGTCAGTGATGCCTTTATATCCGGATTAGACTGGAGAAATTTTTTATAATTCGGCATATAATCAAGATATTCATCAAGACACACGAATTTGCCAGTATTAATATATTCCATATTCATATCCATATCCGGCAGCTGTATAATATCCGCAAGTGTATCCCCATTAAGTATAAGCTCTCTTACCACATCATAATAGCTGTCCGGCTGTCTAAGCTTCCATTCTATATCATATCCTGAGTTCTCTGATACCTTTCTGATAACCTCTGTACTCTCATAATCCACATCTGTATACTGTGAATTCTTCGCAAGTATTGATATATGCACACCCGCTGTATTATTTTTATTTTTGTTAGAACACGCTGTTGTCATGCATATAACCATCAACATTGTACCCACCAATATGTATTTTACAATCCGGCTCATATAGTTCTCCATTTTCTGTTAATTGTATTCACTTGGATTAACACCCATTACGCTTTTAAAATTTCTCCGGAATGTAAGCATATTAGAATACCCACATAATGCTGCTATTTCCTCTAACGAATGTTGTCCATCCTTTATATACTCTGTTGCCTTCTTTATCCTCAATTCCTGAATATACTGTATATATGTCATTCCCTTTGTGCTTTTACAAAGCATGGTGATATATTTATTGCTTACGCCAAACTTATCTGTAAGGTATGCCAGTGACATATCTGCTTTCATATAATTATCATCGATTTCTTTCATTATTTCTTTATTAAGCTCATTAGTATCTTTTCTTGATGCTGACATATCCATATACTGTTCACAAGCCATATTATATACTGCCTTATAATATGTAAAGATTTCCTCAAGCGTTGCAGGATATTCCATTTTTTCAAGAGTAAATCCAACTACATTATCCTGTTGTATATTTTTAAGAACTTTGGCTGTGGTTATATGCAGTTCATCTATCATCAGACTGATAACTTTAAGATTATCAGAATTATTCTTCATGTTAACATTCATAATATCATCAAGAATATACCCGATATCCTCTTTTCTGTTTTCTCTTACATATCTTATAAGCTTCTGTTGTGTATCTGATGGAAAATAATATTCACATGCCATATACTTCTTATCATCATCATAATAATACACAGCATCTCTTCCACCTGTCATTATATTAGCAAGTGCATTATCTGCATTATGGCATGCAAGTGATAACTGTTCAATATCATCCCTTACTTTATCCACTCCGATTGTAAATACATACTCTTCATTATCAATGCGTTCTTTCATGGAATTATGTATATCATAATATATGCTGTCCAGATTATTGCCATCATCACTGTTAATTATAAGAAAGACATTATAATCGTCCTTATCATACCATACAACATATGTTTCATCATCTGTGTAACTATCTGCTGTCTGCTCTATAATATGATGCATTTTTCTAAAATATGAAACATCAGCAGACCGTGAGCCTATATATGACATATTGACATCTGCTATTACATAGTACTGCTTCTGAAGTACTTTATAATCATCTGTAAGCATACAACTAAGCTTTGATGGCTCTGTACTGTTGTTAAGCATACCATGCAGCATTCCCTGCTGTGCATATGGTTTTATTGATATCATACGTTCCTTATAGCCATTATTCTCACCTATGAGATTCTTAATACCATTAATTATATTGTCATATTCTTTATCAAGCCCACTGTCAGTCTCCGTATGTCTTAATAAGCCCAAATCAGCCGCTTTATCTGCTGATTTTTTATTTCTTTTTGTTTTTGTTTCATTTACATCATTTTCACTGTTAATACCTATAATCCTGCTTATGTTATTTAATGGTGTATAAAATTTTTTCGACATATAAAGTGAAGATATTATAAGAATTATACAAAATACTCCTGCTACTACAACACTAATCCAGAATCTGTAATCTGTGTTAAATCTAAAACATGAACTGTCTATCTCTATTTTGTAATCTATTCCGGTGTTAAATACAGATGAAACGTTATATTCTATTGGTTTTTTTACATCACCATATGAATATGCAGGTTCATCATTAATATAAATATTTATAGGCATATCATGAGTAATCTGTGAATCTATCATATCACTCAGGCTTTTTTTATCATATAATACACATATAACACCTTTTGCATACACCGAATTATAATTCTGTGTATATATTATAAATTCCTTATTGAAAACAACTTCGCTGTTTCCTATATCATATATATCATTAACCGACTTTCCACTATGCACTTTTCCTCTTACCTGAATATTATCTGCTGCTTTATCAAGTCTGAATATTCCAAAAGATGAAAATGCAGAATCAGAATCATTTAGCATAAGTAGAACATCATATATATTAATATTATACCTTGATATCATATAATTCTTTATCTCTGTCATAACTTCCGCTTCAGAAACATTATTTTTTATAATATCTTTTTTCTGCATAGCATACTTATTTATAACATCTGATGAATTAATATCTGATGTTATGACATATGCATCCATAAGGAGCACATCAATACTGTTAGATATCTTTTCAACTGCTGACTGATAGTAATTCTCCTGGCGTTCCATTGATATTGCCCATGCTTCATATAACATAGCTGCTACAAAAGATACAAACAGTAAAAGTATGATTATTATATATGAAGAAAATATTTTTTTGAATATCCCGCTTTTAAAATATTTCTTATTCATAACACAAAATTTTCCCCTTGCCGTACAAAATATATAAATAATTATATATTTTATTAACATGTACGACAAGAGGAATATTATCCTATATTTTACTTATATTTTTTACATTTTACTGTATTTTCACTTGATTGACAACTAACAACTAACGGTCAGTACGCTTCTTTGATACTGCTAATACTGTTACCCCTGCTATGGCTGAAAGCATAAGAATAACTGCATATAATGCTGTATTATACACATCACCTGTTGCTACAGCTGCATCTGCTGCACCTGTGTTTTCTGTGCTGCCGGCTGTACCGCTGTTATCAGTGTTACCATCTGATGCATCAGAACCCTGTGTTTTATCATCTGTTCCAGGTGTTGGATCTGGTGCTGGTGTTGGATCCGGTGTTGGTGTTGGATCTGGCGTTGGGTCTGGCGTATTCTTTTCAAGCGATGCAATCGCAGCAAGAATATCATCTGCCATCTTCTCAACTTCACCCTGTTTATCAACTGTATAATCCTTTACAACTGCCTTAACTGCTTTCTCCACAGCTGAAAAATCCTTATAATCCTTTGCATTAAGTGCCTGTGCTTTCTTAACAGCATTGTCAACATTAGTGTAATCTGCTGTCTTGTTATAGAACGCGCCAAGTGTAATCGCTGTCTTACCATCATCTATAACTGGAGATTCAAGAATCTTAGCCCATGCTGCTCTTGATGCTGAATTATTCTCACCTGAAAGCTCTTTAGTTCCATATTCATACATCATAGGTGATTCACCACCAAGTGTATTATTCCATCCTGCAGGTGCTATAAGCGATTTGCCTTCCTGTCCCTTAAAATCTGTTGTCTCAACTGTTGTATTGTAGAATACAACTTCTGATGTATTAGCTGCCCAAGGTCTTCCAAAATAACCTGGTTTAGAGCGGTACTGTGATGCTGTATCAACACCTGGTGTTGTTGATGTTACATTACATTCATACATAAGGTAACCTCTTCCACCTGACTGCTGTGCAGCTGTTATGTAAGCAACATCAGAATCCGCCTCACTTGTATTAAGTCTTAACTGACATCTGTAGAATACAGCTGTCATACCACCAAAGATATAATCTACTGCACCAAGTACATCACACTGGTTAAACATAGCACTGATGCCTGTTGCACCATATAATGTATCCTGACGTCCTATAAACTTACAGCCTGTAAACACAGCATTATCACCAAGAACTGCTAATGCTGCAGCTCTTTCAACAAAGCTTCTTCCCTGGACAGATGTATCCTTTGCTGTTGTAGATCTTGTACCTTTACCACCTGTTTCCCATTCAACTACAATATCATTAGCTTCTTTTTCTGAAATATACTGATTGAATGAGTTTTCAAATACAATACCATCTGCCTTAAAGCCTTCTGCTGATACGACTACTGTTGCATTCCAGTAAGAACCATCTGTACTACCTGAACCTGGATTCTTCTTTGTAAGGTATCCATTTTCTTTGTTTGCTGCAAGTAAATCTGCATCATACTTGCAATCATTACCCATACTATAGTAGTTGTATCCATGTCCATAATAAGAAGTTATTCTTACTACATTTTCTCCTATATCCGCACCTTTATTCTTTATCTCAAGGCTTGATTCACTTCCCGCTGCATTAACAAGTGATACATTAGGTACATCGATAACAAGCATTTCCTCGTAGTTACCTGGGTCAATAACTATCTCAACTCTCTGGTCTTTTGTTCTTTGCATAGCTGCAGCCCTTGTAAGTGCATCATTGATCGTCTTGAATTCTTTATCAGCTCCTACATAAAGCTGTGGCTGATAAGCTACAGCATCACTTACACTTATTGATGTAAAATATGTCTGCTTGATTTCCTTGCCATCAACAGCTGCTGTTACACCTTTGATATTAAGATTTCCATCTTCTTTTACTACATACTGTGTAGTTTCAATATTAGTAGTACTTCCACTATTACTTACTACTGGTTCCTCACCATTGATAGAGAATGCTGCACAATAGCAGTAACCTATATTGACAATCTGGCCTTTTTTAACCGGAAAGTTAATCTCTCCATCTGTAAGTGCAAGAAGATATATCTTGTTTTCCATAACAGAACCTGTTAATGCAAGTCCTGAATAATAATTATTCTCCCCAATAGCTTCAATACCAGGATTGCCATTGAGCTTAGAAAAATCCCAATTGGTATTCTTAATAAAGCTTACTGTCTTATCAACAGCTTTTCCATCTACCTTTAAATTAGATGTAATCTTCTGTCTATAAGGTACATTTCCAATATTATTTACTGTTACATCATACTGTCCATCTCTTAACTTTATATCAGAAAGGTCTGTGAATGTGTATGTATAGCCTTCTTCATTAATATTAGAAAATGTAACACTTGCAGCAGCTTCCTCTGGAAGATTATCAAATTTCATATTAACCTTATAAGCTGGTTTTGCTGAAAATACAATATCCTTTGTAATATCTTTATCTGCTGATATTGTCTTTGTATCAGATAGATAATAATCATTTATTCCTTCAGCAACGATATCATAAGTTACTCCCTTTTCAAGATTAACTGCAATATCATCACCATTTATTTTGATTTCTGGTACGTATACATAATCTTTATTAACAAAGCTTAAGTTAAGTGCTTCAAGAGCTGACTGTGTAAGACCTGTTATCTTTCCTGTTAATTTTACAAGGTCTACTGACTTAATAACTATATCAAACTTCTTAGCTCCATCGCCTTTAGCTATAGATAACTTATTAGCTGAATTTATTACATATCCATTAGCATCCATAAGGACTACATCATAGTCATACATCTCATTAAGATATACACTGTAAGAACCATTCTCTGGTTTTACAACATTCTTTTCGCCTGTTGACTTATTAACAAATGCTATGCTGTAATCTTTTGTATCAAGTCCGCTGGCATCCTTTGTATCAACAGCACCACTGACAACAACTGGCTGTGTATGCTGTCTTACAGCTCTGTATACAACAAGCTTTTCATTCGTTGAATATATCTTATATATACCATACTCAGATGCTGTAAACTGTATCTTTGCACCTGAAACATTACTTTCTGCTGTCTGGATGTGTCCACTTGGTGATTCACATACTATAGTTGAAGCTCCACCATTAGAACCTGTATATAATGTGAGAATATCATTCTTATATAACTTTAATCCCATGTATACTACAGGAGTTGAATTGTTAGAATAAAGATATCCACTTAATGTCACTCCATCTATAGTAATATCATCTCTCTTATCGTATCTTGTAATACCTGTATTAGATGTTCTGATTCTGTTATTAGTCTTTCCTGATGGATTAAAATATAATTCATCTGTCATAAATGAACCAATAGTAGCACCTTCTGAACCAGCCTTAACTGATTCTGGATACCATGAATTAATAACATCCTCTGTAAGCATATTATTATAGTCTGCTTCATCAAGCTTTGCAGCACCAAAATCCCATACATCTGCCTTACCATTACCTACAAGTTCTGGTACCTCTGTCTGTTCTGGTTCATTAGCTACATTAATACCATGAAGATACATTTCTGCTTCAGCTGCACAGGATACTGTGAACTTAAGTGTAGTTGCAACACCCTCATATCTGAACGACATAGATGAAAGTCCATCCGCTGCACCATCCATAAGAAGCTGCTTTGTATCTGTAACAAATTCGCCCTTTTTAGTAGATGCAACTATCTTACCCTCTGCATCGCCACCATACTGGCACATATTAAATGTAACTGTTGAATTACCTGCTACCTTCACTTCAAAGGTATTGCCATTGTATAAAGCAAGACCATGCTGTGTATCATGCATATAAAGGTCGCCACTGCCAGTTATCTTAAGATTGCCATCCTTTGATTCAATACTTCCTTTAAGTGGATTAACACTATCATAGCTTGCTGGCACTACTGAACCATCTGCAAAGTTATACATATATGTTGAATCCTTCTTCACACCGTTATCATCTGGAGTATCAGCTGTATAAGGTCCAACAATAACCTCAGGAACATATACTGTGCATGAGAAAGCAATTGTTATTGTTGTCTTTGCCTCACCTGTATATGCAAAATCTATAGTTGTACCATCCTGATGATAACACATAGCAGTTCTGGCATCCTTTGTTTCTTTATATGAACCATCTGCACTTGATGCTGTTATTGTTCCATTGTTAGAATACTGGCATCCGCCAAGACTTATTTTTGATGGTCCATCAACAGCTATTTCAAGTGAATTGCCATCTTTAAATGCAACACCATGATCCGGACCATTATATTTGTATGCATTCTTAGTTCCAACCTTTACTGTAAGTCTGTCATACGTAACATCCTTCTTACCATCCGTATCAGTAGCTATGATTGAGCCATCACGCAGATTATAAATAGTTTCACCAGCTTTTGCTTCTACTGTTTTATCTGCTGCGCTTACAGTTCTGGCTGAAAAAGAAAGACCTGCTGGAACTGCAAGAGATACAGCCATAATCACAGCCATCATTGCTGACATATGCTTACGCAGTTTACCTGTTTTTATATGATGCATAAAAACCTCCCACAATTATATAATTTTAATGTCATATTGTATGCTACATTCAGAATCAACATCTATCTTTGTGAATCTGTTATCAGTTATCATAAGATTTTATATTGTGTATATTTACTATCTCACGTTACCATGTTTAAGATTTAACCTATACACTATATACGTCACTGCTCCTTTCCTTACATATTCAACATAATATCTTACAGTCACAGATACATATGACTATTAATGCTTTAATTATATATAACAGCTCACATAATTATAAGATTCATTTTTTTCATGGTTCATTTTTTTCCACACCATGCCTGAAAAGTTATACTCAGACTACTTAACAACATTATTTTCTCTTATATCTGAAACAAGCTGCCGTCTGAATGCACGGCATCCGGTTTCATTCCAGTATTTCTTCTTTTCTATCTTAATAACCTCAAATGTTGTATTAAGTATATGTGATTTATAACTTGCAGCTGGTTTCTTTCCTGGATAAAACACAGTTATAGAATCTCTGTATTCATCCTCATCAAGATCATAATCCTTTGCAAACTGTTCAGCTAATTCTTCTGTAGTCACTCTTTTAATATGTGCATAATATCCAACAAGATAAGCAAAATAGTCAACATCAAACTTTTCAACCCAGTAATCATCTGATGCCACAAAGACTACAACAGGAAACTCCCTGTTTTCATCTGATATAAGCTTCTTAAGCACATCATATTCTTTCGTATGCCCAATACTCTTAACTGTCTGTCTTAATCTTTCTATATCGCATATTCCTATATTATCAGCAATCTCACCATAGAAATTAGGACGGCTGAATAATATATTTTCGTTATCCCTGTACTTATCTGCTGGTTCAGCATATTCGTTGCTTACATCAAACACAAGGGTATCATTCCTTTTTTCAATAGAAGCTATTGATATCCATACCCTGTTCGCTATCTTTGTATCAAGATGCGTTGTTACTTCCCTGAAATACAGTTCTTCCGGATCATATGAGATTGAAACCTTATATCCTGGCATCTCATTTTCATATGCTCCTACACTCTCTGGCAGATCATCAAAGACCTCAAGAAATCTTGATTTAATCCATGAATATATATAATTAACTGCCTTTTTATATGCATCCTCCATGGAAAGGTTGGTAAGATCTATAGCCGAATGTGACTGGAATACTTTATATGTACCAAGCTTCTTAAAAGGCTCAAACTTTCTTCTCTTACTTACAGTCTCGTTATCCTGGCCTTTTTCATGATCTATTTTCCTAAACGCCTCATTTAATCTTTCATCATCCGGACCAATCTGGTTAACTATTCTTACTATATTGTTAACAGTAAGTTCTATTCCCTTTTCTGATGTATCCATCCAGAGCTGTTCTATAGCCCCTGGTCTTTTAAACTTATAGAATATCTTTGCAAGCTCTGTATCCTCATCAAACAGTTCTTCTATATATGGATGTAATGGCTCATTTTCAAACTTTAGTCTATAGTGGCATCTTAACATATCATTCCACTTTTTATCTTTGTAATGCTGATGTCCCAGATCCTCCAACAGCCCCACAATCGAATCGTCACATAACTCAAACGTAGCAAGTATACTATTCATCTTGCGTGCAAGGGCTTCATTTCCGATTCCAAAAGCTGATCCCTTATATCTCATGTCATGTTCTATCTCATGCCATCCTTCAAACGAATTCGTTCTTACCTGTACTTCAAATGTATCATCTACATAATCTGACAGATATGGATTAACAATTGTTTTGCTAAGATATGCTGGTAATCTGAATATACCATTAACCTTCATGGCCTTAAATTCATACTCATTGTTTTCTGTAGTTTCCCACATGCCAGGCGATACGAACAATGTATCCAGCAGCTTTCTGCATATATCAACATCATCAACAAAATACAGTATTATTCGAATGCCAACAAGATCCTGCATTTTCTTGTCAGCATTTTCTGTACCAGGTCTGCGGTAATCCTTAAATATAAGCTTGTTGACCATAGAATCAACCGTCTTTACCCTGTATGCTATTCTGTAATAAAAACCTGCCCTCTTTAACTTTTCTTCTATAATACTTAACAGATCATCCTTAACAACCTGTGGCACCACTATCTTCTCTACATTTTCTTTAGTAAATAATTCATTAACCTCATTCATAAGTTATACCATCCAGTTTTTAATATTTACATACTGTTGTATCTTGAATATCAGATACCTGATGAATAATAGCTATAGTATACCACATTTTTCCTTTTAGAAACTAATAATTTGCTTAATTTTATATTATATGTTATAATCTAAGCACTTATTACTATATCGACTTTATGATTTGTTCATATTATGATATATACCAGGGGGAATTAACGATGGTTATTCATGAATCAGCTGAAGATTATCTTGAAACAATACTTATGCTTAGTAAAAAGCTGCCTGTTGTACGTTCTATAGATATTGCCAATGAAATGGGATATAAAAAATCCAGTGTAAGTATAGCAATGAAGAATCTAAGGGAAGCAGAGCATATACGTGTAACTAAAGAGGGTTATATATACCTTACAGATTCCGGAAAAGAAATAGCTGAGATGATATATGAAAGACACCAGATTCTTTCATCATGGCTCATAAAACTTGGCGTTGATAAAAAAGTGGCAGAAGAAGATGCCTGCCGTATCGAACATGACATAAGTAAAGAATCCTTCAACGCTATTAAGAAAGCTATATCAGCCCAGCTGAAGGAACTTGAAAATAATAAATAACTACTAACTACTAACAGCTAATAAACAATAACTAATAAATAATAGCTATAACTAATAACCCCAGTGTGCCGCATAAGAATCATTTGACATTCTGTCACGGCACTCTGGGGTTGTTTATACTGTCTTCTATCCAATATCTGGATATCGTGTGATTATCACTTCATATTCTTTATAAGCCTCTGGCACTCTGCTGTCTGTTATGAACTTTACCTCGTCAAGTCTGGCAAATGTAACTGAGCTTATATTGTCAAACTTATCCGAATCTGCAAGTACATATTTACAGCTGCAATGTGCTGCTGCCATTCTTTTTACAGCAGCCTCACTTATATCAGGTGTTGTTATTCCGCTCTTTATGCTTATTCCATTAGCACCAAAAAAGCCTTTATTAAAATTATACTCTTTTAATGCCTCTACAGCACTGCTTCCTACAACTGCTTCAGTTGAGCCTTTAAGCTCACCACCTATAAGAATCACCCTGAAGCCCGCTGTAGCAAGACTCCTTGCATGTGCAACCGCATTAGTCACATATGTTGCACTTTTTTCCTTTATATAATCTATCATACAGCCTGTAGTGGTTCCCGCATCAATATAAACAAAATCGTCTGGCTCAATAAGCGTTGCTGCATACTTTGCTATACTCTTCTTAACCTCCAGATTAATCTCCTTTTTCTGTGATACTGTAGGTTCTTTTCCAGAAAATCCGTAGTTAACCGACACTGCACCACCAAACACCTTAACAAGTCTGCCTTCTTCATCCAGTGTATTAAGGTCTCTTCTTATTGTAGACTCTGATATTCCTAGTTCATCCTTGATTTCATTAACAGTTATGCTGCCTTTTTTTCTAAGTAGCTGCAATATAATCTCATGTCTTTTCTCTGTCAGCATATCTTATCACTCCATTTAGAATATTAATAATATTACTTCATGCTCCTATAAAATGCCATAACCACGATATTTTATGAAAGCTGTGAAACATCTGTATCAAGAATAATCTTTCTTATTGGAAGTATTCTTCCTGGTGATACTGAAAGCTCATCAACACCCATTTTCAAAAACTCTCTTGTAAGAGATGTATCTGCGCCAAGTTCTCCGCATATTCCTGCCCATATACCAGCTTTATGTGCATTATCCACAACCATCTTTATCATCTTAAGTACTGCTGGATGATGTGGGTCAAAGAAACTGTCAAGCTTTGGATTCTGACGGTCAACAGCAAGTGTATACTGTGTAAGATCATTAGTTCCTATACTAAAGAAATCTACTTTTTCAGCCAGCTCATCACTTTGCATAACCGCTGCAGGAGTTTCTATCATAATACCAGTCTGTACATTTCCTGTATCAATCCCCTGCTGCTTAAGTTCATCCCTGACTTCTTTTTCAATTTCTTTTATTCTGTCGATTTCCCACATATTAGCAATCATAGGATACATTATGTTAATGTTACCATATGCACTGGCTCTGTACAATGCCCTTAGCTGGGTTTTAAATATTTCTGTTCTTGTCAGGCATATCCTTATTGCTCTCATGCCAAGTGCCGGATTATCTTCTTTATCCATATTAAAATAATCGCACTGTTTATCAGCACCTATATCAAGCGTTCTTATTATAACTGGTTTTCCAGCCATATTTTCAGCTACTGTTCTATATATGTTAAACTGTTCTTCTTCTGTTGGAAATGTATCTCTTTCAAGATATATAAACTCACTTCTGAACAATCCTATACCAGCAGCATCGTTAGCCTTAACAGTCATAACATCCTTAACATTTCCTATATTGGCATATAATTTTATTTTTCTTCCATCAATAGTTATATCTTCCCTGCCCTTTAAAAGCTGCAGAAGTTCCTTTTGTTTTAACTGTTCATCCTGTTTTTTTCTATAATATCCAAGTTTTTCATTATCCGGATCAACATATAAACATCCACTATTCCCATCAACTATTCCCATTTTTCCATCTATATCATTGTCAGGAATAACAGGCGTTCCTATAAGTGCTGGTATACCCATAGTTCTTGCAAGAATAGCTGTATGTGAATTAACAGAACCTTTAACACTTACAAACGACAGTATTTTGTCCTTATCAAGCTGGACTGTTTCTGATGGTGCAAGGTCCTCAGCCACAATAATAACAGGTTCGTCCGATACCATGGATGAAGCATTAAAACCGCTGAGTATATTTATAAGTCTCTCAGATATATCCTTTACATCTGCTGACCTGCCTCTCATATACTCATCTTCCATAGCTGCAAACATATCTGCATAATTATCTCCTGTCTGTGCTACTGCATATTCTGCATTAACATGCTGGCTTTCTATGATATTTTCAACTGATTCCTTATAATCATCATCCGTAAGCATAATCTGGTGCATCTCGAATATAGCTGCATTAGCTTCTCCTACTTCTTTAACTGCTTTATCATAAAGTTCCTGAAGCTGTCTGGCTGCCTTATCAACAGCAGCATAATATCTTTTCTTTTCATGCTCTGTATCATCAACATGCACTCTTTTAACCTGCTGCTCTGACTTATTATATACCTTTATCCGTCCTATGGCGATTCCACCAAAAACGCTTTTGCCCTTATATTCTTTCATAAAAACCTCCTTTCCGCAAGTCTGTATCAAATATGTTCACACTAATACCATCATCACATATTTTCTTCAAAGAATTCCTTTATCTTCTGTGCTGCTTCCTCTTCATCTGCACCTTCAACACTTATAGTTACTTCCTGCCCATTCTTTACTGCTAATGACATGATAGTAAACACCTTCTTACAATCACCTGTTTTTCCATCCTTTGATATAGTTATCCTGCTCTCAAACTGCTTTGCCGCCTTCACAAGCTCACCAGCTGGTCTCATATGGATTCCCTCAGGGTCTGTTATTGTGTAATTGAATTCTTTCATACTTAGCCTCTTTCCGCTTACGCTTTTATATTTTTATTTTTAATCTTCTACTTTCTTTTTGAGTACTCCTAAAAGGAATGTCGAAACAATAGTTCCTACAGCTAATGCAAGCAGATAATATAATGGATTACCAACAACCGGGAATACGAATATTCCACCATGTGGTGCCATAAGTGTACACTTAAATACCATGCTTATCGCTCCTGCTACTCCAGAACCTGCGATACATGCTGGTATAACATGCAGGGGATCTGCCGCTGCATAAGGAATAGCGCCCTCAGTTATAAATGCAAGTCCCATAATAAAGTTAGTAGGTCCTGCCTGTCTTTCTTCCTTTGTGAACTTATTCTTAAAAAGAAGTGTTGCAAGTGCTATCGCACAAGGTGGAACCATACCTCCTATCATAACTGCTGCCATGATATCGTAGTTACCAGAAGCTATTGCTGCTGTACCAAACACATACGCTGCCTTGTTAAATGGACCACCCATATCTATAGCCATCATCGCAGCCAGTATAAAACCAAGTATAACTCTGCTTGAACTTCCCATGCTTACAAGAAATGAATTAAGTCCTGTATTGATAGCTCCCATAACAGGCTCTATAACAAATGTCATGCCAAGGCCGATAACCAGAATACCTACAACAGGATATATAAGAACTGGTGCTATCTTTTCAAGTGCTTCCGGAAGCTTGTCACACAGCTTTCTTAATCCAACGATGATATAACCTGCTACAAAACCTGCTACAAGTGCACCAAGAAAACCTGACTTACCATTAGCTGCTATATAACCACCAACAAAACCAAGTGCAAGTGCCGGTCTGTCACCTATCGCCATTGCTATAAATCCTGCAAGCACTGGTAACATAAATCCAAAGGCTGCCCCACCTATAGTCTTAAACATAGCAGCAACTGGTGTAATTGTACCAAAATTAACTCTTTCCGCCTCAGACAGACTGTTCATATCAACATTAAGTCCATCTATAAGGAATGCTATCGCTATAAGGATACCACCACCAACTACGAATGGAAGCATATGTGAAACACCATTCATAAGCTGCATATATATCTGATGTCCTATACCACCTGACTTTCCCTTCTTAATCGCAGCTGTTGGTCCATCACTTCCATCCTTACTCACTCCCTGAACCTCATATAATGGTGCATCACCCTTTATGGCTCTCTTTATAAGCTCTTCTGCCTTATTGATACCATCAGATACCTGACATTCTATCACTCTTTTACCTTCAAACCTTGTCATAGGCACCTTTGCATCAGCTGCTACTATAATGCAGTCTGCTGCTTCTATATCCTCCTCTGTCAGGACATTCTTTGCACCACCAGAGCCTCTTGTTTCAATCTTTACTGTACAACCAAGCTTCTTAGCTGCCTTTTCAAGTCCCTCAGCTGCCATATACGTATGTGCTATTCCTGTAGGGCACGAAGTAACTGCAAGTATCTTAGCCGGCTTACTGGCAGTTTCTTCAAGCCTTTCGTTTATGCTGGCACTTTCTTCATCTGCTTCATCAATAACTTTAAGAAATTCCTGTGGTGTTCTGGCTGCCTTGAGTGCATTTGTGAAATCTTCATCCATAAGAAGCACAGATAACTTACTTAAAACATCTAGATGTACGTTATCTTTAGTGTTTGGTGCTGCTATAAGAAAAAGAACATCCACTGGTTCACCATCAAGTGAATCAAAATCAACTCCATCTTTTATAATCATAGCCGCAAGTCCTGGCTTTGTTACAGCATCACACTTTCCATGTGGGATTGCTATACCATCACCTACTCCTGTAGTACTTTCCTCTTCCCTTGCCATAACCTGCTTAGTATAAGCTTCTATATCTCTTATGTTTCCACTCTTTGCCATAAGGGCTGCTGCCTGCTTTATAGTATCATTCTTATCTTTAGGCGCTGCATTAAGATCAATACTTTCAGGCTTTAAAAGTTCTGTAATCCTCATATATTTATTCCTCCAATCATCTGATTTTAATCTATACATTCATATTGCTGCATTGTTATGTGATTTACATAATCACTATCTAGTACATCGTTTCGTAAATAACTATACCACCTGTACAACTTCAATCCCGCTTACCAGACTATCTACCTCTTGCATAGTTGCAAGATTATCTGAAAATGCACTTGCACTTCCAGCTGCTATTCCCATCTTAAATGCATCCTCATAATTATGTTCTTTAAGCCATCCTGTTATGAATCCTGCCACCATGGAATCACCCGCACCAACAGAATTCTTAAGAGTACCTTTAGGAGCTTCTGCCATATACACTTTGTTATCATCTGCTACAAGCACTGCTCCTTTACCACCCATAGATATAAGAACATTGACAGCTCCCATTTCCTTTAATCTTTCTGCATATGGTATAACCGACTCTTTAGTACTAAGAGTTACACCAAATATATCGCCCAGCTCATCCTGATTAGGCTTTATAAGAAAAGGCTTATACTTAAGAACATTCATAAGAAGACTACTTGTTGCATCTACAACAATCCTAACCTTCCTATCATCAAGCATCCTCATGATATTCATATAAATATCATCTGGAATACAGGCTGGGATGCTTCCTGCAAGCACTAACACATCTCCTGCTTTAAGACCTTCAAGCCTGTCTAAAAGACTTTCAATATTCTTTTTGGAAATATCTGGTCCTGCACCGTTAATCTCTGTTCCATCTATAGATTTTAACTTAAGATTAATTCTGGATATTCCACTATCTGCTTTTATAAAGTCAGCGTTAACACCAGCTCTATCAAGTCTTCTACTTATCTCATCACCTGTGAATCCTGCAATAAACCCATAAGCAGTATTCTCTAAGCCAAGATTCTTAAGTACTATAGAAACATTGATCCCCTTGCCGCCTGCTAACATCTGTTCACTGCTCGTTCTGTTAGTCATGCCAAGCTTGAAATCATCAACTGAAACTATATAATCTAACGATGGATTAAATGTAACTGTATATATCACCTTTATCCCTCCCTTCTGTTCACGTATCTTTAAGTTATTATTATAATAACTCCATATTCGTTCATATTCAATCACCATCATTCACAAACATTCACAAATGCATTTGTGCAACTTGCATAATTTTGTATGGTTATTTATGATTTTTATGTATAATTATACCCATTTAAGACTTTTTGTATACATCATATCCTCATTAATCAATCTTTTTTAATCAATCTTTTTTAATCAATCTTTTTCAATCATTCTTTTTTAATTATTCTTTTTCAATCATTCTTTTTCAATTAATCCTGTCCAGATTGTTCACGACAATATGCATTCTGCACATAAAAAGAGACTGCCGCCTCAACGATTTTCAATCGTTAAAGCAACAGCCCATTTTTTATATTCATATCAGGGCGGGTTCCAAGGTCTTTCCCCCATCTATAAGCAAGCTCACGTGGGTTTAGACCTTTGGACACTGGTATCATTATATTGTCTTAAGCCCGAAAATTCTTGTTGTTTCTTTATGACCAGAATATAATCCTATACTATGTTCTTATCAAGATTTTGTGCACTGGTGACAAGATTTTTATACTGTTTTAACAAGTTATGCTGCTCCTTTTTGTTCTGTCAGGACATAATAGATGATATATTTAATATATTTGTTACATCTTATGTTCAAGTATACCGTTAAACTTCGCCATAAATACTGTTGTTGTTACTATTGCGGCTATGATATCGCTGACCGGCTCTGCTAAAAATACTGCAAACACCTTATCTGAAAGCAGCAATGGTAACGTAAATATAAGCGGAATCAGCAGAATCAGCTTTCTTAAGCATGCCATAACAAGACTTACCTTTGCCTGTCCAAGTGCCATAAATCCCTGCTGGCAGCTGACCTGGAATCCAAGTGCAAATATTCCTGCCATATATATACGCAACGCCCACGATGTATAGCTTACCAGACTGGCATCTGATGTAAACATTCCTGCGAATATCTGTGGAAACAACATCATTACAAGCCAGCTTATACATGTAAATATTACGCATATCTTAAACTGCAGAAAAAATGCTTTCTTAACTCTATCCTTTTTATTGGCACCATAGTTATAACTTATAATAGGCTGTGCCCCCTGACATATTCCCTGTACCGGCATGACAACAAGCTGGTTTGTACTTGTAATGATAGTCATGGCACCAACTGCCATATCCCCTCCAAACTTTGACAGACTTGATGTAAAGCTTATAGAAAGAATACTCTCTGTTGACAACATGACAAAGCTTGATATTCCAAGTGCAAGACATGGACCTATTATACTGCCCTTTAACCTTAAATCACTCATTTTAAGCTTTAATATTGTTTTATTACCGGTAAGAAATCTTAATATCCATATTGCACCAACCGCCTGACTTATAACAGTTGCTAGTGCTGCACCCTTCACTCCCATTTCGAATACAAATATAAATATTGGATCAAGTACTATGTTAATGACCGCACCTATTACCGTTGTAAGCATACTTATCTTCGCAAAGCCCTGCGTTGTTATAAAAAGATTCATGCCTAATACAGTAACAACAAATATACTTCCCAGTATATATATTCTTGCATATGACACCGCATACGTAAGTGTTGCACTGCTTGCACCAAACCATACAAGAAGTGTTGGTGCTGCCGCATAGAATATAACAGTAAGTGCAACTGCGCATATCATAAGAAACGAAAAACAGTTTCCCATTATTTTCTGTGCAGTTTCATTATCCTTCTTTCCCATATATATAGCTGCTCTAGGGGCACCACCTGAACCTGCTAACATTGCAAATGCATTGATAAGCATAAGTATAGGTGTAAATAATCCGACACCTGTTAATGCACTCGCACCTATGCCAGGAATATGACCTATATATATTCTGTCTACTATATTGTATAAAAGATTGACTACCTGCGCTACAACTGCCGGAACAGCCAGCTTTGCAAGAAGTGAGCCTATACTTCCTTCTCCAAGATTCGTTGTATCTGACATATTAATCTCCATTCCTGCGTATCTTTTACGCACATTTAATTTTATATTATGATATAATGAGCGCAAAAGAAAAGGAAGCGGCTGCGAAGCAGACATTTACTTTTCTTGCGCCATTAACGAACGAACAGCCATGCAAAGCAGGGCGGGATAGCGCGAAGCGCGGGTTCGTGAGTGTACGGGTTAAGAAAGAGTAAATTATGATATAATAAGCGCATAATATTTATAGAATTATTGACAGATTAAAATGCAAGGGGATTTATATATGAAAGCAGTAGGACTTGTAACAGAATACAACCCATTTCATAATGGACATTTATATCATCTTAATAAAGCAATGGAGCTTACAGGGGCGGATATAAGTGTTGCAGTTATGAGCGGGGATTTTGTACAGCGCGGAGAACCGGCGGTTCTTGATAAATATACGCGTGCTTCTATGGCACTTAACAGTGGAGTTAATCTTGTTATTGAACTGCCTGTTAATTATGCTGTGTCAAGTGCTGAGAGCTTTGCTACTGGTGCTTTAAAAGTTCTTGATTATATAAAAGCTGACAGTATTGCTTTTGGAAGTGAGAGCGGGGATATAGAAGGGCTTTCTGAGCTTGCCCACATTTTGTGCGATAATGAAGATATGCTATATAAGGAAATATCAAAATACACTGCCAATGGAATATCCTATGCCGCCGCAAGACAAAAGACAGTTGAGAAACTAACGGATAAAGACACTGCGGAAATGCTTACAAGTTCTAATAACATACTTGCGGTTGAATATCTGAAAGCTATCATAAAAAATAAATATGCTATTAAGCCTTATACCATAAAGAGGCAGGGGGATAGTTATAACGATACAGATATAAGAAGTGAGTATGCAAGTGCGACAGCATTGAGAGAAAATCTTAAAGCGGATAATATATCGGAATATATACCTGTAAAAGCGGGATTAATATTATCTTCAAATACTAATTATATATATCCTGATGACATAACAGAAGTGTTATTTACAAGGCTTTTAGATATACTTTTTGCGAGTAATTATGATAAAAATGTATTTATAGAAAATGTTATGCAATATCCAGATGTAAGCAAGGAGATTGCTGGCAGATTATATAAGTCGGCTATGGATATGATAACAAGGACAGTACCACAGAGGTCAGAAAGTAAAGATAATTGGGCGTTTTCATTTGGAAGCCTGTGTGAACATATAAAGACAAAAGAAGTGCCGCTTTCCAGAATAAAAAGAGCACTTGTAAGGATAACATTGGGACTTGATAAAAAACATATGGAAAAATATGCGAATGAACCATATATAAGGGTGCTTGGCTTTGATAAAAAAGGGCAGGAGTATCTTTCATATATAAGAAAAACTGTGGAAGTCCCACTTGTAACAAAGACCGCTGACTATAAGGAAATATTGCTTGATGATATACACGCGGCTAATATTTATAATATGATTGTTGCTGGAAAGTATGGAGTTAAAGAACTGGGCGATTTTGTGAGAGGACCGGTCAGGGTATGATAAAAAGTGTGAGTTAAATTAAGAGGAAACATATACAATTCAACTATTGGAAAATAGTATGCTGTTGGCACAGATTATATATTCAGGGAGTGTTAGGTATGTATTTAATATCAGCGTATTTTGATGAAAATACTAATAAAATATTGAAACATCTGCAACAAAGAATTGTCGATAAAACAGGCAATGATTTTATGATAAGGAATAATGTTATGCCTCATCTTACAATCAGTGCAATTGAGGCAAGGAATGTGGATGTGTTAATTCCAGCATTTGAAAAGGTATGCAGGAAAAAGTTACAGCCTTTAGAAGAAAAAGGCGTTATGAATGTAAATAATGCGATAAATATAGTATCGGTCGGACAGCTTTTTCCACGTGTGATATATGCCGCACCTGTCATTAACGAGTATATGATGAAACTTTCAATATCCATATATAATGAATTTGCAACAATTCCAGAAACTAATATAAGCAAATTTTATCAGCCATATTCGTGGATGCCGCATATTACACTTGGCAAATGTCTTGATAAGGAGCAGATGAGACAGGCATTTGCTGTATTACAGGATTTATTTATGCCAATAGATGGCCAGATTACTAAAATAGGATTGTCTATGGTCAATCCATATAGAGAAGTGATGAGTGTAGCGTTATAAATATTCACAGATTTAACTGTGTGGTTTGGAATTAAAAAGGTTATAGATACCATAAATGATAATGCAGCAGCTTAAATAACATTGAATTATAGACATAATTCAGTAAAATTGCTTAACATTTAGAACAATTCTCACCTTGTCTTACGCAAAAAAAAGGTATATAATGGGGGCAAAAGTAGCGGTTACATAATGATAAACATAATGTACCGAAATTCATATTTTAAGGAGGAGTCAGTAATCATGGCATTTATTGACACAATTTACGCTAGAGCAAAAGCAGATAAGAAGACTATCGTTTTACCAGAATCTATGGATAAGAGAACATTCGCAGCTGCTGAGAAGATTTTAAAGGAAGGTATCGCTAATCTTATAATCATCGGTACACCAGAAGAAATCGCTGAGAACAGCAAGGGATATGATATTACAGGTGCTACAATCGTAGATCCATTCAATGATCCTAATAAGCAGAAATATATCGACAAGTTCGTTGAATTAAGAGCTAAGAAGGGTGTTACACCTGAGATGGCTAAGGAACAGATGGAGAAGGATTATATGTACTATGCATGCCTTATGTGTAAGTGCGGTGATGCTGATGGTGCAGTTTCAGGTGCCTGCCATTCAACAGGTAACACAATCCGTCCAGCTCTTCAGTTATTAAAGACTAAGCCAGGTATCAGCAGTGTATCAGGTTTCTTCCTTATGGAAGTTCCTAACTGTGAATTAGGCGAGAATGGATTATTCGTATTCGCTGACTGTGCTGTTAACCCAGATCTTGATTCAGAGAAGCTTGCAGAAGTTGCAGCATTATCTGCAGATTCATTTAAGAGCTTTGTTGGCGCAGAACCTAAGGTTGCTATGCTTTCATTCTCTTCATACGGAAGTGCTAAGCACGAGAGAGTAACTATGGTAGCTGATGCAGTTAAGATTGCTAACGAAAAGTACCCAGACATCGCTGTTGATGGTGAACTTCAGTTAGATGCCGCTTTAGTTCCAGAAGTTGCAGCACTTAAGGCTCCTAACAGCAAGGTTGCTGGTAAGGCTAATACATTAGTATTCCCTTCACTTGAAGCTGGTAACATTGGTTACAAGTTAGTTCAGAGACTTGCTAAGGCTGGTGCTTATGGTCCAGTTCTTCAGGGTCTTTCAATGCCAGTCAACGATCTTTCAAGAGGATGCTTCGCAGAAGATATCGTTGGTGTTGTAGCTATGACAGCAGTTCAGGCTCAGGATGCTGCTAAATAATTGTGTACATACATTTTGATGATATGATTGCCACGCGGCAGTCAGGTACATCATTTATAATAATATGAGGGACGAATTATTTGCCCCTCATATTGTTTGTATAACTAACATAGACTGATTATTTAATATGATATTTTTATTTTGAATATAGTATTATTAGTGATTTAATAATGAGAAAGCATAAAATGTTGTTGCTATTATTTTGTATTACGTATGCTATGTGATTTATATTATATTAAATGATTATATAACTTATATTTAATTTTATAGGAGATTAATAAGAATGAATATTTTAGTATTAAACTGCGGAAGCTCATCACTTAAGTATCAGTTAATCAATATGGAAGATGAAAGCGTTATCGCAAAGGGTCTTGTAGAAAGAATCGGTATTGATGGTTCTATCCTTACACATAAGCCAACAGGAAAGGATAAGTATGTTGTTGAAACACCTATGAAGGATCACAACATCGCTGTTAAGCTTGTACTTGATGCTCTTATGGATGCAGAACACGGTGTGATCAAGTCTACAGATGAAATCGCTGCTGTAGGTCACAGAGTACTTCACGCAGGTGAGAAGTATATCGAGTCTTGTCTTGTAACAGAAGACGTTAAGAAGGTAGTAAGAGAGTGCTTCGATTTAGGACCTCTTCATAATCCAGCTAATCTTATCGGTATTGAAGCTGTTGAAGCTGCTATGCCTGGTAAGCCAAATGTAGCTGTATGGGATACAGCATTTGGTGGAACAATGGAGCCAAAGGCTTATCTTTACGCTATTCCTCGTGAATATTATGAAAAGTATGGCGTAAGAAGATACGGTTTCCACGGAACAAGCCACAGCTTTGTATCAAAGGAAACAATCAAGTTTGCTAACCTTGACCCTAAGACAGCTAAGGTTATCGTATGCCACCTTGGTAACGGTGCTTCAATCTCAGCTTCTATTGGCGGCAAGTGTGTAGATACATCTATGGGTCTTACTCCACTTGAAGGTCTTATTATGGGTACTCGTTCAGGTGACCTTGATCCAGCTATTATCGAATACCTTTGCAACCATGAGAATCTTACAGTAAGCGAAATGCTTAATATTCTTAACAAGAAGTCAGGTGTTCTTGGTATGTCAGGTGGTATTTCTTCTGATTTCAGAGATCTTAACGCAGCAGCTAACGAAGGCAATGAAGTAGCTAAGGTTACACTTGAAGCTTATGCTTACAGAGTAGCTAAGTACATCGGTTCTTACACAGCAGCTATGAACGGTGTTGATGCTATCACATTTACAGCAGGTGTTGGTGAAAATGCAGCTTGGTTAAGACCAATGGTATGCAAGTATCTCGGCTTCCTTGGTGTTGAACTCGATGAAGCAGCTTCACAGAAGGCTTGCGGTGTTGAAGGCATCATCTCTACACCAGAATCAAAGGTTAAGCTTTGTGTAATACCTACAAACGAAGAGCTTGCTATCGCAAGAGAAACATTAGCACTTGTAAAGTAATTAACGACATATGTTAATTGATTAAATATATTAAATTAGTTATTGACAAACCAATATCAGGTGCGTATAATAGACAAAGTGTGGTAAGCGTTATGCTTATTTACTATATATAGTATGAATTGGAGACAATTATGCTAATTGATTTAAGAGAGCTTTTATCCGGTTCACAGGATGAGAAGAGTTATAAAGCAGATATTGAAATGAATACATTTAATACAGGTTCATCTGATTATGATATAATTGATAAGCCTGATGTTAATGTCAGTATTAAAAAGCTAGGTAAGAATAAGCTTTCTATAAAGGCTGATTCTTATGTTACCCTTAGTATTCCTTGTGACAGATGCTTAGAGCCAGTTGATACCAAAGTTAACTACACAGTTGATGAGGTTGTTGACTTTAATGATAATGCATCCGAGGAAGAAGCAAAAGAAGAAAAAGACTATATTGATGGATACAACCTCGACGTGGACAAGTTAGTTTTCGGCGAAATACTGATATCCATGCCGGGAAAAATCTTATGTAAGGAGGACTGCAAAGGAATTTGTCTGATTTGCGGTGCGAATCTGAACAAAGGAGAATGCGGTTGTGACAGGGATATCCTGGATCCAAGAATGTCTGTTTTCAAAGATATTTTAAAGAATTTTAAGGAGGTGTAACCGAATGTCAATTTGTCCTAAGAATAAATCTTCAAAGGCTAGAAGAGATAAGAGAAGAGCTAATTGGAAGATGAGCGCTCCTAATCTCGTAAAGTGCAGCAAGTGTGGTGCTTTAATGATGCCTCATAGAGTATGCAAGGCTTGTGGTTCATACAACAAGAAAGAAATCGTTTCTGTAGACTAATCCAGTAAAATCATGGAATTATGGTGTTATTAAAGGGTTAGGTATTAAAATGATCTAATAGTAGCCCCAATTAAAGACAGAGCGATATATATTTTCAAAGGGATAAAGAGAATAATCTTTATCCCTTTTTTTTACTTTGATTTGCCCTTTTTGTTTCGGATATTATTTTACAAAAAAATAAAGTAATATGTTTACAATGGAAACTCTGGTAATATATCCTTGATAAAAACTTATTTTCGTAGTATATTTATTAAGTATTTTCATACATTATGATATAAGTGTAGGAAGTGTATATTGTTTAGTTACAGTGTGGATAGAATCACTAAAGTAACGATTTTAAAATAATATATTGATGCGCATTTATCTCATATAATAGAATATAAGGAATGGACAGATATATGATAAAAGTTGCACTTGATGCTATGGGTGGCGATAATGCGCCAGTTGAGATTATTAAAGGTGCCATAGCTGCTGTTAATGCAAGCAATGAATGCTTTGTATATCTTGTGGGTCAGGAAGATGTAGTCAGGGCTGAGCTTGCAAAGTATACATACAATGAAAAACAGATAGAAGTTGTCAATGCTTCTGAGGTCATCGAAACTGGTGAGCCTCCGGTCATGGCAATCAGAAGAAAGAAAGATTCTTCAATAGTTAAGGGCCTTAATATGGTTAAGAATAAAGAAGCAGATGCTTTCGTTTCAGCAGGAAGCTCAGGGGCTGTATTGGTGGGAGGTCAGGTTATTGTAGGTCGCCTTCCAGGAGTTGAGAGACCTCCTATAGGAGCTATTGTTCCAACTGATAATAGCTGTGTACTTATTGTTGACAGCGGAGCTAATGTTGATGCAAGACCTGATTTTTTAGTACAGTGGGCTAAGATGGGCTCTATATATATGGAGAATTGTGTAGGTATAAAGAACCCACGTGTAGCTATTGTTAATGTCGGACTCGAGGAAGAGAAGGGTAATCAGCTGGTAAAAGAAACATATCCACTTCTTAAGGCATGCGACGATATTAATTTTATTGGAAGTATTGAAGCAAGAGAGATTCCACGAAGTGGTGCAGATGTTATAGTATGTGATGCATTTGTTGGAAATGTAATACTTAAGCTATATGAGGGACTTGCTGGAACTCTTATTTCTAAGATAAAAGGGGCTTTTTATTCAACTCTTAAATCTAAGATAGGAGCATTACTTGTAAAGGGAGCACTTAAAGATACATTAAAGACTATGGATGCGTCTGAATATGGTGGAGCACCTCTTATCGGACTTAACAGACTGGTTGTTAAAACACATGGAAGTTCTAAGGCTAAAGAGATTAAGAATTCCGTTCTGCAGTGTGTTACATTTTCAAAAAGCAATATCAATGAAAAGATAGTTGAATCACTTGCTAATATGCCACACACAGATACAGAATCCGAAAAGTAAATGTATAAAATATATGAATGATTAAATATAAGCCTGAAAATAAGATATAAACAGGCGGGAATGGAGGAATAATATGGAGTTTCAGAAGTTACAGAGAATTATCGCAGATGTTCTAAATATCAGTGAGGATAAAATCACACCTGAATCTACTTTTGTTGATGATCTTAAGGCTGATTCACTTGATGTATTTCAGATTATCACAGAGATAGAAGATCAGTTTGAGATTCAGATTCCAGATGATGCAGCAGAACATATAACAACAGTTGGTGATGCTGTGTCACAGATTCAGGCAGCTCTTGCTAAATAATCAGGATAATAACAGATATGGAGTGCCGCCAAGTATCACTGCATAACATGCAGGCGAGGCGGCATTTTTATACTTATGTGTCAACTATATGATGAAAGGAAAAATATATGCATAATAAGAATTTATCAGAATTAATGCAGACAATACATTATGAATTCGAGAATATAGATCTTCTTAAGAATGCACTCACACATAGCTCATATGCTAATGAGAAATGTATTAAAAAGTATAAAGATAATGAACGTCTTGAGTTTTTAGGTGATGCCGTTCTTGAACTTACATCAAGTGATTATATATATAAGAATTATGCTGATATGGATGAAGGAAGGATGACAAGATTACGTGCAAGTATAGTGTGCGAACCAACACTTGCCATATGTGCAAGAGCTATAGGATTAGATAAGTTTGTCATGCTTGGTAAGGGTGAAGAACTCACTGGTGGAAGAAAGAGAGATTCTATTATATCGGATGCATGTGAGGCAGTTATAGGCGCAATATACCTGGATGGTGGTTTTGCTAATGCAAAAGAATTCGTAACATCATTTATTCTTAATGATCTTGAAAACAAGCAACTCTTTTATGATAGCAAAACTATTTTACAGGAAGTTGTCCAGGCAGCTCATAAAGAAGTGGTATATGAGATAATTGATGAGACTGGTCCTGAACATGATAAGAACTTTATTGCAAAAGCTTATGTTGAAGGTATGTTTGAAGTAACGGCAAACGGACATACAAAAAAACATGCCGAACAGAGAGCTGCATATGAAGCACTCGTATATCTTAAGAAGCATGGACAGGCATAATGTAATTAATGGAAAAGGAATAATAAATAAAATATGTATTTAAAGAGTATAGAGGTTCAGGGGTTTAAGTCCTTTGCTAACAAGATAGTGTTTGATTTCCATAACGGAATTACAGGTATTGTAGGACCGAATGGCTCTGGTAAAAGTAATGTTGCCGATGCAGTAAGATGGGTTCTTGGTGAACAGAGTGCCAAACAGCTGCGTGGTGCTAAAATGGAAGATGTTATATTTGCTGGTACTCAGAACAGAAAGCCGGTTGGTTTTGCATATGTTGCTATAACTCTTGACAACAGTGATCATGCATTGCCTGTAGAATACGATGAAGTAACTGTGTCAAGAAGAGTTTACCGCTCTGGTGAAAGTGAATATAAGATTAATGGACATTCCTGCAGACTTAGAGATGTCACAGAAATGTTTTATGATACAGGTATTGGTAAAGAAGGTTATTCTATTATAGGACAGGGTCAGATAGATAAGATTCTTAGCGGAAAACCAGATGAGAGAAGAGAGCTTTTTGATGAGGCGGCTGGTATTGTTAAGTTTAAGAGACGAAAGTCAGCTGCGATAAAGAAACTTGAAAATGAAAGAAGTAATCTTGTCAGAGTTAACGATATTTTGTCCGAACTTGAGAAACAGGTTGGTCCATTAAAGCAACAGTCAGAAAAAGCAAAGGAATATCTTAACTATAAAACAGATCTTAAAAAATATGATGTTAATGCATTTTTACTTGAAACTGACAGAATAAGGAAGGAAACGGCAGAGCTTAATGGCAGACTGAAAATAGTAGATGATGATTTAGAAGATTCTAAATCTGAATATGATAATACAAAATCTGAATATGAAGCAGCAGAAAATCAGCTTAATGATATTAATGCCCAGATAGACGAAAACAGTCAGACTGTATCAGCTCTGGAACTTGAAAACCAGAAGCTTCAGGGAGAGATAAATGTATTTACAGAACAGATAAAGACATTTAACGCTAATAAGCAGCTTCATTCTGAAAGATTACTGGACATTGAAAAGGACAAGCAGAATAAGAATAACTCAGTTAAAGAGCTGAGGGAGCAGTATAATGACCTTAACACAGAACTTTCAGAGTATAATGATAAGTTAGCGGCTATTAATGATACAGCTAAGGCTCTTAACGCTGAGATTGAAGGAATATCTGGACAGATTGATAATCGTCAGAACAGCATCTATGATAACCTGACAGAGCAGTCTACTATCAAGGCTGAAAATCAGAAGTTTGTTACTATGCTTGAACAGCTGGAAATAAAAAAATCTGAGCTTACAAGTCATATTATCAAAGGCAAGAGTGATGAAAGTGCACAGAAACAGGTTATTAAGTCTCTTACAGCAGAGCTTGATAATGCTGTTGGAAAGCTTGAAGATATTAATAATTCGATTGAAGAAAGTAACACGTCAGTAACACAGCTGAAAGCTGAAATCGCTGAAAAGAATAGTGAACTTGATAAGCTGACACAAAACTACCATAGAGAAAAGTCACGTCTTGAATCTTTAATAAATATTACAGAAAGATATGATGGTTATGGTAACAGCATAAAAAAAATCATGGAATTAAAGGATAGCAATCCTGGTATTCTTGGTGTTATTGCTGATATAGTAAAGGTTGAGAAACAGTATGAAACAGCTATAGAAACTGCACTTGGAGGAACAATCCAGAATATAGTTACAGATAAGGAATCTACAGCAAAAGAACTTATAGGTTATCTAAAACAGAATAAGCTTGGACGAGCTACATTTTTACCTTTGAACGCCATACATGCCAGAAATACGTTAGAAAATGAAGCGTGTATAAATGAAAAAGGTGTTATAGGTGTGGCAAGTAACCTTGTACGTGTTTCTTTCGAGTATGAAGGACTTGCTAAGTATCTTCTTGGACGTATTCTTGTTGTTGATAATATTGATAATGCACTTCTGATCGCTAAAAAATATAAATACACGCTAAGAATCGTAACACTTGAAGGTGAACAGCTAAACCCAGGTGGTTCAATGACTGGTGGTGCATTTAGAAATTCCAGCAATCTTCTTGGACGTAGAAGAGAAATAGAAGAATTAAAACAGTCTGTATCTAATACTAATAAACAGATAACACAAGAGAAGGCAGCTGTTGCTGATTTAAGGAATCAGGTTGCAAAGTACCGCGAGGCACTTGATTCTTATAATAAGCTGTTAAGAGAAACTCATATCAGAAAGAATACTATAGACGTTAATCTTAAGCAGGCAGATCTTAAGCTGTCAGAGATTATTGCTTCATATGGTGATGATATAAAAGAACAGGCATCTATTGATTCTGAAATCCTAAAGATAAGTGAAAGCAGGAATCAGGTCAGTGGTAATCTTAATCTGCTTGACAATCAGAATGAGGCAGCCAGAAAAGAGATAGAGAATCTTGGCAAAACTCTTGAAGCAAAAAAATCAGAGGAAGCAGCTGTTGCACTGAAAATAGAGAATCTGAAAATATCACATTCATCTATAGAGCAGAAAGCCTCATTTATCAATGAGAATATAGAAAGACTATGTAAAGAGCTGGATAATCTTGAAGAAGAAAAAACTTCTATACAGGAAAAGATAGGTGAAACAAAAGAACTTGTATCAGCTAAGCAGGCTGATATTGAGCTTGTTAAGAATTCTATAGAACAGTCCGAAAGAAAAATAACAGCTATAGGTGAAAAACTTGAAGATTTAAGAGCAGCCAAAGAAAAGGTTAATGCAAGTCATAAAGAGTTCTTTAAGAAACGTGAAGAATTAAATGAAAAAATAATTCTTCTTGAAAAAGATAGTATGAGACTTCATAACCAGTATGACAGACTTGAAGAATCTTATGACTCACTTGTAGATTATATGTGGAATGAATATGAGCTTACATATAGTTATGCTCTCGAGTTAAAGAGCGATGAGCTTAATAATATTAACGATATAAGAAAGCAGATTAACATATTAAAAGCTGCAATCAAGAAACTTGGAGATGTCAATGTAAATGCTATTGAAGAATATAAGTCAGTAAGTGAAAGATATGAATTCATGAAGACACAGCATGATGATATGATTGAAGCAGAAGAATCACTTATGAAGGTTATTGAAGAACTTGATGAAGGCATGAGAGCGCAGTTTACTGCTAAGTTTGAAGAAATAAAAGTTGAATTTGATAAAGTGTTCAAGGAACTTTTTGGTGGAGGCAGAGGAACAATAGAGCTTGTAGAAGGAGAAGATATTCTTGAAGCTGGTATTCTTATAATATCCCAGCCACCTGGAAAGAAACTTCAGAATATGATGCAGTTATCGGGTGGAGAAAAAGCGCTTACCGCTATTGCACTTCTTTTTGCAATACAGAATCTAAAACCTTCTCCATTCTGTCTTCTTGATGAAATAGAAGCTGCACTTGATGATTCAAATGTTGGAAGATATGCTAATTATCTTCATAAGCTGACAAAACATACACAGTTTATTGTTATCACTCACAGACGTGGTACAATGTCAGCAGCTGACAGATTGTATGGTATAACAATGCAGGAAAAGGGTGTATCTACTCTTGTATCGGTTGATCTTATAGAAAATGATCTTAATGACAGGAAAAAAGAATCGTAGAAAATATATTGATTAAGAAAGAGAGGCTGTATATGGGACTTTTTAGTAAATTAAAAGAGGGTCTTACAAAGACACGTAATAATATAGTGTCAGGTATTGATAATATATTTAGTGGTTTTTCTTCAATAGATGATGATTTTTATGAAGAACTTGAAGAAACACTTATTATGGGAGATATCGGTGTAAGAGCAACAGACGAAATTATAGAAGAATTAAAATCTAAGGTTAAAGAAAACAAGATTAAGGATCCTAAGGATTGCAAGCAGTTACTTATTGACACAATCCGTGAAAAGATGAATCTTGGTCCTAATGCATATGACTTTGAGAATCAGAAGTCAATAGTCATGCTTATAGGTGTTAATGGTGTTGGTAAAACAACATCAGTAGGTAAGCTTGCGGGACATTTAAAGGCGCAGAATAAAAAGGTTATCATGGCTGCAGCTGATACCTTTAGAGCAGCAGCTATAGAACAGCTTACAGAATGGTCTAACAGAGTCGGAGTAGATATTATTGCTCAAAGCGAAGGCTCTGACCCTGCCGCCGTTATATATGATTCAATAGCAGCTGCAAAGGCAAGACATGCAGATGTTTTATTGTGTGATACAGCAGGAAGACTTCAGAACAAAAAGAATCTTATGGAAGAGTTAAGAAAGATAGACCGTGTTATAGAAAGAGAATATGAAGATGCTTACAGGGAAAATCTTATTGTGCTTGATGCAACAACAGGACAGAATGCTCTTTCACAGCTAAGAGAATTCAATGACGTAACAAACATAACAGGTATCATCCTTACTAAGATGGATGGCACTGCTAAAGGTGGCATTGCAGTTGCTATCCAGGCTGAATTCGGAATACCAGTTAAGTATGTTGGTGTTGGTGAAAAGGTTGAAGATCTCCAGAAGTTTGATTCTGATACATTTGTTAATGCATTATTTGATGTTGAGATAGATGATGAAGATGAAGATCAGGAATAATATCATCAAATTATTTATTAAATATTATATAAAAAACTTGAATGATTACGGTAATAGGAATAATATATAAAATGTCAGAATTTTATTTTGACATTCATATCATTTTATAAAATTCAGGAAAGGAAAGTACTGTCGTGGTATAATGGGATTTTTAGTATATATAGAATAATGCGTTGTTTTATGCACTTGTATGATATATATTTATTGCGATAGCACTATATAAGTAATAATGGAAGAATTAACACTTAAGAAATTCGAAGAAGCTGCTGAAAAGGTAAAGGAAGCCACACTTCCAACTAATCTTGTATACAGCGAATATTTTAGTAACCAGACAGGCAACAAAGTATATTTAAAGCCTGAAAATATGCAGTACACAGGTGCTTATAAGGTTCGAGGAGCTTATTATAAGATAAGCACTATGTCAGAAGAAGCTCGTAAAAAAGGTCTTATAACAGCTTCAGCAGGTAATCATGCACAGGGTGTTGCATTTGCAGCTAAGAAGTATGGTGTTAAGGCAACTGTTGTTATGCCAACAACAACACCTCTTATAAAGGTAAACAGAACAAAAAGTTATGGTGCAGAAGTTGTGTTATATGGTGATGTTTATGATGAAGCGTGCGAGTATGCTCTTAAGTTAGCTGAAGAAAAAGGACTTACTTTTGTTCATCCTTTTGATGACCTTGATGTTGCAACAGGTCAGGGTTCTATCGCTATGGAGATTATAAAAGAGCTTCCAACAGTAGATTACATACTTGTACCAGTAGGTGGCGGCGGACTTGCCACAGGTGTTTCTACACTTGCCAAGCTTCTTAATCCTAATATAAAGGTTATTGGTGTTGAGCCAGCAGGTGCTAACTGTCTTCAGGCTTCTATAAAGGCTGGAAAGGTAACAACACTTCCAACTGTAAGCACTATTGCTGATGGTACAGCTGTTAAGACTCCTGGAAGCAAGCTGTTCCCATACCTTCAGAAGAATCTTGATGATATAATCACAGTTCCGGATGAGGATTTAATCGTATCTTTCCTTGATATGGTAGAGAATCATAAGATGATAGTTGAAAATTCTGGTCTTCTTACAGTTGCAGCATTAAAGCAGATTAAGGATAAAGATAAGAAAGTTGTTTCTATCCTTTCAGGTGGTAATATGGATGTCATTACTATGTCATCAGTAGTCCAGCAGGGACTTGTTCAAAGAAGCAGAATCTTTACAGTATCAGTTCTTCTTCCAGATAAGCCAGGTGAACTTGTTAAGGTTGCCAAAATAATTGCTGATGCTAATGGTAACGTAATCAAGCTTGATCACAACCAGTTTGTAAGTATCAACAGAAAGGCAACAGTTGAGTTAAGAATTACAATCGAAGCATTTGGACATGATCATAAAGAACAGATAGTGTCAGAGCTTGAAAAGAATGGATTAAGACCTAGATTAGTAAAGGTAAACATCTAATAGTGTCTGCTCCTGACATCATTATTTAAATTTTTTAAAAGTGTCAAGTAAAAGTACTTGACACTTTTTTAGTACCATGATATTATACTCAAGGCTTAAGAATATTTATGAGCTGGAAAGTTAAGGTGCATTGTGGAACGTATTGTAGAACAGACATTGTTATATGATTTTTATGGCGAGTTACTTAATGAACATCAGCGGGGTGTTTATGAGGATGCCGTGTTCAATGATTTATCCTTAAGTGAGATTGCAGATGAATATGGAATATCAAGACAGGGTGTTCATGATCTTATAAAAAGAGTATCTAACACACTTGATGGATATGAGGCAAAGCTTCATCTGGTTGAAAAGTTTATGGATACTAAAGCAAAGATTACAAGAATAGACGAGCTTGTTGATGCATATATCAAGGATGAGGATATGAGTTACATCCATGAGATTAAGAAGCTCTCTAAAGAAATTATCGAAGATTATTAATCATACATTGGAGGTCATATATGGCATTTGACAGTCTTTCAGATAAACTTCAGAATATATTTAAGAATCTTCGAGGTAAAGGCCGCCTTTCTGAAGCTGATGTCAAGGCAGCACTCAAGGAAGTCAAGATGGCATTACTTGAAGCTGATGTTAACTTTAAAGTTGTTAAGAACTTTATCAAGTCAGTAGAAGAGCGTGCTATTGGACAGGATGTTATGTCAAGTCTTACACCTGGTCAGATGGTTATAAAGATTGTTAACGAAGAAATGATATCTCTTATGGGTTCTGAAACTACTGAGATTAAGTTGAAATCTGGCAACGAGATAACTATTATTATGATGGCAGGTCTTCAGGGTGCAGGTAAGACAACAACAACTGCAAAGCTTGCTGGTAAATTTAAGGAAAAAGGTAAAAAGCCTTTACTTGTTGCATGTGATGTTTACAGGCCAGCTGCTATTGAGCAGTTAACTATAAACGGCAATAAACAGGGAGTTGAAGTGTTCTCTATGGGAACAGGACATAATCCGGTTGATATTGCCAAGGCATCTATAGCACATGCTAAGGATAATAATTTTAATATCGTTATTCTTGATACTGCTGGTCGTCTTCATGTTGATGAGAATATGATGGAAGAGCTTATCAATATAAAGAATGAAGTTGAAGTTGACCAGACTATACTGGTAGTTGACTCTATGACAGGTCAGGATGCTGTCAATGTTGCCGCTTCATTTAACGAAAAGGTTGGAATTGATGGAGTTATTCTTACTAAGTTAGATGGCGATACAAGAGGCGGTGCTGCACTTTCAATCAAGGCTGTTACAGGAAAGCCTATTCTTTATGTAGGTATGGGTGAAAAGTTATCAGATCTTGAGCAGTTTTACCCGGACCGTATGGCATCAAGGATTCTTGGAATGGGAGATGTCCTTACACTTATTGAGAAGGCAGAAGCACAGATTGATGCTGATAAAGCTAAGGAGATGGAAGCTAAGCTTAAGAAAGCAGAGTTTGATTTTGATGATTTCCTTGAGTATATGGGTCAGATAAGAAATATGGGCGGTATAGGTTCTATTATGAGTATGCTTCCAGGCATGGGACTTGGTGGCAACATGAAGAATCTTCAGATGCCTGATGAAGATGAAGCAGAAGCTAATCTTAAAAGAACAGAAGCTATCATACAGTCAATGACAGCTAAGGAAAGAAAAAATCCTGATATTATCAATCCATCAAGAAAAAACAGGATTGCAAGAGGTGCTGGTGTTAATATCAGCGAAGTAAACAGGCTCATCAAGCAGTTTGAACAGATGAAAAAGATGATGAAACAGATGCCTGGTATGATGAAAGGTGCTAAAAAGGGACGTTTTAAATTACCTTTTTAACATATATATTATTATGAAAGATTTACAGGAGGTGAAACAGTAATGGCAGTAAAGATTAGATTAAAGAGATTAGGTGAGAAGAAGTCTCCTTTCTATAGAATTATCGTAGCAGATTCAAGATCTCCAAGAAATGGTAGATTTATTGAAGAAATCGGTACTTATGATCCTAATTACGATCCATGCAAGCTTAACGTTGATGCAGAACTCGCTAAGAAGTGGTTAGCTAACGGAGCTCAGCCTACAGAAGTAGTTGGAAAGCTTTTCAAGATGGCAGGTATCGAAAAATAAGACTAGTGGAGGTATTTAGCTATGAAACAGTTAGTGGAAGTTATCGCTAAAGCACTAGTTGATAATCCGGATGAGGTTGTAGTAACAGAAACACAGAAAGATAAAGCAATTGTCGTAAATTTAAAGGTTGCTTCATCAGATATTGGTAAGGTGATCGGTAAATCCGGAAGAATTGCAAAGTCTATTAGAGCTGTTGTATCTGCAGCCGCATCTAAGACTGATAAAAAGGTCATTGTAGAGATAGACAATTAATGCACTGTTATGAGTCATTATACTTTTTAAGTATAGTGGCTCATTTTTGTTATTAATATTTGCAGTAAAACACCAGGTGCATATAGTATCATATTAATACTAGTACATCGTTTTCAAAATAACGTACTAGAAAATATGTTCGGCATATGTTAATATAATGATGAAATAAGAAGTATAGGAGAATAATATTATTATGAAACTGATACACTGTGCAGATCTGCATCTGGATTCTGATATGACAAGTAATCTTACTAAAGAAAAAGCAAAAGAACGAAGGACAGAGCTGTTAGTGACATTTCAAAGGATGATTACATATGCAAAGGAAAATGATGTACATCATATTCTTATATCTGGAGATCTGTATGATAAGAAAAACATATCATCTACTGCACGCAATGTTTTTTTAACAGCAGTTACTGATAATCAAGATATTATATTTTATTATCTTAAGGGAAATCATGATGCTGAAAGTCTGTTTATTGGAATGAATAAGATTCCAGATAATTTAAAACTGTTTGGTACAGAATGGACAGAATATAAGATTACTTCTGAAAAAGATAACAACAACATAGTTATTAGTGGCATAGAACTTACAGCGGATAATTCCGATATTATATACAATTCTCTTATTCTTGACAATAACTGCTTTAACATAGTCATGCTGCATGGTCAGGAAACACAGACTAAAAGCAGAAATGAATATCAGAGCATATCAATCAGACTTCTTAAGAATAAAGGGATAGACTATCTTGCGCTTGGACATGTACACTCATATAAGAAAGAAAAGCTTGATGCAAGGGGGATTTACTGTTATCCAGGCTGCCTTGAAGGCAGGGGTTTTGACGAATGTGGTGAACATGGCTTTGTTGTTATAGAAGTAAACAATAATACACTTACAAGCCACGAAATGATACAGGCAGCTTCAAGATGCCTGTATGAAATAGACGTAGATATATCAGAATGCCTGAATTCATCTGAAATAATTAATAACATACAGCATGCACTTGATATGAAGCATTATAGCAGTTCAAGTATGATTAAAGTTGTGCTTACAGGTAATATAAATGTAAACTGTGAAAAAAATATAGAATATATTACAATGATGTTTTGTGATAAATATTATTATTTTAAGTTGTATGACCATTCTGGAATAAAAATAGATTATGATAATTTTCTATATGAGAATTCTGTAAAAGGAGAGCTTGTACGGCTTGTGAAAGCTGATGATGCGCTGGATGATGACACTAAAGCTGCTATTATAGCGATTGGAATCAAAGCTTTAACAGGAGAGGAATATATATGAAATTAGTAAGTCTGCATATAGATAATTTTGGCAAATTTAATAACCTTGATATGAGCTTTAATAATGGACTTAATCAGTTGATAGAAGAAAACGGATGGGGGAAAAGTACACTTACTGCATTTATTAAAGTCATGTTTTATGGCTTTGATAATTCCTCTAAAAGAGATTCCTATGAAAATGAAAGAAAACGTTATAAGCCGTGGAATGGCGGAATATATGGCGGTAATATAACTTTCTGTCTTGATGATAAACGATATACGATATATAGAACATTTGAAGCAAAAGATAAAGATGATACATTCCGCCTTGTTGACCAAAGAACAATGTTAGTTTCTTTAGATTATAGCTCCAATATTGGATATGAAATCTTTAAAATAGACAGCAGCACATTTAAAAAGACCTTATGTATATACGAAAATAACTGTATAACAGAAAGCACCGGCGATATCGAAGCGCTTCTTGGAGATGAACAGTCAGATACAGAGGATATAAATAACTTTGACAAGGTTATTAAAAGCATGGATGATAAGCTTAATGCCTTAAGTCCTGACAGAAAAACAGGGGAACTTTATAAACAGAAGGACAAGCTTAATGAAATACAGGCACAGTTAAAAGAAATGCCAGTATTAGAAGATAGTATAGACACAACTATAAGACATATAAAAGATACAGAAAAACTTATGGAAAAGCTGTCTTTGCAAAAACAGCATATAAAAAAAGAACTAGATAAGGTAAGCTATTACAATGAAATGCAAAGCATTTTAAAGCAATATAATATATATAGCAGACAGCTTGAAGAAAAAAGACAAGCCTATGAAGAAAAGCTTGAAGAATATGGCAGGCTTCCAGATATTAATGATGTTTGTATGAAAATACAATATGCAGACAATATACTTGATAAATACAGCCAGCTAAAAGAACTAGAGCCTAATAAGACACAGTATGACAGGCTGCATGAACTTAAAGCATCGGTGTCTTGTTATTCGCATCATGAGCTTAAGGAACAGATTGATAACATAAACCATCTGAACACATTAAAGTCTGAGATACAAAGTGAATTATCTGTTGCAGATAAATATAGAAACATTCTTTTAATAGCAGCTATAGCCGCTGGTCTGCTTTCTATTATAGTTGGTGCTATAACTGGTACTGGTGTATTGCTGATACCAATAGGAATAATATTAATAATTGCCGGAATAGTGTATAATAAAAAGAAAAAAACTGAAAGCAGTAAACATATTCATGCACCTATTAATGAATTAAAAAACGATTATAAAAAGCAGTATTTACTTATAAAAGAATGGCTTGATGCACACGATATTAGTTTTGATCCTGATGTAGTATATACACTGTCAACAATAGATAACAGATTGTATGAATATGAAAGAATCGTCCAACAGATAGATAAGTATAATATCCAGTATAAGCAGGCTGGTATAAGTGGATATGTCAGGAATATATGTAGCTTTATAGCAGGCTTTGAGAATTATATGCCACAAGAACTGGCTGATATTATAAATGATGATAAAAAGAAGCAGGATATTATACTGCTTATAAAGGAGTGTAATAACTGCCTTTATAAAATGAAGCAAGATATTGAAATAATCGGACATATAAGAAAAGAATATGATGATGCATATAATATATTTAATACATTTGAAAGACAGCATAATGATATAGATAAAATTATAGAACAAGTATCAGATGCTAATCTTGAACATACTGTAAATGTGTCTATGCTTAACAGCAGGCTGGATGATATAGAAAAAAAACTCAAGCAGCATAACGATAATATAGCTGGATATAGCACACAATTAAGTATATATCAGGATAAACTTGATGAGCTTACAGATAAAAATAATATACTTTCGGAACTTATGGAGGATTATGAAATACGACTAAAAAAATATAACAATCTCAAGCTGGCAAGAGAATATCTTATAAAAGCCAGAATATCGTTTTCATGTAAATATCAGGTTTCAGTTAAAAATAAATTTAATGAATATATTGATATATGTAACAATGCAACGGACTTCCACGACAAGTATAGTATTGATGTTAATAACAGACTGCTTACGAATGAATATGGACAGGAAAGAGAGCTTCGTTTTTTTAGTTCGGGTTCAAAGGATATAGCCAGCTTATGTTTAAGACTTTCATTTATTAATGCTATGTATAAGGATGATAAACCATTTATAATCATGGATGATCCTTTTGTTAATATGGATGATAACATCATAAATGGTGCTAAAGCACTTTTAAATATACTATCCGATAGTTATCAGATAATATATTTTACATGTCATCAAAGCAGAATTATCAAAACACGGGATTAGGTCTGAGTGCACCTTGCCACATACCCGCATACATAAATATGTGCACAGAAAAGAGGAATTTTATGAACGAAGATATGTTAAGAGTAGGTGTGATTACATCAACTCACGGAATAAAAGGAGAGGTTAAAGTGTTTCCTACTACAGACGATCCTGCAAGGTTTAAAAAGTTAAAAGAATGTGTAATTGCTGGAAAAAGAGGAAATGTAAATGTTACTGTACAGTCAGTAAAGTTTTTTAAACAGTTTGTTATATTGAAATTTAAAGAATTTGATAGTATTAATGATATTGAGATTTATACAAAATGCGACCTGCTTGTAACAAGAGATAATGCTGTTAAATGTGAACCGGGTGAATATTTCATATGTGATCTTATCGGACTTACTGTTGTTACAGATGAAGGGAATACTCTTGGAAAGCTTACTGATGTTATAGAAACAGGAGCTAATAATGTGTATGAGGTCACAGCCCCTGGTGGCAGAGTATATTATCTTCCGGTTATTGATGAATGTATACTTGCACATGATCTTGACAAGAAAACAGTTACAGTACATGTGTTAAAGGGTCTTCTTGACATTAACTAAAGCAGAATTTACAACGAAATATTTTATTGAAATTAAGATTGCATGTTTTTATTGCATATTTTTATGAAATTAATACTTGCATATTTATTTAGTATATGTTATTCTTATCAAGTTGTGAAAAGAGACAGTCCTCTGTTGTGCAGGTCACATTAAGAATGTCGAAATAATAAGGAGGTCACACATGAATACAATTATTAAGAACATCGAAGATGCTCAGCTTAAGGCTGAAGTACCAGCTTTCAATGTTGGTGATACTGTAAGAGTATCTGCTAAGATTAAGGAAGGAAACCGTGAAAGAATCCAGGTATTTGAAGGAACTGTTTTAAAGAAGCAGGGTACAGGAGTACGTGCTACATTTACAGTTAGAAAGATTTCTGGTGGAATCGGTGTAGAAAAGACATGGCCATTACATTCACCTATCGTAGAGAAGGTTGAAGTTATCAGACGTGGTAAGGCTAGAAGAGCTAAGTTATTCTACTTACGTCAGAGAACAGGTAAGGCTGCAAAGGTTAAAGAATTAGTTAGATAATTATAATAATTCTATAATAAAATGAGGTTGTAACAGGTTTGTGCCTGAATTACAACCTCATTTTATTATAAATATTTTTTAAGTTTATATCTTTTGTAATCATATAAAAACCGGCCTTCAGTTTTGCTTTAGAGCCATCAAGGAAATTTATTTCTCTCCTATAATAGTTTTTATCCTCGTGAATATCAGGAACTGCTGGATTGAACTGACCAGTTAAGGTATAATCAGCCTGGATTTCATTAAAATAATTCTGAAGATTAGCCCAGTCAGCGGCAACCTTGGCTTTATGAATATGCCTGATTAAAGAAGGACTTAGTATACCGACAAGCACAGCCATAATGGCAATAACAATAATGAGTTCAACTAATGAGAAACCTTTATTGTGATTATTTTTATTATGTTTATTAAAAAAATTATGTAAATGTAACATATAGTATCCTCTTTTTTATATTTGTAAATAGATTAAGTTGTGGTCAAAAGCCCCCGACTTAATCTCATGGGATTATAAATTTTACATAATAATAAGTCAATAAAATAAATATAAAATTTTTTGATTATATGCTATGATATGTGTATCGAAAGCCACCGGCTTTGATACCTACGGATTGTTCCATGCGACGCACTCTCGCAATCCGCTCTGGTATTATAATAATATAAAATAATTTTTGATAGAAATGGAGATTTCAATGTATTTAGATATCTTAGGATTAATAGGTGCGTGTTCGTATGCACTTGACTGCGTAGAAGCAGAGCTTGTACACTCAACTAATAAACACTCTAAACGAGTTGCGTATATGAGCGTGTGTATTGCAATGAATATGGGGATTAATGATGAAAGTCTGCAGGATTTGGCAGCTTGTGCACTTATGCACGACAATGCACTCACACAATATATCAAAGAAGAACTGCATAATAACTATATAGATATACATGGTAAACAGAAGCAGCTTCCACAGGTAGGACAGCATTGTATACTTGGTGAGCAGAATATAAAAAAGCTTCCATTTAATACTGATGTTACCAATGTTATTCTTTATCACCATGAAAATGCAGATGGAAGTGGAATATTTGGTAAAAAATGGAATGAAATTCCTTTGTTTTCCAGAATTATACATATGTGTGATATATTAGATCTGGCCTGCTGTAACTCTATTAATTCTGATAAGCATTCCAAAGCTGCTTCCAATAAATACTTACCATACTGGAATAAAATACAATACTTTCTTGAAAATGTGCGTGGCAGGCTTGTTGATAATGAATGTATAGATTCATTCCTACAGGTGTTCACACCTGATAATATTAGTGAGCTTGATTCTGATAATATAGAAGTGAATCTATGGAGCAAAGTTCCACGAATGAATAAGGAGCTTAACTTTAATCAGCTTAAACAGATAGCAAGTTTTTTTGCAGGAATCATAGATTATAAGTCTCCCTTTACAAGTACACATTCTATTGGTGTAGCCTGTATAGCAAAGAAGCTCGCAGGATATATGGGGCTTGGAGAGGAAACCTCACAGAAAATATATCTGGCAGGTGCATTACACGATATTGGCAAGGTAGCCATAGGCAATGATATATTAGAAAAGCCAGATAAGCTTACAGATGAAGAATATTCAGTTATGAAGCATCATGCAGCTTACACCTACTATATATTATCTGATATTAATGGATTTGATGAGATACGTGACTGGGCAGCTTTTCATCATGAAAGGCTTGATGGCTCTGGCTATCCTTTTGGCAAAACAGCAAAAGAATTAAATATTGAGGAACGCATAATGGCTTGTGCAGATATATATCAGGCGCTTACAGAAAGCCGTCCATATAAAAGCGGAATGCCACACAATAAAGCCTGCAGTATTCTGTATGATATGGCTAATAAGGGCTGGATTGATTCTGATGTAGTTTCAAATATAGATAAATGCTTTGCTAATGAAGCTGATATATTGTAATCAGCTATATTATAATTCAGAATGGAGATAATAAATCTATACTTTTGACCCAGACTTTGATACCTACGAATTGTTCCGTGCTACGCACTCCAACAATTCTACCCAATATGAGCGAGCTCATGTGGGTTTAGACCTTTTGACCCTGGTATCATATAACATTAAGAAAGAGAAATGACACAGGTATCAAAAATGAATACTAATATATCCTACATATATGATGGCAGGAAAGCTTTCTTTCATCTGCCTGGTTTGTTTGAATTCTATGAATTTTATAAGGTTTTTCTGCCTTTATTTTATGAACACAGGGAGTATTTTTATGATTGGTGCGATATAGGCTCTATATATGGTGCACCTGCCGACTGCCTGTGGGGTGGAGGGCGTGCTGGATTTGGAGATTGCGATGCCAGAGAGGTATTTAAGCTTATGGCAGAATATAAAATATCATCAAGGCTTACTTTTAGTAATTCTCTTCTTAAAAAGGAACACCTATCAGATAAAAAATGTAATGAACTGTGTGAATTGCTAAAGGCTGCTATAAAGAAACAGCATACTTATTCTGGTATCAACAATACTTCTATTAATACAGCATGTAAGACAGATGGTGTTAAAAATGGCATTATCGTTCATTCAGACCTTCTGCTTGACTATTTAAAAAATAAATATCCTGAATTCTATTTTGTTTCATCAACAACCAAGGTGTTGACAGATTACAATAAATTACTGGATGAAATAAACAACGAGGCTTTTAGCTATGTTGTTCCTGATTTTAGATTGAACAAATGTTTTAATAAGCTGGAAAACATGACGGCTGCACAAAAAAATAAAGTTGAATTTCTATGTAATGAGTGCTGCTGGTTTGAATGCTATGACCGTAAAGCCTGCTATGAAGCGGTGAGCCGTATGAATCTTGGTGAAAATTGTGCAAGCCATATATGTGTATCACCAAAAGCTGCCGAAGGTTATAGCTTTTCTGGCGCAATGAGTAACCCTGCATTCATAAGTGTAGATGATATAAGAAATATATATATTCCTATGGGATTTACTAACTTTAAAATAGAAGGAAGAAGCCTTGGAAGTGCACTTATTCTTGAATTTATACTTTATTATATGACTAAACCTGAATTTCAGATTCATGTAAGGGAAGCCATATATCTTGATAATATGCTTGATTTATTTTAAAGAAAGAGAGTACTACTATGAATACTACAGATATGAATGATACAACTATGACTAACACAACTATGAATAATATTGATATATTAAATAAACTGCATATTGCAATGATTGAACTATACAGTGGTGATGCTAAAAGAATACAACATTTCTGTAAGGTACACAGCTATGCCCGACTGATTGCAAAGATGGAACATGTAGATAACAAAACTTTATTTGTTATTGAAACAGCTGCCCTGACCCACGATATAGGGATACATATATGTGAAGAAAAGTACGGGGAATGTAGTGGAAAGCTTCAGGAAAAAGAAGGTCCCTCACTTGCAGGAAAACTGCTTCATAAGCTTGGGTTTGAACCAGAAATTTCAGAGCGTGTGCAGTATCTGATTGCACATCATCATACATATAATAACATTGATGGTATTGATTACCAGATACTCATAGAGGCTGATTTTCTTGTGAATATGTATGAAGATAACGTATCAAAGGAAGCTGTATTAAAGGCTTATGATAATATATTCAGAACTGAATATGGAAAGCAGCTATGCAGGGATATGTATGGTTTTTGATTTTACAGACACAGATAAATCATGTCTTTGACACCTATTTCATAATCCTGTATAATGCGTTATATATTATTGAATAAAACGGAGAGTTTTTATAATGAGTTCATATTATAGAAGATATCAGGAAAATACAGTACTTCTTAATATATGTAAAACAATAGTTGATATTGTTATGGTTATTGTTGCTGCGTATGTTATTGTTTCGTTTTCCTGTACAAGAACAACTATATCAGGTAGTTCCATGGAAGATACGATAAAGAATGAAGACACAGTACTTATCAACAGGTTTGCATATACCTTAGATGGACCTAAGCGTTTTGATTGCATTGCCTTTGAGCCAGATGCAATCGGTTCCTCAAAGCTATATGTTAAAAGAGTGATAGGACTTCCTGGTGAAACTGTCCAGATTAAAGAAGGACATATATATATTAATGGTAATCTGCTTGAAAATGATATTAATGATACATATATTGTAACTGCTGGAATTACAGCAAACGAGATTCATCTTGCAGAAGATGAATATTTCTGTCTTGGTGATAATAGAAATAACAGTGAAGACAGCAGATTCTCAAGTATAGGCATGGTTAAAAAAAAGCATGTTATAGGAAAAGTATGGATGGTATTACAGCCTTTTGAAGATATCCGGTTTGTCAAATAAATAAGATCATCTACTTTAATTTATGAAAGGTACTTATATGCAGAAATCAAGAAATAATAATGGTTCAACAAATAAAAAATCAATAGAAAAAAATTATCAAAAAAAACAGCAGAATTCAAAGGACTGCAATACAGCCAAAACTGGTAAAAGCAGTTTCAACTGGTATCCTGGTCATATGACTAAGGCTAAAAGAATGATGGAAGAAAACATAAGACTTATTGATCTTGTTATAGAAATAGTTGATGCGAGAGTTCCAATGAGCAGCCGTAATCCAGACATAGATAAACTTGCCTCTAACAAAGCAAGAATAATTCTTCTTAATAAGGCTGATTTAGCAGATGATTATGTAACTAACAAATGGATTGCTTATTTTAACAGTAAGAATATATATTGCCTTAAGCTTAATTCAAGAGACAATTCAGGTGTTAAACAGGTAAATAATCTTATACAGACCGCATGTGCTGATAAAATCGAACGTGATAAAAGCAGAGGCATCATGAACAGAACTATCAAAGCAATGGTTGTTGGTATACCTAATGTTGGAAAATCTACATTTATCAATTCCTTTGCTGGTAAGGCAAGTGCCAAAACTGGTAACAAGCCTGGTGTTACTAAGGGAAAACAGTGGATTAAGCTTGGGAAAAATGTTGAAATGCTTGATACTCCAGGCATACTATGGCCAAGATTTGAAAACCAGGATGTTGGAATGCGCCTGGCCATGATTGGCTCTATTAATGATAATATTCTTAACATAGAGGAACTTGCTATAGATACTATTAACTATGTGTATAACAACTATCCTGATAATATTATCGAAAGATATGAGCTTGATAAAGAAGCTGTTAAAGCAAGCTATGATGAAAGTGCTATTAATCCAGATAATTCAATAGCATTGTATATTATGGAACAGGCTGCTTTAAAGAGAGGCTGTATTAAAAAAGGCAATGCCATAGACTATGAAAAAACAGCGAATATAATACTTGATGACTTCAGAAGTGGACGTCTTGGACGAATAACACTTGAAAGGAGTGAAGATAATGCCAACAGCTAAAGAACGTGAAGAAAAAAAAGCACTTAAGCTTCAGGCAGAGCTTGAACGTATAGAAAATATGTGTTCATACGAAAAGGAATATTCGGGATATACGTATATATGCGGTATAGATGAGGCTGGCAGAGGTCCATTTGCAGGTCCTGTTGTAGCAGGGGCGGTTGTTCTTCCTAAAGACAGCAGAATACTATATGTTAATGATTCCAAAAAATTAAGTGAGAAAAAGAGAGAAGCTCTTTATGATGTTATAATGAATGAAGCTGTTTCAGTGGGTGTCGGAATAGTAGGTCCGGAAAGAATAGATGAGATCAATATACTTAATGCAACCTACGAGGCTATGCACCAGGCGATTAATAATCTTACTGTAACACCCGATATATTACTTAACGACGCAGTAGATATACCAGGAATTAGTATAAAACAGGTTCCTATAATAAAGGGAGATGCCAAAAGCCTTTCTATTGCAAGTGCAAGTATAATCGCTAAAGTAACAAGAGACAGACTTATGTATAGCTACGATGAATTATATCCTGAATATGGATTTGCAAAGCATAAAGGATATGGAACAAAGCAGCACAGGGATGCTTTAGCAGAATATGGAGCTTGTCCAATACATAGAAAGACCTTCATAAAAAATTATATATAATAATATGATTTTACTTGTTTTTAATGAATATACTGCAAATTGCAAATGATTTATTTATCAGATAAAAATACAGAGAATGGAGATTCGTATGGATATTAATGTACAAAAGCTTTCTAATATATCGTCAACAGGTACCGAACAGACTGATAATACATACAACACTTCAGAAAAAAATATCAATATAACGAATACTCCTGCTTCTGGTTTAAATAATATAAATAGCAATGCTTACTCAGTGTTAAAAAATCTTATGCCCGGAGATGTCCTTTCAGGCATTATTAACCAGATAAAAGATTCCCAGGTTCTTATTGGCTTTAATGATGGTTCTTTATTGTCTGCACACCTTACGGGTGATGCTAATGTTTCAAAAGGGGATAATATAACATTTCTTGTAAAAAATATTTCAGATAATCAGATATCCCTTAAGGTAGTATCAGTTGGTGAACAACAGAATATGTTTATAGATAAGGCACTAGAGGCTGCCGGATTATACGCTACAGATGAAAATACAGCCATGCTTAAGGAACTGTTATCACTTAATATGCCAGTAAGCTCAGATATGCTTAACAATATAAACAGGCTTATGGCGCAGTATCCTGGTGCTAATATTAACACAATAGCTAATCTTATACGTCTTGATATGCCGGTTACATCTGATAATATAGCTATGTTTGAAGCTTATAAAACCTTTGATGCACAGATAAATAACCAGCTTAATTCCCTTGGATTAAATATTTATAATAGTATAAATAATGCTTGTGTGACAGGTGATTTAAAAGCACTTTCAGATATCGGAAATCTGATAAATGGTATGTACGGAATTAACGGAACTGATAGTGAAGTAAAATCAGAATCCTTATCTTACTCATTCCCAGATGATTTCATAAACAAGCTTACTGATAAACTAAACAGCGTATCTGATGCCGGAAAAGTTCTGTCTGATAGTATTATAAAAGACAACATATCATTAAAAGATACCATTAACTATATACTAAATAATCCTTCTTTATCTGATCCTTCATCTGGCATTACGAATTCAGCTGTATTTAAACAGCTTCTTGGTCAGTTTATAACAGAAACTATGAGACTTACTCCCAAGGATGTTGGTACACCTGGCGACAATCCTATAAACAGCTTCTATAAAAGGGTGCGTAAAAATATTGAAGATGTTGAAAGCATATATAAAAGCAGCAACATCAATGAAGACATATCAAAAAGCATGGAGGATATAAAAAGTAACATAGATTTTATGAATGATCTTAATAAGAATATGACTTTTTTTCAGATGCCTCTTAAGTTTTCTGAGGGTGAGGGCAACGGTGAATTATATGTTTTCACTAACAAAAAGGCACTTACACATAATTCAGAAGATGTAAGTGCTATGCTTCATCTTGATATGGAACATTTAGGTCCTATAGATGTTTATGTAAAGCTTAACAAAAAGAATGTATCAACTAATTTCATACTTGAGAGTGAAGAACTGCTCAACTTTGTATATTCACATATAGATGAACTAAATGAAAGATTAGAAAAGCTTGGGTATTCAACACATTTTGAAATGAAGGTGTCTGAAAATGTCAAAGATGAATTCGATTTTGTTAATGATTTTATTGAAAGAGATATACGGCCAGAAAATAACGGACAATACATACTTGATGTAAAAGCATAAATCATAATATAACATGGATTACAGGTGAAAGGGGGACTGCTATATGGCTGATAGCAGGTATAAAAATAATAATGCTGGTGATATCGTAAATGGTCCTGATGGAGCTGTACGAAAACAGAAGGTAGCGGTTGCACTACAGTATAACAAAGGCGAACAGGCACCAAAGATCATCGCTTCGGGAAAAGGTCATATTGCTGATAAAATCATAGAAAAAGCAAAAGATTCAGATGTTCCAACCTATGAAGACAGCAAGCTTGCCAATACTCTTTCTAATCTTGAAATAGGAGATATGATTCCACCTGAACTATATACAGTTGTTGCCGAAATACTTGTTTTCGTAGATAAAACAGATAAATTAAGAGGTAAAATACATGGTTGATAATAATCCACCATATAATAAAAGAAATATAGGCACTAGGTATGAGAACATAGCGGTTGAATATCTTTTATCACAGGGACATACAATTATTAAAAGAAATTATAGAACCAGACTTGGTGAAATAGATATCATATCTAAAGATAATTCAACAATTGTATTTACAGAATGTAAATATAGAAGCAATAACAGATATGGATATGCGATAGAGGCTGTAGATGTGCGTAAACAGCATAAAATAAGCCGTGTTGCTTTGTTTTTTTGTACCAGGTATGGATACACCTCTTTTCCGTGTCGTTTTGACGTCATTGGAATAGACCGTAACAACAGAATAACTCATATAAAAAATGCATTTGACTACAGATGATAATAAAATCATATAAATCAGGATAAGGAATAAAATAATGCAGGATATTAATACTCTATGCCGTGTCAACAGTTCTTTATTATATAGCGGACTTATTGAACAATTCGGACATCCAGATAATTTTAAAAACACGATTTATACTAATATATCAGAGCAAAATACACCATATATTACATTTGCACCATTTTCTAACAGCGATGTAGTAAAGCAGGCTTTTTCCACAAGACTTGGTGGTGTGAGTACAGGAATGTTTGAGAGCATGAATCTTACTTTCAACCCTGTAGGACAGTATGAAGCAGATTCATATAAGAATGTATACAAAAATTTTGAGCGTATGGCATCAGTTCTTTACATACCGGTAGAACGCATGGTATATACTAAACAGACACACACAACCAATATAAAGATTGTTGATGACAGCCATGCTGGAATGGGAATTACAAGAGAACGTGATTATGATAACATAGATGGATTGGTTACAAATACAAGAAATCTATGTCTTGTATCATCCTATGCGGATTGTATTCCTGTTACTCTTGTTGACGAAAAACAGCATGTGATCGCGGCTATGCACGCTGGTTGGAAGGGCACTGTTGGAAATATAGCAGCTAATGGTTTTAATGCAATGAAAAATGCATTTGGCTGCGTAAACGAAAATATAAAAGCATTCATAGGTCCAGGAATATGCATGGATTGCTATGAAGTAAGTTCCGATGTTGCTGATATGTTTAAAGCAGCATATACCAAACAGGAAGTTAATCTTTTGTTAAAGAATGGAAAAACAGAAGGTAAATATCAGCTTAATCTTTTGTCCGCTAATTATATTAACCTTATTAATTGTGGTATTAAAGCTTCTGATATATATGTATCAGATGTATGCACATGCTGTAACAGCAATATTCTCTTTTCACATCGTGCAAGCAAAGGAAAAAGAGGAATAATGTGCAATTTTATTTATCTGAGATGATTATAACCAATAAACAAAATTTATTAAAAATCTAATAAAAATGGTGTAATGTAATAAGAAAATCCATCCTTATTACATTACACCATTTTAAAATATTCTTTTTATTTTTCTTTTTTCAATGTATTTATTTTGTTTTATTGTTATTTTCATGAGCTTTTTTATATTCAGCCCTTAATTGTGCTTCTTCATTCAGTCTCTTAGCTTTTCCCTTCGGTCCAACCTTTGCCAGAACATAAAGAATTATTGCGAGTATAATTATTGGTATACCAACAGTAATTATATTTGATAAAGTTTCTGATATAACTGAATTTTCAAAAAGTGATTTTCTTACTTTAGCATAACTGGCTGAGCTTATAATGCTTTTAGCATTGGCTGTCATATCCTCTGAAACACGGTTTGTCTTAGACTGGATAGCATATGTGTATATATATCCTCGCACAACAGTATAATATTTCTGACTGTAAACAGTAACGTCATTTGATACTGAATGTATATTAGTTACAAAATAAGGAATATCATTAATCTTTATCAGCTCACTTGACTCAAGCTCTTCCTTAATGTTGTCATTATTTATAGCCGACTGTGATGCAACATATTCATTGTATAATGAGTTAAGCTCGTCTTCTGATAATTCATTTAAGTTACCAAGATTCTTTGATGCTGTATTTCCATAAACAACTATTTCATATCCGACATCCTCTGGAACTGCTTCAAGATATATTTTATTAGCTATCATATTGTTAGTAAGCACCGATGCTTCATCAACACCCAGCTTTTCAAGGTATGAATTATTATTTGTTGTTGTTCTTGTAAAACATATCAGTTCTTTAGGTACCTTTACAGACAAGTCTATATCAGAAAACTTGAAATTGTTTGTGTCACCTGCCGCATATGCATATGTAAAAGTAGCCACACACATGACTGATGCTATAATCATAGCTGCGGCTTTTTTTATGATTTGTTTGTTAAACACGTAAAACCTCCTTCTTAAAACTACGCATTTCCAATATTTCGTATGATAGCATAGCGCTTTACAAAAAGCAATTAAACTGGTATTATATTTTAGATTATGTGTGTTAATTTTTCATAAATTAACATTATCAGATGATGTTTTTAAGTATAAAAATTATTTTTATCTACTAAAAAAGATTTTTTATAGTATTTTGTATGGAGGCGAATATATGAGTAAACCAATAGTTGCTGTAGTTGGTCGTCCTAATGTTGGAAAATCAACATTGTTTAATGACCTTGCAGGACAGCAGATTTCTATTGTAAAGGACACACCAGGTGTCACACGAGATAGAATATATGCAGATGTAACATGGCTTGATAAGTCATTCACACTTATTGATACAGGCGGTATTGAACCAGATACAAGTGATATTATTCTTGCACAGATGAGAGAGCAGGCAGAAATAGCTATTGAAACTGCAGATGTAATTATATTTCTTACTGATGTAAAACAGGGGCTTGTTGATTCTGATGCCAAGGTGGCTGATATGCTCAGACGTTCAAGAAAACCTGTTATTCTTGCTGTCAATAAGGTTGATAACTTTGACAAACTTATGCCTGATGTATATGAATTCTATAATCTTGGTATCGGTGATCCACATCCTATATCAGCAGCTTCCAAGCTTGGACTTGGTGATATGCTTGATGCTGTTATCAGCCATTTTCCAGAGGATTCAACAGAGGAAGAGGAGGATGAACGTCCTAAGGTTGCTATAATAGGTAAGCCTAACGTTGGTAAGTCATCTATTATTAATAAACTCTTGGGAAAGAACAGAGTTATTGTATCAGACATTGCAGGAACAACCAGAGATGCGATTGATACAACTATAACCTATAATAAAAAAGAATATGTATTTATAGACACTGCCGGTCTTAGACGAAAGAACAAGATTAAAGAGGATCTTGAAAGATATAGTATCATAAGAACAGTTGCAGCAGTTGAAAGGTGCGATATTGCTATTCTTGTTATTGATGCAACAGAGGGTGTAACGGAGCAGGATGCAAAGATTGCTGGTATAGCACACGAAAGAGGCAAGGGTATTATAATTGCTGTTAACAAATGGGATGCTGTTGAAAAGAATGATAAAACAATATATGAGTTTACAAGTAAGATAAAGGATACTTTATCATTTATGTCTTATGCTGAAATTATCTTTATCTCTGCTCTTACAGGACAAAGAATCGGCAAGATATATGAGCTTATTGATACTATTATAGACAGTCAGACTATGCGTATACCAACTGGTGTATTAAACGAGATTCTTACAGAAGCTGTCGCCATGAAGCAGCCACCATCTGATAAAGGTAAGCGGTTAAGAATATATTATATGACACAGGTATCAGTTAAGCCACCTACATTTGTAATGTTTGTAAATGACAAGGAACTGACACATTTCTCATATACAAGATATATTGAAAACAGAATCCGTGAATCTTTTGGATTCAGAGGTACTTCGATAAGATTTATCAACAGGGAACGTAAGGAGAAAGAATAATGCTAAGCAGAGTTATATGTCTTATAATAGGATATTTTGTTGGTGCTATTATTCAGACTGGTTTCTGGATAGGCAAGTTTAACCATATTGATATAAGAAATTATGGAAGTGGTAATGCAGGAACTACTAATACTATGCGTACACTTGGAAAAAAAGCTGGCTTTCTGACATATTTTATGGATGCTTTCAAGTCATGCCTTGTTGCTATCATTATACATTTTGTATATGGCAGTAATTCAGGTGTATCGGAAATGCTGCTTATTCTTTATGGAGGCTTTGGAGTAGTGCTTGGACATAACTTTCCATTTTATCTTGGATTTAAGGGCGGAAAAGGTATTGCTGCTACATCTGGCATGGTCATAAGCCTTATACTTTTTCCTAAGTATTGCTTTATGTTTACTGTATTTGGAATGCTTACATTTGGTTTAGTTACAAAACTTTCAAGATATGTATCACTTGGTTCTATTATCGGTATTATAGGTTTTTTTGTTGAATTTGTAATCTGGGGTCTGCTTGGATGGCTTCCACTTGCTGATAAAGAGTTTAAAGAAGCTGTTATAGTTGTATTATTATTCGTTCTTCTTGGCGTTGGAAGACACCATGGCAATATTAAAAGACTTTTAAACGGAACAGAACGTAAAATCGGTGAAAAAAAGACTGATAATTAAAACAAAAACAGAAATATCAAAAAGTTATTATAGTTTTATAGTTATCGGCAGCATATATGTATTCTTCTTACTTGGGCATATATGCTGCCAGAAATGAGGATTTAATGGTAAAGATTGGTATACTTGGTGCAGGAAGCTGGGGACTTGGACTTGCTATGCTGCTTAATAATAATGGACATGAAGTTACAGTTTGGTCAGTATTTCCTGATGAAATCAAAGAACTGGATGAAACCCGTGAAAATAAAAGATGTCTTCCTGGTGTGATATTCCCAGAACATATTAAATTCAATGCAGATACAGAATATGTTGTCAAAAACAATGATGTGCTTATACTTGCTGTTGCCTCTCCTTACACCCGTTCTACAGCTAAGCTTATTGCTCCTTTTGTTAAGGAAGGACAGTATATAGTAAATGTCGGTAAAGGTATAGAAGAGCATACGTTAAAAACACTATGTGAAGTAACCAAAGATGAAATCCCACAGGCAGTTATAGCTGTTCTTTCAGGTCCAAGCCATGCAGAAGAGGTTGGACGTGGTATTCCTACTACATGTGTTATAGGAACTGCTAAGAAAGCTGATGCACAATTTCTCCAGAATGTATTCATGAGCAATGTATTCCGTGTATATATAAGTCCTGATGTACTTGGTATATGCATAGGCGGTGCACTTAAGAATGTTATAGCTCTTGCTTCTGGTGTTGCTGATGGACTAGGTTATGGTGATAATACAAAAGCAGCACTTATAACAAGAGGTATCGCTGAGATTTCGCGCCTTGGATGCGCTATGGGCGCCGATATAAAAACATTTGCAGGTCTTTCAGGTATCGGAGACCTTATTGTTACATGTGCAAGTATGCATAGCCGTAACAGAAGAGCAGGTATTCTTATTGGAAAAGGACACACTATGAAAGAAGCCATGGATGAAGTACAGATGGTTGTCGAAGGTGTATATGCAGCAAAAGCAGCACTTGAGCTTTCTAAAAAATACAATGTTGAAATGCCTATAGTTGAACAGGTTAATCTTGTTTTATTTGACGGAAAAGCTCCTGCCGATGGTGTAAAGGATCTTATGTTAAGAGATAAAAAAATTGAAGCTGAAAATGTAGACTGGAATTAAAAATAGAATCCTTACTAAAAGAAATGGGGAATAGAATGGCACATTTAAAGCACGTTAATAGAGCTTATATTTCAAAAAAATTAAAAGATGGTTTAAGCGGGCTTGAATATAAAAGATATAATTATATATGTGCACCTACAGGATATGGAAAAACTCTTGTATGTTCAACATTTTACAAGAATTATTCAAGACGGACAGTTTTATGGATTGATGCAGACACAACACCTGACATATTCTGGAAACGTTTATGTACATCATTAAATGTAGTAAATGCAACTTACGCAAACGAACTTTTAAAGGCTGGTTTTCCGTATAACGATGATGATATAAGGAACATCACATATATTCTTGATATGTTTCCATCAAAAGATTCAGAGTATGTTGTCATAATAGATAATTTTGATAAAATACATACCAGTATCTTAGGCAGGCTTTTTAATGCTAATTGTATCAAAAATCCACTTGGCATAAGCTTTGTGTTTATCGTAAAAGCTGTTACTGACCATAAAATAATAAATCTTATCACTAAAAATGAAGTAGGGTTTATCGGCACCGAACTGCTTTCATTCGATATAGATGATATTATTTATTATTACAGGATAAACGAGCTTGTTATCACGAGGGAAGAGGCACTTTCAATATACAACAAAACTTATGGCTGGCCATATGCTGTTGAAATATATATGAAAAATCATAATATGTCCGATAATCATATAATGAATATTCTGGATTCTTTTATATATACAAACATCTGGCTTGACAATACTGACAGCATAAATGAATTTATCTTAAAGATGTCTGTATTTAATAATTTTACTTTGACACAGTGTTCAAGACAGACTATGTTAAGTGAAAAAGATTGTTATAATATACTTATGGGAACAAGTCTTATTATGTATGACAAAGATTCACAGTCATACATGTTTAATCCTGTATTCAGGCATTTTGTTACAGATATTCTTAATAATAAAACAACTGATGTCATCTATAATATAACCCTGGATGCAGCAAATACCTATAAAGCTTCTCATAACTACTATGAAGCAATCGCACTTTATTCACGTATAGGACATTATCAGGAAATATATGACAGTGATGTTTCAGTTGAAGAGCTTTATAAATATGTCATAAAATCCAATAAAGATATATTTTTAGATATTGCTAACCATTATTGGAGTGTTGAAAAAAAAGGACATTATGATATGGCAGTCAATATCAGCTTTATTATGTTTTTGTATAACGAAAAGCTTACTGCTGCAAAGCTTATATCAAACATATCAGATGATATAAAAAAAGACTGTCATCTTTCAAAAGAGCAGGTGATGGATTATAATGCGGCACTTACATATATAAATGCTTTTCTTGATTATAATGATTTCACGAAAATGAACGCTCAGTTTATTAAGGTTGCTGATATTACTAACAAACCTCTTAAACATATAGCTGGACATTTCCCCTTCAGCTTTGAATGTCCATCAGTAATGAGTATATATCATTCCTCACCAGGTGCACTTGATTATGAAACATATGCTTTAGAGGAATGTGCATCAAACTATTACAGAATCACAAATGGACATGGAAAAGGTTTTGAGGCACTTATGAAAGCTGAGGTTTTATATAACCGTGGTGAAATAGAAAGTGCTGAAATATTATGTCACAAAGCGTTGTATATGGCTGATGGGCGTAATCAATACAGTATATATATAGCTGCAACATTTATTATGACACTTATATCGATATATAAGGGTGCTAATGATGAGTTTAAAGAGCATATGAATAATATGACACATATCACGGAAAATACAAGTTATTTACCACAGCATATGCATAAAATGACTGATATATGTAAGTCATACATATATTCAAATCTCTCAAGTCCTGATAATATGTGTGAATGGTTAAAAGATTATAAGCAGTTAGAGCTTTCAATTAATTTTCATTCGCTCGGATTCGCCAATATAATATTGGGAAAATATCTTATACTTATAGGTGATTATCATAAATTTCTTGGGATAAGTGGTCAGTTTTTAGGGTTAAACCATATATATTCATATGTAATATCTAATATATATACATATATATATCTTTCAATAGCTAACAACGAGACTGGTGAAAAGGAAAAATCCCATAAATTCATCATGATGGCAGTTAATCTGGCTATGCCGGACAGATTATATATGCCATTTGTACATAATTATCCATATATTAATATGCTGCTTGATGAAATAAATACAACTAAAGATATATCATTTTTTGTTAAAAATATACAGAGGCTTTCAAAACCTTATGAAAAAGGTGTGAAGGCTATCAATAAAGCCGGGCGTCTGCTTGCTGATTATGGATTGACTGTAAGGGAAGCTGATGTTGCTAAGCTTGCTGCTAAGCGTCTTACCAACAAGGAAATTGCTGACCAGCTTTTTATTGCTGAAAGTACTGTCAAATCAAATATGAAAATGATATTCAATAAGCTTGAAATTAATTCAAGAGCAGAACTTAAGAATTTTTTTGATTAACTATAAAATAAAATGATTGTGAGGTTTTTATATGCGTGTTATAGCAGGAACAGCCAGAAGCCTTCCTTTAAAAACTATAGAAGGAACTGACACAAGGCCAACTCAGGACAGAATAAAAGAAACATTATTTAACATTCTTCAGTCAGATATACCAGGATGCCATTTCCTCGACTTATATTCTGGAAGCGGTGCTATAGGTATTGAAGCTATCAGCCGTGGAGCAGCAAAAGCTGTACTAGTTGAGAATTCTAAGGCTGCTGCACAATGTATAAGAGATAATCTTAAATTTACAAAGCTTGATGATAAAGCTGATGTTATGGAAATGGATGTTCTTTCAGCCATTAACAGACTTAAAGGAAAGGGTGTATTTTCAATAGTATATATGGATCCACCTTATTCGCACGACTATGAAAAGGACGTTCTTATTGCATTACATAATTCAGATATAATCGATGAATATACAACAATTATTGTAGAGGAAAAGCTTGATAGTGATCTTGATTATGCCACAGACTGCGGCTTTGATATTGTAAGAGTCAAAAAGTATAAAACTAATAAACATTTGTTCTTACGCCTGAAGGGAAGTGCTGAATAATGAAGAAAGCTATATATCCGGGCAGCTTTGATCCGGTTACTCTTGGACATCTTGATATAATAAAAAGATCAGCAGCGCTCGTAGACCATTTAATAGTAGGAGTTTTAAACAACAATACAAAAACACCATTGTTTTCAGTAGATGAACGTGTTAATATGTTAAAGGAAGTTACTAAGGATATTCCGAATGTAGAAGTATTAAGCTTTAGCGGACTTCTTGTAGATTTTGCCAGACAACATAAGGTCCAGACAATAATACGTGGTCTGCGTGCTGTAACTGATTTTGAATATGAGCTTGCCATGTCACAGACAAACAGAGTGGCAGCTCCTGACATTGATACAATTTTTCTTAACACGAGTCTTAAATATGCATATTTAAGTTCAAGCATTGTAAAAGAAATGGCTATGTATGGCGGCGATATAAGCAAGTTTGTCCCAGCATGTATCATTGAAACTGTAAGAGAACGTTACAGTATAAGCTATAAAGATAAGTAAATCGAATGAAAAAGGGAGAGTTAACAATGAGTAGAATAGAGCAGATTATAAGTGATATTGAAAGTTATATCGATAACTGTAAGTTTCAGCCTTTATCTAACACTAAAATCATAGTTAATAAAGATCAGTTAGAAGATATGCTCAATGAGTTGAGATTAAAAACCCCTGAAGAGGTTAAAAAGTACCAGAAAATACTTAACAATAAAGATGCTATCATCGCTGATGCCAAGGAACAGGCAGAAACTATAGTTAATGCTGCACAAATTCGTACAGAAGAGCTTATCAATGAACATGAGATTATGCAGAGGGCATATGCACAGGCTAATGCTCTTATAGAACAGGCGACTGCACAGGCACAGCAGATTCTTGACAGTGCAACGGAAGATGCCAACAGTATTCGTCAGGGAGCCATGGATTACACCGACGATATGTTAGAAAAACTTCAATATATCATTGAAAAGTCCATAAGGGATAACCGTGACAGATATGACTCATTATTATCAGGCCTTGATAATATATTATCTATCGTTAATAATAACCGTAACGAATTAAAGACACCTGTTCCTGAGGAAGAGGCACATACTGAGGCATATAATGAATCAGCAGCACAGTCAGAGGATTCTTCAGTACAGGATACGCAGGAAGATATATTAGAATCCATAGATGGCAATGATAATATTCCTGAATAAATATAATCTTCACATATACATTCATATGCTTTAAGCTGCATGAATGTATATGTTTTTTTATTTTTCTGATTTCATTCTGATGAAATAGTTATGACAAGATAAGTAACCAATATTGTACATATTGTCAGTTTTATTTTTTGAAAAATATATTTCTTTATATCAATACATACTCCCACATTATCTTTAATTACCGAATATGTCTGCATAAGTGTTGATAATCCGCCAAATGCATTGATTGCTGATATAAGCAATATTTTAACCAAGTGGCTCTTTATGGCTGATGCAAAATATATTCCATTTGTGATTTCCATAAAACCACAGACAATCCAGTTGATGTAAGGCATAGATACCATATGCGAAAAATATTGTATGTAAGCACACAGACAGGAAAATATAATTATATAGCCTCCAAGCTTTAAAACTGATGTAAGCATTTTATCTATTGAACTATTCAATATAGTAAAGAAATCCATATATTCAGCTGACTGAATATATCTTTTTGAATCACGAATACATTTAGCAGCGGTCCTGTTTCTTACATATTCATAGATGATAAGAAGAATAGTTGGAAGATACACGCATAATAAATAACAGAATATATTAAAATGCTCTGACAAATAGTTATAATATATATAATTGATAACAAAGCCCGGACTTGATATATTACAATACGGCATTATATACGTAAGCCATTCGTTATTATTATAATTTTTCTGATATTTAATACAATTCAGTGCACCTGCTGGAAAACCACATAGCAGGCTGCTTAATATGACAAGAAATGTTCCATATGTATAATCTGCAGGTATATAATAGTTAAAACATTCTATAAATATCATTCCCATAATTAATCCAGGTGCAACCTTAAGTCCCCATAATTTTATTCCTGATATTGTCGCTGGAATAAGAATATCAGGAGTTATCATCATTAACGCAAAAAACATCAGTAATATAACAAATATTAAATTATGTCTAGTTTTCATCATATTCTATCCTGCTATACATTTTCTTAAGCCTTATTTCATATCCTTAATTAAATATATACAATATTATTAAAAAAATGAATAAAGCTTATTTTAAAAAACTTCTTTTTATGCTTATACTATGTATTGCTGCTGCTTTATTAACAAGTTGGTTAAGATGCTCATCGCATATACTGCATAATCTTAATATTGATATTGATGATAATGCTTTCACAAATATGGACATATCATGTTCTTATGATGAGTTAGTTAATGCAGCTGATGCAATAAATGCTGATAAAGGGCAGCTTATGACGATATGCACATGTTTATATGACGGAAAAATATCTTATGATAATCTAAAAAAAATAACACGTCCTCTATATGTACGTATAAGTAATTATCTTAACCGAACACAGGCAGATAAATTCAGGCAACAGAAAAAAATATATAATAGTATTTTAAATGACATCAGATACTTTCCAGTTCCACGCTCAGACAAAAGATATGAATGGGTAAATTATGTTAACTCATGGAATAATGTGCGCACCTACAAAGGAAACCGTACACATGAAGGAACAGATATAATGGGAGATATAAATAAAGATGGTGTTTACCCGGTTATATCTGTAAGCGATGGCTATATAAGTAATATAGGCTGGCTTGAGCTTGGTGGCTGGAGGATCGGTATAACCTCCTGTAACGGAATATATTATTATTATGCTCATCTTGATTCATATTACAGGGATTTTAAGCCTGGAGATAAAGTGAAGGCTGGAGATATAATCGGATATATGGGAAGTACTGGATATAGCAGGGTAGAAGGTACTAAAAACAAATTTCCAACACATCTTCATTTTGGAATATACATAATATCCGATACCAAGACTGAAATAGCCATTAATCCATACAATATACTTAAAATAAATGAAAATAATGCTTTGATTTATAGCTATTAATCCCTCTACATGCTATAATGAGTAAAATTTCAGAAATTGAGGTTACATAAATGGAAATACAGATGTGGAAGGAAATACTTAATCCATATGAACTTGCTGTAGAAGAGCTTCAGGTTAAGTTTAATCATATGGTGAAGGAATATCGTCAGGCTGGTATTTACTCTCCCATAGAGCAGGTTCTTGGCAGAGTAAAATCAATATCAAGTATACTTGGCAAGGCACAGAAGCAAGGGATAGATATCGATCAGATAGAAGGAAATATACTTGATATAGCCGGAATAAGACTCATATGCCAGTTTACTGATGATATATATAACGTAGCTGATTTAATACGTGCAAGAAGTGATATGGAAGTTATCAATGAAAAAGATTACGTTAAGAATATAAAACCAAGTGGTTACAGAAGCTACCACATAATAGTCAGATATAAGGTTGAAACTGTAAAAGGAACCAAAGTTATACCTGTCGAAATCCAGATACGTACACTTGGTATGAATTTCTGGGCTATAATTGAGCATTCGCTGCAGTATAAGTACAATGGTAATATACCATCTCATGTCCGTGAAAGACTTACATCTGCTGCCGATGCAATATATACACTTGATAATGAAATGATGAGTATCCATGAAGAAATCATAGATGCCCAGAATTTTGTATCGACTAAAGCAAATATAGTTTCTGATATATTAAACAATATCCAGAGCCTTTATAAGGTTGCCAATAAACAGGAGATTATCAAAATACAGGACGAATTCTATGATATATATGAAACAGAAGACGTAGCCAAACTTCAACGCTTTTCAAGACAGCTTGATATGATTGCAGAAAATTATAAGGCACAGAGTATATAGTGCAGAAATGAGGAACAAATGAATTTACCAGAGAGTTATCTTAAAACAATGAAGGATATGTTAGGTTCGGAATATGATGCATACCTTGAAAGCTTTAATGATAAAAGATTATATGGACTTCGTGTTAATAACCTTAAAATATCAACAGAAGATTTTCTAAAAATAAGCCCGTTCAGGTTAAAACCAATACCATGGATTAAAAATGGCTTTTATTATGAGGAAGATGATAAACCTGCAAAGCATCCTTACTACTATGCCGGCTTATATTATATCCAGGAACCTAGTGCCATGACACCTGCCAATGTTCTTCCTGTAAAACCTGGCGATGTTGTTTTTGACATGTGTGCAGCTCCTGGTGGTAAATCCACCGAACTTGCTTCAAAACTTGCAGGAGATGGACTTCTTATAACAAACGATATAAGTAATTCACGTACTAAAGCACTTCTGAAGAATGTAGAAGTGTCCGGAGTTTCTAATTTATGTGTTCTTAATGAGGATCCAGCAAAAATATCAGGTAAATTCCATGAATTCTTTGATAAAGTCCTTATAGATGCACCATGTTCCGGGGAAGGAATGTTCAGAAAGGATAACAAGCTTATACGTGCATGGGAACAAAATGGTCCTAAGGTATATTCTGCCATTCAGAAAAGCATTATACTACATGGTGCTGATATGCTTCGTCCTGGTGGAATGCTTCTTTATTCAACATGTACATTTTCAAAGCTTGAAGATGAAGAAAGCATAAGATATCTTCTTGATAACAGACCTGATATGCATCTTGTTGATATAGTTTCTTATGAAGGCTTTGCAAAAGGTTTTGTATCATCTGATGAAGATTTGAAAGATAATATGGACAAATGTGTCCGTATTTTTCCACATAAGATGTCAGGTGAGGGACATTTTGTAGCTCTTTTAAAAAAAGACAATCCTGATGATGTTTTACATGCAAAATATGTGCATACACCACTTAAGCAAAAGCTTCCTGACGAATTAACAGATTTTCTTAAAAACACAACTATGAATATAGATACTGATTATATCAATATACGTGATTCACGTGTATATGCTATATCAAAACATATGATAGATGAGAAAGGCCTACGCATAATACGTAATGGGCTTCTGCTTGGTGAACTTAAGAAAAACCGTTTTGAACCAAGCCAGGCTCTTGCTATGGCATTAAAAAAGGAACAGTATAACAACTGTATAGATTTAAAGCTTAGTGATGAAAGAGTTATAAAATATCTGAAAGGTGAAACTTTAGATGTAGATGATTTCCCTGACAGTAAGGGATGGGCACTTGTATGTGTTGATGGATATCCTCTTGGATGGGGAAAGTCTAATGGTTCCCAGCTTAAAAACAAGTATCTTGCAGGTTGGAGATGGATGTAAAATGCAGTTAAGACTAGATAAATACCTGTGTGATATGCAGGAGGGAACAAGAAGCACAGTTAAAGATATGATAAGGAAACAACGTGTATCTGTAAATGATATCGTTGTTACACGTCCTGAATTAAAGGTTAATACAGATATAGATATAGTATGCATTGATGGCAGACAGATAGGTTATTTCCATTATGAATATTATATGTTAAATAAGCCACAGGGTGTTGTATCTGCAACAACTGACAAAACCGACAAAACAGTTATTGATATTATTACAGACAAAAAAAGAAAAGATCTTTTTCCGGTAGGAAGACTTGATAAAGATACAGAAGGTCTCCTTATCATAACGAATGATGGGGAACTTGCCCACAGACTTTTATCGCCAAAGCATCATGTTGATAAGACATATGAAGCTGATGTCAAAGGAAATTTACCAGATTCATGTGTAGAAATGTTTGCAGAAGGACTGGTTGTTGATAGCAGCTTCACTGCCATGCCAGCTATACTCAATATAATTTCTTATGATGCTTTTACTGATACATCTCATATACGTATTACAATAAAAGAAGGTAAATATCATCAGATTAAACGCATGTTCAATGCCGTTGATTCAGAAGTCCTTTACCTTAAACGTTTATCTATGGGAAGTATAGTACTAGATAAAGCTCTTAAGACCGGGGAGTATCGTGCACTTACAGATGCGGAAATATCAGCATTGAAGGATTTTTAATAGATATTTATATAGATATACAGAAAGGTAACTTTATGACTAACGATTTTTTACCTGTTTCAAAATCAGACATGAAAAAAAGAGGATGGACACAATGTGATTTCATATATATATGTGGCGATGCGTATGTTGATCATCCATCATTTGGACATGCAATAATAACCAGACTGCTTGAAGCTTTTGGCTATAAAGTGGGTATTATAGCCCAGCCAGACTGGAAAAATAAAGAGTCCATAACAATACTTGGAGAACCTCGTCTGGCTTTTTTAGTATCTGCTGGTAATATGGATTCCATGGTTAACCATTATACTGTTAATAAAAAACGACGTCATCAGGATGCATTCTCACCTGGTGGTGTTATGGGGAAACGCCCGGATTATGCAACAATTGTATATTGCAACCTCATAAGGCAGGTATATAAAAAAACACCCATTATCATTGGTGGTATAGAAGCTTCCTTAAGAAGAATGGCTCATTATGACTACTGGTCTGATAAGGTGAAGCGTTCTATCCTTATTGATTCTGGTGCCGATATCATATCCTATGGAATGGGAGAACATTCTATTATAGAAATAGCTGATGCCCTAAACGCTGGTATTGATATACATGATATAACTTTTATCAAGGGAACGGTTTATAAAACAAAAACTCTTGATAATCTTGAAAACTATATCGAGCTTCCATCTTATGATGATATTGTAAACAGCAAGGAAATGTATGCTAAAAGCTTTTATACCCAATATAAAAACACAGATCCGTTCACAGCAAGGATTCTCGTAGAAAAAGTTAAAGAAAAAATGTATGTTGTGCAAAACCCACCAGCTATGCCACTTACAGAAGTTGAAATGGATGATATCTATTCCCTTCCATATATGCGTAATTATCATCCTATGTATGAAAAGGATGGTGGCATACCTGCTTTATCAGAAATAAAGTTTTCAATAACAAGCAACCGTGGCTGCTTTGGAGGCTGCTCATTCTGTGCCCTCACATTTCACCAGGGAAGAATAATTCAGGTAAGAAGCCATAAATCCATTATAGATGAAGCAGTACAAATGACTAAAGATGCAGACTTTAAAGGTTATATACATGATGTTGGAGGACCTACTGCTAACTTCAGGCATACCTCATGTGACAAACAGCTTACTAAGGGCGTATGTATGAACAGACAATGCCTTTTCCCAAAGCCATGTCCTAACCTTAAGGTCGATCATTCAGATTATATAAAGCTTCTGCGTGAATTACGTGCACTGCCTGGTGTAAAAAAAGTATTCATACGTTCAGGTATAAGATTTGATTATTGTATGTGTGATTCTGATGACACATTTATAAATGAGTTGTGTAAGTATCATATAAGTGGACAGTTAAGAGTTGCACCTGAACATATATCTGATAATGTACTTAATAAAATGGGAAAACCTTCAAATGATGTATATGAAGGCTTTCTTAAAAGATATCAGCGTATAAATAAAAAAACAGGAAAAGAGCAGTTTGTAGTGCCATATCTGATGTCAAGCCATCCTGGCTCCACCATGAAGGAGGCTATAGAACTTGCTGAATATATAAGAGATCTTGGATATATGCCGGAGCAGGTTCAGGATTTCTATCCAACACCTTCAACACTATCAACATGCATGTACTACACAGGACTTGATCCTGCTACCATGGATAAGGTATATACACCTGTAAGCCACCATGAAAAAGCCATGCAGAGAGCCCTCATACAATACCGCAATCCTGAGAATTATGAGCTTGTTAAAGAGGCTCTTATTAAAAATGGACGAACAGATCTTATAGGCTTTGGTCCTAAGTGTCTTATTCCGCCACGTAATATAAACACACATAGTGGCAGATATGTAAAAATGTCACCAAAAAAACAGTCACAGGTTAAACAGCATGCGCAGCATAATAACGCAAAAAACAACAAGACTGTTAGTAAAAAGAAAAGAGGGCATAAATAATGAATAAGAAAAATAAAGGTGATTTTGGTTATCTTAATTATAAGAAGAAGCTTAATTTTATAATAGCCGCCGTTGCTTTACTTATAATAATCGCTGTATTTATAACTGGTCTTATAATATTTAAATCCCGAAATAATTATATGACCCTCGTTGCCACTGTACTCGTTCTTCCATGGGCCAAGCTTGCAATTGCATATTTTGTACTGATTCCACATAAGGAATGTACGCAGGACATATATGAAAAGCTTGAACGATCAAAAAAGAATATATCAGCTATATATGATGTTGTGGTAAGTAATTCAAAAAAACCAATAGGAGTATGTGCTATGGTTGTTACCGACAACACAGTTGCTGCGTTAAGCCTTGATAAAGCACCAGATAAGGAACTCTTTGAAAAAAGTCTCAAGGATTTTTTAAAAAATGATAAGTTAAGTGCATCTGTTACATTATATACAGACACTAACAGCTTCCTAAAAAGAGTTTCCAGCCTTGCAGCAAACTTTGATGTAGCTGATGAAAACAAAACAGACAGAATGGGATATATAAAAAACAGCACATTAAATATGTGCCTTTAATATTGCAGCTGATGCTTTACTGATACAGACAGCATGCGCAAGAATGGAGATTAATATGAAAGAATTAATAATAGACAGACTTGGAAGTAACCAGAGGCTTGATAAATATCTTGCAAAATATCTTTCTGCTGCCAATAAAAGTTTTATATATAAAATGCTTAGAAAGAAAAATATAACCCTTAACAACAAAAAAGCTGATGGAAGTGAAAAGTTGATGGAAGGTGATTCTGTTAAAATATTTTTCTCTGACGAAACTCTTGAAAAATTTACAGAGGGCAGATATAAAGCTTCTGACAATATCATTGATTATGAATCTGTATATAAGCCTCTGGATATTGTTTATGAAAATAACGATGTAGTACTTATTAATAAACCTTCTGGCATGCTGTCACAAAAATCTGAGCCAAAGGATATATCGCTTGTTGAATATCTCACAGCATATCTGCTTCACTCTGGTTCAATAAGTTACGAAGATCTTAATATATTTCATCCTGGTATATGTAACAGGCTTGACAGAAACACAAGTGGAATAGTTGCGGCTGGTAAAACCATGAATGGGCTTCAAAAGCTTTCTGCCCATTTTAAAGATAGAACCCTTAACAAGTACTATATATGCATTGTTAAGGGTGAAATAACCAAAAGACAGCTTGTAAAGGGGTATTTAAAAAAAGATCATAGAAGTAACAGAGTAACAATATATAAGCAATTACCTGATGATATCCCATCTGATAAAAATATGCCAGCAAATGATAAGAATACTGATAAATCAGAATACATGCCAATAGAAACAGAGTATGTTCCTGTTGTATCAAATGGCAGGATAACTCTTCTTAAGATACATCTTATAACAGGACGAAGTCATCAGATACGAGCACATCTTGCCAGTCTTTCCCATCCACTGGCTGGAGATTACAAATATGGTGATGCTTCATTTAATCAATATTTTGCTGATAAATATTACTGTAAAAACCAAATGCTTCATTCATATGAAATAGATATACCTGATATGAATATACATGTACACACGGATATACCTGCTTCATTTATAAATGCTTTAAAAGGAGAACAGATATGGCAGCCTGGAATTCCAGAGGTCTTAGAGGCTCTGCACTAGAAGATTATATTAATATGACAAACGAAAAATATCTTACTAACCATCTTGGACTTATCCAGAAAATACCAACACCTATAACACCTATACGCATGAACAAAGAAACAAGGCAGATAACACTTGCGTATTTTGAGCAGAAGAGTACTGTTGACTATATAGGTGTCATCCAGGGGATTCCTGTGTGCTTTGATGCGAAAGAATGTGCAACAGATACTTTTTCAATTCATAACATTCATGAACACCAGATAAATTTTATGAAGGAATTTGAATTACAGGATGGTATTTCATTCATTATATTATATTTTTCAACAAGAGATGAGTTCTATTATATGCCATTTTCTGATATAATAACCTTTTGGGAAAGAGCTGCTAATGGCGGACGAAAAAGTTTTACATATGATGAAGTGGATAAAAGCTACAGAATCAATCATGGAAAAGGGATTATGCTTCATTACCTTGAAATGATTCAAAAAGATATTAATGAGCGAACGGGAGAATAACGTGTTATGGAGCTTAATTATATTAATGATTATGAACTTGTTAATGGATATGCAGTTATTGATAGTGATTTTTCAATAATAACAGCTAATGAACGTATGTACAAATTCGTTGGAATATCAACTAAATTCACAATAGCAGAAATAATACATCAGGTTGATATTGAGGACTTTATTAATGTTGCCAACAGTCTTAGATTAGGACAGAGTAAAAGCATGGTTCTTCGCATGAAAAGAATCGATAATTCATATCGCTGGGTACTTGCAGATATCAAAAGATGTCTTCTTAATACCCAGTACGATGAGCATACAGCAGAATATCTGGAGCTTTGCGTATCCGATGTTATTGCCCTTAGAAACAGATGCAATACACTAAATGATGATCTTTCATCATACAGAAGAGTTATATCTATGGATGACGAATTATTCTATATATATGAATATGAGAAAGATTTATTAACAGTGTACAACTATATAGACAATGATGCTATAGTTGTTATATCTGCTCCTATTATAGAGGTATATAATCGTATTATTGCAAAACAGTTTATTCCAGAAACAAGCATTATTCCTTTCAGGCAGCTCTTAAATGATATACAGAAAGGAAAATCTGTATACGAATATGATTTTAATATATGTATTTATTCAGATTATGAACAGGAGCAGCCAAAACTTGTGAATTCCCATCTGCGTGGCTCAACTATATATTCACAGATGCATGCCATGCGTTCTGTGGGTACGCTTAAACTAACCGGCCTTAAAAGCGTATTTTCAAGAACTACCTATGATTTTGAATATCATACACATATTCTTGAAACAAAAGATCTTGAATTATATACATTAAACAATGCAAAATATAATAAAAATTGTCACCTGACTTTTATTAAGATTGTTATTGACAACATTTCCGACTATGAATACATTCATGGAAAACAGAACACTCTTGAATTACTTGAGCATGTTGAAAATATACTTATTAAAGTAGTAGAATATCGTGGTGTTATTGGAAGAACAGATAAAAAGTGGCAGTTTATTATTGTTATTAAAGATATAAATAACGAACCTGAATTACGGGCATTTATAGAATATATGCGTTCTCGTGTTTCGTGGGAATGCAGAAGATATGACAACTCCTTCAATATAAGTTTTTCAATAGGAATATCAAGATACCCTGATAATGGAACTGACTGGAAACTTCTGACAAATAAGCTTATTAAGGCTACAGATATAGCTGTTAAAAAAGGTGGCAACCGCTATATAATCTATAAAGAAGCAATTCATGGAGAACTTCGATAAAATCATTGACATTGATAGTGTCTTTATGTATAATCTCTTTAACTTGTTATCACGTTACCTTGCTAAAGTCAGACGTGACTAATATATTTTTTTAGTTAAAGTTTGTTGTGATACACGAAAATGGAGAATAATAGTGTGCAGAGAAGCAGCGCAAGAATGGAGGATTATTATGAAAAAAGACTTATTACATACACCAGAAGGTGTCAGAGATATATACAGCACAGAATGTGTTGAAAAAAAAATAATTGAAAACAGACTTCATGATGTGTGTAAGTTATACGGATATAATGATATACAGACTCCTTCTATTGAGTATTTTGATGTATTCAGTAAAGAACGAGGCAGTGTTCCATCGAATGAAATGTTTAAATTATTTGACAGATATGGCAATACTCTTGTTTTAAGACCTGATATGACACCATCTATTGCAAGAGCCGCAGCTAAATATTTTGAAGATCGTATACTTCCTATAAAACTATGTTATGTAAGCAATACATTTATCAATGTCAGCAAATATTATCAGGGAAGATTAAAGGAAAATACAGTTATTGGTGCAGAATTAATAGATGATGACTCTATTTATGCTGATTATGAAATTATATGTATGGTTATTGACTGCATGAAAAGTGCTGGTCTTACAGAATTTCAGGTAGAGATTGGCAACGTTGCTTTCTTTAATGGTCTTTTGGCAGATGCCGGCATCCTTGGTGACTCTTATGAAGAGCTTCTTAATCTTATCAATGAGAAGAATTATATTGGTGTTGAAGAACTTCTTAATTCCATGAATATAGACAAGAATACAGCTAAGGTTCTTCTTGAACTTCCTCAGCTGTTTGGTCAGGCAGAAGTATTAGAAAAAGCCAAGGGTCTTACGACTATTCCAGAATGCATAAGTGCTGTTGACAGACTTTTAGCATTATACGAACTGTTGAAAGTTAATGGTTATGATAAGTATGTTTCATTTGATCTTGGAGAATTAAGTAATCATACATATTATACTGGAATTATATTCCATGCATTTACATTTGGAACAGGAGAACCTGTCGTAAGTGGCGGTCGTTATGATAAGCTTCTTGGACAGTTTGGATGTGATAAAGCTTCTATAGGTTTTTCTCTTATTGTAGACAGACTTATGGCGGCCATAAACAGACAGCATATAGATATTCCTGTGGAATACAACGGAGTACTTATAGTATATTCACAGGATAAACTTTTGGATGCCATTAAGCGTTCTGATGAGTTAAGAAAAGATGGCATCAACGTATGTATGATACAAAAAAATGCCTCTGAAACTGAAAAACAGTATGAGGAATACGCTGCTGCTTCCCAGCTTTCAGATGTTATATATATATAAAACGTTCCATAAAACGATTATTGTCTGTGCGTACCTGACATAATCTGTTTTTATGCATAACTGCATAGCTATTTAATGTACACAGAAATGAGGATTAGTGTGAAAAATAAGATTTTTCACACGCAAGATTTGTGCTTCGCACAAACTTGAGATGCGCAAAGAAGCAGCGCAAGAATGGAGGATTATTATGAGGTATATAACAGTTGCACTGGCAAAAGGCAGACTTGCTAAAAATGCACTTGATATATTTGAGCACATTGGAATTACATGTGACGAAATGAAAGATGAGAAAACAAGAAAATTAATATTTACTAACGAAGAATTAGGTATTCGTTTTTTTCTTGCAAAACCATCAGATGTACCAACCTATGTTGAATATGGTGCAGCTGACATTGGAATTGTTGGAAAAGATACTCTTTTAGAAGAATGCCGTTCACTTTATGAGGTGTATGACTTAAAGATGGGACAATGTAAAATGTGCGTGTGTGGTCCAGCATCAGCAAAAGAAAAGCTCAAACATCATGAGCTTATAAGAGTTGCTTCCAAGTACCCTAATATAGCAAAGGACTACTTCTACAACAAGAAACATCAGACAGTTGAAATCATCAAACTTAATGGTTCAGTTGAGCTTGCACCTATAGTTGGTTTATCTGAGGTTATTGTCGATATAGTAGAGACTGGAGCTACATTAAGGGAAAACGGACTTGAAGTTCTTGAGGAAGTTTGTCCATTATCTGCACGTATTGTAGTTAACCAGGTCAGCATGAAGATGGAAAATGAGCGTATAACAAAGCTTGTCAATGACATACGTAATTACCTTGAAAATAAATAACAGATATTTAAAATAACCATTAAAATATCAATCAATATGCGCAAAACCGCAGGATGGGAGAATATATGAGAATTGTTAAATTAACAGATGAAACTAAAAATAATATACTTGAGAATCTTTTAAAAAGAAGTCCTAACAGCTATGGAAAATTCGAAGCTGCGGTAGGTGAGATTCTTTCTAATGTAAGAGCCAACAAAGATGCTGCATTATTTAAGTATACAAAAGATTTTGATAAGGCTGATATCAATGCTTCTAATATTGTCGTAACTAAAGAAGAGATAGAAGAGGCTTACACAAAGGTTGATCCAAAGTTAGTTAATGTTATAAGAAAAGCCCTTAAAAATATAAAAGAATATCATGAAAAGCAGAAGCAGTACAGCTGGTTTGATTCTAAACCAGATGGCACAATCCTTGGACAGAAAGTAACTGCACTTTCAAGAGTAGGTGTATATGTTCCAGGTGGCAAAGCAGCTTATCCATCATCAGTTCTTATGAATGTTATTCCAGCCAAGGTTGCTGGTGTAGAACAGATTATTATGTGTACACCCCCAGATCATGAAGGGAAGGTATATCCAACAACACTTGTAGCTGCTAATGAAGCCGGAGTTGATATAATATACAAAGCAGGAGGTGCACAAGCTATCGCTGCTATGGCATATGGTACAGAATCTATTCCTAAGGTTGATAAGATATGTGGTCCTGGTAATATATATGTTGCACTTGCAAAGAAGGCAGTATTTGGTTATGTAAGTATTGATTCGGTTGCTGGTCCTAGTGAAATTCTTGTAATCGCCGATGAAACAGCTAATCCAAGATATGTTGCTGCAGATCTTTTATCACAGGCTGAGCATGACGAAATGGCATCCGCAATACTTATTACAACAAGCAATGAGCTTGCACAAAAAGTATCAGATGAAATAGATGGTTTCTTAAAAGAATTATCAAGAAGTGAAATTATATCTAAATCTCTGGATAATTATGGATACATTCTTCTTGTTGATAATATAGATGATGCAGTAGATGCAGCAAATGAAATTGCATCTGAGCATCTTGAAATAGTAACAAAGGATCCTTTCAATACTATGACAAAGATTAAGAATGCAGGTGCTATTTTCCTTGGTGAATATAGTTCTGAGCCTTTAGGTGATTATTTTGCAGGTCCTAACCATGTACTTCCAACTAATGGTACTGCTAAATTCTTCTCAGCATTAAGTGTTGATGATTTCATAAAGAAATCAAGTATTATATCATATTCAAGAAATGCCCTTGAGGAAATACATAATGATATAGAAACCTTTGCAACAGCAGAACACCTTACTGCACATGCTAATTCAATAAAGGTCCGTTTTGAAAAATAAAAGCGTAATAACGCAGAAATGAGGATTTATATGTCTAATTCAGATTGCAGACAGGCAAGTATTCATAGAAAAACAAGTGAAACTGATATCAATCTTTTCATAAGACTTGATGGTTCTGGCGATGCCCAGGTTGATACTGGAATCGGTTTCTTTGATCATATGCTTAAAAGCTTTGCAAAGCATGGTATGTTTGATCTTAAGCTGAATGTTACTGGTGATTTAATAGTTGACTGCCATCATACCATTGAAGATGTAGGTATTGTACTTGGGGAAGCTATTAAAAAAGCTCTTGGAGATAAGAAATCCATAAGAAGATACGGAGATATCATTCTCCCTATGGATGAAGCACTTATTTTATGTGCTATAGATTTATCAGGCCGTCCATATCTTGTTTTTGATTCAACATTTTCATCAGATATGGTAGGTTATTTTGATACACAGATGGTTAAAGAATTCTTTTATGCAATATCTTATAGTGCAGGCATGAACCTTCATATAAGAAAAATCACAGGTGAAAATGACCATCACATCATAGAAGGCATGTTCAAGGCTTTTGCTAAAGCTCTTGATGAAGCCTGCATGAAAGATGCACGTATAAAATCAGTATTATCTACTAAAGGAAGTTTGTAACTATTATACATAACAAGACAATAAGAAGAATTATAACATGCTGTTGTTTCAATTCCTCTTATTATCTGGATTTAACCATAAACACTATATAACGGAATTGGAGATTATTACAATGAGATTATATCCAGCAATTGATATCAAAGATGGTCAGTGTGTAAGACTTAAAAAAGGATTATTTAATGAGGTTACTGTATATTCTGATAAGCCATATGAAATAGCAAAAGCTTTTGAAGAAAGTGGTGCACAGTTTATACATACAGTAGATCTTGATGGAGCCCTTAAAGGACATGGAGTTAATGCAGATACTATTAAAAAAATAGTATCAAGTGTCAATATACCTGTCCAGATGGGTGGTGGAATAAGAACTCTTGAAAATATAAAAGAAGTGTTAGCTCTGGGCGTGTACAGAGTAATAATAGGAACTAAGGCAGTAGAAAATCCTGATTTTATAAGACAGGCTATTGAACAATTCGGACCTGAACATATAGTTGTTGGTGTAGATGCAAAGGATGGTCTTGTTGCTATAGAAGGCTGGGAAAAGGTCAGTGATAAGACAGCACTTTCATTAGCTCTTGCCATGAAAGATATGGGTGTACAGACTATAGTTTACACTGATATTTCCAAGGATGGAATGCTTTCTGGTCCTAATGTTGAACAGACTAAGCTTTTATCTGATAAAACTGGTATCAACATAATTGCTTCCGGTGGAATGTCATGCGTACAGGATCTTAAAAATATTAATGATGCTGGTATCCATGGTGCCATAATAGGCAAGGCTATATATGAACACAGAATTAATCTTAAGGATGCCGTTAATATGTTTGAATCAGGTGCATCTGTTATAGAAGCTGGAAAGAAGATGAGTACAAGCCTTTCTTTTAAAGATTTTAAGCTTAATTCTGATGGTCTTATTCCAGTTGTTGTTCAGGATTATGTAAATAATGAAGTTCTTATGGTGGCTTACATGAACGAAGAATCTTATAATATGACTGTTGATACTGGTATTATGACTTACTTTAGCAGAAGCCGTCAGGAATTATGGATAAAAGGAGCAACTTCAGGACATTATCAGTATGTAAGTTCACTTGACATAGACTGTGATAATGATACAATATTAGCTAAGGTTCGTCAGATTGGCGCTGCATGCCATACTGGCAACAGAAGCTGTTTTTATAGAAATCTTTATCATAAAGACAGATAGTGTATCATATAAACCATAATGAGGATTCCATGGATATTAAATATATTATCACAAAAATTAATAACAATATAATATGTTCACAATATACTGGTGATGACTGCCAGTCACTTAATATAGCTGACACTGGCAGTCTTACTGGTAATATATACATTGGCAGAGTTGAAAATGTTGTTAAAAACATCAACTCTGCTTTTGTTGAAATCGAGAATAAAATCAAATGCTACTATCCCCTTGATAGTAATAAGAATAGCATATACCTTAACACTAAAAATAACGATAAAGTAAACATAGGTGATAAATTACTTGTGCAGGTAGTTAATGATGCCCATAAAACAAAGCCACCTACTGCAAGCTGCAAAATAGAGCTTACAGGAAAATACGTAGTATTATCAAGTGATGTAAACGGAGTCGCTGTCTCAAAAAAAATGAAGAATTCAGACATTTGCAGCGAAGCTGCCATTATGCTTAAAGACATACTTAAAGCTTCCATAAAAAGTATTAACAGCGATATTGGCTTTAATGACAGATTCACTTATGGATTAATCATACGAAGCAATGCTGTTAATGCCACACCTACAGCTATAGCTGATGAGGCTGTGAAACTGATATCAGAATATAATTCCCTGTTAAAAGCTGCTGTTTATGGCAAATTTTACACCCTGTTAAAAGAACATGAACCCGATTATATAAGTGAAATAGTGCATTTTAGTTCTGATAATAACATTGAAATAATAACCGATATCAAAGAAAGCTATAATATGCTTAGCAGCTGCTTTGCTGATATTCCATCTGTTACCGTAAGATTTTACGAAGACAGCCTTCTTCCGTTATATAAGCTATATTCTGTGGAAAAGAATCTTACACAGGCACTTTCGCCAAAGGTATGGCTGAAATGTGGGGGATATGTTATTATTGAGCAGACTGAGGCTATGTCTGTAATAGATGTAAACTCTGGTAAAAATATTGCCAGGTCTAAAAAGCAATCAGATAAAGAAAAAGCTGCTTTAAAAGTAAATCTGGAAGCTGCCAAAGAAATCATCAACCAGATACGCCTACGTAACCTGTCTGGTATTATTATTATTGACTTTATAAATATGTCGGATGATAACAGCACCAGACAGCTTATGTCTTATCTTAAGGAGCTTGCTAAAAAAGAGCATATACAGACTAATGTAGTAGATATTACTCCTTTAGGTCTGGTTGAAATGACCCGAAAAAATAATGGTAAAACATTAAAAGAATTAATAGGCTGATGTTTGGAGAGTATGAATATGAAAGATATTGATATAGAAGAAAACAACTCATGCAGATATGAAATAAGATATAATCGTATATACGATTATATCACCACACACACCACACTTAAAAACACAATATTGTTTATATATAAGGTTCTCCCTTATTTTGTTGCGTTATCATATATACTGCTTATCATTATGTGTCTAAGAAGGAAGGATTCAATAGTAACACCAGCTATATCCTTTAGTGTTGATGCCACTGGATATGTTGAAACCTCTAATATATTTGTTATATCAAAGCTTATACTTACACCTCTGACATCATTCATTGTGGTATCTTTCTTCCGTAAATGTATTGATGCAAAAAGACCTTATGTTAAATATAATATCACACCTCTTGTTAAGAAAGAAAAAAAAGGAGAATCCATGCCCAGCAGGCATGTATTTTCAATAACTATTATAGCCATGTGCTGGTTATATATATATCAGCCCGTTGGAATCGTCCTGCTTATATTAACAATTATTCTTGCTGCTGTAAGAGTTATTGCTGGTGTTCATTTTATAAGAGACGTTATTGCCGGAATAGCAGTTGGCATATTATGTGGTTTTATAGGCTTATGGATATTATAATACCGGCTGCAAATACATGATATTTTTATAGCCTGCAAGAAAAAAAATAATCCACAAAAACAAAAAAGTAAAAAAACAAAAAAATATTTAAATATAGTTGACATTTTATGATTCATACTATATTATATTCTAGTGTGCCGCTCAGTTAGGATATAAGAAGGATTAATCCTCTCCAAAACTGGCGAGTAATTATTTTAGGAGGTGCCATATGTACGCAATTATTGCAACAGGTGGTAAACAGTACACAGTTTCAGAAGGCGATGTAATCAAGGTTGAAAAGCTTGGTGTTAACGCTGGTGATACTGTTACATTTGACCAGGTTCTTTTCGTTAATAACGGTGAAGCTAAGGTTGGTGATCCTACAGTAGCAGGAGCAACAGTTACAGCAAGCGTTGTTGAAGAAGGCAAGGACAAGAAAGTCATCGTGTATAAGTATAAGAGAAAAACTGGATATCACAAGAAGAACGGTCACAGACAGCTCTTCACTAAGGTTAAGATTGAAAAGATCAATGCTTAATTAGTGTGAGGTGTGTTATCCATGACTCATATAACTATCTACAAGTCCACTAATGGTGGAATAGTAGGATTCAGATCAGCTGGTCATGCTGGTTATGCGGAAGAGGGTAGCGATATCATATGTTCCGCAGTATCTATTCTGACATTCAATACTATCAATTCTATTGAAAAATTCACAGATGCGAAGTTTGATGTGTCGGTAGATGAAGAAGCGGCTGTAGTAGATTTTATGGTCACTTCTGATATTAGTGATACAACTCAGGTATTGCTTAATGCATTGGAGCTTGGTTTAAGTTCTGTTGCTGCTGGTAATCCTGATTACTTATTGATTACCGTCAAGGAGGTGTAATGTTATGTTGAATTTGAACCTTCAGTTTTTCGCTCATAAAAAGGGTGTTGGTTCTACAAAGAATGGTAGAGATTCAGAATCTAAGAGATTAGGTGCAAAGAGAGCTGATGGACAGTTCGTTTTAGCTGGTAATATTCTTTACAGACAGCGTGGAACAAAGATTCATCCAGGTGTTAATGTTGGTCGTGGTGGCGATGATACATTATTCGCACTTGTTGATGGAACTGTTAAGTTTGAAAGAAAGGGCAGAGATAAGAAGCAGGTTTCTGTTTATCCTGTTGCCTCAGAGAACTAATTAGTTTTTATAAGCTCCAAATCTTCGGATTTGGAGCTTTTTGTAATATTGAAACAAAGCAGCGTAAGAATGGAGATTAATATGTTTTCAGATAAAGTAAGAATATTCATTAAGTCGGGTAAAGGCGGCGATGGACATGTAAGTTTCAGACGTGAGCTTTATGTACCAGCTGGAGGTCCGGATGGTGGTAATGGCGGCAATGGTGGCGACATCATATTCCAGGTTGATAAAGGTCTTAATACACTTGGCGACTTCAGACATAACAGTAAATATATAGCCCAGAGTGGTGAAGAGGGTGGAAAGAAAAGATGTACAGGAAAGAACGGCGAGGATCTTATAATCAAAGTTCCAGAAGGTACTGTAATATATGATGACGAATCAGGCAAGGTAATAGCTGATATGTCAGGTGATAATATGAAAGAAACTATACTTAAAGGTGGTCATGGCGGTAAAGGCAATATGAATTACGCTACTGCTACTATGCAGGCTCCTCAGTATGCACAGCCAGGTCAGGAGGCAAAAGAACTCTGGGTACGCCTTGAATTAAAATGTATAGCTGACGTTGGGCTTGTTGGTTTTCCTAATGTTGGTAAATCTACATTCTTATCACGTGTAACTAATGCCAGACCAAAGATTGCTAACTATCATTTCACTACACTTAATCCAAACCTTGGTGTGGTTGATATAGATGGTGGTAAAGGTTTTGTAATAGCTGATATACCTGGACTAATAGAAGGTGCATCAGAAGGTGTTGGACTTGGGCATCAGTTTCTAAGACACATTGAAAGAACAAAGGTTATTATCCATATCGTTGATGCTGCTTCTACAGAAGGAAGAGATCCTATAGCAGATATAAAGGCTATCAATGCAGAATTAGAAGCATATAATCCTGATTTACTTAAAAGACCACAGGTAATAGCCGCTAACAAGATAGATGCAATATATGATGATGGCACAGGTGCTAACCCTGTTGAACTTATAAAGAATGCTTTTGAGCCAGAAGGAATAAAAGTATATCCTATATCGGCTGTAACTGGACAAGGTGTTAAAGAGCTGCTCTATGCTGTCAGAGAACTTCTTGACAACTTCCCTGATGATGTTGTTATATTTGAGAAGGAATTCGACATAGATGAACTTCTTGACAATTCCGATGATAACTACAACGTATACGTTGATGAGAATGGTATATTCATAGTCGAAGGTGAACGAATAGACAAAATGCTTGGATATACCAATCTTGAATCTGAAAAAGGCTTTAACTTCTTCCAGAAATTTATGAAGAGTTCTGGTGCTATAGACAGACTTGAAGAACTTGGAATAGAAGAGGGGGATACTGTAAGAGTTGGCGATTATCTTGAATTTGACTATTACAGGGCCTGATAAATCATTTTAGCTTTTAAATAAAACTACACTTAACTATGAAAGGAGCTTGCTATGACAAGTAAACAACGTGCATATTTAAAGAGTCTTGCTATGACTATGGATCCGATATTCCAGTTTGGAAAAAACAGTCTCACTCCTGAAAACACCAAAGCTATTGCTGAAGCATTAGAGGCCAGAGAATTAATAAAGATTAATGTTCTCCAGAATTGTGCAGATGATCCTAAGGAAATAGCGCAGATTGTAGCTGAAAGAACACACTCACAGGTTGTTCAGGTTATTGGAAAGAAAATTGTTTTATATAAAGAATCCAAAGATAACAAGAAAATAGAACTTCCTAAAGACAATAAGAAAAAATAGTATTATATAAAATATCCAAAAATAGCAGAAATGGGGATAATTATGGCTGACATTGTTGGAATAATGGGTGGAACATTTAATCCTGTTCATAAAGGACATATTGCTATTGCAAAGGCAGCACATGAACAATTCAATATATCACAGATTCTTGTTATGCCTTCATATTCACCAGCATACAAAGACAACAGCAAGATAGTTTCTGCAGTTCACCGCTGTAATATGATAAAGCTTGCCATAAACAATTACAATTATATGTCTCTTTCTACATTAGAAATAGAACGGGGTGGAAAAACATATACTGCTGACACCTTAAAGCTTATGAAAGATGATTATGATAACATATATTTTATAATAGGTGCTGACTCGTTATTTACACTAGATAAATGGTATATGCCTGATTATATTTGTTCACATTGCCATATACTTGCAGCAAACAGAGATAACCATTCCATAGATGAGCTTACAAGGCAGAAAGAGATACTCATTAATAAATATAATGCCTCTATAGATTTCATATCATGCAAGGATTATCCCTTCAGTTCAACACATATACGCAATGAAGCAGCAGCCGGACATGATATTTCATCCTTTGTTGGTAAAGAAGTTGCAGAATATATAACTGCCAACAGGCTTTATAATTAATTCAATTATATATATGTCACAAACTGGCAGAATGGAGATAATATGGATAACATGTATATTGAAAAGCTTCGAAAAGAGGTTAAACGCGCTTTAAAAACAGATAAGATGCGATTCAGACACACTATTGGAGTTGCCGATACAGCTGCCTGTCTTGCATCAAGATATGGCATAGATATGCAGAAAGCTTATATAAGTGGATTATTACATGATTGTGCTAAATGTGTACCAGATGAAAAGAAAATTGCAGAATGCAGACAAAATGACATAACAATTACAGACTCAGAATATAAAAGTCCTTATCTTCTGCATTCAAAGCTTGGTGCTTTTTATGCACGCACACAATATGGAATAAATGATACAGATATATTAGAAGCTATAACATGGCATACAACCGGTCACCCAGATATGACTATGCTTGAGAAGATAGTATTTGTGGCTGACTACATAGAACCATACCGCAACAAAGCTGCCAATCTTGACAAAATACGATATCTTGCATTTACTAATATAGATGATGCTATACTGCATATACTTAATGATACAATAAACTATCTTAAAGAAAACGATAAACCTATTGATGGAATTACTCTTGAAACCTATAATTTTTATAAGAATTATAATAAATCTAATATTACAATAGAAAGGAATAATAAATATCATGATAAAAGATACTTCAAAGCAGATGGTAAAAACTACCGTAGAAGCATTAAAAGAAAAAAAAGGTTATGATATAAAGGTTATAGACATAAGTGATATATCTATACTTGCTGATTATTTTATAATCGCTAATGGTAATAATACAAACCAGGTACAGGCCATGGTTGACAATGTTGAGGAACAGATGTATAAGGCTGGCTTTAACGATCCTAAAGTAGAAGGTTACAATAATGCTTCATGGATTCTCCTTGATTATAATGATATTGTAATTCATGTATTTGATGATGAAAGCCGGTCATTCTATAATCTTGAAAGACTATGGAAAGATGGAAAAGAAGTAGATATTGATAATCTGTAAAATATAAGCTACAGGTACCAAAAGTGAATTAGCTATTATGTATAAGAGAGCCACAAGAGCCACAGTAACTTATTTAATAAGTTTACTGTGGCTCTTGTGGCTCTCTTAAAAGCATCAGCCCTAATATACCGATATAATAGATATCGGGGTTAAAAGCTCACGACTATGATATATCCCATCTCATAAGTCCTATAACCTTACCTAATATCATACAGTCATCAACAATAATAGGATCCATAAAATCATTCTCTGGCTGTAACCTTATATGTCCGTTCTCCTTATAGAATCTTTTTACAGTTGCAGAATCATCAATAAGAGCAACAATAATTTCACCATTTTCTGCTGTATTACACTTTTCAACAACTATCTGGTCACCATTATAAATACCTATATTGATCATACTGTCACCTTTTACTGTCAATATAAAAGTTTCTTCATTAGGCATGAATTCTGATGGGATAGGAAAGTAACCAGTAATATTATCAACTGCTAATATAGGCTCCCCGGCAGCTACCTGTCCTAATACTGGAACGTTAACCATCTCACGTCTTGTAAGATTAAAATTATCATCTATTATTTCTATAGTTCTGGGTTTTGTCGGATCTCTTCTGATATATCCATTCTTCTCTAATGACTCCAGATGTGCATGTACAGATGAAGTAGATTTAAGATTAACAGCAGAGCATATATCTCTTACTGAAGGTGGATAACCTTTATTAAGAATCTGTGATTTAATATATTCAAGAATTTCAGACTGTTTCTGTGTAATTCGTCCATACGCCATATTATATACCTCCATTTAATTATATCTGCTTTGCAGCCGCTTCCTTTTTTTTTGCGCTTATTATATCTTATAATAACATATTTTATTTAATATGCAAACATGTTTTCTGAAAAAATGTTCTGAAAATATGTTCGATTGCTCATTGACAAACATATGTTCTTATAATATAATTCAATCATCCGGAACAAGTGTTCTGTTTTGTATTGAATAAGCTTTAAAGCATATTACTATTAACAGAATTTAATTAGCAGAATTATATACAAAGGAGGTCTTTATACTATGAAGCAGACATTAAAGAAAAGACATATATTACACAGACTATTACTTATTAATTCAATATTACTAATTATGCTATTAGGAACAATTATAGTTAATGCCTCTGATACAAAACAGCCTGATAAATATTATACAAGTGTTATGATTGAACAGCATGATACATTATGGTCACTTGAATCACAATATAATAATGGAACAGAAGACCGTGATACGTACATTAACAACATTAAGCAATTAAACCATATGAGCAATGATACTATTATTGATGGAAGTTATATATTGTTATATTATTACTAATTAGACTTTTCATACCTAATCTGATAAAATATAATATAATAGGTTAATCAAAAGGTTCTCATATATCTTATATAATGTACCTGTTATATAAAATCCTAAGATTAACTTATTAATAATAATTATAATTGGAGATGTTATATGTTATTTAAAGATTTAGAGAATATTAATTCGAATATAGCAGCTGAACTATCAAAGCATAATATCAATGAGATGACTGATGTACAGGCTAAGACATACAAGCATATCTATAATAATAAAGATTTAATAGTATGCTCTGGCACCGGTACTGGTAAAACACTGGCATATCTGTGTCCTATTATATCAAGACTTTCAGATACAACTAAAAATATCCAGGCTATTATATTAGTTCCTAACGGTGAACTTGCTTCGCAGATCAATAAGCAGCTTGAAGATATTTTTTCATATGATAACTGTCCTTATTCATCTATGTTTGTAACCGGCGAAGGGAATATCAACAGACAGCTTGAAGCACTAAAACATAAACCAGCTATATTAGTCGGAACTCCTGCAAGAGTATACCAGCTAATTAACATTAAAAAGCTTAAAGTACATGAAGTTAAGACTATTGTACTAGATGAAGCAGATAAATTATTAGGTAAAACATATATTGAACATGTATATTCTATAAGAAAGAGTCTTATGAAATACACACAGGTTCTTTTATTCTCTGCAAGTATAGATAAAAAAACACGTAAAGAAGCTAATTCGCTTACATATAAAGCAATAGATATTAATATTAATGCCATTAAGAATTCAGAGAGTATTATTCCTTCTTCTATAAAACATAATTATGTGATCACAGATAGAAGAGAACGTATAGAAACCCTTAGAAAGCTTGTAAAGGCTGTTAAACCTGTAAAGTGTATTATATTCATAAATACTAAATACGACCTTGAGGAAGCCTTACAGAAGCTTCAGTACCATAATTATAATGTAGGATGTATTTCAGGCAATCAGGATGCCATGAGCAAACGAAATACTCTTAATAATTTTAAATCTGGTAAGCTTCAGCTTCTTTTAGCAACCGATATAGCTGCAAGAGGCTTACAAATTGATAATATTGATGTTGTTATTAATGTAAACTTACCTGAAGAACCAAAAGAATATATACATCGTGCTGGACGTTGTGGACGTAATGGCAATAAAGGTCTCGTATTATCTATCATCACAGAAAATGAACTTAATAAAATTAAAAAGTACCAGAAAGATTTTCATATTAATATGCTGCAGAAAAAATTATATCAGGGACGTCTTGTTGCTAAATAAATAATATAGAAGATGAGTATAATATATAAATATAACGCCGATAAATCTCAATTTATCGGCGTTATATAATTATTTTATTTATTATTCTTTACCTGTTCAAACTTTTCAATAACTTCTTTAGACGGACCACCTGTTGCTAAGCTCACAATAACTATAACAAGCATAGCAATTATAAAAGCTGGTAAAAGCTCATATATTCCAAATATTCCTCCAAGTTTTGATATTCCATATTTCCATACAAATATCATAATACCTCCAGTAATCATACCGGACATAATTCCATACTTATTAGCTTTTTTCCAGAATAAGGCACATAAAACAACTGGTCCAAATGTAGCTCCAAAACCAGCCCATGCAAATGATACAATCTCAAATACAGAACTGTCTGGATTTGATGCTAATATAATTGATATAACTGATATTATAACAACTGTAATTCTTGCAACTAACATAGATTTTTCTTTTGATATCTTAATACCAAATACTTCTGTGACTATATTCTGAGAAATACTTGAAGATGCTGCAAGCAGCTGTGAATCGGCTGTTGACATTGTTGCAGCAAGTATACCAGCAAGAATAACACCTGCAATGACAGCAACCAATGCACCATGCGTTGAAAGTAAATGTGCTATTTTTACAATTATTGTTTCTGAATTGCTTCCTACAAGTGTTTCTATAGCACCTGCTTTAGTCATGCTAAGTCCAACTATACCTATAAATACAGCTACGCTAAGAGATATTACAACCCATATTGTAGCAACTCTTCTTGAAAGCTTAAGCTTATTTTCATCTTCTATAGCCATAAATCTTAATAAAACATGAGGCATTCCAAAATAACCAAGTCCCCATGCAAGCATGGAAAAAATCTTTAAAAAGCTGTAAGGCTGTGCTGAATTAGTAGCTGCAGAATATGTATCAAACAATCCAAGATAGCCTGGAAGTGCTTTTGAATTATCTATAACTGCATCTACTCCACCAGCTACATTTATACCAAACAAAACAACAACAATAAGTGCTATAGTCATAACTATACTCTGTATAAGGTCTGTCATACTTGCCGCAAGGAAACCACCAAGTGTGCAATATGCAACAATAATAACAGCACTTATGATCATCGCTGCAAGATAATTAAAACCAAATAAGCTTGAAAACAGCTTTCCACATGCAGCAAAACCTGAAGCAGTATAAGGGATAAAGAAAATAACAATAATTACTGCTGCAATAAATGTCAATATTCTCTTATCATCCCCAAATCTTTTAGAAAAGAAATCAGGAATGGTAAAAGCATCATATCCTTGCGTATATTTTCTTATTCTTTTAGCAACTATAAGCCAGTTAACATATGTACCTATAGCAAGTCCTATAGCTGTCCATGCAGCATCTGCTACACCTGTAAGATATGCAAGTCCTGGAAGACCCATAAGAAGCCAGCTGCTCATGTCAGATGCCTCAGCACTCATAGCTGTTACAAATGGTCCCAGCTTTCTACCTCCTAAATAAAAATCATCTACAGCATTATTCTTTTTAGAACATACTACACCGATGATAACAACAGCAACAAGGTATATAATAATTGTTGCCATAATAATTACCTGTGACATAAATTTTCTCCCTTTTTGTTTTATATATAATTTTTGTTAATAACTTTAACAGTATATCATATTTCTGTTAAATTAGTCAAAAATTATATAAAAATCAAAAAGGGAGAATCCTATTTATTATTTTTATTATTTATTTTTATTCTTCAAGCTTATCAATATAATTATACTTTTTAAACTCCTTGATATCCGCATCAGAAGGAATATCAAAATCAGATAATATCTCAACGCTTGTATTGATACCACAATTATTATATATCCACTTAGCATCCGCCGGAGCCATAAATATTGAACCATATGTAAGACTTGTTCCTATCTTGTTATATTCATCAATATTCATGTTTCCAATAGTTTTTGTAAAATAAGCTGTAGAACATATATATTCAGAATTATCAAGTCTTGAACTATAATGTGCATATCCATTATTGTCAAGCTTGCGCCATTCAGCTTTCTCTGATATAACTGTTGAACCTGTTTTTATATTTTTATTAACTGCAATATGAAATGCTTTTATTGTCCTGCCATTCTCACTTGTTCCATCAACAGTTGATATAACTGCAATATTCTTAGAAACATTGATTCTGATACGATATGACTGATTCTTTGCAACATATGTTGAAGTTTCTTCCTGCAGAGATGACTCATTATCCAGATCCTCTGTCTGATTGTTAAGTTCATTGTCAATATTATCATTATGCATTCCAGCTATTGTCCTATATGCAAACATGATAAGTGCAAACAACAATAATAAAATCAATACATATAAAACAAGATTACTGCCTTTAAACCATCTTTTAATATCCTTTTTTTTAATGCGTTTATATCCTCGTATCTCCATATTGACCAACACCACTATTAATTATTAGTTTATACCCTGATTTTTCTCTTTAAGTTCTATAAACTTAAGAATAACTTCAATAGCTCCTTCAATTCCAACAAGACCACTATCTACACATAAATCATAACTCTTGGCATCGCCCCACTTTTTGCTTGAGTAATAATTATAATAGCTTGCTCTCTTCTTATCTGTTTTCTGAATAAGGTCAGCAGCCTTTGAATCATTCAATTCATATAATCTCTTAATTCTTTTAACTCTTTCATCAATACTTGCTTTAACAAACACACTTACAGCAAAAGGATCATCTTCAAGCGCATAATCCGCACATCTTCCGACTATAACACAAGATTCTTTTTCTGCAAGCTTCTTTATAGCATCAAACTGTGCTAAAAACACCTTGTGGTTAATAGGCATATCTACGTATGAATTGGAATATCCTAAAGAATATGTATCCATAACTAATGAATAAAGAAAACTATTAGTTGGTTTTTCATCCTGTGAGGCAAACAATTCTTTACATAATCCACTTTCCTTAGCTGCAAGCTCAAGAAGTTCCTTATCATAACATTTAATTCCTAATCTTTCAGCCAGCTTCATACCTATCTCATGACCACCACTACCAAATTCACGTCCTATTGTAATTACTGTTCTTCCATCCATAATGTTTACCTCCTGGTTACAATAATGTTTAACTTCATATTATTTTATTAAACATATTATACTTTAAATTGTGTATAAAATCTAGTAATTTTTAGTAAATTTTATAATTTTTACAATTTTAACAAAATATTCAGTAAATAAATTTAAAAATTATGTAACATCATATTATTAAGATATTCAGAGATATCTTTACCATATTTATTGGCTACAATACTGTATTGACTAGGTGTAACACATACAAGTCTTACTGTGCTATATCCTCTTGCTCCGAACATATAATGCTTTACTATATTAGAATTCTTTATCTTATTTATCACCTCTTCAGAAGGCTTATTCCTTGTTATTATAATAAATGATATATAAGAATACATGTGATTTTTACAAGGCAGTTTATTATCATTTCTTACAAAATGCGGTTCAATATCATCAACTGTAAATTTTAAAAGATCATTTAATTCATCCAGGCCAAGATTATCACAATTAATGAAGAATAAATGCTCATAGCACTTAACATTCCATAATTTTGCTGATTCTGTTGTACTGAACTTGTCACGATTTTTATAATTATAGGCATATATAACAAATTTACGGTTATTAAACCAATAGTTATGATAAATGTCAAATGTATCAGATATTCCATTAAGTATAATATCTATAAATTCTTTTCTTCTCATATATTTCACACTTTCCCGATATAGCTTAATATCTGTTTACTATATGATAACCTGCTTTCTTAACTTATCAAGTATCATCTTGAAATACTCTGGCAGAGGAGCACTATATTCAACATATTCTTTAGATGTTGGATGGATAAAACCAAGAACACCTGCATGTAATGTCTGTCCTGTCAGCTTAAAAGGCGATCTGCCACTTCCATAAACATCATCTCCAAGCAAAGGATGTCCTATACTTGCCATGTGTACTCTTATCTGATGCGTTCTTCCAGTTTCCAACTGACATTCTATATAGCTGTACCTTCCAAACTGTTCCAATACCTTATAATGTGTAACAGCTCTTTTACCATTCTTTTTATCTATTGCCATCTTTTTTCTATCTGATGGATTTCTTCCTATTGGTGCATCAATTGTACCTTCTTCTGTATTAAACCCATTAAGAACTATGGCATAATATTTTCTTGTTATCGAATGTACACTTAGCTGCTCTGCAATAAAATTATGTGAATAATCATTTTTGCAGGCAACAATTACTCCTGTTGTATTCATATCTATTCTATGAACAATTCCTGGTCTTAGAACTCCATTGATACCAGAAAGATTATCAAGACAATGATACATTAGTGCATTTACAAGTGTCCCTGTATAATGACCAGCTGCAGGATGAACTACCATTCCCTTAGGTTTGTTAACAACTATAATATCGTTATCTTCATATACGATATCCAATGGTATATCTTCGGGTTCTATCTGTGGCACCTCAAGTTCTGGAAGAATAACATCAATCGCATCCTCTGCCATGACCTTATAATTTGATTTTATACTTTTACCATTTACCTTAATCAGATTATTTTCAATAAGCTTCTGGATTCTTGAACGTGACACATCCTGCATTTCATCGGAAAGATACTTATCTATTCTTATATTACTATCATCAACATCAACTATAAAACATTGATTTTTATTATTATTCTGCATATACTGTTTTCCTGTATTATTCTTTATAAAAATTTAGTTATCACTAACATTTCTATTTTTATTTTTGAATGATAAAAAATCAAACTCATTGTCCTTGTAAACAAATAAAATTAAAATTATAAACATTGCTACAGATATAGTTACATAACAATCTGCTACGTTAAATACTGGAAAATTAATAATCTTAAAATAAATAAAATCCCTGACATATCCAAATCTGACACGATCTATAAAATTACCTATTGCTCCTGACACAAGCATTGTACACACTATATACATAGGCAGATATCTTTTATTTAACGGCATCCTTATAATAACATATGTAATCACTGCAACTATAATAACTGTCAATATAAGAAATGCATTTATCCTGCCACTAAACATACCAAAAGCACTTCCATCATTTCTAAGATATGTAAATGTGAGAACATTCTTTATTATATCTACATCATTTTTCATATAAAGATTAGTTTCTGCCAGATACTTTGTTATCTGATCTATTTGTGTTAAAACAGCTGTCATAATAATGTATATAACAACACTTATTATACGTCTGTTACTGTCTATTTTTTTATTATACATATTTTTTCCTTTTACAACTTCATATTGTTAAACTAACATTTAAATCAGGACACTTTTCAGTGCTTCTTTCATCTCTATATCGGATACATCATAATCTATATATGCATTTCCAATACTATTTAATAAGATAAATTTAATTTTTCCTGCATCCATCTTTTTATCACTTTTAGATACTTTAACAACATCATCCGCATTTATTCCACTTACTGTAACAGGGAATTCATAAAGCTTAAACATATCAAGAACATCTTCATACTCTTTCTGGCTTATATATCCTCTGTTTACTGATATTCTTAATGCTGCTATCATGCCAAGAGTTACACATTCTCCATGATATAATGTAAAATTCATCAGCTTTTCAATGGCATGTCCTAATGTATGTCCATAATTAAGAAGTGCTCTGTCCCCTTTCTCCTTAGGATCCTTTTCAACGACTTCTCTTTTAATATTACAGCTCACATATATCATATATTCAAGAGCATCTGCATCCATATCTTTAATTTTTGTTGCATTAACCCTTAACCAGTTATAATAATCTGCATCCTTTATAAGTCCATGCTTTATTATTTCTCCAAAGCCTGAATTAAATAATCTTCTGCTAAGGCTTTGCAATACTGATATATTCATATATACAAGTTTTGGCTGATGAAAAGCTCCGACCATATTTTTATATGCTCTGAAATCCACTCCTGTTTTTCCACCTATACTTGAATCAACCTGTGCCAGTAAAGATGTCGGTATCTGGATAAAATCTATACCTCTTAAATATGTAGCAGCTGTAAATCCGGTCAAATCACCTACAACTCCGCCTCCTAATGCAACAAGCATATCTTTTCTGTCAAAATGGTTCTGTATAAGAAACTCATAAACATCCTCTACTGTATTAAGATTCTTATTTTCTTCTCCAGCTTTAAATACATACGTAAACACTTTATTACCTGTTTTTTCTAATTCTTTTGCAACATCATCTGCATATAATCTGGCAACATTGCTGTCAGATACTATACACAGCTTTCTTCCTGTTACACCAAGCCTGTTAAATTCATCAGAGAGTCTGCTAAAGCTTTTCTCAATAACAATATCATATAAAGGTTTACCATCATATTTAACATTAATACATTTTGCCATTTATATTTCCTCTTTCAAATAATATATTTATTATACAAACTGCAACCCTTGGCAGTAAACCAGGAGTGGCAGCAATATTTATAATTTAAAACTTAGTATCATTATTCTTAAATGAAGTTAAATCAATGCCACCTGCGACGATTTCAGGTATATCTCCTGAAATATCTACATTAGGAGGTGTCACAAGAAATATGTAATTAGTAATTTTCTGTAAGTTACCTCTGATAGCATAACATGAACCAGCTGAATAATCTATGACTCTCTGTGCAACATCCACATGTATACCTTCAAGATTAAGTACAACAGCCTTACCAGAAAGTAAAGTATCTGTTATTTCACTGGCATCTTCCATTGATTCTGGTCTTATTACAACAACCTCAAGTCCTCTTGATGTCTGCTTCATAGGAACTACCTTGCCCTTTGATGCAAACTTTGGTCTGTCATTTACTGTATTAGCTGCTATATCTTCATCATCTGATTTCTTAGAACCTGAAAATAACTTCTTTCTGGAAGCCGTCTTTTCATCTTCGTCATCATCATAATCATCGTAATCGTAATCATCATCGAAATCATCATCCTGAACCTTAAAAAGATTAAGAAATCCATCAACAAAACTCATATTCTCTCTCCCTATATATAATTATTCTTTGTAATATACCGTTACTCTGTTCTATGAGCATACTGTCTTTGCTTTATCTGTTAGAATAATCCCTGGCACCAAATATAGCTGTACCCACTCTTATGTGTGTAGCACCTTCTTCTATCGCAACAATATAGTCATTAGTCATACCCATAGAAAGTACATCCATATTGATATTATCAATGTTTTTAGCATTAATGTCAACACATAATTGCTTTAATTGTCTGAAATACATACGATTATCTTCAGGATTGGCAACATAAGGAGCACTTGTCATTAAACCACGTACACGTATACCTTTATAATCTGATATTTTTCTTATAAAATCTTCTACCTCATCTGGCTTAAAGCCGAATTTATTCTCTTCACCAGCTACATTTACCTCTACAAGAATATCAGCAACAAGTTTTTTCTTTATGGCTTCATTACTGATAGCTTCTGCTAAACGCACTGAATCAACAGAATGTATCATAGAAGCCCTGCCAACAACATACTTAACTTTATTCCTTTGAAGATGACCTATCATATGCCATACTATATCCTTAGGAAGAGAGTCTGCTTTATCAACCATTTCCTGCACGTAGTTCTCACCAAACTGTCTTATATTGCAATCATATATTTCCATAAGCATTTCTTTGGGCTTTGTTTTACTTACTGCAATAAGACATACTTCCTTTGGGCTTCGTCCACATTTTTCACAAGCTTTTACAATATTATTCTGAACTGTAACAAGATTATCTTTAAGCATAATAATTCTCCATTCTTGCGTGTGAAAAATCTTATTTTTCACACTATATCTCCTTGTTTTTTATGACATTTATTTAGTATATCATTTCATTAGGCTTGTATTTATCAGCCTCTAATAATATTCTGTCATATACTGTTATTCCATGAGTGATTTTTTGTTTTACAATATAATATTCGTTATTCTGGTCTAGAATTTCTACAGGACAGAATATCGTGTAACCCGTATTAACACAGTATACACCCTTTAACTTTGCAACAGGTCCTATAACAAATCTTGATGACGAATCAGGCATCACAATAACCTGTCCTGATTCAAAGCTTTCCTTATTGACATATACATATTCATCAGTAGTTTTATATATATCAGCCTCTGCAAAGGAAGGAACAATATTTCCGTTTTCATCATATTTTTCAACTATGAATCCGTAATTATTGCTATTTCCTCCTTTGGTCATATATGACTTTGGTATCTCATAAAAATCATTTTCTGTAACAGATGAAACTGGTATTTTCATACCACTTTTACCAGTTGTCACAAGCTCTATATCAAGAAATCTTTCAGATGCGTATCTTATCATATAGCTATCAAGAGATAATCTGCCATAAATGCCATCACCTTTTTCTATAATTGAAAATCCACATGTAAACGTCATATTATCTTTTTTAACTTTAATATCTATAGTTTTCTTTGACTGAAGACCATATTTACTGATATCATCCTGGTTAAGCTTTATCATGAGATACCAGTTTTCACTTGTAACCATTTTATACGCAGGATTGCCTGTCACCATTATGGATTCTGCTTTAAGATTGCTTTTATTATAATTGTCTTTATTGAAATCCGAAGATGTTATAGTTTCAGGTTCTTTGCTCTCATATCCATCTACAGAATACACAACAATACCATTAGTCTCTGCTGGTATTGTTCTGAATAAATCCCTGCTTCCTGTACTTTCTATAATAGAATCAATATTGTTCATTATATTTTCGTTAATAGACTGCAGCACTGCAGCATTCAGATCTGACTTCAAATCATATATATACGAGAAATCACTTCCATCATAATCATTTTTATAATTATTAAGAGTCGATTTAATATCCGCCAGATTCTGCTTTGATAGGGAATTCTCGCCAACTTTATTATAGCCTGCCAATATATCTGACACTCTTCCTGTTTCATCTACCGAATATACTGTGTCCCCCTTTTTCACTCTGGTGTTTTCTCTCTGATAATAATTAATATTTCCTGAGTAAGGAGAATAATAAACGCTCTCACTTCGTAAAGCAATAGCTGTATATACAGCATTATTAGTAAGAGAACCTGTATTGACCTCATATGTCTGAACCTTGGATTTAGATATATACAGTACAACGAAGCATATTATATATATAAGTACAAGTGCAAATATAAAAGCAACTGCACGTGGTCTTCTTTTATATCTAACTACCTTACTACCTGACATTTATGAACCTTTCCTCCTATATACAATAAGCTGTCACACTAATACACATACAGGGTTGCTTAATGCGACAGCTTCATATTATTATTGATATATTTCTCTCCATTCCATATCGCCACGCTCTAATGATTTGATCAGAAGCTCAGCCGTTGCAAGATTAGTTGCTAACGGTATATTATACATATCACATAACATACATATATTATTAGAATCAGGCTCATGAAGGCTAGGTGTTTCAACATCTCTTAAAAAGATTACAAGATCCAGCTGATTATGCTCAATCTGGGCACATAACTGCTGGTCTCCACCAAGATGACCTGCAAGGAACTTGTGAATCGATAGATTGGTAACCTCTTCTATAAGTCTTCCTGTAGTGCCTGTAGCAAACAACTGATTCTTGTTTAATATTCCTTTGTATGCAATGCAGAAATTCTGCATCAATTTCTTTTTTGAATTATGTGCAATTAAACCTATGTTCATAAGAACCCCCTATCTTATTAGTAATAGCAAGCCATAACAAATACTCCTGCTTATATTATCCTCTGAAATCTTCAGCAAATATATCATCATCCCTGTCAACATTTCTTTGCAGATTAACATTAAGTACAATTCCCATGGCTGCAAAAAGATTAACCAAAGATGTAACTCCACAGCTAAAAAACGGCAATGGAAGTCCGGTATTAGGTAAAAGCTTTGTAACAACACCTATATTAATAAATGTTTGAAAAGCTATATAGGCTGCTACACCACAGCACAACAGCCGCCCTTCCTGATCTTTGGCTCTTACTGCTGTAATTATACACTCTATTACGATTGTAAACAACAATAAAATAGTAATTACGCTTCCTGTAAATCCTAATTCTTCACCTATGACCGCAAATATAAAGTCATTCTGTGCCTCAGCTATATACCCAGCGTTCTTAAGCGATGATGGATCATCATTATTAAGTCCTTTTCCTGACAATTGTCCTGAACCAATAGCCTGTACAGCATAATTCTGCTGATATACACCTGCACTTATATTACCATCCGTTGAATCACTGCCATATATGAAATCAACGATTCTGTTTCTTTGATATTTCTCCATGAATATAGGATCAGGAGTTGCAATAATATATACAAGAAATGCAGCTACCAGCGGTACGACAATAAGCAACGCACCTCCAATTATCTTATAGCTTAATCCGGCACAGAATATAACTGTAAGGATGATAAGCACAACCATGACTGTAGTTGAAAGATCTGGTTCCTTAACTATTAACAATATAGGAACAAGAAGTACTAACGCGAGAATAGTAAGAAACTTCCATGTGTTAAGCCTGTCCTTATACATAGTTATGACTTTCGCAAGAAAAATGGCAACAATCAGCTTCATAAACTCAGAGGGCTGTATTTGAAAAGATCCCACTCCAAGCCACCTTTTAGCACCATGGCTTTCTTTTCCCGCTATAAGTACAAGAATAAGCAATATATTACCAAGTATATACCACAACCAATAATATTTTGTTATAAACTTATAATCAACAAATGATATAAATATCATCATCAGAAATGCAGCGGCCATGCCCACTCCCTGCTTTAACGTATACTCTGAATTGGCACTGTTTACAACTGTCAACGCATAAGCACATGTAACTGCTATAAGAATTATCAATCTGTAATTGTATGACCGCATTTTATACTTTTTAAACATAAAATCTCCACCACCAATATAATCCGTTTCCGGTTACTGTGTGATTATTTTTCACTGTTTCTCATATCCTTAATAGGAATATTAGCATATATTGCAGGTACAGAACCATTATCACCTTCTGTTGATGTAATCTGGATATCAAGTTCTTCTGCATCTATAACCATGTATTTTGAAATGACCTTAATAATGTCATTCTTTATCATTTCCATAACCTCTGGTGAACAATTCGCCCTATCGGAAACAAGTAATAACTTAAGTCTGTCCTTTGCTACATCCCCAGAGCCTTTCTTCTTAAACAAATCAAGTAAACTCATATCTTCTTCCATTCTGCCTTATATGGCTTTTATAATAACTATTAATTTTTCTTGTCACCCTTAAATAGTGCCGATAACTTTTTGAAGAATCCACCTTTTCCATTAAGATCAAGGAATGGAACTTCTTCTCCAAGTATTCTTTTACATATATTCATGTAAGCCTGTCCAGCCATGCTGCTGTCACCAACTAGTGGCTGTCCTTTATTAGTTGCTACAACTATATTCTCATCATCTGGAACAGCACCTATAACATTAAGCTGAAGTATATCATTAACATCAGAAATAGACATCATTTCCCCTCTGTTAACCATGTCCATTCGGATTCTGTTAACAATAAGATCCTCATGGTCCTTAAGACCATTTGCATCAAGAAGTCCAACTATTCTGTCTGCATCACGTATAGCAGAAACCTCTGGTGTAGTTACAACAAGTGCTCTGTCTGCAGCTACTATTGCATTCTGGAATCCCTGTTCAATACCAGCTGGGCAATCAAGAATTATGTAATCAAATCCTTCAGGATCTGCCTTAATCTCTTCTACGACCTTTATCATCTGTTCTGGAGAAATTGCAGATTTATCTCTTGTCTGTGCTGTTGGTAAAAGATACAAAGAAGGACATCTCTTATCTGTGATCATTGCCTGCTTTAAACGGCAGTTGCCCTCAACAACATCTACAAGATTATATACAATTCTATTTTCAAGACCAAGTACTACATCAAGATTTCTTAAGCCTGTATCAGTATCGATCATAACTACCTTTTTACCAAGTTTAGCAAGACCTGTACCTATATTAGCAGTGGTTGTAGTCTTACCAACGCCGCCTTTTCCTGACGTAACAACAATAACTTCACTCATTTTATTTCCTCCAAATATCAATATACTAAGTAAATAAATACACAATAGAATAATTATGCTTAATTTTGTGCATTAAATCAAGCCCTTTTTTATAAATATCGTCTTTTTGTGAATGTTTGAAAAATCTTCCAGCTTTAATATTAAGAATTAAAGATGTATATCTTCCAATACATTCTGTTCAAAATCTTCAACATATATATTGCCTTCATATACATAGGCTATTTTAGGCTGGACTGGCTGCTTTGTCTTTACCTTAAGCTTCTTTCTTACCGGACTGCTGTCAGAACATCTTGCGATAATATCTGCTATCTTTATCTGCATAGGTTCCATATCCAACGCTACAACAAATGCATTTTCGTTGCCATTAGCACCAGCAAATATATTTCCCTTTAAGCTGCCAAGAACAATCACATTTCCACACGCAACAACCTTTCCACCAGGATTTACATCTCCGAGAATAACCACGCTGCTCTCCGTTTCCAATACCTGTCCGGATCTTAAGGTTCCTTTATAGAACTGACACAAAGGCTGTGCTGGTACTTCTATTTCTTTCCCCATAATTTCTGCTGTAACATCATGCTTATTTTTGTTATTCATTGCATCTGCAACTGCTCTTTGGTATATCAGATCTCTTTCCTCATCATGGTCAATAAGACATACAATATTAATATCTGTAACCTCAGATATTATATCCATGATTTCTTTTTCCTGCGTATCTGATAATTCTCGTCCTTCAAGTGATAATGCAAGAGCAGCATTGTTAAAAAACTTAGCTGATGCTGTGAATTTATCTCTTATCATATCTTTAAGTTCATCAAAGCTCACAGAAGCATCCATTTTTACTGCAATTCCATTCTTATTTCCTTTTATTACTACTGAATTATCCAATTATTTCACCTCTTATTTTATTAAATGATGATTGCGTAGCAATGCAGCAATCTGGCACATCAGTCAGGAGGCAAATACTTTTCCTCCTGACATCTTTAAATTACTCTAAGCCATAATATATCTTATATATATCAGCTGTCAAATCAATAGATGTACCTGATGAGTATCCATGCTGTATACATACAGAAACACATATTTCCGGATTATCATATGGTGAATACGTAACCAGTAAAGAATGATCTGGTTCTTTTGTATTTTCCTGTGCAGTACCTGATTTAGCAGCAATTTTCATGCCAAGCTTTGATATGCCTGTATATGAATTACCGGCAAGTGTCATACCCTCATGTACTGTATCCCATATATTACTGCTTAATTCCACCTGGTGATCAACCTCGGCTTCATTTTTTCTTATAAGATTGCCATCTGAATCAGTTATTTTATCTATAAGTGTAAGATTATAACACTTTCCAGATGAAGCTATCGTTGTAACATATCTAGCAAGATTAAGTGTACTATACTTATGATTACCCTGTCCTATAGCCGAAGCAATCGAGTTCGTATTGGAAGCCTGTGGTGAATTTTCCTCTATTTCAACTCCTGCCTTGGTTGATAATCCAAGAAGATCTGAATACTTCTGAAGTGTGCTTGTTCCATAAGTACTGTTATAAGTTCCATCCTTTCTACATGCCAGATTATAACCAACATTATAGAAATATACGTTACATGAATCTCTTATAGCCGTTGCCGCAACTTCTCCACCATGTCCTGATAATCTCCAGCACTTAGGTGCAGGGGTTACCTTATCAAATGAACCCGAACAATAAAATGTTGTACCAGACGATATAGTTCCTGTATCCATACCTGCTATTGTAGTACATGGCTTATATGTTGAACCAGGTGCTGTAAATGACTGAGTTGCCCTGTTTATCATAGGCGCAGCTTTATCATTGATCAGGCTGTTGAAATATTTGGCATCAACTGTTCCTGAGAGCTTGTTATTATCATAGCTTGGATAAGAAACCATAGCTAATATATCACCATTTTGTGGATTAGTAATAACTGTTGATGCTGAACATGGCTGCAGTGCAAGCTGTGCAGGAGTTATTATTTTATTAGTTATGGCATATACCATAAACTCATAAGCGCCAAGTCCTCCTGAGGCAAGCGATGCATATCTTGAATTCTCATCATTCATATCAAGAACACCCTGTTCATACAGCAGCATACATATCTGTCTTCCAGATATATTTCCAGCATTAACCATATACTTATACATCTTTTTATAAAACGATGTATCTTCCCTTAGATAACTATCTATATAATCAATAAGTGCATCATATGACTCCTGAAGACTTGTATACTGTTCAGATGAAAATATATTAAGATTAATCCAGTTTTTTGATATGCCATGTGTAAGCAGTTCCTTAAGGCTTGTTCCGTTGCCTTCTGTCCAGTCCTTATATACATTATCATCTGTATCTACATTAGCAGTATTAAATACTCCTCTGTCTTTCAGGCTCGTATATACATACCATATATACAGCTGCTGTTCCTCATCAAGCTTTCCGTATGGTGTATCTCCCACAGACAGTTCATTTCTTAGCCATTCCATTGTACTATCCTGTTTAGATAAGAATGCTGAATATATCTGTCTTTCAGTATCAGTACTCTGGGATGCAATATGCTTTATTGACACTATATTGTTATCTATAAGGGCAAAATATACTTCTTTTGCAAGTATATATACTGTATTTACACTTCCGTTAGAATTATATGAATATTTTGTATCCCCATTACGCATATATGTTAATAATATCTGTATAATTTTATCCTCAAGGGCATTGTATATTTTTTTCTGAAGATTAATATCAATCGTCAGATATACGTCATTACCCGCTGATGAATCCTGTTCATCAAGCACCTCTGTTATTCGTCCTACAGTATCAACGTAAACCTTTCTGGTACCCTTTGTTCCTGCAAGCTCTGATTCCATGCTCTTTTCTATACCACTTTTTCCGACAATGTCATTGCTGTCATAGGAATCATCCAATGTTTCCAGCTCGCTTGACGACACCGTACCAGTATATCCTAATATCTGGGAAACATACATGCTGTCTACGTATCTTCTTATATACTGCTCATCTACCGTAACACCTGTAAGCTCATCTGAATTTTCAAGGATTGCAGCTACAGTCTCATCTGAAACCTCATTAGCAATTGTAAATGATATATATCTGTTATATGAATTAGCAGACATATATCTTCTTAAGTTAACTATCATAAGTGCATGTTCTACACTAAAACCATCAGCTACCGGATTCATTCCCTGCTCTTTTAACAGCTTTATAGTAGCTGCCATAGCTCCGCCATCATTTATATAATCATCACCTGCTACAGCTACGCCATATCTGTCACATAATTGTTTAAACAGCTCACCTGCTGATACATTTCTCTGTTCATCTGAAAGCTCACTTATAGAACGCTTACCATATATATCTCTTAAGAATCTAAGCAGTTCATTATCCTTTATGTTATATTCATACATTCCATTAGAATAAACAATAGGAAAATCATTCGAATAGCTGTCACCTTTTTCTTCAATAATTGTAAGAGTTTTATCTATTGAAGTATTAAGCAGTCTGTTTTTGGTATCATTATCCTCATACTTTCCACTATCGCTTATCCTTACTGCATATGCAAGATCATTATACGCCAGTAAAACTCCATTCTTATCGAATATTCTTCCTCTCGTGGCAGCAACACTCATGTCCTTTTGTATTGAACTTGATAAATCTTTTACATAAGACTCTCCATTAATAATCTGAAGTGAAAATAATCTGTTAACAAGTACGCCGACAAGTACTATAAACACCATTATCAACGGAAAAATTCTGGATTTGAAGAGACTTAGAATATAATCAAATATTTCCTTCATCTAAATTACCTTTTTTCCTTTTCTTCCACTTAACATCAAGCAATGTATCAAGTTTCATCAACGGATAATAAATAACCAGTGCAATTATAAGGGTATAAACCATCTCCGGAATGATAAACTTTGTTATGAAATAATCTGCATTTAACCTGTTATGTAAAAGGAACTTACCTATGTATGATAAAAATTCATAGATAAAATCTGAAAGCATAACCATTGCTAAGGGAATAAGGACCTCAACTTTCTCATATTCTTTATAAAACATTCCTGAATAATATCCTACGTACACAAAAACCAATACTGAAAAACCAAATAATCCAGAAAAGAATAAATCATACATGATGCCCGCAAAAAAACCAACAAACATCCCCTCATTCTTTCCTTTAAAGAAACCAAACAGCACTGGAAGGATAATCAAAAGATTAGGAACTATGCCGCCTATGGCAATAGTCCTTCCAAAGGTTCCCTGTATAAGGTAAACCAGTAAAATTATAACCAACTCTGTTACTTTTCTTTTCATGGTTCTCCTGCCTTTAATTATTGTTTTTTCATTTCAGTTATAATAAGTACTTCCTGAAGATTATTGAAATCTACCGCTGGAACAAGATATCCTGACTGTGTAAGATTGTTAGAATCAGGTGTTACATCTTTAGCATAACCTATAAGTATCCCCTGAAGATATTTATCACTTATATTGGATGTAACTACCTTATCCCCATCTCTGACTGTTATATCACTTTTAAAATGTGTAAGCTTAACAAATCCACTGTCCGACTGTTCTATATCGCCTTCAACAATACAAGTTTCATTAGTATCTATAAGCATTCCACTCACCGAATTATTATCCTCGATTATTGTCTTAATAATCGAATAATTCTTTCCAACTTCTGTAACAATCCCAACAAGACCACCGCCGGCAATAACATTCATATCTTTTTGAATGCCATCATCACTGCCTTTATCTACCTTAAATGCTTTAGACCAGTTATCAGCTGTTACTTCTATTATTCTTGCTCCCACCTTTGTATATCCTGTATACTTCTCATCGAGCTGATACAACTCCCTGAGTCTTGAAAGTTCATAAGTATCCTGTCTTAACTGATTGTTTTCTTCTGTAAGATCATCAACCTTGCTCTTTAGTTCCTTATTCTCATCAAGAACAACTGATATTTCCTGAAGAGTCGTATACTTATCGTATGTCCAGAGTCCAAGATTATTCATTCCTTTCTGAAGAGGAACCACTACCATTGATATAGCACTTCTTAAAGGTGCAACAAGCCTGTCTGTAAAAAAACTTGTCGATATAAATATAAGACAAACGGCAGTTAAAACAATTAAAATATACTTGGATGTCATGAATGAAGATACTTTCTTTTTCATTTTACTCTTCCTTAATCATAATTTCTATCTTTTGGAGTATAAGCAATCTTTGCAAACTGTGGATTAGTTACAACTCCAATAAGACCTCTTACAACACTCTCAGAAGGCTGATCAACTATATTAACATTAAGATTAGTCTCCTGTCTTATAAACTTTTCAAGATTATTAATCTGTGATGTACCACCTGACACATATACACCATCCTTTATAATATCAGCTGCAAGTTCTGGTGGAGTCCTCTCTAGTATAACCTTTATTGCATCCATAATAGAATGAAGGGCATCAACTATTGCATTATATATAACATCAGAAGAAACATCAACACTTACAGGAAGTCCGGATAATACATTACGTCCAAAGCCTGGTGCAAATGTTTCATCAACCTTTACTGCACTTCCAAGTTCTTTTTTTAATCCCTCGGCAGTCTTGCTGCCAATAACAAGATTATATACCTTTCTTACATTACTGATAATGCAATCATCTAACTTGTTACCACCAATTTTTATTGACTTACTTATAACAATTCCGCCAAGTGATAAAACAGATATTTCTGTTGTTTCAGCACCGATGTTTACCATCATAACACCTCTTGACTTAGTAACATCAAGCCCTGCACCGATAGCATCTGCCACAGGTTTATCTACTATATATATATTCTTGGCTTTCACCTTTGAATCTGCCACAAGTTCATAAAATGCTCTTTTTTCAACCTCTGTAACATCTGTTGGAACAGCTATATAGAAATCATTATTACCTGTATTTTTCTTATCATCGTTAACTTTGTTAAAAAAATTCAGTAATAAAGTCTGCATATTCTCTATATCTGCTATCACACCGAACTTTACAGGGAAAGAAACCTCTATATTCTCTGGTGCCTTTTCATACATTTCATATGCTTCATCGCCAAAAGCAAGAAGATCTTTTTTGTTAGCAATTGCTATTATATTTTTTTCATTAAGGATTGCATCCTTATCCTTGCAGCACATTTTAAAATTACTTGTGCCAATATCAATACCATATACGTTAGACATAATTTTCTTCCTTTCATGTATGTGAATAGCTGCTGCATAATTGTAATCCTATCCTATACAGCCATATTCTTTTAAACTTGTGTAATTATTATCTCCAATAATTATATGATCTATAAGATGAATTCCCAGAATCTCACCAGCCTTACTTATCTTGTCTGTAACTTCAATATCCTGTCTGCTTGGATTGGAATCACCACTTGGATGATTATGCACAAGTACTATGCTTACCGCTTTGTTTCTGCATGCCTCGTAAAACACCTCCGATGGTGATACAAGGGAACTGTTGACTGTGCCAATTGAAAGGACAATATCACTGATTAATCCCAGCCTGCTGTCAAGCATAATAAGTATCAGTCTTTCTTTTGTCAGATACCTCATATCCTCCATATAATACCCTGCTATGGTATCAGGCGATGAGAACTTAAGCCTCATAGCAGCCTGCCTTTTGGCAATACGCCTTGATAGTTCACATATGCACTTTAGCTGTGCTGCTTTAGCCATACCTATGCCTTTTATATCCATAAGCTCCTGTACTGACATATCTATAATGCCAGGCAATCCTTTACTACCAGCACTGTTAAGTATATCCTCTGCGAGATTCTTTGCTGTTTTGCCTGCTGTACCTGTCTTTATAATAGCTGCAACAAGCTCAGTATCTGTAAGACTGCCTGCACCAAACTCCATACACTTTTCATAAGGCATAAGATCCTTTATTTCATCTTTTTCACATATTAAATTATCACTCATAAAATATCGATAAGCCTTATCTTATATAACTTTATAAGCTATAATAGCCAGTATAACGCCAATAATACTTGCTATTGTTATCCTAAGCTGGATAGAAAAAGTAAGTACCATAAATCCCAGATTAAGAATAACCGGACTTTCTAATGCTCCTACTCCAAATGTCTGTCCATATCCTAACCAGCTAAGAGCAGGTATCCCTGCTGTAACCTCTGCTATCAGACCACCAAGCACGATACCTATAAGAATAAATAATATAAGAAACCATCCATTCTTATACTTGGAAATATTACTCATGCTACTCCATTCCCGCACGTATCAGTAACACGTACGCAATTATTTTATCAGTATTTCTATCGGAATACAACCACTTAGGCATAATAAAATATTCCAAAATAACCTAAAATAGTATATCACAATTAATTAATCTTAAGAAGTCCCTTTTCATACATTTTCTGCATACTCATCATAATACCGAATTTCGCATGGTACCATGTAAGTCCGCCCTGGAAATAAACAGCATATGGTTCCTTTACTGGACCATCTGCACTAAGCTCAATAGATGAACCCTGTACGAATGCACCTGCTGCCATAATAACATCAGAATCATATCCAGGCATAGCCCATGGTTCAGGCGTTACAAAGCTGTCAACCGGTGCTGCTGCCTGTATGCCTTTGCAGAAAGCTACAAGCCCCTCTTTAGTCCCAAGTTCTACAGCCTGTATAATATCATATCTTTCTTCTTTGGCATCAGGTATACATCTAAATCCAGCCTTTTCATATACATTAGCTGCGAATATAGCCCCCTTTAATGCTCCAGCAACAACAGTAGGTGCAAGGAACAGACCCTGATAGAAATCTTTATTTACATTTATTGTTGCACCAACCTCTTTGCCAAGACCTGGAGATGAAAGTCTGTATGCTGCCTGTTCTATGCAGTCCTTTCGTCCTGCAATATATCCTCCACAAGGTGCAAGTCCACCGCCTGGATTCTTAATAAGTGAACCAACTACCATATCAGCCCCGACCTCTGATGGTTCTATCTTTTCAACAAACTCACCATAGCAGTTATCAACCATACATATGACTTCCGGTTTAATATCTTTAATAAACTTAATAAGTTCTCCGATTCTTTCAACTGAAAGTGTCGGTCTTTGGGCATATCCTTTTGAACGCTGTATAGTTACAAGCTTTGTCTTTTCATTAATAGCTTTTCTTATACCTTCATAATCAAAGCTTCCATCAGGCAGAAGGTCAACCTGCCTATAACTTATATTATATTCAGCAAGACTTCCTTTAGATGGTCTTATTCCTATAATCTCATCCATAGTATCATATGGCTTGCCAACTGGCGATAAAAGCTCATCACCAGGTCGAAGATTAGATGATATCGCCACATTAAGTGCATGAGTACCGCATATTATCTGAGGTCTTACAAGTGCATCCTCTGTTTTAAATATATCAGCATATATTCTCTCAAGAGTATCCCTTCCTTCATCGTTATAACCATACCCACTTGTTCCATACAGATGCATCTCTGCAACCTTATTCTTCTGCATTGCGCTAAGCACCTTCAGCTGGTTATACTCTGCTATTTCATCTATTCTATCAAATCTTTCCTTAAGTTCTTTAATAACATTCTGACCATAATTATACACATCCTCACTTATGCCAAGATGTTCACAGTACATATTTTTCATATTTTTCCTCTTTCTTTTGCTTTCAGCATAAATTCTTTAACATACTTTATACTTATTCTGTCTATTGTGCAACTATATTCTTATCCATCAGTATCTGAAGCATATATGATAACAGTTTTTCCTTATCATGGCCAAACTCGTCAAGATTAATCCATTCAATGTCTTTTTCCCTTTTAAACCATGTTATCTGTCTTTTTGAAAAATGTCTGGTATTGTTTTTAATATTTTCCTTCAGTTGTTCAAGAGTACATAAGCCATCAAGATAATCAAGTACTTCCTTATATCCTATTGCCTGCATTGATGTGGCATCTCTATCTATACCACTCTCTTTCAGTCTCTTAACCTCATCAACAAGTCCTTCATCAAACATCTGATCAACCCTCAGGTTAATTCTGTCATACAGCAGCTTTCTATCATCATTCAAAACAAAATATACATAGTTATAAGGTGATTCTTTTTTCTGCTGTTCCTCATTATGCTCAGATATTTTCTTACCTGTCTGTTTATAATATTCGATAGCTCTTGCAACTCTCTTAACATTATTGTAATGGATTACATCTGCTGACTTTTCATCTATCTTTCTTAACATATCGTGAAGATACTCTGCGCCTTCACGTCTTGCTATATCATACAGTTCTTCCCTATATGAAGTATCTTTATCTTCATTTTCAAACTGTATATCATAAAGAACTGACTGAATGTAAAAGCCAGTACCACCAACTATAAGCGGTATATGCCCATTAGCTCTTATTTTATCAATCGCCTCGCATGCCATCTTTTTAAATATAGTTATATTAAATTCCTCATCAGGATTCATAACATCTATAAGATAATGCTTCACTCCATGCATTTCTTCCTGTTTTATCTTGGCAGTTCCTATATCCATACCCTTATACACCTGCATAGAATCTGCACTTATAATTTCTGCTCCAATCTGTTTTGCAAGTCTTATAGACAAAGAAGTTTTTCCAACCGCTGTTGGACCTGTTAATATAACTAAAGGCTGTTTTTCCATATTAATAGCCACACCTTTCTAAAATCTGTCATTTACCTGTTTTACACAATTCTCTTGAATTTTCTTTCTATATCATACTTGCTCATGACTATAAGAGTTGGTCTTCCATGTGGACAATTATATGGATTATCCGCTTTCATAAGCTCATCCATAAGTTCCTCTGCTTCCTTATAAGATATTTTATTATTACCTTTTATTGCAGCTTTGCACGACATAGATGCGACCTTTTCAGTAAGGATATCCATATCAGTCATTCTTCCTTCACTCATAAGTCCATCAAGAAGATCCATAAGCATCTGTCTGTAATCAAGCTTTGGAAATCCCGCCGGAATTCCTGTAACCTTATACTCACTACCGCCAAACTCTTCTATTTCATAACCCATTTTAGTAAACACCTGCATATTCTGTTTAAGTACTTCTTCCTCATTCATATTAAGTGTAAGAATAACAGGTGGCATAATCATCTGTGTATCAATATGCTTTTCCCTGATTTTTTTCATCATTCTCTCATAAAGAACCTTCTCATGTGCAGCATGCTGATCCATCATATAAAATCTGTCCTCAAACTCTATCAGCCAGTAAGTATCAAACAGCTGGCCTATTATTCTGTAATTATCCTTATTATCCTCATCAAGAAGCTTATCCTTAAACATTGAGAGCTGTTCAGGTTTTACTTTAACTTCTGCCTGATATTTTTGTTCATCTTCCTTTACCATAGCCTCTGATCTTCTTGTTTCAAATGGTTCTGGGAGTCTGGTTTTTGTTTCATCCGGCATAGCTTTTTGTAATTCTATCTTTCTTGTTGATTCCAGCTTTAGTTCTGACTTTGATTCCGATTCTGGTTCTATCTTTACTTCTGACTTTAATTCCGGCTTTGATTCTACCTTTACTTCTGACTTTAATTCCGGCTTTGGTTCTGACTTTGGTTCTTGTTTTAATTGTACCGTTTTTTTAGTTTCTTCTGTTCTGTCAATTCCAAATGCTGCTTTTGTTTCTTTTATTTCCAGCTCTTTTTCCTTATTTAGCCTCTGCATTATCTGTCCATCAGCTTCAACCTCAGCAACAAGCTCTTTTCCCTTTAACGTGGAAAGAATTGTATCATACACAAAATTATATACATATTCATTATTAGAAAATCTAAGCTCCATCTTAGTAGGATGTACATTAACATCTATGATTTCCGGATTAATCGTAAAATGCAGAACTGTAAACGGATAATTATGTGGCATTATAAAACCTTTATATCCAGCCTCAATCGCTCTGTTTATTATACTGCTCTTTATATATCTGCCATTTATATAATAGTTCTCATATACCCTGTTACCACGATTCACAAACGGTTTTCCTATATAACCCTCTATCCTGATATTCTCAGCAGCACTATTTACTTCATAAAGATTCGCAGTAATATCTCTTCCATAAACATTATATATAATATCCTTAAGCTTCATATTTCCAGATGTATGAAGCTTATTCTGGTTATTATTAATAAATCTGAATGATATATCAGGACGTGATAAAGACAGATACTGCATCAGGGAATTAATATAACCAGCTTCTGTTGCTGCTGACTTTAAAAACTTTCTCCTTACAGGTGTATTAAAGAAAAGATTTCTAACAATAAATGTAGTACCATCAGGTGCACCTATATCTTCAACTGATATTTTCTTTCCACCCTCAGACAGATATCTTGTACCTGTAAGACTCTTTTGTGTCTTTGTTATCAGTTCTATCTGTGAAACTGCAGCTATACTTGCAAGTGCTTCACCTCGGAATCCCAGAGATGAAACTGTTATCAGATCCTCTATTGACTTTATCTTGCTTGTCGCATGTCTTTTAAATGCTATATCTATCTCATCTTTATTGATTCCAGAACCATTATCTGTAACTCTTATAAATGAGATTCCACCTTCCTTTATTTCAACAGTAACTGCATTAGCCCCTGCATCTATAGCATTTTCAACCAATTCTTTAACAACAGATGAAGGTCTTTCTATAACTTCTCCTGCAGCAATTTTATTAATTGTATTCTGATCAAGCAGCTGAATTCCCAACGTCAGTCTCCTTTCCTTATTCACACATATAGCATTTATCAATCAAAAGCAGAATAATCATCCATTTTAATCAGATATATTTTCTTAATTTACCAGCGGTTTTTAACCTTCCCCTGCAGCTTATATAACGTATTAAGCGCATCTATTGGTGTCATATTACTTATATCAAGTTCTTTAATATCCGATATAATGTCATCATCTTTAACCGTATCAAACAATGACATCTGTTTATCCTCTAAATCATTAATCTTTTTATACTGATTATTCATTTTTTCAAGTTTCTTTGAATATTGGGCTATATCCCTTGCCTTCTGTGATATATCTGCATCACTTAACTCAGCAACAAGCTCTTTAGCCCTGTTAAGTACCGTTTCCGGAACTCCTGCGAGCTTAGCCACTTGTATACCATAGCTTTTATCTGCTCCACCCTTTATAATCTTACGAAGGAATACTATATCATCACCACATTCTTTAACCGCTATGCAATAATTATTAACTCCGTCAAGCGTTCCTTCAAGCTCTGTAAGTTCATGATAATGTGTCGCAAAAAGTGTCTTTGCCCCAAGAATTTTTGTATTGGCTATATATTCAACAACAGCCCATGCTATACTTAATCCATCAAATGTACTTGTACCTCTTCCTATTTCATCAAGTATTATAAGACTTTTTGAAGTAGCATTTCTTAATATATTGGCAACCTCTGTCATCTCAACCATAAAAGTTGATTGTCCTGAAGCCAGATCATCTGATGCTCCTACCCTTGTAAATATTCTGTCAACTATACATATACTGGCAGAATCCGCTGGAACAAAACTACCTGTCTGTGCCATAAGCACAATAAGTGCAGTCTGTCTCATATATGTAGACTTACCAGCCATATTAGGTCCGGTTATTATAGTAACTCTGTTTGATGAATTATCAAGATATGTGTCATTAGATATAAACATATCATTGGTTATCATCTTCTCGACTACCGGATGCCGGCCATTTTTAATATCTATTATTCCTTTATCGTTAATTTTTGGTTTTACATAGTTATTCTGAGTTGCAACAACTGATAAAGAAACAAGTGCATCAACCATCGCAACAGCTTTGGCAGTATTCTGTATCCTGACTACTTCCTTTGCAATTTTTTCTCTGACATCGCAAAACAGATCATATTCAAGTGAATATAATTTATCCTCTGCGCCAAGTATAACATCCTCAAGATGTTTTAATTCATCTGTCGTATAACGCTCTGCATTGGTAAGTGTCTGCTTTCTCACCCATTCAGGAGGTACTTTGTCTTTAAATGAATTCGTAACCTCAAGATAATATCCAAACACCTTATTATACTTGACCTTAAGATTTTTAATACCCGTTCTTTCTTTTTCACGTATTTCAAGCTCTGAAAGCCACTCCTTGCCTTTTATTTTGGCATTACGAAGCTCATCCGCCTCTTGTGAGTAACCTTCCTTAATCATTCCTCCATCACGTAATGATATAGGCGGTTCATCTACTATCGCTGAAAGTACCAGCTTATAAAGATCAGATAAATCATCCATTTTATCAAAACATTCTACAAACATAGAAGTCTTAAAGCCACCAACGATACGTCTGATATGTGGTATCATTCCAAGTGTATTGCGAAATGCAATTAAATCCCTTGGGTTTGCTGTTTTACAGCTTATTTTAGTCATAATGCGTTCCATATCATAAACAGGATTAAGATACTCTCTTAGCTCTTCCCTGTCTATCATGCAATCATTAAGCTCTTCTATTGCATCCTGGCGTTTTATTATCTCGTCTTTGTTGATGAGCGGCTGTTCTATATATGAACGAAGCATACGTGCTCCCATAGCTGTCTTAGTCTTATCAAGCACCCACAAAAGAGAACCCCTCTTTTGTTTTTCACGCATTGTTTCCACAAGTTCAAGATTTCTTCTTGAAGAGCTGTCAATAAGCATATATTTACCAGATGAATATGGCATCAGTGTAGTTATATGAGGCATTGTACTCTTCTGTGTCTCATAAAGATATGTAAGAAGCGCACCCGCTGCTATAATCCCAACCGTATAATCTTTAACTCCCAAGCCATCAAGCATTTCAATATGAAAATGTTCAAGAAGCTTATTTTTGCATGTTTCTTCATTGAAGTACCAGTTATCAAGTGTTGACATTGCTATACCAAGCTTTGCATTAATCGCTTCAAGATTAATTCCACTCATTGCAAAGTATTCATTCACAATTATTTCTGATGGAGCAAACTTATTTATTTCATCTATCAGTTCACTCCCCCCATCAAGCTCTGTTACAAAAAAATCTCCAGTGGAATAATCAGCTATAGATACGCCAAGGTTATCTCCAAGATACACTATGCTCATCATATAATTATTTCTGGTTTCATCAAGTCCAAGCGTATTGATATTAGTTCCAGGTGTAACAACCTTTATAACTTCTCTTTTAACTATTCCCTTGGCTTTTTTAGGATCTTCCATCTGCTCACATATAGCAACCTTATGACCTGCTGCCACAAGTCTGTTTATATAAGTTTCGGCAGCATGAAAAGGAACGCCGCACATAGGCGCACGTTCCTCCTGTCCACAATCTTTACCAGTTAATGTAAGCTCAAGTTCTTTAGATACGATTATTGCATCTTCAAAAAACATCTCATAGAAATCACCAAGTCTATAAAACAATATACAGTCCTTATACTCGTTTTTTGTTGCAAGATAATGCTGCATCATTGGTGAATACTCAGCCATTTTCATCCTCCAGTCACTAAATATACATTCTTAATCATTCATGGTTCCCATATAATAGAAACCTTTACATTCATCCATATGAACATTAACAACAGTTCCAATAAGAGATTTATCTCCCTTAAAATGCACTAAAATATTATTAGTCATCCTGCCAGTTAAAAAATCACTGTCATGGTCGTCTACATCCTCAACAAGCACATCCATATCATGGCCTTCATATCTTTTAATATGTTCATGGCTTATATCAGAAACAGTCTGTAATAGGCGGTTAAATCTTTCCTTAACAACATCCTCTGCAACTTGTCCTTCCATTCTGGCAGCAGGTGTTCCAGTTCTTTTTGAATAGATAAATGTGTATGCACTATCATATTTTGCTTTTCTTACAACATCAAGAGTATCTTCAAAATCTTCTTCCGTCTCACCTGGAAAGCCTACTATGATATCAGTCGTAATAGATATATCCGGAATAGTTTTTCTTATCTTGTCTACAAGTTCAAGATAATGCTCCTTAGTATATTGTCTGTTCATAAGCTTAAGCAGTCTGCTGCTTCCTGACTGAAGTGGAAGGTGTATGTGATTACACACCTTTGGATTGTCACGTATAACCTCTATAAGCTCATCAGACAAATCCTTAGGATGTGGAGTCATGAATCTTATTCTTTCAAGTCCATCTATCTTAGCTATTTCACCAAGAAGCTCTGCAAATGTAACATTATCATCAAGTGTTTTTCCATATGAGTTAACATTCTGTCCAAGAAGCATAACTTCTTTTACTCCATCTGCAACAAGTCTTTCAATTTCTCTTATTATTTCTTTTGGTTCTCTTGACTTCTCGCGTCCCCTTACATATGGAACAATACAATATGTACAGAAGTTATTACAGCCAAACATTATATTAACGCCCGACTTAAATGGATACTTTCTTGAAGTTGGCAGCTCCTCAACAACCTCTTTAGTTGAATCCCATATATCAATAATCTGTTCCTCTGATGTAAATCTGTTATATAACAGCTCTGCTAACTTAAATATATTAAATGTACCAAATACAACATCCACAAACCTATAAGAAGTCTTTATCTTTTCTACAACCTCAGGTTCCTGCATCATGCATCCGCACATAGCTATAATCATTTCATGATTATTTCTTTTAGCCTTTTTTAGCTGTCCAAGTCTTCCATATACTCTTAAGTTAGCATTTTCCCTTACTGTACATGTATTATATATAACAAAATCAGCATTCTCTTCATTATCAGATTCTTCATATCCAATATCCTTAAGTATGCCAAGAAGCTTCTCGGAATCCCTGGCATTCATCTGACACCCGAAGGTTGAAACAACTGCCTTAAGTGGTCTTTTAAGTCTTTCTTCTTTTGCCTTAACTATCTGTCTGCATGCTTTAAGATAGTAATACTGCCTCATAGGTTCATATTCAGGCACTGGAGCTGATAAATCAATACTGTTAATCATATTTTCTATTGTATTATCCATATAATTCTTAATTACCTTTCAATCTGTTTATATTGATATCTGTTTTATCATTCATCTACGCTGTTATGAGTTTCCAGAAATCCATATGCCCTACAGGCCTGCTATAATAATACCCCTGTATGTAGTCTGCACCAAGATTTCTTATTTTCTCAAGTTCTTCTTTTGTTTCTACACCCTCTGCACATATCTTAGTTCCCATTTCATGTGCCATTTTAATAATAAAGCCAACTAGTATACTGTTATTATCGTTGTTATGGATATCTGTCACAAAAGATCTGTCAACCTTTAATATTCCAAACATCCTATCTTTCATATATTCAAAATTAGAGTATCCCGTTCCAAAATCATCGATTGCAAGTAAAAAGCCATTACTTACAAAATCATCAAGCACTCTTTTAACTGCAATATTCGAATCCATCTGAATACTTTCAGTTATTTCCAGGACATAATGGTTATTAGCCGCCTTATGTCTTGATATATTTTCCAGAACATCCTTCTTAACATCACTTTTTATTATCTGCACAAATGAAAGATTTACATGCATGACAAAATCAGGGATTATATCTATACACCTGCTGCAGAATTCCGCTGCCGTATCCACAATCCATCTTCCAAGAGGAATTATAAGTGAGCTTTCCTCAAGCAATGGAATAAAATCAACAGGTGACATGAATCCATACTTTTCGCTGTTCCATCTAATCAGTGCTTCTGCACCTATTATTTTACCTGTTGCAACATTAACTATAGGCTGGTAAAACAGTTCAAAGCCTTTATAATTATCATTTACACAGCTTCTTAGTTCATCCTGTATCTGAAGCCTTTTAAGATAAGCTGCATATTCTTTTTCATCATAAAACTCGAAACGGTTCTTGCCATTAAGTTTTGCTGAATGCAACGCAAATCTCATCTTCTTTGAAAGTTCTTTAAAAGAATCAGACTGCGAGTCAAAAGTACATGCACCTGCTGATATATTAAAGAACACCGCATAGCCTCTGTCACTTATGGTTTTATCTATATATGTCCTTATCTGCTTATAAAGCTGGCGCGCATTTTCAGCTATATCGCCGCTTACATCAAGCATTAATACTGCATATTCATCACCTTTCATTCTGTAGACCTTAAACGATTGTGCAGAGGCCTCTTTTAACAAAACAGATGAAAGCATTGAAAGCACTTCATCACCAGCCTGAGAGCCATATTTTTCATTTATTTCTTTGAAATTGTCAATACCTATAAGCATGCCATATCCAGTGTGAGTTTCATTTCTGATGCGCGAATTATACTCTTCCTCGAAAACAGATTCTGTATACAAGCCAGTTATATTATCGTATCTGTTTTTCTTTCCTATTTCAGCCACACGGCCTATCATATAATTAATGTTATTTTTACGGACAAGCACACCTCTGCAGCTTATCCATACATAGCCATTTTTTTTTGACCTCCAGCGGTATTCCATGTCATGTTTCTTTATGATACCATTCTGAAGATCACTTATATTGTTAAAAACAGCCTCATAATCATCAGGATATATAACATCCTTTAGTCTCATTCCAGCATTTTCAAACTCAGCACATTCAAGTGCAAATGTATCCGTTACTCTTTTACTGTATATTGCATGATCATTGCTAAGATCATATATATAAATATAATCATCTGTACATTCATCAATAAAAGACAGAAAATTCTTCCAGTCTTCTATATCAGCGTCAATCTGTTCCATACTGTTTCCCCCATTCTGTATAATACAACCATATAATCGTATGAATATTACATAAACGCCCTTTATTTACATTACTTTCTGACCTGACCGTTACCATATATTATATATTTGCCCGTAGTCAGCGCTTCAAGACCCATAGGTCCTCTTGCATGTATCTTCTGTGTACTTATGCCTATTTCTGCCCCAAAGCCAAACTCATAACCATCTGTGAATCTGGTAGATGCATTTACATATACACACGCTGCATCTATTTCATTAAGGAACTTCTGTGCATTTGCATAATCCTTAGTTATAATAGCTTCTGAATGCCCCGTATTATATCTGTTTATGTGTTCAATAGCAGCATCAATACTATCAACAACCTTCATAGAAATAATATAGTCAAGATACTCACATCCCCAGTCCTCATCAGAGGCTGCAACAATTCTGTCATCTATGCTTTGAGCTGTTTCATCACCACGGATTTCTACATTCTTAGTCTTTAACCTGTCTACTATCACAGGAATTGCAGCTTCTGCGATTTTACTGTTAATAACAAGCGATTCACATGCATTACATACCCCGATTCTCTGTGTTTTAGCATTGTAGATAATATCAACCGCCATATTTATATCCGCATATTCATCTACGTATATATGACAGTTTCCAGTTCCAGTTTCTATAACAGGAACCGTACTGTTGTTAACAACATTCTTTATAAGTCCTGCTCCACCTCTTGGAATGATAACATCAACATACTCATTCATATGCATAAGCTCATCTACATATTTTCTATCTGTATCAGTTATATAAGATATAACCGCAGGATTGATGCCTTCCTTTTTTAAAACATCTGTTATAACATTAACTATAGCTATGTTTGAATTAACAGAGTCGCTCCCGCCTCTTAATATACACGCATTTGCTGACTTAAAGCACAATCCAAATGCATCTGCTGTAACATTAGGTCTTGATTCATATATTATAGCCACAACACCAAGCGGTACTGTTTTTTTGCCTATCATAAGACCATTAGGTCTTGTTTTCATTGATTTTATCTCACCTATAGGATCGTCAAGTCCGGCAAGCACCCTTAGTCCGTCTGCCATTCCTTCTATTCTTGCATCCGAAAGTAAAAGTCTGTCAAGAAGAGCTGTACTCATGCCATTCTTTCTGCCATTGACAATATCAGTCTCATTGGCCTCCTTTATGTAATCGGCACTTTTTATAAGTGCATCTGCAACCTTATTCAGAGCATTATTTCTTTCTGTTATCCCTAATCTGGCAAGTTCTTTTGATGCAGCCTCTGCCTCTCTGCCTATAATCTTTAAATCTTTCATACCTACCTCACTTCAAACAATTATAGATCAATTAATAATACGTTTTTCTGTAATTATTTTATCTGGTTTTATATCAAATTCTTCTGACATAATGTGTTCTACAATCTGATAATCAAAGCATATTGCAGTTTTGTAAAAATCAGACATATGCTGCTGTAAATATCTGTCATAGAACCCACCACCATATCCTATTCTGTTCTTTTGTGTATCAAAAGCTATTCCAGGCATAACTAATAATCCATCCTTAAGTGATGCGTAATCATCACTTACTGGTTCCATGATTCCCATATATCCTGGTGCAAGATCCTGGTAACTTTTTATTTTCACGAATTCCATATATTTTACATCTTTATCTTTAAACACCTTTGGGACATAAACGTTTTTTCCAGCTTTTATACTTTGTTTTATCAGTATGTCAGTTCTTACTTCCTGATTATAACTTACATAAACCAGTACATTATCACTATTGATATATTCATCCGATGTTATAAGCTGATTAATTATAGCCTCACTAAGAGAAGCAATATCCGTATCAGACATAGATTTTTTTATTTCCGATATATACGCTCTTATTTCACTTTTCGTCTGCATTATTTTTCATCTTTTCTTCATGTCTTTTCTTTACATCTATAATTGAGCCATCTGGATTCTTGATTTTAATAGTATCTAAAGTGCCTTTCAGATTACTACGGAATGCTTCGATATACTCTTTTCTTAACTTGATCTGTTCCTGTGCTTCTTCTTTTGTCAATCCTTCAGCCTTTGATTTGTGATAAAGCTCATTAATTCTGTTAATTGTGTCCTGTGTTACCATATCCACCATCCTTATAATACTACATTGTAAACACTAATAAATCTTCGCCATTGATAATACATGTTTTAAATTCTGCCTTTTTTTTAAGAAGAACATGCTGTATATCAGGAAACTTATATGCTTCTATATATTCAGAATTTTTTTTAATAAATGGTATGCCTCTCTTTATTCTAGTCACAAGGATAACATCATTAATAACATACCGTATTTTCATATCAGGCGGCATCTTATATTCCTCTTTCTGTGTGTTAAGATTAACAAGATACATTGCTTCCTTATCTTTTTTTATTGTGTAAGGATTATCATTAATTACATATGTGTAATTAAGATCCGATGCTTCCTTTATGTCATTATTAATTCTGATCTGTTTTATTTTATTTTCAAAATCATATAATACAACTTCCTCCGACATAGTAAACATATTAAACTTTGAATATATAACCCTGTTACCTGAACGTTTCATATATGCAAATGTTTTTTTACTATCAGCACTATCAAGTACTTCCATCGTTATTTCGGCAGGATTCAGCATCATTTCTGATACAAACTGTCTTGTATTAACCACAACAATACATTCATAATCATCCTTAATAATATCTTCCGATAAACCATCTGTATTTTTTATGCCTGCATTATAAACATCTGTATTATTTAAGCTTGTATTATTTATATCAGAAACAAAGCTTTTGGTCTTTCCAAACTTAAAAACACAGCTGTTTCCTTCAAGTGGAATAATATTATATAAGCCACATCTGCTAAGCAGCGAGCCCTTTACTGATATATCCTTATTGACACTGAAATCTCTTAATTTTACTGAATGTACAGTGCTATCATCACGTCCGATTTCTTCAATAATAACAAAATCATATTCAAGAACATATATATGAATACTTACCTCCTCTAAATGTTTTATTATATCAATCGGATACCTGTAAACAAGACTGCTTTCGTTGTCATCGAATGAATATCTGTACAAGAGAATATCCATTCTTGCATCTGTAAGCTGTTCAGCTGAAACAAAGAAAAGATAGTCGTGCATATTATGCGCATACTGTATATCTGCAATATTATATTTTTTGATTTCAGGAGAAATCTCGTACTTTTCGTTCGTTGTTGAATTCAGAATGTACATTTTCTTTCCTATAAAATCAAGAAATCTGTAGTTGTCATCTGTCATCTGTAATACAAGACCATTGCTTATAGATGAAAAAACTGCGTCTTCTGAATTTCTGATAAGCTTAATGTCCATCGACACCTCCTGATGCTAATCTATAAGTCCAACAAGATCAAAATTCTGCTTTTTATCACTGACAAACAATGTTCCAACATCTTCACCAGCCATAATACCTGTGATGTTATCTATATTGTTTCCATTTGCTATAACCATATCCGCTCCTGAACTTGTTGCTATTCTTGCTGCTATAAGCTTAGTTGCCATACCACCTGTTCCGACACTGCTTCCAGATGTAGTTTTACCCATATCAAGAAGATTGTCATCTATTTTATCTACCTGATCAATAAACTTTGCATCAGGGTTTGAGTTAGGATCATCTGTATACAATCCATCAATATCTGATAATAATATAAGCATGTCAGCTCCTACTATAGATGTAACTATCGCTGAAAGTCTGTCATTATCACCAAATGTCTGTACCTGCTTTATCTCATAAGTAGACACTGTATCATTCTCATTTACTATAGGGATTGCACCTAACTTTAATAGCTCATTAAACGTATTTTCTGCATTCTTCCTGCTTGTGTCATTCACAACCGTAGTCTTTGTCATAAGCACCTGTGCTGCTATTGCACTATACTCAGCAAATATTTTCTGGTAAACCATCATAAGTTTAGCCTGTCCTATGGCAGCACATGCCTGTTTAACCGGCAGTTCATCCGGTCTTTCATGTAATCCTATAGCTGTCCTTCCTACCGCTATAGCACCAGATGATACAAGTATCACATCTTTGCCGGAATTCTTAAGATCAACCAATGTCCTTACAAGCTTTTCTATCTTTCTTAAGTTTAACCTTCCTGTGTCTTTATGCATCAAAGAAGATGAACCTATCTTTATTACTATTCTTTTTCTATTGCGAATCTCTTCTCTCGCACTCATCTTAATTCCTCGTTCCCTATAATACAAAATCTATTTCATGGGTAACAGTGATAAATTTATCCAGCTACCATTTAAACATTGCTTTTTATTTTACTATAATTTCAATCAGCTATCAAGCGCAAAGCTATATTTTCTGAAACCTTTATGCCATCTACAGCTGCTGATGTTATACCACCTGCATAACCCGCTCCTTCACCACAAGGATACAATCCATGGCAGCCTGCTGATACAAGTTCATCATTTCTTGTTATTCTGACAGGACTTGATGTCCTGCTTTCAACACCTGCAAACAATGCCTCGTCCATGTCAAAGCCTTTAATATACCGGTCACAGCCTGTTACACCCTCACTTATAGCTTCTGCTATATAATCAGGCAGTATACTTCTTACATTAGTCAGCTTATATTCTCCCTTTATGCACGGACTTACTGCACCAAGTGATGTTGATGCTGTATTTTCCTTGAAATCGCCAAGAAGCTGTACGGGTATTTTTCCTTCACCAGCAATATATGCAGCAGCTTCCAGTTTTCTTTGAAACTTAACACCATCAAGAGTCCCATAGCCATAATCCTCAGGAGTTACTGTGACTATCATGGCACTGTTAGCATTAGACGAATCTCTTCCTGAATAGCTCATGCCATTAACAGCAAGCATATTCTTTTCTGAGCTTGCATTTACAACATATCCACCAGGACACATACAAAATGAGTACACTCCTCTCTCCCTGCCTGTACAGACTGACTTATAAGTCACCTTATAATCTGCTGCTGGAAGATTATATATATTATTTCCATATGCATTATTGTTAATAAACTCTTGTGGATGCATGATTCTTAGACCAACTGCAAAAGCTTTAGGCTCCATAATAATCTTTTTATCATAAAGCATGGCAAATGTATCCCTTGCACTATGTCCTATGGCAAGGCACACATTTTTACATTTTCTTATAAACTCCTTACCTGATGAAGAATCATATATTGTTATACTTCTAACATGTTTATTTTCAATTTCGATATCCTTCATTTTATGTCTGAAATATATATCCGCACCTAATGATTCACAGTATTCTCTTATGTTTTTTACAACAACAGCTAAAACATCCGTTCCGATATGCGGCTTATTAGAACATAATATGTCAGCATCTGCACCAAATCTGACAAATGTTTCAAGCACATCTCTTATTCTTCCAGTCGGGTCTTTAATAACTGTATTAAGCTTTCCATCAGAAAATGTTCCAGCGCCGCCCTCTCCAAACTGCACATTGGATTCTGTATCAAGTTCTCCCCTATCCCAGAATGTACTGACCTTTTTTTGTCTTACATCAACACTGTCTCCACGTTCATATATAACTGGTTTCATGCCTGCTTCTGAAAGTTTCAAGGCCGCAAACATGCCTGCAGGTCCAAACCCGATAATAACAGGTCGTTCCTCCTCACTTATATGTCTTTTAACATCACTGCCTGATACTGGAAATTCATATATACTTTTTTCAACATACATCACATTTGGATTCTTTTTTAAGAATTTCTTTAAATCAATGTTATTTCCATTTTTTGATATTTTCTTTACATCAACGCTGTAAACATACATAATATAGGGCTTATGTCTGGCATCTATAGATCTTTTTACAACATCATATTCTATCTGGTATTCATTTTTTAATCCCAGTGTTTTCTTCAGCATCAATAAGAGCTGTTCTTTACTATGATCTGGCTTTAACTTAAGATTATTTACTCTTAATACATGTTCCTGTTTCAATTATCTGCACCTTTCCTTTATATAACGTCTGACTCCATCAGCTGCTGCCTTTCCAGAGCTCCATGCCCACTGAAGATTATATCCTCCACATCTGCCATCAACATCAAGCACCTCACCCGCAAAAAAGACACCTGCTACCCTAAGCGACTGCATATCTGATGATGAAACCGCTTTTAAATCAACACCTCCCTGACATATCTGACCATTTTCAAAGCCTTTATTATCGACTATATGTACATTGAAATGCTTCATATTCTCGAGTAATTTCTGTAATTTAGATATTTTCAGTTCTGATACGCGGCTTGCTGCATCAATATTACATTTTCTACTCACCATAGTAACAAGCTTTTTATTAACTATTCCTTCAAAAAACTGTTCAACAGTCTTATATCCTTCCTGTTTAACCATATATGAAAGTATATATTCCATTTCCTTATCATCAATATCAGGCAGCATATCTATACATACATGCACATCTTTTTTTTCATAAAGTGCTTTTACTGCGTATCTGCTTATCTGAAAAACTGGTATACCTGATATTCCATAATCTGTATACTGGATTTCTCCTGTATCCTCTGATATTTTTATACCATCTATGTATATTTCTATCTTTCCCTGGCTTCTTACTCCGGCAGCTATTCTATAAAGCTCCTTTTCATCTCCTATAAGCTGTACTAATGCCGGAAGCGGTTTTATCACCTTTATCCCAAGTTTTTTTATAAGCTCATATCCCGAACCATCAGAGCCAGTCTTTGGAGCTGCCTTTGAGCCTGTTGCAAAAACAACTGTATCTGCTATATAATCAATCCCCTCACATTCTATAAGAAACTTATCCTTCATATCAGCAGACAATTTAACAACATTTTTTATTATAACATTTGTATGGATACTCACTTTTTTATTTTCAAGCTCCAGCCGTAATGCATTCTGTAAAGAAGACGCAGTCATTGAAAGTGGATACACATACCCATTCTTTTCTTTATGGTATATTCCTATCCCTTTAAAGAAGTCGAGTACAGCATCTACATTAAATCTGTTTATTACATCCATGACCCACTTCGTGTCTTTATTCTGGTACATTGTTTCATCCATGTTAAGGTTTGTAAAATTACATTTTCCATTACCAGTCTGTAATATTTTTGTACCTATTCTTGAAGTATGTTCAAGGATGCACGTTTCTATTCCATATCCTGCAAGAGTAATGGCAGCCATCATTCCAGCTGCCCCTCCACCTATAATTATACATTCATGTTCTTTCTTCATGTTCTACGCTCATTCCTGTCTTTTTTACTTAAGTCTGTTAACTGCTGTATGCCTGTAAGAATTCGTACAATTCATCTTCCCCGTAAAGCTCTATTCCTGTCTTTAATAGTTCTTTTTTATCGTGTGGAAGATTATCTGTATTTATCAGTGCATAATCAAAAAATTTCTGCACTTCTTTATCAGCATCAGAAAAACATTTATATATAGCTATACCATCACCTATATCTTTGATAATATACTTCTGCGGAATCATCTTTTCTGGCTCATTATTAATAACAGCCTCCTGTCCGGCTTCTTTATAAGATTCATCTGATATTTCCTGTTTGTTATCTTTGTGTTCACTTTGTCCTGTTGCATACATACCACCAGAACCAGAATTTCCATCATTATTTTTTTCTTTTTTTATTCCTGTTGAAGCAAGAATAATAACAAGAACCATAATAACAGCTATAACCATGCACACAGATATTACATTTCTTCTACTCATCATTATGATATACTCTCCTTCATAATGGTAAGTATTAGCATATATTTACAAAATATACATTAAAGTTTAAATGCATATGGCAACAGGGCATTAATATCATAAGAATATATCCCATCTTTATCCTCTGTAATTATCCTTTCATCCCCATGGAAGAACTCACTCATGACCTGTCTGCATATACCACAAGGATAAGTTTTCTCTCCAGAAGATGAAACAACTGCTATCCTATCAAAGTCAGAATGTCCTTCACTTACAGCCTTGAATATAGCTGTTCTTTCCGCACAGTTTGATGCACCAAATGAAGAATTCTCTATATTACAGCCTGTAAACACACTACCATCCTTCATAAGCACACATGCTCCAACTGCAAAGTGTGAATATGGTGAATATGAATATTTCATAGCATTTTTTGCCATATCTAATAACTGTCTGTCAGTATACATATATTCCACCTTCTTACTATTTCATATGCTGCTCTTTTTTCTTTTGCGCTCATTACATCATCTTGTTATGCCAAGATTATCAAGCACAGCTCTTTGTTTAGCCTCCATAACACTGCTTTCTTCTTCAGTCATATGGTCATAGCCAAAAAGATGCATCATACTATGTGCTACAAGAAATGCAAGTTCTCTTGTAGGTGTATGTCCATATTTTTCAGCTTGTTCAATAACCTTTTCAACTGATACAACTATATCTCCAAGCATAAGTTCACCCGTATCAGGATTAAAATAATCCTCTGTATTTGTATCAAACTCTTCCTCTAAAGAATCAAAATCAGATGGTTTATCATAATTAATCATTGGAAATGATAATACATCAGTTGCTCTGTCTACCTGCCTGAATTCTTTGTTGATTTCATGAATAGCCTCATTATCAGTAAGTGTTACATTCACCTCCACCTCATATGGACATTTTTCATATGCAACTGCTTCATCAATAACCTTATTAATTATATCTTCATAATCAAGCTCAAGCTTTTTTTGTGTTTCATATTCTATATTAACTGTCATTTCTTCTGTTTCCCTTCTTTTCCTGTTTTATTTTTCTTTCTCTTTCAGCTCTGTCTGACCGCCTGTTCTGCCTTTCTTCATACTCCTCGTATGCTTTTACAATCTTTTGTACAAGCGGATGTCTCACAACATCATGGTTAGTCAGCTTAACAAAACCTATCTCATCTACCTTTGACAACACCTTCATAGCTACATCAAGCCCTGATGTGACATCTTTTGGAAGATCCTTTTGTGTCTGGTCACCAGTTACAACAACCTTTGAACCAAAACCTATTCTTGTTAAGAACATCTTCATCTGTGCCGGCGTTGTATTCTGTGCTTCATCAAGTATTATAAATGCATTATCCAGTGTCCGTCCTCTCATATAAGCAAGTGGTGCAACCTCAATAAGACCTTTTTCCATATTAGCGTTAAAGCTTTCTGCTCCCATAATCTGGAACAGTGCATCATATAAAGGTCTTAAATATGGATCAACCTTACTCTGAAGATCTCCTGGAAGAAAGCCAAGCTTTTCTCCTGCTTCTATAGCCGGTCTTGTAAGGATTATCTTATTAACCTCATTATTCTTAAACGCCTGTATAGCCATAGCCATAGCCAGATATGTTTTACCCGTTCCAGCTGGTCCTATACCAAACACTATCATCTTATCACGAATCTGATCAACATAATTCTTCTGTCCCAATGTTTTAGGTTTTATCGGCTTTCCTGCTATAGTTCTGCATACAGTATCCGAATCTATCTCCAACAGGCTATTTTCTTTATCATCAAAAGAAAGTGATATAGCATAATCGACATTCTGTCTGCTTATCTGGTTTCCACGCCTTGCCAGTTCTGTAAGATTATCAAGGACTCCTTTGGCTCTGTCCACAGCATTTTTTTCACCAATAAGCTTAACAACACCATCTCTTGCTATAAGGTCAACCTTTAAGCTTCTTTCAATCTCTCTGGCATATTCATCAAACTGGCCAAACACCATACCGCTGTATTCTGCCGGCATATCAACTATAACTTCTATATCACTCATATGTTTATGCTCCATTTCTTTAACTATCTGATATCAGTCTCAGGGTCAACCAGAATCTCAATTTCGCCTGTACACCTGTAATTTTTTTCTGATGCATCTATATTAACACGACAATCTATTATTTGCACTCCTTTTTGTTCAATATGCTTAATATATGTATCAAATCTCTGCTCAAGCAGCTGTCTGCATTCCTTTTCATTCCGTTCTTTTATGATACAATTATACTCATACTGTGTTTCAAACCCATATGTTATTTTAGTATCTATATGTCCAGGTAAATATAACTTCCTGTTTTCAATTTTACTCTCATATAAAGTTTCTTCCCCAAATGTTATACCAGCTTTCAATTCTCCATATTCATTTCCTATTATTAATCTGTGATTTTTTTCTCCAGTAAATACTTTATCCTCATATCTGGCATCAATATGATCATCATATGGAATAACCGTTCTTACTAATATATCAGCATCGGAATCAACATATGTTTCTTTCACAACCACTCCCGAATCATCTGTCACCGTAACTATCCCCTCAACAAGAAGCTGATTTACAGATACCGGATCTCCTGAATGTACGACCGGCGTACCTTTTCTTGTTATAATGCTGTATATATCTCCATCATATCTTGAATATATATCTTTTTTTACATCTGTATCATCATATCCACTACCATCTGCCATAGTATTTCCATCTGCCTTTTCCATAGAATAGTTTTCCTTTATATAAACTATAACTCTTGAACCTTTAACTGCTACGCATGCCCATGTCACATCAAAATCATCCCTTATCTTTTTTTCCAGGGAATCACAATCAATTGTTTTAATAAACTTCGCACAACATATTCCGTTATCTGCCATATATTTTTTTATTGTTTCGTCTGTATATATATGGTTTCCATAACAGTCAATCTCCCATACAAACATCCCAAGCACGCGTAAAACAACGAACATAACAACCATGCCTGTCAGAAATGAATAATGCTTTCTGTATCTGAACAAAAAATATACAGGATAAGCTTTACCTGTAACTTTAATATGTACGTGTGTAAGCCTTATATATTTTCTTAATTTAAAAAAATCTTTTCTTGTCATTCTGACAGTTATGCGATTTTCATACTTTCCATCGTATTTCATATGAATAAATGTAATATCATCTTTTCTGCATATATTGATGAAACGTCTTATCTCATCACCTTCTATAATAAGTTCTATATAAAATATATATCTGAGATGATTTTTCATACTCCCTCCATCAAGATAATAGCAGTCAAAGACATTAATCGAAAGTAATCTGGACAATCCTGCCTTTTACAGATATTTCATCTGCATCAAGATAACCTATATCCAGGTGTTCTCCCTCTACATATACAATCCCTCTTTTGGTGAGTATCTTCACACATGTATCATTATATTCCATTATAGTTTTAATGTTTTCAATATACATTTCCCGGTTTCCTATTAATGTAAGAACAGGCAGTGATGTTGACATCCCCGGTAATGTCATACAATCCGTTAAAAAAACATCTTTATTATTTTTATCTTGTTTTTTCACACTGACCTTCCATTCCTGCCTGTTAATACCTAGCAAATGATTATATTACAGACAAAATGAATAACTATTAATATATATATAATATATGCCACTTCCATGTAATATATGCACCTAAAAAAATCCCGATGCATCTTATGATACACCGGGATTATAATTTCGCTATAAAAATTAATTGAACTTACGTTTTCTAGCAGCTTCTGACTTCTTCTTACGTCTTACGCTTGGCTTTTCGTAATGTTCTCTTTTACGAATTTCCTGCTGAATGCCTGCCTTTGCGCAGTTTCTCTTGAATCTACGTAATGCGCTATCTAAAGACTCGTTTTCTTTAACGATGACATTTGACATACCTTTTCCTGACCACCCTTCTGTTGCGTAATTGTGCTGGGCAATACATATAGGGTTTTACCTTTACCTAATCGCACAACAAATATTATATCACAGAAAAGCACGAAGTCAACTAATTTTTTAACTTTTTTATTATCTTATAACTGTTCTTCAAGCACATTTGGAGCCTTCTTTAAAAGCTCTGGTATTCCAGCCGGATTCTTTCCTCCTGCCTGTGCCATGTTAGGACGGCCGCCACCGCCGCCACCTACAAGTGATGCAACAGCCTTGATCAGATTGCCTGCATGGGCTCCTTTTGCAACTGCATCATCAGTAGCCATAGCTATCATATTAACCTTATCGCTTCCTATTGCACTTACAACAAGAACAACGCCTGAACCTATTTCGTTCTTAATCTTATCACCAAGGTTACGAAGTTCATTCATGTCTACATTATCAACCTTAGTAGCTACAAACTTAACACCCTTTATCTCAACAACATTATCTGAAACATCTCCAAGTGCATTGTTTGCCAGTTCAGCCTTAAGCTTTTCATTCTCTGAAGATAATGCTTTTATTTCATCGTTCATTGTATGAATTCTTCTGACAAGCTGTACACTTTCTGTCTTAGCAGCCTCACTTGCTTCCTTTACAAGCTTCTCAAGTTCTTCGTAGTACTTAAGGACTCCCTTATCTGTAAGGGCTTCTATTCTTCTTACACCAGCAGCAACACCTGCCTCTGATATAATCTTAAAAAGTCTGATATTAGCTGTATTAGCAACATGTGTACCACCACAGAACTCCTTAGAGAAATCATCAATGCATACAACCCTTACGCTTTCACCATACTTTTCACCAAAGAGTGCCATAGCACCTGTCTTTTTTGCTTCTTCTATAGTCATAATCTTAGTTTCTACAGGTATAGCTTCAACTATCTTTTCATTGACTATATCTTCAACCTTTTTAAGTTCTTCAGCTGTCATGCTCTGGAAATGTGTAAAGTCAAATCTTAATCTTTCAGGATCCACATAAGAGCCTTTCTGCTCAACATGATTGCCAAGAACCATCCTTAAAGCTTTCTGTAAAAGGTGTGTAGCACTATGATTCTTACATGTATCAGCTCTGTATTCAGAATCTACTAAAAGAGTAACTGTATCACCAGCTTTAATCATGCCTTTTGTCATAACTCCGACATGACCGATTTTTCCACCCTTAAGTTTTATAGTTGTATCTACCTTGAATTCACCCTCAGGAGATGTAATATAGCCTTTATCGCCTTCCTGTCCACCCATTGTAGCATAGAATACTGTTTCATCAACGATTATAGTTCCCTTATCGCCTTCTGAAAGTGCCTCTACAACATCTTCTTCAGTTGTAAGAACTGTTACCTTTGAATCATTCTTAAGCTTATCGTATCCTACAAACTCACTTGTTATTGCTGGGTCAATCTCGTCATATACGGTAGCATCTGCTCCCATGTAGTTACTTACCTTACGTGCCTTACGTGCCTTTTCTCTCTGCTCGTTCATGCACTTACTAAAGCCTTCTTCATCTATTGTAATGTTCTTTTCTTCTAATATTTCCTTTGTAAGGTCTATTGGGAAACCATAAGTATCATAAAGCTTAAATGTATCCTCTCCTGAAAGCACATTCTTATTCTGTTCTTCAAGAGCCTTTTCCATATCGGCTAATATACTAAGTCCCTGATCAATAGTTTTGTTAAACTTTTCTTCTTCCTCAGAGATAACCTTTGTTATGAACTCTTTCTTTTCTTCAAGTTCAGGATAACCATCCTTAGATCCTTCTATGACTGTTTCACAGAGTTTAGATAAGAACTTGTCCTGAATTCCTAACAATCTTCCATGTCTTGCTGCTCTTCTTAAAAGTCTTCTAAGAACATATCCTCTTCCTTCGTTAGATGGCATAATTCCATCGCTGACCATAAATGTAACGGAACGTATATGATCTGTGATAACTCGGATAGAAACATCCTGTTTTTCATCTTCTTTATATTTTACACCTGCCATTTCGCACACCTTGTTACGAAGTGCCTGTAATGTATCAACATCAAATATAGAATCAACATCCTGAACAACTACTGCAAGTCTTTCAAGACCCATACCAGTATCAATATTCTTCTGGATAAGATCTGTATAATGACCATGTCCATCATTGTTAAACTGTGAAAATACATTGTTCCATACTTCCATATATCTGTCGCAGTCGCATCCCACTGTGCAGCCTGGCTTACCACAACCATACTTTTCACCACGGTCATAGTAAATCTCAGAACATGGACCGCAAGGACCGGCACCATGCTCCCAGAAATTATCTTCCTTACCAAAACGGAATATTCTTTCTGGCGCAATACCTATTTCTTTATTCCATATATCAAAGGCTTCCTCATCATCTTCATATATAGATGGATATAATCTGTTGGCATCAAGTCCTACAACCTCTGTAAGGAATTCCCATGACCAGTGTATAGCTTCTGTCTTGAAATAATCACCAAAAGAGAAATTACCAAGCATTTCAAAAAATGTACCATGTCTTGCTGTCTTACCAACATTCTCAATATCACCAGTTCTGATACACTTCTGGCATGTAGTAACCCTTCTTTTGGGTGGAATCTCCTGTCCTGTGAAATAAGGCTTTAATGGAGCCATACCTGAATTAATAATAAGTAAACTGTTATCATTATGTGGAACGAGCGAAAAGCTCTTCATCTTTAAATGTCCCTTGCTCTCAAAGAAATCAAGATATAATCTTCTTAATTCATTAACACCTCTGTACTGCACTTTAATTATCCTCCTGTTTAGCTGCCTTTTTAGCATCTAATCCTTTTCTTATCTTACCGCCGGCAAATACTGCAAGAACTAAAAGTCCAAGCATAACAATGAACTTTGCCGCTTCGAATATAATCTCTGAAACTAATGTAAGTCCTATCATAATTCTTCCTTTCTGCTACTGCCGGCTTCGCAGCAGCTACAAACAACTTAGTATTTTATCATAGCTTATATCAATTTTCAACTCATAACAAACTAGCAATTCCATTTTCCATTTTCAAGAAAATATCTGGCACTATTTTCTGCTGCATTTATAATGTCACTGTTATAGCCTATTGTTTTTAACAGCTTTATTGCATTTCTTGTTGTTGCCGGACCTGAATATAGTTTAAAATCAAATATAACCTCATTATCTGTAACCTTCTCCTGGAAATGATAATTATCATATTGACCACTAAGAAGTGTAGTAAGCTCAATATCATGTGTTGCAGCAAAAACAAGAGCCTTACCTGCATTGACACTCTTTAATATCTCCGATGATGCAGCTATTCTTTCAACTGTATTAGTACCACGAAGCACTTCATCTACAAACATAAGAACAGGATGTCCTTCTTTGTTAACAGCATCCAGTATTCTTTTAAGCGATTTTATTTCAACTATATAATAACTGTTTGAATTACTAAGATCATCACGCAAAGCCATTGATGAATATATCCTGTATACAGGAGCTTTGTAATAATCAGATACACTTGTATATATAGTTTGTGACAAAAGTGCATTAACCGCTATTGTCTTAAGAAATGTTGATTTTCCTGATGCATTAGAACCAGTCAGCAAAACATTATGCTTTGTACTTATAGAATTGGCAACAGGTTTCTTTATAAGCGGATGATATACATTTTTTACTTCAAGCTGCATATCACTATCATTCTTAAACTCTGGAATACACCATGCATCAAGCATATTTCTAAAAGAGGCTATTGCTATAGATGATTCTATAAATCCAAGAGTATCTATAAGCTCATATATACGCTTTTCTTTATCATGAAAAAGCTTTATAAGATTGTTAAACTTAATAAGATCTGCATGTGTAAGCATTCTAAGATAATCAAGTGCCATTTCCATAATAGAGCCATCAACATTTCCAGTTTCAAGAAGCCATGATCTTTTCATTATATCAGATAAATCTTCTGTTATATTTTTTAGCTTAATATTGTACTCTTCAAGAAAATCAACATTAAGTGCAGTTATCTTTCCAGCACCCATCAGAAGCTTGACTATATGGTTGACACATATAAAATATCTGTCAACACCAGCTTTGAATTTATAATATGTTATTATTGAAAAAGCGACTGCTGCAATACACAGCCATATTCCTATAACAGGATTTATAACACACGTAAAAACTATTGCTGCAACTAAAAATAACAATGAAGCATAATGAAGTGCATTGCTTTTTTTATCAAGCCCCACAACAACATCACAATAATCACTAATAGATATGTGCTTTGCCCTTCCTATCCAGACAAATATTTTTTGAAGTTCAAGCCTCTCTGATGCATTTTTATCTATGGCAGTGGCAAGCCTATCAAGTTTTTTTAATGACTCCATATCAGCATCTGGCTGTCTTAACATTCTGTATAAATATTCCTGTCCGGCTGATGAATTAGTATTATTCATCATACGGAATATATCATCCATGCCAAGATCATTCCATGTTATATCATCTATAGAATTCTCATTGGCATTTCTTTTAAAGTAATGTGATATACATTCGTAATCATCACCAGTATACTTTCTTTGTGCTGGTTTTCCCCATCCGTTTTTCAGTTTATTAATTATAGCATTCTGTTTTCTTTTATTATTTGTTATTGTAACATATACAGCTACAAAAACCACCATTGCAAAAAATACAATTATCTGCATACTTGACTTGTCCATTATTTTCCTCCTTGAACACAGGATAATACTGCGGTTTCAAGTGAAAGCTTTATCATATCATCAAAACCATCCTGACGCTCTTTAACCGACAGCGACTCACCATTAAGAAGATTATCACTTATTGTAAACATGGCAAGGGCTCTCTTTGAAAGTCTTGCTGCATTCATATATAATGCTGCTGATTCCATCTCTACCGCAAGGACATTCATTTTACTCCACGATTTATTATATTCAGTATTATCATTATAAAAAACATCTGTAGATACTACATTACCTACCTCTGTCCATATGCCATATAACCCTGCCTGTTCATAGGCTGTATGCAAAAGTCCAAAGTCTGCTATGGGCGCATACAATCCTGGAAGGCGGTACTGCATTGCATAATTAGAATCTGTACATGTTCCCATAGCAAGTACTATATCTCTTAAATCCACCTTATCAGATATAGTTCCAGCTGAACCTATTCTTATTATGGTATCAACATCGTAAAACTTAAATAATTCATAACTGTAAATACCCATTGAAGGCATTCCCATCCCGCTCGCCATAACTGATAATTCCACATCTTTATATATGCCAGTGTAACCATATATATTCCGCACTGAATTGAATTTTCTGACATTATCAAGATAAGTTTCTGCAATATATTCAGCTCTTAAAGGATCACCCGGCATAATTACTGTTCTGGCTATATCTCCTATCTTAGCCGTATTATGTGGTGTAGCCATATTACTAATATTTCCTCCTTAATCCATTTAAACAAAGGCTGTATTCTGCCATAACATCAATACGTTTATGTCACTTTCAAGCTATATGCAATGCAACAGACCTTAACGTACAGACATGCAGAAAAACAGCCTGTTATTAACCTTTATATCTATTTTCCTTCATATTTTATGACAGAATCAACATTATAACCTGTGAGCTTTTCTCTGCCATCAAGTCCCTCAAGTTCGATAAGAAATACTATTTTCACTACAACTCCTCCCAGTCTTTCAATAAGTTTTATGATAGCTTCTGTAGTACCGCCTGTTGCAATAAGGTCATCTATTATAACAACCTTCTGTCCTGGCTTTATAGCATCCTTATGCATTTCAAGAGTTGCAGTTCCATATTCAAGTGAATAATCCTCTGATATAGTTTCACAAGGAAGCTTACCCGGTTTTCTTACTGGAACAAAACCCTTGCCGTTAGCATATGCAACTGGTACACCAAATATAAAGCCTCGTGATTCTGGTCCTGCAACTATATCATAATCAACATCCTTAAGTAAATCATTCATGCCATCTATAGCAAGCTTTAATCCCTCCGGACTCTGTATAACCGATGTTATATCCCTGAATATAATCCCCTTTTCTGGAAAATCCGGAATGTTTCTTACGTAATCTTCTACTTTTTTCATATTATCCTCCATTCTTGCGCTGCTTCTTTGCGCATCTCAAGTTTGTGCGAAGCACAAATCTTGCGTGTGAAAAATCTTATTTTTCACACTATCCTCCTATAGAACAGGCAGAATTCCACTTATCATTTATAAGTACATTATTTACAACTCATTTTATCAGATTCATCATATACAATCAAGCATTTATCTATACAATCAGACATACAAGCCCGGAATTTTCATTCATTACCTTTTCTATCGTTTCACTTATTTTATCCATATTTTCTTTTGTTATATTATGAGTTTTTTCATATATACCATCATCCACAATCTGTTCAATCGTTTTTCCAAATATGCTTGTGTCCCATATACCATCAGGATTGTCATTCGTGCTCTTCTTTATATAGTCAATCAGGTCATCTGCCTGGTTTTTTGTTCCAACTATTGGTGCAATTTCTATATTTATCTGAGTTTTAAGCAGATTTACCGAAGGTACTCTTGCTTTTATTCTCACACCATACTTATTTCCATTTTTTATAACAACTGGTTCATCAAGTTCTATCGCATTTCTTACAGGTGTTACTACGCCAAAGCCTGACAGATTAACCTGTGACATAGCCTCTCCTATGCCCTCATACTCCTTTTTCCTTATAGACAGGTCTCTTATTATGCTTACAAGTTCATATTCGTTACGGATGCTGGTTCCTGTAAGTTCACTTAATATATCATAATATATCCCCTGACTCATATCATAATCCACACTTACCACGCCTTCTGCCATGTTTACATCACTTATTGTAAGCTGTTTTATGTATTCATTATCATTATTATATTCATAATTATCTGCATCTTTTATAGTATTAACATCATTAAGCATCTGATGTGCCACCTGACAAAGTTCCTTTCTCAGCCAGTGTTTTGATGGCAGAACCTGTGTCCATGCTGGCGTATTAAAATCTATTTCTTTGACCGGGAATTCTTTAAGGATACTTTCAAATATCCTGTTTACATCCTCCTGCTTTAGCTGATCACAATTAACCGGCATAACTGAAACATCATATTTCTCTGTCATATCAGCTGCCAGTCTGCTTGTTTCCTTTGAATAAGGTTTAACACTGTTTAGCAGGACAACGAAAGGTTTGCTTATCTGTTTAAGCTCATTTATAGTCTTTTCTTCTGCAGGAATATAATCTTTCCTGTCTATCCCCGTTATACTTCCATCAGTTGTTACCACTATACCAATCGTAGAATGTTCTGTAATCACCTTTTTAGTACCTGTTTCAGCCGCCTTGGAAAACGGTATCTCCTCGTTATTCCATGGAGTTTTAACCATTCTTTCAACACCATTTTCCATGTGTCCGTTAGCACCTTCTATCATATATCCGACACAATCAACCATCCTTACTTTAACACTTATTCCATCAAATGGTGTTATAAGTGCAGCCTCTTTTGGTATAAACTTTGGTTCTGTCGTCATAATAGTGGTTCCCCCGGATGCCTGTGGCAGTTCATCTGTAGCTCTTTTCTTTTCATTTTCATCCTGCATTACAGGAAGCACACATAATTCCATAAATCTTCTTATAAATGTTGACTTTCCTGTTCTTACTGGTCCTACTACTCCCAGATATATTTCACCATTAGTTCTGTGTTTAATATCGTTATACATATCATAACCAGCATCCGTATATGACGTATTAGCCTCCATAACAAAAACCTCCTGAATATACACTTGTAAATGTATATTCAGGAGGTAATATAATTATGACCATGACATATATTGCTAATCCAGCATAAACTATAAATTATGACTAATAACTAATAAATAATAACTGATGACTAATAACTGATTACTCCAAACTGTGCCAGTGTATAAAATACAAGAATAATAAGAAGCAAAACAGGCGCTATATACTTGACCATCACTCTGTATATAAGCTTTCTTTTAAATGTCTCACCATTCTTTGTTGCTTCATTTATAACATAGTCTGGTTTAGCAAACCATCCGATAAGAATACATGTAAGGAAAGCAACAACCGGAAGGAGCAGACTATTACTTATGAAATCACAAAATGTCAGGAAATCCATACCTAATATTGTAACATGAGCCCATACACCATTGCCCAGCGAACATGGTATTCCAAGTAATACTGAAAATACTATGATTCCTATGCACGCCTTAAGACGGCTTATCCCCAGTCTATCCATAATCATAGATGTTATCGCTTCCATGACTGAAACAGAGCTTGTAAGTGCTGCAAAAAATACAAGAGCGAAAAACAATACTCCAATAATTCTTCCAGCAGCCATCTGTCCAAACACCTTAGGAAGTGTTACAAACATAAGACCCGCACCGCTCGCCTGCGTACCAGCTTCTCCGCTGAATATATATACTGCTGGAACAACCATCATACCAGCAAGAAGTGCTATAGCTGTATCAAATATTTCAATCTGGTTAACTGATTTTACAAGACTCACCTCGTCTTTAGTATATGAACCATAAGTTATCATAATACCCATTGCAAGACTCATTGAGTAAAACATCTGTCCCATTGCCGCACATACTGTTTTAAACGAAAACTTGCTAAAATCAGGAAGCAGATAATACTTTATACCATCCTTAGAACCAGGAAGCATTATGACATAAATACATATTACAATCGCAAGCACAATAAGAACTGGCATAAGGAATCTGCTGACATTCTCAATTCCTTTTTCGACTCCTGATATAACTATAATCGAAGTAAGTGCAAGAAAAATTATAAAAAAGACAAGTGGTGCCCATTCCTGACTGACAAAATTTCCAAAAAACGAATCATTTGCGGCCTCAGTAACCTCTCCCGTTGCAAAAACTGCCACATATTTTGTAACCCAGCCACCTATTACGCAGTAATATGGAAGAATAATAACAGGAATTATGAACGCAATAGGTCCTATAAATCCAAATTTTTTATCAACCTTGCTATATGCTCTTGTAGGACTAAGCTTTGTTTTTCTTCCTATAGCTATCTCTGTTGTCATAAGTGTAAAACCAAATGTCAACGCAAGTATAATGTATACAAGAATAAATATTCCTCCCCCATATTGCGCTGCCAGATATGGAAATCTCCATAAATTACCAAGTCCTACTGCACTTCCGGCAGCAGCAAGAACAAAGCCTACGCCGCCTGTGAAGCTGCCTCTTTCTTTTTTATCCATTATTAATATCCAAACCTTTCTATATTTATCTATTCATCAAACTCTGCAAGAACATAGTAGCCCCTGCTCGTCTCTCCAACTTCTTTTACAACCCCATGCCTTGACTTTAATCTGTCTGGTGTTGAATAATTCCCAGACATTGCCACCGCAGGTTCTATCGTATAATAATAGCTGCTTGGAAGCTTTCCTTCAGTTATATCTACCTCATCACCCGGCTTAACAAGATTAGGCCGGCTCATAGTAAACTCCATCTGTCTCATAATACATCTCCATTCTTGCGCTGCTTCTTTGCGCATACATACGCCTACAGATTGATTTTTTCAAGACATTTGATAGTATATTCATCAAGCTTGCTGTTTAGAGCTGACTGCTGTTCTTTGCTTATATTTATCACACCATCCGCAATACTTTTTGCGGACTCTGAGGCTTCCTTTAACGTCTTAGCATCTGTGTAAATATCAGCTATTCCGAAATCAAAATCACCACTTTGCCTTATCCCAAAGAAATCTCCCGGACCACGCAGCTTTAAATCTTCCTCTGCAATCCTGAATCCATCGTTAGACTTGTTCAGTATCTCAAGCCTCTGCTTTATCTGTTTTGATTTAGCTGATGTTACAAATATACAATATGACTGATATCTGCCACGTCCAACTCTTCCTCTTAGCTGATGGAGCTGTGCAAGTCCAAAGCGTTCCGAATTCTCAACCATCATGACTGTGCTGTTAGGCACATTAACACCAACCTCTATAACAGTTGTTGATACAAGAACATCTGTATCTCCATTCATAAACTTTTCCATTTTCTCATTTTTTTCAGATGCTTTCATCCTGCCATGAAGATAATCAATCCTTGCATCAGGTATAGCCTCTTTTAGCTTCTGTGAATAATCAATCACATTTTCCGCTTCAATATTCTCACTATCCTCAACCATAGGACATATAACATAGCATTGGCGTCCTTCCTTTATCTGCCTGCTAATGAATGTGTATGCTTTAGTTCTATACGATGTATCAACAACACAATTCTTTATTGGCAGCCTGTCAGAAGGAAGTTCATCTATAATTGATATATCAAGATCACCATAAAGTATAATAGCCAGTGTTCTTGGTATAGGAGTAGCACTCATGACAATAATATGTGGATTCTCTCCTTTATCAGAAAACATTTTTCTTTGATTAACCCCGAATCTATGCTGCTCATCTGTTATCACAAGCGCAAGCTTCTTATATATAACCTTTTCCTGGATAAGTGCATGTGTACCAACTACTATATCAAGCTCTCCTTTCTCAAGCTGTACATACACTTTTTTCTTTTCTCTTAGTGTCATAGAACCAGTCAGCAGACCAACTTTAAGTTCTATACCTGATTTATAAAAAAGCTCTGTCATTGACTCAAATTGCTGCTTTGCAAGAACCTCTGTCGGTACCATCATTGCAGCCTGGCATCCTGCGTATGCAGTATTCATAAGTGCCAGTATGGCAATTATAGTTTTTCCTGACCCAACATCTCCCTGGATAAGCCTGCTCGTAACATGTTTCCCCGCCATATCAGCTTTTATTTCATCCCATGTCCGCAGCTGTGCGTTAGTCAGTGTATACGGCAGCCTGCTTATAAATTCATCTGTACGTTTATCATTATTAATTATATATGAATTAGGAATACGCTCATTAGCTGACTTTAGATTCATGGTTGCAAGAACAAAAAGGAAAAACTCTTCAAAGGCTATCCTGTGTCTGGCTTGTATATAATCCTCCATTGAATCTGGAAAATGTATATTGTGTATGGCTTTATTATGTTCAAGAAGTCCATATTTATCCATAATCACATCTGGAATGAACTCATGCTCCATTCCAACTGCATATTCATCTATCGCCTGCCTGACAGCCTTTGTAACCACCTTGTTAGACAGTCCTTTTGTCAGCGGATATACCGGTGACATACTGTTCTTTATTTCTGCATAAGCTGCCATGGTATATATATCAGGATGCTCTAATGCATATTCTCCATTCTTTACAACAATTCTCCCTCTGAAAATATAATGCATGCCAACACGTAGTTTTGACTTTAAAAAAAGTGAATTATACCATAAACATTTTATAGTATCCATATTCCCATCTTTAACCACTACTGATATTATACTTTTCCGTTCTCCACCATATATCTTAGGACTTGCCACTACTGTTGCTTCAACTGCAGCAACCATCTTTTCACTACTGCCTAGCGAATTAATAAAAACAGGCTCCTCATACACAATATAATCTCTTGGATATAATCTTACGAGATCCTCTACCGTATATACAGAAAGCCTGTTAAGATTCATTGCAGTCTTAGTCCCTATTCCTTTTAATTGTGTAATATCCATACATCAACCTCGGATAATAGTCTTTGACGTGTAATATTTTGTTTATTCTACAGATACGATATAATAATATACCGGCTGTCCACCATACTGAAGTTCAACATCAACACCATCAAACTTTTCTTCTATCTTGTATACCAACTCTTCTGCCTTGTTTTCGTCGATATCTTCACCATAATATACACTTATAAGCTCAGATTCATCATCAACAAACTCAGAAAGCATATCTATAAGTGTATCATCCATATCCGTACCTACAGAAGCAAGCCCATTGTCTCCAAGTCCAAGATAATTGTCTTTTTTAATTTCCTTACCATCAATAGATGTATCTCTTACTGCATATGTGAGCTGTCCAGACTTAACTGTCGAAAGCGATTCAAGCATAGCCTTCTCGTTTTCATCTGCTGATCTTGTAAGCTCAAAATTAATCATGGCTGTTATACCCTGAGGGATAGTCTTTGTTGGTATAACAATAAGCTTTTTATCCTCTATAATAGATGCAGCCTGGTTAGAGGCAAGAATAATATTGCTGTTATTAGGAAGCACAAATATTGTATCTGCATTAATCTTATCTGCTGCATTAAGAATATCTTCTGTTGAAGGATTCATAGTCTGTCCACCCTGAATAACTTCATCAACACCAAGACCCTTAAATATCTCTGCTAATCCTTCACCTGCCGCTATAGTTATAAAACCAAAGTCCTTCTTAGGTGCATTCTTAGGTTTTTCATCCTCATGCTTTTTCATTGCATCTGCTGCAACTGCTGACTGATATTCAGACTGTGCAATAACCTTCTGATTATGCTCTTCCCTCATGTTGTCAACCTTCATCTTTGTAAGCTGTCCATATTCAAGACCCTTCTCAAAAGCCTGTCCTGGATGATTAGTATGAACATGCACCTTAACGATATCATCAAGATTAACACATACTATTGAATCACCTATAGAAGAAAGAAACTTTTTAAATTCTGCTTCTGTATTTTCGTTAAATGGTTTTTCAAGCATGATAATAAATTCAGTACAGTATCCAAACTTAATATCTGCATTATCAATAGCAGCACCTTTGCCTGGCATACTCGAACCAGCTTTAAATTCTGCATTAGGCTCTGTTATTGTAAAATCTGTAACCTTACCTGTGAGTGCATCAAGCATACCTCTTAACACTACTACAAGTCCCTGTCCGCCTGAATCAACAACTCCTGCTTCTTTTAATACTGGAAGCATATCTGGTGTCTTTGAAAGGACTTCTTCTGCATATTCTATGATAAGAGTTAAAGCCTTTTCCATATCAGTGATAGATTCCGCAACCTGTGCAGCCTTATCTGAAACACCTTTGGCAACCGTAAGGATAGTTCCTTCCTTTGGCTTCATAACAGCCTTATAAGCTGTTTCTGTAGCTCTCACTGTTGCAACAGCAAGTGTCTTTACAGTTATTTCCTTAACCTGTGACATTTCTTTAGTGAATCCTCTAAGAAGCTGTGAAAGAATAACACCCGAATTACCTCTGGCGCCTCTTAGCGATCCTGTTGATATTGCTTTAGCAAGATTCTCCATAGTTGGATTTACAATAGAACTCACTTCCTTAGCCGCTGACATAATAGTAAGTGTCATATTAGTACCTGTATCACCATCTGGTACAGGGAATACATTCAGATCATTAATCCATTCTTTCTTTGATTCAAGATTCTTAGCGCCTGCAAGAAACATCTTCTGCACAAGTGCTGCATCTATAGTAGTAATAGCCACTTTATTCCTCCATTCCGCCATAATAAAGGCTTGTAAATAATTCTATACTAATCAATTAATCTATAACACGCACACCTTCTACATATATGTTAATCTTCTTAATCTCAAGGCCTGTGCATTCAGATACTTTGTATTTTACATTTTCAATAAGATTATCTGCAACCGTTGAAATACATACACCATAAGAAACGATAACATGGAAATCAATCTCTATCCTGTTATCACTATCTATATCAACCTTAATGCCTCTTGTAAGACTGTCTCCCTTTAACAGCTTTACAAGTCCATCCTTCATACTTACAGCTGCCATTCCGACAATGCCAAAACACTCAACTGCAGTTGAACCAGCATACTGGGCAACAACCTCACTTGAGATAGATACTTTACCTAACTTATTATTCAATATTCCATTCATATCTAGCCTCCATACTGCGACTTGTATTTTAAGGAACCTACGCGAATCTACCGCAGAAAGTCCACGCAGTCAGACTTTCCTCGCATTATGGAAAATAATTTCTCATATAATCTGCGAATTCCGATTTAATCATGTATATATTATACTATCAAAGCTAAAATAAATAAAGTGAATCACGCAATTTTATTAAACTGGGCAATTCACTTTAATGTACTGATATAAATTTTCGAAAATTAATAGCATTAGGCACGCTCAACTTTACCTGAACGTAAGCAAGAAGTACAAACATACATCTTCTTTGTTGCTCCATTAACCTTAACTCTAACAGACTTAACGTTAGAATTCCAAATCTTATTAGATCTTCTATGAGAATGACTCACTGCATTACCAAAGTGAGCACCTTTTTCGCAAACTGCACATTTAGCCATATCAATTACACCTCCTTACCGGTATTCGGTATTGGGTAAAATTACCCACAACAGAACATATTGTATCAGAACACAATATATTTTGCAACACTTTTTTTTAGAAAATTTATATTCTGTCAATGGCAGAACATATTATATCCTACAAGAATCAATATAATAATAATAGATATGCATAAAAACAAGTTATCTGCAAGAAGCAGTGCTATTATCATGCCAACAGCAATCCAGAATATAATAAATCCAAGCATCCGACACATTTTAATCCCCCACACAATTTATAAAATGTCTAATCCTGGTTAAAAGCATAGTAGTATACCACAGATTTCCATACTAAAATATATGTTATTTTTTTATATATATAACCTGCAGTCTCATATAAAAATGCCTGGAACAAACGCCAAAATGCTTATTATTGCAAAATACAATCAATCTTCCTTTGAAACATCTCCGATGGCTTCATCTATATCATCATCCATCTTAACATCACCAAATCTGCCAGTTATTTTATCAACAACATCAGGAACCATATCCAGTATCTTAGTAACTGTATCCTGATTTTTGATATTAACAAGCTTTGTCGCACCATTCTGTATTACAAGAACAGCACTTGGTGACATTTTTGCAGTCATGACTCCACCTGCATTATTCTTTTTATCACCTGCAAAAGCTCCGGCACCAACGCCAAATGAAACATCACATAATGGTAAAATTATAGTATCCTTCACATGCACAGCTTCACCAACAACTGTCTTCGCTGATATAAACGAATCCATCCCCTTAAAAAGTGATGCAACGGTTGTATCAAAACTGTTCTTATTATTCTCTGCCATATACACTCCTCCATTCTATCTTTTAAATACCAATTTCCGAAATCTGTCATTCCTGTATACACGAAACGCTATAAGCAGAAGCTTGTATATCCTTATTCTGCCTTTTAAATATATGCTTCCCTCTATTATTTCCTGTTCAAAATCCGGGGTTATATTCATATCTATGCCGATAAATCCGTAAAATATTGAGGCATAGACAAGGATTTTGCCAGTAATATAAGGATCCTCACACCCATAATGAATATTAATATCCTGCTTAACAGGTTTAATTTCATGAAGAAGAAGCTTAAACTGTTCAAGCAGGAATCTGAACATTTCTTTATTTGGCTCATCTTCAATCGCAGTTTTTATTTCATCAATTTTTGCTTTAAGCGTATCCTTTGTTTTTATAGCCTTTATGGTTTTAAGCTTTATTTTTTTTAATATATTCTTAGCTTTATCTATCAATACAGCTATTCTGCCATCTGTGTTTTCTTCTTTTTTCCGCTGTCCGTTTTGAGCTTCATCAGGCTTTTTAGCTGTTTTTTGTGTAGACCCAGTCTCCGGCTTTACTATAGTTTTCTTTACCAGTGTCTCACTTTTTTTCGTTACTGATTCCGTGACTGCTACACTATCATGTTCATGATAAACATTTTCTTTTTTTTCTTCATCAAAAACATTCTTTTCTTTTTTATGCTTTGGCTTTTTTTCAGCTTTCGGGGGGTTATTCCCAGCTTGACTATCCTGCTGTTTATTGCTGTCATATAACGTAAAAAACAAAGCTTTTACCCTGATATCAGATTCTTTATCATAAGAGATATTTATTCTCAAAAGATTAAAAAGCCATCCAACATGCAACTTTCCCTTAAAATGCCCATGATAATCTGCTAAAATCCTATACCTGACAGGTACAAAAAGAACTGTGATTACCGCAAGCAGCAACAAACCAGCAATAATAAGAAGAATTATTCCGATAATCTTAAGTATCAATAATAAGATATGCACCAACGAACATTCCTCCTACCGTTTATTTCCAAACTTCAAATATCCGCTTATATCAAAGCCGCCAGTATTGTGATACACCTCATCAATTATATCTCTTACAAGTTCAAGTGCTTCCATGCGTCCTTTTGCTATTCCAACAACATATATATCTTTAAGAACCTTTTTTTCTTTAAAGTGTGTCTGCAACAGCACATTAGCAGAATACACATCAAGTATATTGGAAGGATTCGATGGCAGTGTTATAAGATATGTATCAAATGACAGTCTCTTCTTTACAACACGACCCAAGATCTTATATTTAGCTTTTCTGGCTTCATCGCCCATATATAGTCCTTTATACCACTTCACAATATGCTCCCATAATCCAATCTACTGACCACTAATCAACATTCTTATAACTTCAACAACAGCCTTTTTTTCTGCCTCATCGCTGCATTGTATAAGCGAACTGTTAATATAATCCTGTATTTCTTCTGTATTATTAAAAAATACAGGAAGCATTGATAATACCGATGCCATCACAGCCCGTCTTACACATACCTCTTTTGATGCAAACAGTTCATCAAGTTCTTTTATAAACCTTTCTGCAACAGAATCGGCATATGAATCAGCAGGTATCTCTTCAAAATATTCCTTAGGTGCTATATCTACAAAATCACTTCCAGATTGTAATTTCTGAATAACATCCAGATCTTTATACATATCAAGCATAGACATATCAGCCAGCTTTTCTTTAAGGTTTCCGAAAGCATACTGTGTAGCAAAATCAGCTGACATAATCGCTTCAAGAATATGCTCCTGTTTGCCTTCAAACGCTTCAAAAAGCACTGCTATTTCATCAAGATCCTGTTCATCCTCAAAAACAGCCTTCGACTTTCTTATAATATCTTTTGATGCATTCACCTCATTGCTATCTCCAATTGTATTATTGTCAGATAATATAATTGTATACAGATCATTTACTATCTGTGCGAGAAGAACATATATATCAGCTGCATCAGCCATCTTTTCTGTTGCAATATCCAACGCACCTTTAAGTCTTGTATATCCGGCCTGGTCAAGATTTTTATAGTCAGCCTTATCAAGTGTTACATATATATCATGCATATCCGTAAAAAAGCTGTTATCCATATCTGCCCTGCCAAGCATAGCACTTGTACTCAACGAATAATAAAAATCGTCTATTGTCTGCTTCTGTGCGCCATGATAAAGGGTGAATGCATCGCTTATATGGTCATAAAATCTTCCTTTTGACATTCTTACAGGAAGCTGCCCTACTACATCCGATATTCTGGCATTAATAGACACGTTATCCTTATCAGAGAATATATAATGCATAATATCATTAGTCATATATGTATTATAGTATTCCTCATCAAATACGCTGTCATCATATCTATGTTCAACCCTGTTTAAGACATGCTCATACACCTTGAACTTATCAACATAATCTGTAACACTCTCCATTATGCTTATAATCTGGTTTCTAAGATTCTCTATTCTTTCTACAAGCATACTTCTTTCTGCCACAGATGAATCTATAGAAGACAGTTCTATAACCTCATTCACGCCTTGAAATATCTCCAAGAAATGCTCATCATCTATTTCGTTATCTTTAATCATATTAAGAATCGTATAATAATTCATAGATAACTTAATATAAGCAAGACCATTATAAAGGGAAGTCAAACCTTTTCCATATTTTTCAAGATTCTCTTCAAGATTTTTTCCTTTTGTTATTTCACTAGCAATATACCCTAAATTCTTCATATACCTTTTCCTGTATTCTTATTTATCGCCATGGACCATATGCATATGCTTTTAATACCACACAATCCATGACACAATTATTTTATTTTACTTAAGATTAAGCTTATCAAGTGCATCGCAGAAATCAAATGTAGCAAAATAATCCTTAGGTGTTTCTGCCCTTCTGATCATCTGTACATCACCATTTTCCTTAAGAAGAAGTTCTGCTGATCTTAACTTTCCATTGTACTGGTAACCCATTGAGAAGCCGTGGGCTCCTGTATCATGAATAATAAGATAGTCACCCATATCAATCTTTGGAAGCATTCTGTCTATCGCAAACTTATCACTATTCTCACAAAGTGATCCAGTTACATCATACTTATGGTCACAAGGTGCATCTTCCTTTCCAGCAACCGTAATATGATGATATGCTCCATATATAGCAGGTCTCATAAGGTTAGCAGCGCAGGCATCAACACCAATATACTCCTTGTATATATGCTTTTCGTGAATAGCCTTTGTAACAAGACAGCCATATGGTGCGAGCATAAATCTTCCAAGCTCTGTATATATAGCAACATCACCCATTCCAGCAGGTGTAAGCACTTCATCATACACCTTATGCACACCCTCACCTATAACTGCAATATCGTTAGGTGTCTGCTCTGGCTTATATGCAACACCAACACCACCTGAAAGATTAATAAACTTAATATCTGCACCAGTTTTATCTCTTAACTCTACAGCAAGCTCAAAAAGAATCTTTGCAAGTGTTGGATAATACTCGTTAGACACAGTATTACTTGCAAGGAAGGAATGAATACCGAAATGCTTAACTCCCTTACTCTTTAATATCTTAAAGGCTTCTATAATCTGATCATGTGTCATACCATACTTTGCATCGCCAGGATTATCCATAATCGAAGTACCAAGCTGGAAATATCCACCTGGATTATATCTGCAGCTCATAGTTTCAGGGAACTTTCCATCAAGGATCTTATCAAGAAAATCAATATGTGTTATATCATCAAGATTGATAGTAGCACCTATTTCATTAGCGTATGCATACTCTTCTGCTGGTGTATCATTAGATGAAAACATAATCTCACCCGGCTTATAGTCAAGTGCATAAGCCATCATAAGCTCTGTTTCAGATGCACAGTCAACTCCGCATCCGAATTCCTTTAATATATTTAAAATATATGGGTTAGGAGTTGCCTTAACAGCAAAATATTCTCTATATCCCTTATTCCATGCAAAAGCTTCCTTTAGTCTTCTTGCATTATCCCTTATACCTTTTTCATCATATAAATGATAAGGTGTAGGATATGTCTTATCAATTTCCTTAAGCTGTTGTAATGTTACAAATGTCTTTTTCTTACTCATTTTGCTCTCTCCGTTCTGCGTATTAGCGCATATATAAGTACATCTTCATATAATCCTGCTGTATCAAAGCCCTGCTAAAACCAGCAGCATATATTTATCCACGTTGAATTGTATATTAGATACCCTCTTTCGTCAAGTATTATACATTATGCAAAAAGAGAACACCTTATATAACAAGGTGTTCCCGGCATATAATCCATAATATGCAGCATATACTTTTATAACTTTTATAACAAATAATCTGCTATTAATAAATCAGAGATTTCTACAGCCAGTAAATGAAGTAGGTGTTATTCTGACATTTTTTCCATAATCAGCTTCCTTAAGACTGCTGCAGTTAACAAATGCTTCTTCACCTATACTCTCCAGCGTTGAAGGAAATACTACCTTTTCCAGTCTCTGACAGTTCTCAAAAGCATTGGCGCTTATAGCCTTAACCCCTTCTGGGAGTTCTACCTCCACAATATCATCCCTGTTAGCAAAAAGCTCCTCAGGAATAACAGAAAAATCGCTCATATCTATCTCTTTAAATGTTTTATTATATAACTTAACCTTAATTCTGTTGCTCATAATCTCTCCCTCTCTTTCTAATCTTTATTCTATAGTGTTTCTGCTGATTCCTAACATATTAAGAACATTTTTTCCTGAGCCAGTCAATGCTGTCTTATAGTAATTCATAAGCTCATTGTCTGATACAGAAAAAAGCTTTGATAATATAGCTTTATATGTATTCATGACATATTTATAGTCATCATAATCCAGCAGTGTCCTTGTTGTTCTATAACCAGATGAAGTATATGAAGTCCTCTGACCTGCAACATAAGCTCTGTTAGCAGTTATCTGGCTTCTTAACCTATTCAGTCCATTTTTATCCAAAGACACTGCATCGCTTTGTTCTGATGCAGATGATGAACTAACCATGATCCCTGTATCCTCTACTGCCTCACTTCCTGACATATCTGTTTTAGCCGCTCCGTCTATAGTTCTTGAATCGTTTGATAATACCCCTCCAAGAATATCATTGATCCTGTCTATATAGCGCAGTGTTTCATTATATGGAGGAACACCACCATATCTGCTCACAGCTCCGCTTCCAGCATTATATGCAGCAAGTGCCAGCGACACATTTCCATTATAATCATCAAGAAGATATGCTAACATCTTAGCTCCACCTGTTATATTCTGTCTTGCATCAAACGGATCTTCTACCCCAAGTGACTGGGCTGTTGTTGGCATAAGCTGCATAATTCCCTGTGCGCCGCAGCTTGAAACCGCCTCTGTATCAAAATCTGACTCTGCCTTTGCCACAGCTTTTAACAGGTTAAGATCAACACCATATTCGTCAGATACCTCCTTAAATATATCATCCAGTGATTCGCTGCCAGAACTTATCTGATTGATCATGCCATCAAAATCTGTCTGTTGTGTCTGCCTTATATTCTCACCCTGGCTTACAAGATATATATTGCCATCTAAAATATTACCTATTGAACCTACTATCATAATCACCAGTTTCCTTCTCTTTTTAGTTTCCTGTATATTGAATAAGCCTCTGATAATATCTGCTTTTCATTATTAAACTCAAGAAGATGATATGCTTCATGATACTTATAAAACCCAACATCATAAAAATATTCTTCTCTCTGTGGCTTACAGTCATAGCTATCAGCCTCGCATAAATACCAGTAAACACTTTTATCTATATGTCTGCTACCTGCTTTAAAGGCATACTGCGTTTCACCTATATATTCTCTGACCTTAACGCTTGCGCCACTTTCTTCAAGTATTTCTCTTATTGCTGTCTGTTCATGCGTTTCTCCCTTTTCAACAGTTCCTTTAGGAAGAACCCATCCATCATGTGTATTCATATAGTTCCTGTATAACACAAGAATCTTGCCACGGAATATAACAACTCCGCCACAGCTAAATGCTTCCGACATTTTAATCCTCCAATTCATTATACAATGCTGAAATTCTATAATCAAGGCTAACCTCTAGACTAATTACACTTTTTTTCGACACCTTATTCAAAGAATGCATCGAACACAGCTTTAGCTGTGTACTGGGCACTTGAGCCTGAATATCCTCCCTCAAGTACTACGCTTATAGCAATCTGTGGATTTTCTGCCGGTGCAAAACCGACAAACCACGAATGTATATTGTCACTACTGTCATACTGTGCCGAACCTGTTTTACCAGCAGCATTATAAGACGACCATCTCATTGAACTTCCTGTTCCAGAGTCTATAACCTCTTCCATGCATTCTGTCAGATATTCTGCCTCTTCTGCCGACATAAGCTGTTCTATAACTGAAGGTTTATACTGCTTGACTATTCTGCCATATGCATCTTCAATATAATCCACAACATATGGTGTCATCATTTTACCACCATTGGCAACTGTTGAAGCTATCATAAGATTATGCAGAGGACTTATCATTGTCTTTCCCTGTCCAATCGCAGTTTCCTGTGACTCGCTTATTCCTGACTCTTTATTAAGCACAAAAGAGCTCTTATTGTATTCAAATGCAACAGGTATATTTCTGTTAAAAAGGAATGTGTTACACAATTCCCTGAATGATGCATTGTCAAGACCTGCTCCTATATGTGAAAAAGCAGAATTACATGAATTAGCAAATGCTTTTACAAGAGTTTCTGTCTTATGTACGTTGCCATCTGCGCAAGGAATAGTTGTTCCACCTTCTTCATAATCACTTCCACTGCAGGTATATGAAAAATCATCATATGTATTCTTATTCTCTCTCATATACTCAAGGGTAGTCATTATCTTAAACGTCGAACCAGGTGCATACAACCCCTGTGTTGCCCTGTTAAGTAAAACAGAATCCTTACTGTCATAGCTTATCCATTCATCATAGTCCTCATATACAAGATTCGGATCAAAATCTGGTTTTGAAACCATGGCAAGTATCTTTCCTGTTGAAGGCTCCATGACTATAATAGCTCCTTTATTGCTGCCAAGAGCCCTATATGCTGCTTTCTGTAATGTTGTATCAAGTGTTGTATACACATTATGTCCCTTTGCCTTCTCACCAGTAAGATCTGTCGATATCTGATCAAATATATTGTCTGTTTCCGATAACAAATAATAGTTTTCTGCCAGCTCAACTCCCATCTTTGTCTTTGAATTGTATCCTATAACATGTGAAAACAGCTTTTTTTGTGGATATATGCGTGTTTCAACACCGTTTTCATCAGTATCAGTAGTTGCAAGAAGTGTTCCATCTGCAGAATATATATCACCTCTCACGACTTTTTCTGCCTGATTGTCAACTCTTTTATTATATGGATTATTTATGACATTTTTTGCATCTTTTATATTAAACATACACAAATATATAATCATAATCGCAAAAAGACCAACAAAGATAAAAGATATTATGTTAGTTTCCCTGTTCCTTAAACCCTTTTTGCTGCCTTCCACTATATCTGCCGGTGTACGTCTTTTTTTACTGTTTTTTGGTTTTGTTTTTAACATTTTTTGCTTTTCTGTCATTTTCATACTCACCTTCATCATGTCTCATGTTATACATACCATTAATAAGTGAAAACATCACAAGCGAACTTATGATTGAGCTTCCTCCATAGCTTACAAATGGTAAAGTAACACCTGTCATAGGTATGAGCTTAATAGCTCCTCCAACTGTCAGGAACACCTGAAAACCATAAGTAACTCCCAGTCCAACTGCTACAAGCCTGTAAAACAGTGTCTTGCATCTTGATGCAATATTCATCATAAGAATAAGATTATTAAGACACACTAACAGCATGGCAATCGAAAAAATCAAACCAAACTCTTCTGTAACAGCCGCAAACATAAAGTCCTTCTCAGCAACAGGTATTTTTTCCGGCATTCCCTGACAGAAGCCATAGCCAAACCATGAGCCCATGCCTATGGAAAACAAAGACTGGCATATCTGGAATCCACTTCCATCAATATTGCTCCACGGATCCTTCCATACTATAAATCTTTTTCTCACATGAGAAAATAACTTATATGCAAGTACTCCTGCTACGCCTCCTGCTGCAAGTCCAGCACCAGTATACAGCACATTTTTAGTTGCAATATACATCATCGAAAGATATACAACAAAGAATATAAGCGCTGCACCAAGATCTGTTGAAAGCACAAGTATTATGACATGTAATGCTGCAAATACAGTAACTATAGCTGTCTGTCTGAAAGTTGTTGCCTTATTAAACATAGATGCAACAAACATAACATATAATATCTTAACGAACTCAGCCGGCTGTACAGATACAGGTCCAAGTGTAAGAACAAGATTAGCTCCATATATTTTATTTCCTAAAAGAACCGCCGTAAGAAGTGCAAGTCCGGCTCCGCAGTATATCCATCCCATCTTTCTAAAGCTTTTAACTGTCTTTAAGAGCCATGGAACTGCAATAGTTAATATTGTTCCTGCAACTGCTATTGCAAACTGTTTAACACATTTCGCATAATCAAGTCTTGCTATCATTACAAAGCCCACTGCCATGAGCATACACATATTATTGACAAGCAGACGTGATGCTTTAGGATAAAAAATCATATATATCATTATAACTACCATGAAATATACAAGCTGGGCAAAATACATGAATATATATTTCATATCATCATAAACAATATACATAATAAGAAAACCAATAAAATGCACAACTACCATTATAATATTCTGTGTAATATATATTGTTCCTCTTTTTTCCTCATTTCTAATGACCGCGCCCCTGTAAGCTGCCAGCGCATAAAATGCCATAAGAAATGCCAGTACATACTTAGATAACTCCAAACAAACTGACTGCATATTAATTAACTCCTCTATAAAAATGACCTTTATAGTCTATATCAGACTTATTATTAAGAATATTGCGTATCTGTTCTTCGCTTTCATTATCGAATTCGTATCTGTACGAGCTTACGGACATATCATCAAGTACATCTTCTTTTGACAAATCAAATGCACCCGCTCTGGTTACAGTATAACAGAAACTGCATACGCTTTTAACAATATACTCCCTGTCTGTATTCTGCTTTAACAAGGTTTCTTTATTTTTTTTATCACATTTTCCATATGTTTTTCTTACACATTGCTTAGAAACCATCAACGGTGCCCTGCCATATACTATAAGCTCACTGCCTTTTCCACATACACTTTTTAACTCCGATGCATTAAGCTCATATGGCAATGTGTATTCTTTCATATTAAGGTCTGCATTTTCCAAAATGTCTTTTAATTCATTTTTTGCATATGTATTAAAAATATAAAGACCAGCATCTGTTATTATATCATAACAATTTCTATTATTTTTTAAAGCTAGTTTTTTTCTTTTAGCAAGTAAGCCTGCCTCTTCAAGATTTCTTACAAGATATCCTTTAACCTTACCTTCAAAATGAGTATCCACATAATCAAACAGACTGCATAAAAGTTCATGATTATCCTGCGTTAATATATACGGAAGTCCAATATAAAGCTCTATATCAGAAGCTGCTGCTGCTTTTCCTAACGCTTTGGAAAACTCATCTTCATCACGATAAAATATATCAAAGTCAATATATACTCTCTTTACATTTTCCGTCATAAGAACTGTATCAAGATGCTGCACATTATATAAATATACACTTTTAAAACATTCTTTTTCTTTATGCTGCACCCCATCCTGTTTATATGAATCATTTATTTCTTCTGTAGCAGTTATTTTACAGCTTCTTTGATGCACTTCTATAAGCTTTTTATCAAGCTGCAAAAGAGCCTCCCTGCGAAGCTTTTTTATCTCACTGACTGGCATAAATATATCACTATCTATAACTACTTCTACCTGTCCAGCTATATAACCGGTCTGTCCCATCATTAAAAGCTTGTTCTTAATGTTTTCTTTAGTTGCTGCCTGTTTTGATGCCTGCTGTACTTCTTCACCATAAACAGTCACATAAACATCCTTACTGCTTATTGTAAGTTCCGCTTTTTCTCCCTTTAACGCCTTAAAATAAATATCGACAGAAATACATGTATTGCAATCAACATAGCTTTTTTTAACCAGCTCTGTCAGATATGCATTTTTCATTCTGTTAAGCACTTTTCCAACGACAAGATCATACTTTTTAGGAAGATTAACCACCATAGTCTGACCTTTTTTTATATCACTTCCACTTTCAAAGCTATGTTCCTTATCGATTTCAAAAACGTCCTGACGGTTAATATCTGTCAGTGCCTTAAATGTAATCTTTCCTTTTACGTTAGACACAACCTGAAGTGCTTTTACACCCCAGTGGTTTGGTCTGGTAAGTGCCATCATATCTCTTCCCTTGCCGGTGTCATAAAAACCAGTAGTAAACGCTCCTCTGTTATATATATCACAAAGCTGCTCTATATCCTTATCAGAAACTCTATATCCTTTTCTGCCATTAGCGATATATTTATCTACATACTTTCTATATATGGAAGTCACATAAGCTGCATAAGTTACATTCTTCATTCTGCCTTCTATTTTAAGTGAATACACTCCTGCATCTATAACATCAGGAAGTATCTTCAGCGCACACATATCTTTCGGACTTAGTGCATATTTTTCATCCTGATTATTTATTATGTTCTGCCCGTCATACACTTTATATGGCAAACGGCATGGCTGGGCACAACGCCCCCTGTTTCCACTACGTCCACCATTAAAGCTGCTCATAAGACACTGTCCTGAATAGCAGTAACACATAGCACCATGGACAAAGCTTTCAATCTCCATATCAGGATATGCTTCATGAAGTTTTTTTATTTCTCCCAATGTCATCTCTCTTGATGTTACGACCCTTACTGCACCAGCTTTATATAAAAGGCCAGCACCCTCTACACCTGTCTGTGTCATCTGTGTACTGGCATGTATATCCATATCAGGAAAATTCTGCCTTATAAGCCTCATAACTCCAAGATCCTGGACTATGACAGCATCAAGCCCCCTTTCATAAAACGGGGCAATATAATCAATCAATTGTCCTTCTATTTCATTCTGCTTAAGAAGTGTATTGACAGTAAGATATATATGTCTGTCCAGCTTATGCGCATAATCAAGTGCCTCAAACATTTCCTCCTGGTTAAGATTTCCTGCATATGCCCTTGCCCCAAACATATCGCCACCAAGATATACAGCATCCGCACCTGCATTAATAACAGCCTTGCATATATCTAACGATCCTGCTGGCGCTAATACCTCTACTACTTTACCAGCATTATTGTATCCGCCTTTATTATCCATATATGTATAATATCCGGTCATCTTTCTTCCTCACTTCTTATACTCAAAATGTAAAATAGGACTGCAGGTATATATCCCCAGTCCCCTTTATGTATATATTACTTTCTTGAATCTTCAAGCTCAGTTTCAAGCTTAACTATATTATTCTGAAGCTTGCTTATTTTGTCTTTTAATTCTTCTATCTGCTTATCTGCTGCCTCAGCCTTTATCTGTTCAGCTATAAGCTCATGCTTCAGATTATATATTTCTTTATCTTTGTTTTCTATTTCCAACGAAAGATTATCTCCAAGCTTTTTGGCCTTAAAGTAATCATCCGCAATATTAAGATACATAAGATTAGAACGCACCTCTGCTGACTGTCTTCTAAATCCATCATCTTTAGTGAATTCAGCTAACTTGTTATTAATATATGAAGCTATTTTCTGAAGATATTCCTCACTTTCATAGCCTCCCAAAGTAAATACCTTACCGCCTATAATTACTTCCGTTGTATTCTTTGATGACATAGCATCCTCCTGACATAACATATATTAGTGATGCAAAGCTTTCTGCCCCATATGGTCATTATGATTTCTTCATGACACATCATATATTAAAGTATACAATAACTACTCTTTTAGTTCAATACCAAGATTTGCATAAGCCTTTCTCGTTGCCATTCTTCCTCTTGGTGTCCTGTTCAGATATCCATTCTGTATAAGATAAGGTTCATACACATCTTCAAGTGTACCAGAATCCTCTCCTATTGATGCAGAAAGTGTCTCTATTCCAACCGGTCCTCCTTCAAACTTATTAATAATAGTTGAAAGAATAAGCCTGTCATTTCTATCAAGACCCTCTTTATCAACATCAAGAAGATCAAGGGCATAGTCAGCCACTGCTTTTGTTATATTACCATCATACTTAACCTGCGCAAAATCTCTTACCCTTTTTAACAGCCTGTTGGCAAGTCTTGGGGTTCCTCTTGACCTTCTGGCAAGCTCATAAGCCCCTTCCTCATCTATGTTCACACCAAGAACCGCTGCAGATCTGACTATTATTTTCTTTAATTCATCATGTGTATAAAACTCAAGATGATTAACAACTCCAAACCTGTCCCTCAAAGGTGCCGACAGCAAGCCTGCTCTTGTTGTTGCTCCTACCAGCGTAAACCTTGGAAGCTCAAGTCTTATAGATCTTGCCGTCGCTCCTTTTCCTATCATTATATCTATCTCGTAATCCTCCATCGCCGGATATAAAACTTCCTCTACCTGCCTGTTAAGACGATGTATCTCATCGACAAACAATATGTCACCTTCTGCAAGATTATTAAGAATCGCAGCCATTTCACCTGGTTTTTCTATAGCCGGACCAGATGTAACCTTTATATTAACTCCCATTTCATTAGCTATAATACCAGCAAGTGTCGTTTTTCCAAGTCCTGGAGGTCCATAGAAAAGTACATGGTCAAGTGAATCTCCTCTTTCCTTTGCTGCCTCTATATACACTTTAAGATTTCTTTTTACCTTTTCCTGTCCCACATAATCCTCAAGATGTAACGGACGAAGCGAGTTTTCGACCTTTGCATCTTCTGCAAGAATCTCTGTTGATATTATTCTTCTTTCCATATTCTTTTCTCACCTCTCATTATCCCTGACTTTAAGCTCACACATCAGTATACATATGACTCTACATTATAGCCAGACCCTTAAGTGCCTCTTTTAATATCTGCTCTGAATTCTTATTCTGGATATTTTCAACTTTTTTGACAGCCGCTATGGCATCCTTGCTGCTATATCCTAAAGATACTAAAGCCTCCACCGCTTCGTTCATAACGATAACTGTGTTATCCTGTACTGTATTTTTTTTGTTATTATTGTTAACGGCCATTTCAAATGCATCCTCAAGCCTTAACTTATCTTTTAATTCTATAATAAGCTTCTGGGCTGTTTTAGCACCAACGCCAGGACAACTCTTTATCAGATTAACATCATCTGACAAAACAGCAAAACGTAAATCATCTGTACTTATTGCTGATAATATTCCAAGAGCGCCCTTAGGACCTATTCCGTTTACATTAAGAAGCAGTTTAAACACTTCAAGTTCATCCTTTGAAAGAAAACCAAAAATCTGCATTGCATCCTCTCGTACGTGAAGATATGTATATATTCTGACCATATCTCCCACTGGTGGGAGACTGTCTATGGTCATAGCCGATGTTTTGATATTAAAGCCTATACCATTATTCTCGATGACAACGGTATCAGCTGATATTTCTGCAACTTCTCCTATTATATATGAAAGCATGACTTTTTCCTATCTATAAATAATTATCCTTTTAAAACCATCCGCAAATTACGAATCACTGCGCTGCATACCAAGACAATGATTAATAAACTGCTGGGCTGTTCTTCCTGATATACCGCCGTGGCTTAATTCCCACTTGTTAGCTTCTGCCATGAGTTCATCATCTGTCATATCAAGCCCACTCTTTCTTGCCAGTCCTATTACAATATCATAATATTCCTTATTAGAAGGCTTTGAATAGCATATCTGACATCCGAATCTGTTTACAAGAGACATCTTCTCTTCTATTGTATCTGACCTGTGAAGACCATTTGTTGTCTCCATATCATTTCTATCATTCCATGTTTCTTTAATAAGATGTCTTCTGTTAGATGTTGCATATATAAGTATATTATCAGGCTTTGTTTCAACTCCGCCTTCTATAACTGCCTTAAGGAACTTATATTCAATCTCAAACTCTTCAAACGAAAGATCATCCATATATATAATAAACTTATAATTTCTATTTTTAATACTTGCAATGACATTGGAAAGATCCTTGAACTGGTGCTTATATATCTCTATCATACGAAGTCCCTGATCATAGTACTGGTTAACAATAGCCTTTATACTTGTTGACTTACCTGTACCACTATCACCAAAGAGCAATGCATTGTTTGCCTTTCTTCCCTGAACAAAGTTCTCTGTGTTTTCAACAAGCTTCTGCTTCTGTATTTCATATCCAATAAGATCATCTAAAACAACCTTATCCATATTATTAATTGGATGGAATACAAGACCATCCTTTTCATCACTTGATATTCTGAATGCCTTATTGAGACCAAACATACCAACGCCAAATGCTTTGTAGAATTCTGTCACCTCATCAAAGAATTCATTCTCATTCTTAGTTCTTTCAAGCCTGCTGCTAAGCTCCCTTACCTTTTCACTTACATTTTTATTATACATAAGCTCTTTTTTTACAATAGCTTTATAATTGGAAATGATAGAAAAGCAATCGATTCCCAGCTTTTCTTCTATTTCACCGAAATCATAATGGAAAAGATTGTAAAACACCTTAAAATCATTTCTGGCAAATATGTTGACACTTCCGTCATTAGCACCAACCTTTTCACATGTTATACTGAATGGATTCTCATTAGTAATAAGGAAATATGTAAGGTAATTATGCCAGAGATTGTTATCAAAGCCATAATCAGTTGCCACCTCCAGAATTCTTTTAATCTGTGTATATATATCTGTAATAAGCTCTTCTTTTGATGACAAATTATTATCAAAACGATTGAATATATCCGCCATTGATGATAAAATACTATTGTTGTCAAGATTACCATACATTATTAATTTTGATATTTCCTTATACATAACTTGTTATTTCCTTTCAGAATTATTAATTTTATATAATATATCTTAAATATGCGTTGCATTCAAGAATTAATGCTGTATCATATATAATAACATACAAAGTATGAATTTTGTCAATTTTTTTAGAATTATTAGTCAATTTAACTATTGACACCTAACAAACTAATGATATAATCTGTAAAGAACTTTGCAAAAGTTTGTAAAAGTTTTAACAGGCTTTTATCTTTTATATTTAGTGAGGATTTCAAATGAAAATCGTATCAGATGTCAATGCAGTTTTATACATATTATTAACTCTGTTTTATTTCTATCAGGGTGTATACGTACTAATTGCTTTGATTGGAAAAAAGAAAAAAAATAACATAAAAGAAGATAATGCGGCACTTCACAAGTACGCATTCATTATTGCTGCACGAAATGAGAATGCTGTTATCGGTAATCTGATCGACAGCATAAAGAACCAGAACTATCCTAAAGAACTTATTGATGTTATTGTTGTTGCAGACAACTGTACAGACAATACCGCTGAAATATCGCGCCAGCACGGTGCTATAGTATATGAACGTTTCAACAACATACTTGTTGGTAAGGGTTATGCCATGGACTATGTCTTTAATAAGATAAAAGAAGAACATGGTGACTATACATGCTATGATGGTTACTTTGTATTTGATGCAGATAATGTTATTGATGTTAACTATGTCAAAGAGATGAATAAGGTGTTTGACAGTGGCTATAAGGTTGTAACAAGCTACCGTAATTCCAAGAACTATGATACCAACTGGATTACTGCCGGCTACTCTCTCTGGTTTATAAGAGAAGCCAAGTACCTTAACAATCCACGTATGATGATTAAAACAAGTTGTGCAGTATCCGGAACAGGATATCTTGTTGATAGTTCAATCATCAAAAAGAACAATGGATGGAAATGCAATCTTCTTACTGAAGATATTGAATTTACCGTTACTAATATTCTTAATGGTGAAAAAGTTGGATACTGTGGAAACGCCATGTTCTATGATGAACAGCCTACTACCTTCAGGCAGTCCTGGAATCAGCGCATGCGCTGGACAAAGGGATTTTATCAGGTATTATTTAAGTACGGCAAGGATTTATTTATAACAATGTTCAAGGAAAAAAGAATGTTTGTATCATGTTATGATATGATTATGACTCTTGCTCCTGCAACATTACTTACACTTGGAACTATTCTTTTGAATGTTGTTTTACTTTTATGCAGTGGTTTTAACCCTGTACTTTTCAAGCAGATATTTTGTCCTACTATAGCAGCTATACTTTTCGGTTTCTTTAACTTCTATATGATGTTACTTGTTATCGGACTTATAACTCTTATAACCGAATGGAAAAAGATTCTTGCACCTGGAAGAAAAAAGATAATGTATCTTTTCTCTTTCCCACTATTTATAGCTACATATATTCCAATCAGTATAGTAGCTCTGTTTAAAAAGGTTGAATGGAAGCCTATTCCACATACTGTTGTAAAGACTATTGATGATTTATCTATGCCACAGTACAAAGAATGAATATAATTATACATATAAAACATAGTTGGTTTTCAAAATAAAAAACATTGCTGTTTTAACTGACAGCAATGTTTTTTTATTCATACAATATGTATGGATTATCTTTTGTTCTCATATCATATATACTTTCAAGCCATCTTATAACACCAGCCTTAGACCTTCCAAATGGTGTTTTATGGCTGCACATGAAATTCTTCGCCTTTACTTTCTTAAGCACCTCTATTTCTTCCTTGAGAATCCCGGTATTATATAAGCTTTGAAAGCCCTTTTGCATTGCATATAATCCATCACCAAGAAAGCAGTATTCATTATTTACCTCCAGTGCTATACTTCCTTTCGCATGACTTGAGGGTAATGGAAAGATATGAAGTACTGATTTTCCATCTTCTATATAAACATCATCTTCTATTATGCTCCCAATATGTGTATGCTTATATGTCAATCTTCCCTGGTAAATATTGCAGCAATCAAGCTTTTCACATAACTGTGTAATATTTCCTATATGATCCTGATGAAAATGTGATAACACAATATTTACCTTTTTACCGGCTTTTGTGCCCTGCAAAACAGAATCACCACTATAATCACAGCATTCTGTCCTGATAAAACATTCTAACATATCTGGTATATCTGGATGGTTTCCAACATCATACAGCCATACTGCATCTTTACTATTTATTATGACAACATTTGCAGATAACGGATTAACTGTCGGCTGTATATATGATATATTATCATCTAATCTGGCAATTCTTAGTTCATCTTTAAACCGACACATTATCTTCTCATCCCCATACCACAGCTCATGCCTGTATCATTATCTGGTATCTCAGATATATATCTTGCATTAAATTCTGCATTTACCTCTGATATTTCCTTTTTACCATCTATATAGTCCCTGAAATACTCAAGTAAGTCCATTCCACTACTCTCGCAACCTTCACACTCTTCCCATTCTTTAACAAGCTGAATTCTTTCTGACTTTGTTGTATCTTTTATTAATATGCTTTTCATCGTATCTACCTCCATTTATTTGATGCTTTTCTTTCTCGCTGTTAACATTAATCTCAACTTACTACTTTCCTGACATGCTTTGCAACTATACCTGATACCACTCCGATTACAACTCCTGTAAATACACCAGAAACTATAAGAACTGGCAGATAGAAAACTATAGCTTCACTTCCCATAATAAATACCGCTGCTATTATCTGTCCTATATTATGCATAACACCTCCGCACACGCTCACACCTATGCATGAAAAGAAATCAAGTTTTTTCATAATTATCATAGTCGTAAGACTAAGCGCTGCACCTGATATGCTGAACAAAAAACTGTTAACATTACCAAAAAGAAGTGAAGTCAGTACTATTCTTAACAGGTTAATCACTATAGCTTCCTTAACACCAAGCACATATAGAATCGTAATAACTGCTATATTCGCAACTCCAAGTTTTATACCAGGAACTGGTATAGGAACTGGTATCACGCTTTCTATATAACTGAATATCATGGCAAGTGCTGTAAGCACACCACATAAGGCTATCTTTTTTGTTGATATACGGGTATACATTTATATGCTTCTCCATTTCACTTTGTTTTTATGCTGCATGTATAATCATCTTACTACAGAGTCTATGGAATCGTCATCCTGACTTCCCTTAATCTCTACGACAATTCTGTGTGGAAGACACACTATAGTTTCTCCCACCCTGCTTATTTTACCTGTCTTAACACACAGTTCATCTGGACAGTCAGCCTCCGTCATGCTAACCTTTCCGTCATTGATTACAACCTTATTCACTCCACCCTGATATCCATTGACCTCGATGGTTGTTTCCCCACTGTTAAGATCCAGTGTCTTAATCACGTTTCCATCAACCTTGATAACCGCATAACTGCCATCTTTTTTAACGGTATAATTAATAATTAAAAATGCTGCCGCAGCTATAATAACCATCGACAGCACCAGAATAATATCTCTTTTTAATCTGACTTTATTATCCAATGCTTTACTCCTTTTATTTGTGACACTCACATTATATAATAGCATTTTATATTAAAGTCAGCAACAACTAACTTCTTAAATCAGCATTAAATCAGTAATCTTATTTACTCATTATTTCTTGCCGTTTTAAACTCTTCTTTTATCTGCTTAAGCAGCTCTGGATCAACAAGCACATCACATATCGAATCTGCAATTATCCTTGCTGCATAACCAATAGCGTCATGTGCCGCCTTACTCTTTCCTGCCTTTAAATAGCTTTCAGAATGTGGCTGTGCATCCTCATCTGTAAATGCAATTCTTATACATGAACCTGGAACTTCATAAAGCACATTTCCAAAGTCTGTAGAACCTGTCTTCTTTCTTGGAGGTGCTATAGCAGGTGCATGCTCATACTCTGCATTTGACATAAGAAGATCATTAACCTTATGACACACTATCTTACTCTTAAACGGAAGATCCCTTTGGATTTCGTATGTAGTATCTGTCATAAGTGCTGCACCTTTAAGTATATTATAAAATCTCTCAACAACCTCATTAAGATACTTCGTACTATATGAACGCAGTGTATATTCCGCAACTGTTATATCAGGCACAACATTAGGAGGTCCACCTGCATTACGGATTGTATAATGCATCCTTGTATCATCCTTAACATGTTCTCTTAACATCTCAATAGCATGGAATGAAAGCAATGCCGCATCAAGGGCACTTCTACCCTCTTCAGGACTTATAGCTGCATGGCTTTTAACACCATGAAATGTTACTACAAAATTCTCAAGTGCCATACATTTCTCATCAACAGAAGTACTAGTCGAACCATGTGACATAAATGCAAGATCAAGTTCTTTCATATATCCCTTATCAAGCATAACAATCTTACCACCAAGTGTTTCCTCTGCTGGCGTTCCATATACCACAAGCTCATACGGATAATCTTTAATACATTCTTTTACTGCAACAGCAGCTCCTATTCCTGTCGGTCCCTGAAGATGATGGCCACACGCATGTCCGATTTTTTCAAGAGCATCATACTCTACTAGTATTCCAAGAACAGGACCACCCTCACCATTCTTATAAGATGCCCTGAATGCTGTTTCAAGCCCGGTTCCACGTTCAACTGCAAAACCTTCTTTTTCCAGATATTTACATAACATTTCCGATGTCTTATATTCTTCACCACTTATCTCTGCAAGATCAAATATCGTATCTGACATCTGGCAAAGCTCAGACTTATGTGCATCTATCACTTCACCTAGCTTCTTTTTTATATTATCTGCCATATTTTATAATTACTCCTCTCACGCAATCCCTGATTAATAAAAAGTGCTATGTATAATGTACCTTTAAAAGGCATATCACAACATAACACTTCTTATAACACCTTAATTAATATCCAATCACTAACGCGCCTAACATAAATATACATCCAAGTGCTGTCCATATAAGGAACAGAGGCATCATAAACTTAAGCCACTTGCTATATGGAATCTTGGATACTGCAAGATATCCCATAAGTGATGATGACATAGGAAGTACTGAGTTAGAGAAACCATCACCTAACTGGAATGCAAGTACTGCTGTCTGTCTTGATATACCAACAAGATCTGAAACAGGAACCATAAGTGGCATAGTAACTGCAGCCTGACCTGTTCCTGATACGATTACACAGTTGATAAGTGACTGACAGATAAACATACCTACTGCCTTTATAGAACCTGGAAGGAAATTCACAAGGTTAACTATTCCATATACAATAGTATCAAGAATATGAGCATCACTTAATATAACCTCAACTGTACGTGCAATACCGATTATAAGACATCCAACTACAATACCCTTAGCACCCTCACCAAATTCTTTAGCTATCTTACTTGGTCCATATCCGTAGATTAATCCACAGATTACACCCATGAATATGAAAAGTCCTGACATTTCTTCAAAATACCAGCCCTTCTTTGAAAGACCATATATAAGCAGTCCAAAACCAAGTGCCATAACAACAAGAACACCTATCTGTCTTCCTGTAAGATTATCTGTTACATTATCAAATGTATACTCTTCATCTTCTTTAATTCCATAGATTACGCTCTTTTCAGGATTAGCTGCCACCTTTCTTGCATAGCATATTATATATATACTTGTTGCAGCAATCAGCACTACAAGAACAACAATTCTGTATGCCATACCTGAGAATAATGGTAATTCCGCAATATCCTGTGCAACTCCGACATTGAATGGGTTAAGTATACCTGCTGTAAAACCTACTGCAGCGCCAAGTGCTATCATGGCAGTACCTGTCACCTTGTCAAGGCCAAGAAACAGTGCAAGTGTTATTCCAATAGGAACAAAAATCATAACCTCTGATGACATACCCATTGTAAATCCAAATATAGAGAATAAAGTTAAAAATACGGGTATAACTACATACTTATGCTTTGAAAATGTCTTAGAAAGCTTCTTGCAAAGTGCAGTAAGTGCACCTGTAGAAGTTATAACCTGAAAAGCTCCACCAATTATTAACATAAATGTAATAGTAGATGCTGATTTAACTATACCTGTATATATAGCTTCTGGAATCTTTAACAGATTAAGCGGACTTGATTCAATCCTGTGATAACTTCCTGCCTCAACTAAAGTCTTTCCTGTTGCTGCATCCTTGTATCTTGCAAACTCACCTGCCGGCACAATATAAGTTGCTGCAGCTGCGATAATAATAATCACTACAAGAATTACAAATGTATGCGGCGTTTTCCATTTTTTCTTTTCTTTTGCCTGTGTTTCCATGTGTGAATCCTTTCTTAAAAAAATACCATTACTCATTTTCATATGCATATATTACAATATCTGCTTTATATGATGTCGGGGTCAAAAGCCCCCGACTTTGATACCTACGAATTGTTCCGTGCTACGCACTCCCACAATTCTCCCCAATATTCGCATATCGTGGGATTATCATCCCACTTTTATGCTCATATCGGGGCGGGTCCCAAGGTCTTTCACCCACCTATGAGCAAGCTCATGTGGGTTTATACCTTTTGACCCTGGTATCTTTATATTTATATATAAATGAGAAATACTTTCAAATTACATATTCATTCTAATATATACTCATTCAAAAGTTAAATTGTATGTTTTTATAAAAAGTATAAATATAATTTATACTTTTGCAGGAATATCACATATGTTTTTATGCATAAGTTTTTACTTATAATTAATTCCTGTAAATTCTTTTGTAAGCCTTATCCACTCCATCAGCTCCCTGCGCTGTTCATCTCCTTTACGAAATGCTGCTGAAAAAGGAATCTTAAGTGTCGGATCTCCGACCTGTAACACGACTGAATCAGATGACAGCTTCATAGCAGAAAGATAACTGTTAAGTGTAAATGCAATACCATACCCCTTCTCAGCAAGACGTATACCTGCATCTATACTGCTTATTTTATAAGTCATCTCTGGTAACACATCCGCATAAAACAGTGCATCCTCTTCAAGCTGTCTTATGCTCTGATTACTATGCTGAAGAATAAACCGTTCCTTGCTTACCATAGAAAGATCCAGCCATGGATATATACACGTATCCAGCCTTTTCACGCTTAGAACTGCCGGGTGAGATTTTGGAAGGACTGCAACAAGGCAGTCCTCATAAATAGTTTCATATGATAACCGCGTATTACTAACACTGTTATATCCAAAAAACATATCAATGTCTCCACTGATAAGCTTTTCTTCAAGATCAGACAAATGTCCATCAACAGCATATACAACTGACTGTGGATACAGCTGATTGAATTCTGTCATAACAGAAGGAAACAATGCTTCCATCTGCCGTACCATATATCCAATCTGCAGCTTAACTGCAACATTCTTTCCTATATCAATCATTCTGTCTTCAAGTTCGAAACATTTCATAGTTATCTCTCTTGCAGACTTTACAAACTCTTCACCAGCATATGTAAGAATCATTCTTCTGCCTTTTCTTTCAAAAAGCTGTATTCCAAGAGAGTTCTCAAGACGTTTAAGCTGGATACTTAACGCTGGCTGTGATAAAAACAACGCATTTGCAGCCTTAGTCAGATTGCCATAGTTTGCAATAGTAAGAACATATTGCATATCTTTTTCTGTTATCATACAGTTCTTCCCTTTCATGTTGACATCTTTTCTTCTGCGCTCATTGTATCTAGAATTTCTTAAGATATCCTGCAAGTAAATCTATAGTCTTTTTACTTTCTGGCAAAAATGGTTCAAACACACTGAATGCATGCGTAAGCCTCTTATCCTTTGGAAAATCTACAAACTCATATTCTTTTCCAGCCTCTGCTAATGCCTTCTCAAAATTTAATGTATACTTTCTTAAGTAATCATTGTGGCTTGTCACAAGCCATACAGGCGCAAGTGACTCTATAAGTTCCTTATTATCCGGGTTCACATACTTACCAAATGCTGACTTTTTATAATTCTTTCCATATAAATACCTTGGAAGAAACATTCCTATCTTATCAAACTTAGTTGTATAAAACATTCCGCTTATAAAGCCAATCGCGTTAATATGTAAATCTGAAGGCTTAACACCTGCTGCCTTTGCTATTTTTTTATTATTCTGAATTGCATTGGTATACATAATAAGACACGCACCTCCGCTGTCGCCAACCATGTATACGTGCGATTCATCTCCACCGTCTGTCCTGATACGCCCACTTATATAATCCATGGCCATAAACACATCCCTGAACTGGTCATATATCATACAATCCGGAATAAGGCGGTATTCTATGCTGTATACAAGAAATCCTTTCTTACACAACAAAGAACAAAAATACTTATTAAAGCCTTTGTTTCCTATGATCAGTCCACCACCATGAACATTGATTATCACAGGAAGAACTTCTCCTTCTCTGTCCTTTGGACGATATATATCAAGCTGGTTCGAAGGATTGCCATCTTTGGTATAAACAATATTTTCTGTATATTCTACATCTTCTGGCATTGTAAGCTTCTTATCTCTTTCAATACATGATAAATCAAAGTCTTTTCTTTGCCTGTAGAACTGTTTTTCCATTATATTTGTCATTGTATTCCTCACGTATAAATCATAATATCGCATATATCTTAACCGATTAATGTCAGGATATCAATAAATATTTTTACATATTCCAAAAACATAAGTAAAAGAATTTAAATATTTTCCATAATTTAAAACGTCCTAACAAACCAGCTTACTACGCTCAGCCATAAGCCACTCCACAAGTCTGTCCATGCCCTCACCTGTCCTTGCACTTATTGGCATAATTATAGCATTAGGATTAAGTTCTCTAACATGCTGTGTGAACTTCTGTATATCAAAATCAAACACTTCAAGAGTGTCTATTTTATTTACAAGAATAACATCACACACCGAAAACATAAGTGGATACTTTAGTGGTTTATCATCACCTTCTGGGACTGACAAAATCATTATATTACGATGTGCTCCTGTATCAAATTCAGCCGGACATACAAGATTACCAATGTTTTCAAGAAACAATATATCAATATCATCCACACCATATTCACTTATTGCCTCTGCTGTCATAGTAGCATCAATATGACACAAACCACCATTATGAATCTGCATAGTCTTTACACCTGTTGCATCAGCAACCCTTCTGGCATCAATATCTGACTCAATATCAACATCCATTTCACCTATTCTTAAATCATTCTTAATCATATTGATAAGTCTTGACAACATAGTAGTCTTTCCGCTTCCTGGCGATGACATAATATTAACGAAGAATACATTCTTATCATTTAACATACGACGTGTTTCTTCCGCCTGATTATCATTATGTGAATAAACACTTTCATTTAACTTAATAACTCTGACATCTGACATTTTAATCTCCATTCTTGTACATAATTAAATATAAATTATTTCTTCAATATATTTCCAATCTGATTGCCCATCTGATTCTAATAGAGAATCAATATATTTTCTATATATTAAAATGCGTCTTTTCATAATTCATTCTCTATATATATTTATCGTTTTTAGATGAAATGTTAACAAGTCCAAATGATATTACAAACAATATTACAACGAATATTAAAAAATAAAGTCCACCTGTAACATTCTCCATAGTTGCTATAAAATCATATGAACCATGTAAAAGTGCCGGCATTACAACGCTGCATATCCTGAATATCTTAGCACTAAATAACTTTCCACGATTATACTGCTTTCTGGCAAGACCATAGAACACACCCATAAACACACCAAAGCATGCATGTCCTGGGATAGCAGTTACCGCCCTTACTATAGCTGTTGAAAAGCCATATGATAACACATAGTTGATATTTTCCCAAAGTGCAAAACCGAGTGCAACAAATACCGCATATACAACCCCATCATACTTACAGTTGAACTCTGGATTATCCCATGTCTGTTTCTTTAAGAATATATACTTAGAGCTTTCCTCTGCTATTGCAACGATTACGAAGTAAAGGATTATCTGATATAGCCACGTATTCTCAGGAACAAAGCATGACAAAAGCCATTCTCCCACCTTTTCTTCTACTAATGCAAGTAAAGTAGATATAATACCTGCCACAACAAGTTTTCTTAAAAGGTAGCCGCTTTCCTTTTCTATCCTATCCGACCTATATACCTTCACCATAAGAAATACCGCCGGTATAACTGCTGCTAATATTAATAACCAGTTATACATCATAATAGGTTCTAACAAAAAATAAAACATATAATAACTCCTTAACATATATTCTTTCACAGTAAACTACTTGTAATAGCCCTGCAGCTCTTTACCATGAAATATGATAAAAGCTAATCATTCTACCTCATAAGTATATATCTCACACTTCCTGTTAACAAGCCCATTCTTAAACACCAACACATGTTCTTTATATGTAATTGAGTCCTTTGAGTACATAAATGGCTCTTCTCTATACAATAAACACTCATAGCCCGCTTCCTTATAGATATTCATAGCCTTAAGAGCCTTTTTATGAACATTCTCATACTGTGCTTCTTCTTCACTGCCAAACCGCCTGTTTACATACTTGTCAGCCTCTTTCCTCACATCCATAATAAGCTTATCAACAAACCTGCTATGCATTTTTCTATGAAACATAGCCGCAATAATATTACACTTAAATATGTCCGGTTTTTTCAAATAACTTTCAAGCATATATGCCATGCTCTTATCACCAACATTCTTTGCTGTTTCTATAAGATAATAGACCGCCTCCGAATATATAGTATCCGGATATGGTACATAATACTTATCCGGAACAGACTTATACTTCTTAATCGGAGGAAAGTCGGCAAGCTGCATAAATATAAGCTCTTTCTTAGTACATGAGCCACTCCCCAGATACCTGTACTTATCCCTTACATCTGCAAGCTGATACTCAAGCTGCCTTAAATATTCATATCCATTAACCCAGAAATGTCCCATACAGCCATAATTAAAATAATCAGTCCTAATACGAAGATTAGTAAATCTTATTGTAAATATATTCTCTCCACCCTGATTAACTATAAGCATGTATCCACCTGCAAGCTTCTCTATTCCCGCTATCTGGTCACAATCAATATCCTTATATTCTCCTGTCATTACCGAATTCTCAAATACGAAATAGCTTTCAACTGAATCATTCATAAGGTAAGCTGCATATATATCAGTCTCACCTTCCATGTGAATAGGTTCAAATACATTAAGTTCAAACACCTGTGCCAGCTTTACAAACTCTTCTGGCATATCCTTTGTCAATCCGTCAAGATATTCCATATAATAATCTATGTTATCAATCATTATTAAATCCACACCTGCAACTTATATAATAATGTCATGATTGCCTCATTGCTTGCAATTCACGCAATCATATCTTAATAGTTACTTTTTAATAACTTCTATCAGCAAAATACGCATTTTCTATATATTTCTTAATATCGTCAATATTATCATAATGTGCAAGTGCCCACATAAGCTTCATAGTCAACGCCTCTGTTGTCATATCACCTGACATAATGACATTTAATTTGGCCATTGTCTGTCCCACCTCATATACATTAAGGTCTATTCCCTCATATATGCACTGTGTTGTTATAACAACTGCAACCCCTGCCTGTATAAGTTCATAAATCTTTCCTGCTATGTTATTGTTATTACCTTCATTTGGAATTCCACCTATGCCAAAACTCTCTATGATAACACCTTTATAGTTGTCTTTTATATAATCAAATATTCCTGTTCCTATTCCAGGAAACATTTTAAGCAGCATAATATCCTGGCACATATCCGTATCCAGGATAAGACTGTTATCAATGTCATTATTTAGTTCATTCTTATACTTTAAAGATTCCAGTACTTCATTATAAGTTATTCTTCCATGCTTAATATGTGCAATAACTGGATAATTGATACTCTTAAATGCATCAGCATTCCTTGTTTTTACTTTCATCGCATGTGTACCATTAATAACGATTCCGTCAAATACCACATATACTCCTCTAATTTCCTCACATGCAAAGCGGATGGCATCTGATAAATTTTTCTTAGCATCTGTATACATAGCTTCTATAGGTATCTGCGAGCCAGTAAATACAACAGGTTTAGAAAGATTCTTAAGCATATAGGTAACTGCAGCAGCACTATAAGCCATTGTATCTGTTCCATGTGCCACAACAAAGCCGTCATAGTATCCATAATTATCTGCCACTGTTTTAGCTATACTTTTCATCAATGCTGGTGTCATATTGGTACTGTCAACATTCATAACAGATATTCCATCAAGCTTACATACTGTTTTTATATCTGGAATATATGAAAGCAGGCTGTTAACATCCATTGATGGAGCAAGACCATCCTGTGTTTGTTTCGATGCGATTGTACCACCTGTAGCTATTAATAATATTCTTTTCATATCTAATTTCTTATATTTTCCCTTTCTATTAATATTGTGTCAGGTAATGGGCAAATTAAATCACCACACCACAGCAATGGTCGATTTCGTGTTGTATGACTTGTGCCGTAAACCCACTATACTTCCCATGTTGTGGCTTAAAATTACTATCAAGATAATCAACCTCTATCTCATCATATCTTATGCAAGGTCTGACACCATCTAATGATAAACACCCCTCTTCCGTCTTATATTCACCAGACTTCTTAGTTATAACAGGATTAATCATTGCAAACTGAAATGGACCTGATGCCACAACTATTATTGACTTATTCACACCTATCATATTTGCAGCCATTCCAACACATATTTCCCTATTTGCTCTTAACGTATCTATCAAATCTGTCACAACCTGCCTGTCTGCTTCTGTTGCAAGCTGTGCCTTTCTTGCAAATATATGCTTTCCTTTTACAATTTTCTTAACCATAATTATATCTTCCTTCCACAGACATATTAATCCTAATATTCCTTATCAATATTGCCTTCTATTCCATACATTTCTTTAAATTTTTCGATATCCGCTAGCGTTTTTACAAGCATAATATCTTCAATTTTGCCAGTATGAATATCCTTAAATCCAGCCACCTGTTCACCCGTACATATGCTGGTTTTAATTACCGGTTTCATATGCTCTTTATCATATGAATACACTTTTGTTTTCTTTTTAAACAAACCCATATGACTTATCACTCACATTCTCTATATATTTTCGCTTAGTATTTTACTGATATTTTCGGTATAATTTGTTTCATTATTACACTTCACAGAGGCTGTCACAATCTAATAAAATTCAGTTATGCCTAAGACACACACCTATCAATTTATCAAGTATTGTCACATTTTAATGAAACTTAGCTATATCTGAAACACACACTTATTAATTCATCAAGTATAGTCCTATTTTAATAAAATTTAGTTATATCCGAAACACTCTTTCTCTTAGGCATCTGCGCATCCTTTGTGCCATATCCAACTGCAATAACTGAAACCGCCTGCTCATTTTCTGGCAGATTAAAGAACTCCCTTATTGCCTCACCATCACGAATTCCCATAATCAGTGTATCAAGTCCTAATTCTTTAGCTTTAAGAACGAAATTCTCGTTTTGCAGTCCAAGGTCATAGTAACCCCAGCCGTTGGCACATTCATTAACTGGCTCTCCTGATAATCTGTCAAATCCAACACAGTTCTTTACAAATGTTGTTACAACAAGAGCTGCTCCCTCTGAATTGTTCTGGTTGAATTCTGGCAGACACTTATGTCTGAATTCTTCAATTTTTTCATCTGATAATATGCAGTAATATCTTGATGTCTGCAAATTCTTCCACGAAGGTGCTAATATGGCCGCATTTATAATAGTTTCAAGCTGCTCCTTTGTAACCTTCCTTTCAACATCGTAACTTCTCATACTTCTTCTGCTATTCAATACTTCCTGTAATTCCATAATAATCCTCATTTCTACGCATATTTTTGTACATAACGAGTTTGTGTCAAGTGCGCACAGACATAAATCTCGCGTGTGAAAAATCTATTTTTCACACCAATTCACTTTTATACACCATTTTTAATAAAATTTTGTATCAAGTGTATACTGCTGATAAAACAGCAAAAACAATAAACTATGATTTATTTCAAATATTTTTTGATGATTTTACTTCAATATCTTCTTAATCTGCTTTTCAGTCGCAGACGGATACAATATGTTCATATGTGCAACTATTTTCTGCCACGAAGCTTCTGGCTTTTCCTTATAATCAGAAGTAACATAATCATATCCATAAATATGTTCTATTGATGAATAAACAGCCACATCCCAGCCATATTCTTCACCACGTTTATTAATACGCTTCCTAAAATCACAGTTACATATATACATCTGCATCATAAGATTAGCAACAGCACCATCAAATCCTTTTTCACCATCTTTGCCGTAGCCAGCCTGTTTCTTTAATTCATTAGAAAATATTTCGTTATCTGCATTCTCTTCCATAAAATGCTTCATAATCTTTTTATGTTTAAGCGGTGCTTTTCCGTCCTCGTATAACGCATCAAAATCGTATCCGTCACGCCTGTAATTAGCAAATGCAGGAACCCATTTTCTTGATATAAAACCTGCCTTTTTTCCGAAAAACTTTCCATAGATTATATCGTGCTGTCTTGCTATAACCTCACGCCACAGCCACGGGTCATATTGCTCATCATCACACCACCAGTACTCAGGTGCTGTCCATTCTTCCAGAGAAAATCCTTCTATTTCATTCTTAAACAGAGGCAGAAAACCAACATCATTAATGTGTTCGATTGCTTTCTCAACTGTATGTATACACGCTGGATTGTCCCACTCAAGTCCGTGCATAATCCATTCGCCTGATTCATTTCCCATATATTTTACCGCCCAGTATTTTCATATTTATGATGTCAGTGTAAAAATTCATTTTATTACACATTTTAAAATAACTTATCACTCTAACTAGCTGATATAACCTTTTGCAAAAATTCTTCGATAATATCCAACACATCATCACTAAAGAATTCACTTCCACCGTGGTCAGCTCCCTCAAGCAAATATAAATTCACATCTTTATTATATTTCTTTAAAGCCTCATACACAACGACACTGACCTTTGGATTTATTGTACGGTCCTTTGTTCCGTGAAACATTAATATTGGTGGCATTGAAACATTTTCACTTATATTACACTCAACCGACATAGCTCTGCATAACTCAGTATTATTACGCAGGTCAACGCCACCCATTTCCATTTCTTCAGGACTGTCTGGCTGATGATGATTTAGTGTACTTGGCATACCATCCTCAAGCATTACACTCAATGCACCATACAGTGATATTATACCTTTGACACTGGCATCAACGTCAGGATATATATTCATATCGGCAGACTCTTTAAGATAAATATTAACATTTTCATCTTCATTAATAAGCTGCGAGAAAAATGCCGTATGTCCACCAGAAGAATCTCCGGCAACAAACATCTGATTAGCATCTGCCTTGTACTCTTTTGCGTGCAGTTTCATATATCTTATAGCATTTCTTGTATCTATAGCCTGCGCTGGAAAAGGAGCAATACCAGAATGACGATATTCAACAACCGCAATCACATATCCCTTTTCTGACAACCTTGCAAGCAGACCAAGCTTTGCATTGATATTCTGCTTCATCCACGCCGACCCCTGAACATACACGATACAAGGATATACCTCATCACTTTCTTTTGTGTTTCTTGTCTGTGGCGTGATAACCTGCAAATGCAGTGTCGTTCCATTTATATGCGCATATTCAACATTAGAATATATATAAGTTCCCTTTTCATACCCGCTTGTAGGAATTCTTGTAACTCTGTCTACAGGCATATCAAAAGAAGGGTATTCTTCATATGACCACTCTTTTACTTCCATAAGTTATATTGCCTCCATTTTTTTAATTTACTCTAAAATCTGCCTGCTTCTATATCCATTTTTCTTAAAATCTGAAAACAATACGTCCATTTTCACTGGCGTTACACATATAAGATTAAGTGGTGACTCCATTTTCTTTAACGTTTCTATAGGTATTTTCTTAATCTTGGCGTGTTCATTATATTTATCAGAAAATGGTTCTATCAGTTCAGCTTTTCCCATAACCTGTACACTCTTAAGCCTGCCAAATCCATCATATTTATCGAAAATAGCAAGACATACATTTTCATTCTTCTCAAGACCGATAAACTTCTCTCCACCCTCTGAAAACATCCAGAACTTATCATTATGATAGCTGTATTCAATCGGTGTACATCTTACATAATCGCCAGTTCCTGTTGCGAGCGCACAGGTATTGTTAGAAGCTATATATTCTTCAACTGCTTTTTTAAGCTCTTCTTTGGGCATTGCTGTCATTTCCTTATTCTTCCAATAATCAGCTGCCTTTTTAAATTGTTCGTGTGTCATAAAAATACCTCCCAACATAAATAAAAGAGCGTGACTATTAATCACACTCCCTCATTATAGCATTATTCACCAAAATCAATATCTACTGCTCCATTTGCATATTTCATATACTCAAAAAGCTTAGGCGCTGAAAGAAGTGTAAGCGGATCTCTTTCGTGCTCATCATATTCAAACATCTCTGCCGCCTGCTTTATTTCTTCATTAGAAAGTGAATTCATATACTCTCTTAATTCCATTACTGTCATATTAAAAAGTTCTTCCTGACTCTTCATCTTTTACTCTCCTTAACTGCTATATTATATTGTAGTTTATTATGCCCATTCCTACCTATACATTAACTATAATAACATTGCACGCAAAATATATCATACTTCAAAACTATGCATACATATACTATCAATCTCCATAACCTGTATAGATTACTTTGCCGGTATTCCATAACTCAGCTGTTTTCTTTGCAGCCTCCAGCTTATCATCATCATTTTTATATCTAAATGTTGCTGACTGACATCCACAATCCATACAAGTCACATAAAAACCATGGTCTACTTCCTCTAACAAAGAAGGTCCTAAACACCTTGGACAATCCTGTAAGTCTATCATTTCATAAATTTCCATTTTGTAATACCTCTCTTAGCTGTTCTGTTATACTTGATTCAAGCTCAGTAAATAATATTATATATGATATTGGGTGATTTTAAAAGGGTATCTTTATTATAAAATTTCTTTTTGAAAATTTCTTTTGATGGATGCAAAGTACTTAATATCCAATAAAATCTATCTTAAACCATACAAAAAACCGCCAGTAAAAATGTCATTCCCAACATTTCCACCAGCGGTTTTATAATTTCAATTCAAATCTGACTATCCCACAGCCTATTAATAATTAATTCTGCTTATGAATAATCTTCTTAGGACACTTCTCAGCACACTTGCCACAGCCAACGCACTTAGACTGATCGATGTGTGCGATATTGTTCTCTACAGTGATAGCACCATACTCGCACTGCTTTGTACATAACATACAGCCGATACATCCAACTGAACATACCTGCATAACATCCTTACCCTTGTTCTGTGAAGAACAGTTAACTGCGTAAGTTGCCTTGTATGGAATAAGCTCGATAAGATGTCTTGGACATGTAGCAACACACTTACCACAAGCCTTACACTTTTCCTTATCTACTACAGCTACACCATTAACTACGTGGATAGCATCGAATGGACAAGCCTTAACGCATGAGCCATAACCCATACATCCGTATGTACATCCCTTAGGACCACCATTAGGTGCTATGTTCATCATAGTACAATCCTGTACACCAGAATATACATAGTTATTCTTAGCCTTATCACAGTCTCCGCCACACTTAACGAACGCTGTCATACGCTCCTGGCTTCCTGCCTCAGCACCCATGATAGCTGCTATCTTTGCTGCTACTGGAGCACCACCAACTGGACATGCGCCACAGTCAGCTTCACCTGCTGCAATAGCCTTTGCAAGTGCATCACAACCTGCGTATCCACAACCACCACAGTTGTTACCTGGAAGCTCTGCTCTTACATCTATTTCCTTCTGGTCAACCTCAACTGCAAACTTCTTTCCCATAAATCCAAGGAAGAGTCCAAGAAGAAGACCTGTTACACCTACGGCACAAGCCGCAATAATAATACCTGTCATTATTCAATATCCTCCTTAGATTATTCCTGAAAATCCGAAAAATGCAATTGACATAAGTCCTGCTGTTAAAAGAACGATAGGCATTCCCTTAAAACTTTCTGGAACATCATTGTCCTCTGTACGCTCACGTACACCAGCCATTATTACGATAGCTATTGTAAAACCAACAGCTGTACCAAGACCACTTACAAATGATTCGATTAAGTTGTATGAATTCTGTACATTTGTTAAAGCGATACCAAGTACGGCACAGTTAGTTGTGATAAGTGGAAGGTATACACCAAGTGCCTCATATAAAGGTGGCATACACTTCTTAAGTACCATTTCAACGAACTGAACTAATGTTGCTATTACAAGAATGAATACTACTGTATTCAGGTATGTAAGATTAAGTGGTGTTAATATAAAATCATATATAAGACTGCATATGATTGATGATATAGAGATAACACCGATAACTGCGCCACCCATTCCGGCAGCTGTGTTTATTTTCTTTGATACACCAAGGAAAGGACACAGACCTAAGAACTGGCTTAATACAACGTTGTTAACAAGCGCTGTGCTTATAGCGATAACTAATAAATTCATCTTTTACTCTCCTCCCTTAGTTTTCTTTTTCTTCATCTGAAACATAGTCTGGAACCTCAGCAGGCTTCATTCCATGCTTTCTCTTTACTCTGTTCATAACAGCTACGCACATAGCAAGTACGAAGAATGCACCAGGTGCAAGGATAAATATACTAGCTGGTGTATAACCAAAGTTAGAAAGATCTACAAGTGCTGAACTACCTGTTGAAAGGATTGTTCCGCCACCAAGTAACTCTCTGATTGCACCAAGGATTGTGATAGCACATGTGAAACCAAGTCCCATTCCGATACCATCAAACATTGATGGAAGTGCTGGATTCTTAGAAGCATATGACTCTGCACGTCCTAAGATAATACAGTTAACAACGATAAGCGGTATGTAAATACCAAGTGCATCGTATATAGATGGCACAAAACCCTGTAATAAGAACTGTATTATTGTAACAAATGATGCAACGATCACGATATAAGCTGGCATTCTTACGCTGTCTGGAATAACCTTTCTAAGTAATGAAATGAAAAGGTTAGAAAGCATAAGAACTGCTGTTGTAGAAAGTCCCATTCCGATACCATTGATTGCTGATGTAGTAACCGCAAGTGTAGGACACATACCAAGTGTTAAAACCAGAGTAGGATTCTCTTTGATAATACCATTATAAAGTCTTTCAACACATTTATTCAACTGAAACACCTCCTACTGTCTTAACATTAGCCTTAGCAAGGTCTGCATATACAGCTAATGCTGCATTAACACCCTTTGTTATAGCCTTAGATGTAACTGTAGAACCACCGATTGCATCAATAGAGCTGTCTGATGATGAACCTGTTCCATCTGTTACTACCTTATATTCTGAAGTCTTAGTTTCGTTAAACTGTGCTAAGAATGAAGGATCCTGCTTAGCTCTCATACCAAGACCTGCTGTTTCACTTATTGTAAGAATAGATGTTCCAAGATATGTTCCATCTGTTGAAAGTCCAACAGAGAACTTGATATCTCCGCCGTAACCATCATGTGCAACAACTGTTACTACGAAACCTATAATCTTACCATTCTTAATACCAGCAACTACCTCTGATACATCATCCTTAGAGAAATCTGTTGCAGAAGCTGAAAGTACTGCCTTAGCTGTTTCTGCCACCTTATCAGAAGCATAACTTCCATCAAGTGCTTCAAACTTATCAGCATCAGCAATAACCTCCTGGTAAGCCTTCTGCTTAGCCTTCTCGTTCTGCTGTGCGATAGGGTCTTTAGTTACATTATATACAAGACCAAGAAGGATACCTGCAACAAGTGTAATTGCGAATAATATACATGCGTCTTTTATTATATTCTTCATCTTATGCAGCCTCCTTTGCCTTTTTTTCCGGCTTTTTCTTGCCAAATGACTTAGGTACTGTAACTCTTTCGATAAGAGGTACTAAGAGGTTACAGAAGATGATTGCATATGAAACGCCTTCTGCTGAACCACCAAACATTCTGAATATGAATGTAAGTAAACCTAAGCAGACACCGAATACTAACTTACCATTAGGTGTGATAGGTGATGTAACATAATCAGTTGCCATAAAGAAAGCACCAAGAATAAGACCACCACCACAGATTTCCTGTAACATATACATAGCATCAAACTGATGTCCTGGTGCGAAAAGGAATATAAGCACTGCAAATGTTCCAATGTAAGAAAGTGGAATTCTTAATGAAATAATCTTTCTTACAACAAGATATATAGCACCGATAAGAAGACATATAACTGATGTCTCACCGATAACACCGCTTGTCTTACCAATAAACATAGTAAGAAGTGTAGGGGCTGTCTGTCCTACAACCTCTGAACCTGGCTTTAATATAGCAAGAGGTGTAGCTCCAGAATATGCATCACATACGAAGTTAGTCATTGGACCTGTATATGCAATAAGAAGGAAACATCTTGCTGCAAGTGCAGGGTTCATAAAGTTCTGACCAATTCCGCCAAATAACTGCTTAACAATAATAATTGCAAATACACAGCCAACAATCTCAAAACCAATGTTGAGAGTTGAAGGAATGTTAAGTGCAATAAGAAGACCTGTAACAGCAGCACTAAGGTCCATAACTGTTATCTTCTTATGCATAAAATACTCATATACTGCTTCAGAAGCCATACACACTACAATACCAACTATGATACGAATAAGTGCCTGAACTCCGAAGTTATAAATACCAAATATACTAGCAGGGGCTAACGCTATAAGTACGTCTCTCATAATAGTCTGAGTAGTATCCTTGCTACGTACATGTGGATTAGTTGATACGTTAAAAATCTCGCTCACTTTTAATCCTCCCTTATTTCTTTCTTCTGTTAGCCAGAACGATACTTCTCATAGCCTTAATCTGCTGTGTTAATGGTCTCTTAGCTGGACAGACATATGAACAGCTTCCGCACATTACACACTCCATACCATCAAACTTAACGAAACCGGCTTCATCGTTCTTAGCTGCAAATGAAGCAAGCTTAGCTGGAAGTAAATGGCTTGGACATCCTTCACCACATCTTCCACAACGGATACATGCTGTCTCTTCAAGCTTAGATACAACATCATTCTGGAATACAAGAAGTGATGAGCTTCCCTTTATAACTGGTACATCGAGACTGTACATAGCAAATCCCATCATAGGACCACCTGATATGTACTTCTCTGGTTCGCCAACTACACCACTGACTGCTTCAAGAAGCTGTCTGTAGTTCATGCCAAGCCATACGTAGAAGTTGCCTGGTTCTTTAACACCATCACCTGTAACAGTAACGATTCTCTTAGTAAGTGGCTTTCCTTCAATAACAGCCATATATATGCTGTATATTGTATCTACGTTATGTACGATACATCCTGCATCTGCTGGAAGCATAGTTGAGTTGATGCTTCTGCCTGTTGTAGCATAGATAAGACTACGCTCACCACCCTGAGGATACTTGGTCTTTAAAACCTTAACCTCGATATCTGGTTCAGAGGCAACTGCTGCCTGCATAACTTTGATAGCTTCAGGCTTATTATCCTCAATACCAATAATACCCTTAGCGTGATCAAAAATGCTTAATGCAACCTTTAAGCCGAGTACAATCTTGTCTGACTCTTCAAGAAGTCTTCTGTAATCGGATGTAAGGTATGGTTCACATTCAGCACCATTTACTATAATATAATCAATTCCTTCTGGATTCTTAGGGCTTAACTTTACGTTAGTAGGGAAGCCTGCACCACCCATACCTACTACACCTGCATCCTTAATTCTTTGTAATACTTCTTCTTTAGAAAGTTCTTCTAACTTCTTAGGAGTATACTCAACTTCCTTAAATTCTCCATCATTCTCAATGATGATTGAATTGCACTTTCCACCTGTGGCTAGCGTTCTTGGCTCTATAGCCTTAACTGTACCAGAAACAGATGAATGGATATTAGCTGATACGAATCCACCAGCCTCAGCAATCAACTGTCCAGCAAGGACGTAATCACCTTTGGCAACTACTGGAACTGCCGGCGCACCGATGTGCTGTGAAAGTGGGAAAACCATCTCTCCTACAGCAGGGAACAACTCTTTTATAGGCTTATCCTTTGATAATTCCTTGCCGTCATATGGATGTATTCCACCTTTAAATGTACACTTTCCCATGACATATTTCTCCTTATAAAATAATATATGTTACTGCTTAGCACTATACTTAATCAGATAGACAATCACAAAAAAGAAAACTTCTTCTGTATGATTATTTACCTGATTATGTGACAGTTCTTAACAGTAACTAATATATTAATATAATATATCAATAAGGATTAAAAATCTACTTTTTTTTGCGTATATATTCGTATATAATAAACAAAAACTGATATTTTTTTAACGTATTTTTAGTATATATATCATTTTTGTTAATTACTCAATCAATATAATGTAAGATGCTAAAAACAGAATATTAAAAGAAAAAGGACAATAATTACATGAAAACAATAACACAGACAATTGATATTAATATAAATAACCAGCTCTGTATCAAAGATAATCTTTTCTTTGATATAGAAACCACCGGCTTTTCAAGAACTGGCTGTTTCTGCTATCTTATCGGAGTTTCATTCACCGACGGCAGACACTTTACAGTAATCCAATGGCTTGCTGAAGGTGCCTCTGATGAGCCATTACTGATTCATAAGTTCTGTGAACTTGCAGAAAATTTTTCATCAATCATACATTTCAATGGTGACAATTTTGATATCCCATTTTTAACAAAACGTGCAGCCATTCATAATATACCGCTTAATCTTGATAATATGAGAAGCATTGATTTGTTTAAGCACGCTAAAGGACTTAAGTCCATCTTAAGACTTGAAAGTTATAATCAGACAACTGTTGAACATTTTCTTGGAATACACCGCAACGATACATATACTGGTGGCGAACTCATAAAGGTATACAAAGAATATATAAAAAATGACCAGCTTCCAGCTAAACACGCTGACAGAGAAAAGCTTCTTCTGCTCCATAATTTTGAAGATATCTGCGGTCTTATAAAGATTTCTTCAATAGTAAGTTATAATAACATCATAAACAAGCATATATCTTACAAAGATATAGAGTATACACCTGCCTATGACATTGCAGATGAAGCTAAGCAGTCTGATAATATATCCAGTACAGCTTATATAACACTTTCTTTTTCATTACCAGAAGAACTTCCTGTTTCTGTGTTACTAAAGGATGAATATTATGTATTAAGAGCCGAACATTCAACATTAAAACTTAGATTGCCTGTTATCACCGGCATTTTAAAATACTTTTATCCCAACTATAAAGACTATTATTATCTTCCATACGAGGACACCGCCATGCACAAAAGCATTGCCGCATATGTAGATTCTGAATGTAGGATTAAAGCAACCAAAGAAACATGTTACACAAAAAAACATGGTACATTTATCATGATTCCATCATATTCAGGTGATATGCCCATATTTAAAAAAGATTATAATGATAAAAATGTATATCTTATATTAGATCCTGAATCTACGGATAAAACTGTATCAGATTATGACACTGAGGCAATAAAAAATATGCTGTCCACGGATATCATCCATGAAACAGCATATGCAATAATTACTTTTTTCTATAAAAGAACAGTTCATTATACTCATAACCAAGATCCTTATAGTTAATAATCTGTTCTGTATTACCAACAAACAGGCAGCCACCCTGGACAAGTGACTTATTAAACTTCTTATATATATCGAGCTTGGCATCTTCTGTAAAGTATATAAGAACATTCCTGCACACTATAAGATGACAACCCTGTGGATATGCATCCTTTAAAAGATTGGACTTTTTAAACTCAACACATTTTTTAATATCATCTGATATCTTATAATACCTGTCACCCATTTTCTCAAAATATTTATTCTTATATTCATCTGGCAGTCCTTTAAGACTGTTAGCTGAATATACGCCGTCCTTAGCCTTCTCAAGCACCTGGTCATCTATATCTGTTGCATATATCTTAATATCTCTCATTGGAACCTTCTTTGCAAGCACCATAGCCAGGGAATATGGCTCATCACCTGTAGAGCAGGCAGCACTCCATATCTTAAGTCTTGTTCCGAATTTATTTATAAGTTCTGGAAGAATTATATCCTCAAGCTTTTTCCACAGTGCAGGGTTCCTGTAGAATTCAGATACATTAATAGTAAGATAATTCACGAATTCGTCGAGCAGCTTGGAATCAGATTTTATCGCCTTGATATAACTTTCATATCCATCATACTTATTTCTTGCTATAAGTGTATCTATTCTTCTTTTCATCTGTTTTTCTTTATAAGCATTAAGATCTATACTTGTAATACTGAACACCTGTTTTTTAAAGTCTTCGTAATTATTAATCATAATATATTCCTCTGTTCTTTCCGCAACTATTCACGTATATATTGCTTTACCTTATATTCGTTAATAGTTTATCACACTATAATAAATGTGTCAAAGATAGTTGTACAATCAATAAAAAATCAATAGCCAACAATAATAAATCAATAATAAATATAAAAATATATTTGTGCATTTACAGTTTCTATTTTAATTATTAAAGTATTATGATACAGTATTCTACATGGATGTAATGTAAAGCACAGAAAACAGAAAGGATTTTTACTATGAATGAAGATGACTTGTTAAAAAGAAAAATTTTAGACACCGCTAATCAGGCATTTAATCATAATATATATACATATACCAACTTTCTTAGCATAAGTGAGCTTTCAGTTGTTAACTCATTTAAAAAAGACTTATCTTTTATTGATCATGATATATATGGTGGCAGTCCGTTATGCGAAAGGCAGCTTATTCGTTTTGGTTCTCCAAACTTATATGGCTATGATGCTGGCTATCCGATAACAACCTTAAAGATTGAACCATTGTCTGTAAAGTTTGCTGAAAAGCTTGACCATCGTGATTATCTTGGTGCTCTTATGAACCTTGGAATAGAACGGGAACTCATAGGTGATATTATTATAAAGGAAACCGATGCCTACGTATTCTGTATTTCACACATTTCTGATTATATATGTGACCACCTTGACACCGTACGCCACACTCATATGCGTTGTTCCGTCTGCACACATGAAGTACCAGCTTTAAAGCCTGAACTTGAGGACATACGTATAATCGCTGCTTCTCCACGAATAGATGCTGTTGTAGCTTCTATAACAAAACTGTCAAGAAGCAGTTCCGGTGAGTTATTTTCCTCTAAAAAAATATATGTCAATGGCCAGTGCATAGAAAACAAAAGCATGCATTTGAAACCCGATGATATTCTTGTTATACGCGGCAAAGGAAAATTCATATATGTTGGGGATGAAAGTGAAACAAGAAAAGGAAGAACATATCTTACCTTAAAAAAATATGTATAGGCATTTTGTATAGTCATTTATAAACATTCATTTTTTATAACATATAATCAAAAAAGATTCCAATAGTTATAAAACCACTGGAATCTTTTTATATACTTATTCGTATTATTTATTATTCTTCTGTCTGAACTTCTTCCTGCTCTGCTGCATCATCTGATACTGCCTTCATGCTTAAGCTGATCTTCTTCTCAGCTTCGTTAAGGTCTACAACCTTAGCTGTGATTTCCTGACCAATCTTTAATACATCTTCTGGCTTGTTGATGTGTTCTCTTGAAATCTGTGATACATGAAGTAAAGCATCAATACCATCTTCAAGCTGTACAAATGCACCAAAGTCTGTCATTCTTGCTACCTTACCAGTAACAACATTACCTACAGCATACTTTGTAGATGCATCATTCCATGGATTCTGATCTGGATACTTAACAGAAAGAGCAATCTTATCACCATTGATTTCCTTAATGAAGCACTTAACAGAATCACCAATCTTGTATACCTTCTTAGGATTCTCTGTTCTGCCCCATGACATTTCTGAAATATGAAGGAGTCCATCAACTCCACCAAGATCAATAAATGCACCAAAATCTGTTACATTCTTAACTGTTCCTTCGATTGTATCACCTTCGTGAATCTTAGAAAGTAATTCTTCCTGAGCTGCCTTCTTAGCTGCAACAATAAGCTGCTTGCAATCTCCGATAACCTTTCTGTTCTTAGGATCATATTCTGTTAATACAAATGTTACTTCCTTACCAGCATAATCTGAGAAATCCTTTACATATGAATCTGAAACAAGGCTTGCTGGAATAAATACTCTTGTTTCATCAACAACAACTTCAAGACCACCCTTGATAACTCTTGTTACTGTTGCTGTTACAGGCTCATTGTTATTAAACGCTTCTTCAAGCTTCTTGCTTCCGTTGTCTGCGACAAGCTTTCTATATGTAAGAAGTACCTGACCTTCTCCATCGTTAAGCTTAAGTACCTTAGCCTTCATCTCATCACCAACAGAAACAACTGTTGTAAGATCAAGCCCTGGCTGTGATGTGTATTCACTTCTTGTGATAATACCATCAGCCTTATAGCCTATGTTAAGAACGATCTGATCATCTTTAACTGCTATTACAGTGCCATCAACAACTTCTCCTGTATGAATTTCCTTCCACTCTTCGTTAGCTAACATCTCTGCAAAATTCTCTGACATTAGTATAAACCTCCTCAATGATATTGTTCGGGGTAGATGCCCCAGCTGTAATACCTATGCTGTTTACCAGATTAAGACTTTTTAAGTCCAGATCTTTTAGAGTTTGAATGTAAAATGTATTCTCACATTCGCCTTTACAAATCTCATACAGTTTTCTTGTATTGGAACTACTCTTGTCGCCGATAACAATCATTGCATCAACTTTCTGTGCAATATCTCTTGCCTCAGTCTGACGTTCTTCCGTGGCATTACAAATAGTATTTTTAATGGTAATATTGTACCCCTTTTCGTCGATAATTTCAACTAATTCTTTAAATTTATTGTAATTAAATGTCGTTTGGGATACAATCACCACTTCTTTTTTGTTATCCAGCTGCATATTCTTTGCTTTTTCCACTGTATCTATCACAAGAACCGGACTATGTGACCATCCCATTATACCTTCAACCTCCGGATGCTTCTCATTGCCGATTATGATTATCTGCTTGCCCTTTGCACTTTCTTCTTCAACTATTCTGTGGATTTTAAGCACAAAAGGACATGTTGCATCAACTATTTCGTATTTTTTTGCCTTAATACTATCATACACATTCTTTGATACGCCATGTGACCTTATGATAACTGTAGCATTATCATTCATGCCTTCAATCTCGTCAACATCTGATATTGCCCTTACGCCTTTGCTTTCAAGATCCTTTACAACTTCCTCGTTATGAATAATAGGACCATACGTGTATACATTTTCCTTATCTGTGCGTTCATATACTGTATCAACTGCTCTATGTACTCCAAAGCAAAAACCAGCTGATTTCGCAAGAATAACTTCTATTTTTGACATATCTGCTACCTTCATTTTATTGTTAACTATTAACTATTTTTAATAGCTTTATCTATAATATCTCTCATTGCTGCAACAACCTGCTCTATATTCATATTCGATGTATCAAGCAGTATGGCATCATCTGCCTGTTTAAGTGGTGATATTTCCCTATGCATATCCTGATAATCTCTTTTTTCAATATCTTCCTTTATATCATTAATATCACATTGCTCACCCTTAGCAGCCAGTTCATCATATCTTCTTTTTGCCCTCGCATCAGAGCTTGCTGTAAGATATATCTTTACAAATGCGTCTGGAAGCACTGTTGTTCCAATATCTCTTCCATCCATAACAACATCAGAAGTCTTTGCAAGCTGTCTTTGAAGCTCAACAAGCTTGCTTCTTACTTCTTTATACTTAGATGTTCTTGATGCCATATTTCCTGTCTCTTCAGTTCTTAAAAGACCTGTCACATTCTCGCCATTAAGTATTACCTGCTGTTCTCCATTCTGATATTCGATACTGATATCAACATTACCTACAGCCGCATTGATTGCATTTTCATCATCAGGATCAATATTATTCTTTGTAAAATACACAGCCATTGCTCTATACATAGCACCTGTATCTACATATATGTATCCCATTTCCTTTGAAATAAGCTTTGCTATTGTACTTTTACCAGCTCCTGCTGGTCCATCTATTGCAACTGAATATGCCATAATTCCTCTCCTTGTATAAAAAATTTTTATTCTAAATGTGATGCAGCTGCATACGCACTTGACCATGCAACCTGCAGATTAAACCCACCTGTAACGGCATCAACATCAAGCACCTCTCCTGCAAAATATACATTTTGTACAAACTTGGACTCCATAGTTGATGGATTTATTTCCTTTACATTAACACCTCCCTGGGTGATAATAGCTTCGTTAAATCCTCTTGTACCAGTAACAGTCATCTCAAGATTCTTTATAAGATGAACCAGCCCCAGTCTTTCCTGCTTTGTGATTTCATTTACCTTCTTATCTTTATTTATATCACTAAGCCTTACTATAACCGGAATAAGTTTTTTGGGAAGTAATTTATCTAAAGAATTCTTATATGCTTTATTCTTCTCTTCTGAAAAATCCCTTAATATTCTTTCATCCAGCTGTTCCTCTGATAATGCTGGTTTAAGATCAACTATAAGTTTTAGCGGTCTTTTCCTTAGTATAGCTGTTGTATAGCTGCTTGCGCTAAGTATGACCGGACCACTTACACCAAAATGTGTGAAAAGCATCTCGCCAAAATCGCTATATACTTCTTTCTTATTATCAAGAATACTGATAGAAATATTCCTAAGACTAAGTCCCATAAGCTCAGATGCCCATTCTTCCCTGATTGTAAGTGGAACAAGTGCAGGAATAACAGGTGTAACTGTATGTGACATATTCCTTGCAAATCTATATCCATCACCTGTTGAACCCGTACTTGAATAAGAGTTGCCACCTGTTGCTATAATACAATAGTCAGCCTTTAACAGCCGTTTCTTATCCGAAGTTGTCTCTTTATACTCAACCCCACCAAATCTCTTAGTTCCATCCTCTATATCTTCTGTAAGCACATCAATGACCTCTGTGTTAAGCATGATATTCACTTTAAGCTTACGCATTTCTCTTACGAGTGCTGATATAACATCTGATGAATGATCAGACTCTGGAAAGCATCTGTTTCCTCTTTCTATCTTGAACTTAAGTCCCAGTTCATCAAAAAAGCCCATAACATCATAGTTGGAAAAGCCCTTAAATGCGCTGTACATAAACTTGGGATTGGTTACAACACTCTGTCTTATATCTTCTTCATCACCGGCATTGGTAAAGTTACATCTGCCTTTACCTGTAATAAAAAGCTTCTTTCCAGGCTTTTCGTTTTTTTCCATAAGTGTAACAGTATGCCCATTTCTGGCTGCTATTATAGCAGCCATCATGCCGGCAGCACCACCACCTATTATTATTACACTGCTCATATATATCCTTTCTTTTTAAGGAAATCATGCCTGTTCATTTTCATTCTGAACAAGAAGCTCCTTGAAATATGGAAGTTCCAAAGCCCAGTCACAAAATGTATGCCATTCAGCAAGCTTATGATTTCTTCTTGAATAATACATACCCGCAAGATTCTCATAATTAAATGTACATGTTCTCATCTGGTTATAGCTTTCTGGCAATAGCTGAATCATACTGTACCATAGATTCTTATCCTTTGTTTCTACAAACTCCTGACGTATTGTTTCAAGAAAATCTATATTTTTCTGCATCATATCAAGTGCTGCCTCTGTACAATGGTCAACACTGAAATCACTCATTTCAAATGGCTTGCTGTGAATTTTGTGCATTGTACTTGTTGAGTTGGCAACTGTTCCAACCTTATATGTGTCATATTCCTTCCACCAGTATATTGGTGCTGTTATATCTACCGTTACAAATATCTGTCTAATGAACTTTCTATGGTCTGAACCCGCCTTGCATAGTCTTTTTGCAAGGTCTAAGTCATTATGGCCAAATGTAAATACACCATTCTCTGTTTTGCTGTCCATTCTTGCCCAGCTGTTAAGAGGGTTTCTTGCACCTCTCATAGCATTTTCAAAATTCATGACTTCATATCTTTCTAACTTAATCATCTAAACATACTCCATTATTCCGCTATGTCATTATGCTGGTCACCCTAAAACATTATGTCATAGCAGAATTTCTTTTATTTTATTATGATGACAGGGACTAATGAATTCCATCCCCGGATGCTGCCTACGAGGTATTCTCTCTTTATTATTTTTTCCTCAAGCACTACTCATTACTTATGGCCATCCTGTATAGTGACTAGATTACAGAAGGTTCTTTCTAAGCTCTGCTCCGTCCTTAGCACTAAGATATGCAGGTGCAATATCAAATACTGTCTTGCAGCCGCTCTGACCTTCCTTATAAAGACGATAAGCTGCTCTTGCATATGCTACGATAACGCAGGATGTGAATTCTGGGTTAGAATCAAGTTTTAAGCTGTATTCTATAACGTGGCTGTTTTCATTATTCCAGCCTGTCTTTCCTGTGCGGATAACGAAACCTCCGTGTGGAATTCCACTGTGGTTTTTCTTTAATTCTTCTTCACTGATAAAATGAACTGTTGTATCATAATCAGCAAAGTAATTAGGCATGTTCTTGATTGTTTCCTCAACCTTTGCAGCATCAGCACCTTCCTCTAATACTACAAAACATTCTCTTGTATGTTTCTGTCTTGTTGTAAGATCTGGATTCTCACCGTTTCTTACTGCCTCTAGAGCTGCCTCTACAGGAATCGTGTACTGCTTGCCATCCTTAACGCCTTCAACACGGCGGATAGCATCTGAATGTCCCTGACTTACACCCTTGCCCCAGAATGTATAATCCTTGCCATCTGGTAATATAGCATTGGCATACATACGGTTCAAAGAGAACATTCCTGGATCCCAGCCTACTGATATAATTCCGATATGTCCGCTCTTCTTAGCAGCGGCATCAACATTGTCAAAATGTTCTGGAATTCTTGCATGTGTATCAAAGCTGTCAACGACATTAAACATCTCTGCAAACCTTGGTGTCTGAACTGGTAAATCTGTTGCACTTCCACCGCAAAGAATCATTACATCAATCTTATCCTTCCACTGCTCTATATCTTCTACTGAGCAAACTACAGCTTCCTTAGTTAATATAGAAACACTTTCTGGTGAACGTCTCGTAAATACTGCTGCTAACTCCATATCAGGATTCTGCTTAATAGCGCACTCCACACCTCTGCCTAAGTTACCATATCCAATAATACCTATTCTCATATCATTCCTCCATTTTATATATTCTAACTATGTATTTTATCTAATTAGTGCACGCAAACACTTATCTAATATTACTTTTTGATAGCTCATATGTCAACTGTCATTTTAATGTAAACTTAATATCATATGTGTTCTCCTAATCTTCTTTACTACATCAAAAATGAGATGATTACTATATATTATACAATACATAATAATCATCTCATAATTATTTATCAATATTAAAACCTGTTATGCTATTAAACTGGATATGCCTTATTAGCTGTATCAGCCTTAGCTGGGTCAACCTTCTTCTGCTGTGCTTCTCTATACTTGAAGAACTCTGTAGCAACTGCTGGGAATAATGCGTATGAAAGCACATCCTCATCCTGCTGCTTGTACTGCTGTACAACTGGGTCATTCTTGAACTTCTCAAGCTGTGGCTCAATAAGGTCTGCTGGACGGCATGTGATAGGTGTAGCATCACCTATAGCCTTCTTCTGTACTTCTGGGTTAAATGGCTTGATTGTCTGTCCGAATTCACCCATAAGAACCTTCTTAGATTCCTTAGTAATCATCTTATAACGCTCGCCCTGTAATACATTAAGAACAGCCTGTGTACCAACAATCTGTGATGATGGTGTAACAAGAGGTGGTTCACCAAAGTCCTTACGAACCTTAGGAATTTCCTCAAGGACTGCCTGATACTTATCTTCTGCACCAGCTTCCTTAAGCTGTGATACAAGGTTAGAAAGCATACCACCAGGTACCTGATATAATAATGTCTTGATATTAACGCCAAGAACCTTAGTATTCATAAGACCTGACTTTAACGCTTCTTCTCTCATTGGCTGGAAGTAAGCAGCTATCTCTGCAAGAAGGTTCTGGTCAAGACCTGTATCGTACTCTGTACCCTTAAATGCCTCTACCATAACTTCTGTAGCTGGCTGTGATGTTCCCATTGAGAATGGTGACATAGCTGTATCTATGATATCTGCACCAGCTTCAACTGCCTTCATATATGTCATTGAAGCAACACCAGATGTATAATGTGTATGCATCTGGATAGGAAGTGAAGAACCATCCTTTAATGCCTGTACAAGCTCTGTAGCCTTAGCAGGAACAAGTAAACCTGCCATATCCTTGATACATATAGAATCTGCACCCATATCCTCAATTCTCTTAGCTGTTTCTTTCCAGTAGTCAAGAGTATATGCATCACCAAGTGTATAGCAAAGTGCTATCTGTGCGTGAGCATTAGGATTTTCCTTCTTAACAAGCTTAACTGCCTCAACTGATGACTTAAGATTTCTTAAATCATTGAAACAGTCAAATATTCTGATTATATCAATACCATTAGCAATAGACTTCTGCACGAAATATTCTACAACGTCATCTGCATAATGATTGTATCCGAGGATATTCTGTCCTCTGAATAACATCTGTAACTTTGTATTCTTAAAACCATCTCTTAACTTACGAAGTCTTTCCCAAGGATCTTCCTTAAGGAAACGAAGTGATGCATCAAATGTAGCACCGCCCCAGCACTCAACTGAATGATAACCAACCTTATCCATCTTGTCTATGATTGGAAGCATCTGCTCAGTTGTCATTCTAGTAGCAATAAGTGACTGATGAGCATCTCTTAATACAGTTTCAGTTATCTTTAATGGTTTCTTAACCTGATCTGCCATCTTAAACTCCTCCTATATATTTCTATATATAAAGTAATAAATTGATTATGAGAGGGTCTTAGCCCTCAAAATCTGCAACATTATAGAAGTTGCAATTGCAACTTCTAATGAATTTAGAAGGTCTTAGTCTGCATAACCACAAGCAGCTTTAACCCTCTGGAAGTTGCAATAGCAACTTCTTACGGACTTAGAGTGTCTTAGCCCGCGTATTATGCGAGCTTAGAGCCTCTTAGTCCGTTTTTACATGACACCAAACATCGCCATAAATGTACCCGCTGCAACCGCTGTACCAATAACTCCGGCAACATTAGGTCCCATAGCATGCATCAGAAGGAAGTTAGAAGGATCTGCCTCAGTACCAACCTTCTGTGAAACTCTGGCTGCCATAGGAACCGCAGATACACCTGCTGAACCGATAAGTGGATTAACCTTACCATGTGTAGCTTTACACATAATCTTACCAAATACAACACCAGCTGCTGTACCAAAGCAGAAAGCAATAAGACCAAGTGCAACAATCTTTAAAGTATCAAGATTAAGGAATGCTTCTGCACTTGTTGTAGCACCTACTGATGTACCAAGTATAATAACTACGATATACATAAGTGCATTAGAGGCTGTTTCTGTAAGCTGCTTAACAACACCTGATTCTCTGAATAAGTTACCAAGCATAAGCATACCTACAAGTGGTGCTGTTGTTGGAAGAATAAGTACAACAACTATTGTAACTACAATAGGGAAAAGAATCTTTTCAAGCTTAGATACAGGTCTTAACTGTTCCATCTTGACTTCTCTTTCTTTCTTAGTAGTTAATAACTTCATGATAGGTGGCTGTATAATAGGTACTAAAGACATATATGAATATGCTGCAACCGCAATAGGTCCCATATACTTAGTCTGACCAAGCTTACCTGCAAGGAAGATTGATGTAGGACCATCAGCTCCACCGATAATAGATATAGCTGCGGCTGCCTTATCTGGGAATCCCATAAATATAGCCATTATATATGCTGCGAATATACCGAACTGTGCAGCAGCTCCTAAAAGGAAGCTCTTAGGGTTGGCAATAAGAGGACCGAAGTCTGTCATTGCACCAACTCCAAGGAAAATAAGTGATGGAAGAATACTCCATTCATCTAATAAATAAAAGTAATGTAATAAACCACCTACTCCGTTACTTGAATCTTCAATAGATAACATTATATCAGGGAAAAGATTAACAAGTAACATACCAAAAGAAATAGGTACTAAAAGCAGAGGTTCATATTCTTTTTTAATCGCTAAATACATGAAAAACAGTGCAACCAGAACCATCAGATAGTTACCCCATGTGAGGTTAAAGAATGCTGTCTGGTGTACGAGGTTTCCCAATGTTGATAAAATATATTCCATTTTTTACCTCCGTATATTATTTCTACACTTCTAGATTGATATATATATATCAATTAGTTCATAGAAACTAATACTTTACCTGACTCTACAGAATCACCTGCTGCACATTCAACTGTTGCAACTGTACCATCCTGTGGTGCACAGATTTCATTTTCCATCTTCATAGCTTCAAGGACAACTAACACATCACCCTTCTTTACAGCTGCGCCTGCTGCTGCGTTAACCTTAAGAATCTTACCTGGCATAGGTGCATTAACCTTAACTGCACCCTGTGCACCTGTTGGTGCTGCTGCCTTTGCTGCAGCCTTTGGAGCTGCTTTAGGTGCTGCTGCCTTTGCTGCTGGTGCACCATTTCCTGTTCCTTCTTCTACAGTAACATCATATACATTACCATTAACTGTTATTGTATAATTCTTCATAATTATTTCCTCCTGCTATTAACCTTTCTGATTGAACGAACAACAAGTCCGTCTGTAGATGTATTCTCTGATGCTGCAATAGCTGCTGTTATAACTGCAACAAGTTCAAGGTCATCAACCTCTTCATCCTGTTCTTCATTAGAAACAATCTGGGCTATTGCATTATTAACACCCTGAGCATCTGCTGATGCGTTATTCTTAGCTTTATTCTTATTCTCCCAAAGACTTATATACTTGAATAAGCCGATTATGAATGAAATAAATATAAGCACGATAAATACTGTACCCATACCTATAATTGTGTTCATAACTGCCTTATACATTTTCTGTCCTGTTGTATATGATGGATTGATAGCACCATTTTCAAGTGAGAAATCATCATTTATAACAAATTCAAAAGATACTTTATCATTCTTCTCATAAGCTGTATCGACTGTTATAGTACATAACTTACCAGTATCCTTGTTAAGTGCTATATTGATAGTTCCAATACTCTTAAGTGCACCAAGTTCTCCTCTTGTACTATTCCAGCTGTTATAAAAGCCAATAGTCTTCGCTGTAAGGCCTTCCTGATCCACAATATACTGCTTGCCATTAACCAATGCAAGTGGTAAAGCTGATTCTGCATCAGATGTAATCTTAGCTGAATCATTCTGGTCAAGATATGTAATCATATCAGTTGTCCAGTCATTTAAATATGACTGATACACCTGGATAATCATATTCTTACGTTCTAACTTTGCACTTGTTGTTGATATAGTACCATTGGATGAATCGCAGGCTGTCATGCAGAATACACATACAAGCAGTGAAAATAACACTAAGAACTTTTTGATATTAACTTTCTTCATATTATCACCTCTTTATTATACTGTACCATGCTTCTTATCTGCACGAACCTCTCTTTTATCAAACAACATTTCAAATGCTGCTACAACATACTTTCTTGTGTCTTCAGGATTAATAATAGTATCAACATAGCCTCTTGCTGCTGCCTGGTCAACACTTGACTGTAAAGCTGCATATTCTGCTGCCTTTTCGTTAATAGTTGATGTAACATCCTTAGAAGCTGCGATATCATCAGCGTACATAATCTTAGCTGCCAATGAAGCATCCATCATGCCAATACTAGCCTGTGGCCATGCATATACCATATCTGCACCTATTGATTTTGAATTCATAGCTACATAAGCACTACCATAAGCTTCACCTGTAATAATATTAACCTTAGGTACATCTGCATTAGAAAATGCATATACAAGCTTAGCTGCTGCTTTAGCTATTGTTCTTTCTGACTTAACTGTAGCTTCAAAGCCCTTAACATTAGTAAGTGTAAGAACTGGTATTTCAAATGCATTACAGAATGTAACAAACTCAGCTGCCTTATAAGCACCTGCTGTTGTAAGTACTGGTGCAAATTCTTCTGCCTTTTCACCATTCTCATCATAAAGAGCTGTTCTGTTAGCTACTGCACCAACTGTAACGCCATCAACAAGAATGAATCCTGTAACCATCTCTTTAGCATATTCTGCCTTAGCTTCAACAAATACACCATCATCTGAAATATCTGTAAGTGCAAGTGCAGGATCAGCTATTTCTGCTTCCATATCCTGGCATACTCTGTTAAGATCATCCTGATTATCAGTACATACTGTACCCTCAGCATTATTAGATGGAAGCATAGATACAAGTTGTCTTACTCCGTTAGCGATAGTTTCTTCATCTCCAACAAAATCAACAACACCTGCTTCTGCCATAAACTTAGCACTTGATGTATCAAGCTTTGACTCATAATTGCCATCTAATGCATTAGGACTGTTAACGAATAACTTAGCCTTTTTTTCTTCAACAAATACGAAATCTGAAAGTTCTGCAAGAACGGCAAGACCTCCACCACATTCGCCATAAACAGCTGTAATCTGTGGAATAATTCCTGAAGCAAGTGACATATTCTTATAGATTTCACCAAAACCATTAAGTGCATCTGTTGCTTCCTGAAGTCTTAAACCTGCGCAGTCAATCAGACCTACCACAGGAGCTCCCATTTTCATTGCCTTCTCATAAAGGCTGGCAATCTTCTTAGCATGCATTTCACCGATAGTTCCGCCTAAAACAGAAGCATCCTGGCTATATACATACACGAGATTTCCATTAACAACTCCATAACCTGTTATTACACCATCAGATGGAGCTTTCTTTTCCTGCATGTTAAAATCTGTAGCTCTGGCTGTAACTCTGGCTCCGATTTCAACAAAACTGCTGTCATCAAGAATAGCTTCGATTCTTGATAAAGCCTGTGTAGTATTACTCATTATCGAGACCTCCTCTTTAATATATATTGCTTAGTGCAAACAACCATTGTTTATTTTATAACAATCAACCATTTATTTCAAGTAAATATTTGTATCATTCCTTGTGATTTTTAATGTTTTTTTTAGATTTTTCATTAATTTTGCACAGTTTTAATCTGTCGTTTCAAATATAGCAGCCAACCCCTTATGGATTATTATAGAAGCCTCATCATTTTCAATCTCATTGCTCTGACATATACTAAGCCCCTGTTTTAAAATGTATTTGTTAAGGCAATATTTAAAACCTTCAAGTGTTATAACAACCTCTTCACTCATTGGAACAATAGAAACATATTTCCCATATTGTTCCTTTTTCTTTATTATGTGCATGCCAGTGTTATTATTTACTAGATATATATAATTATATTTATCAACTATATGGCAGTTCACTCCAGAGTCCAGTGCAGCTTTCATATTTCCGATATTAGTCATTGTATGATCCATCCTTGTTCCTATCGCACCAAGTATATATATATCAGAAGCCCCCTTTTGTACAGCCGTCATTATTGCAAGATGAGTATCAGTATAATCCTTTTCACATGGATATACTTCAAAATCAACCTTTTTTTTATATCTTTCAAGCACACGTTCATCGACCGAATCATAATCACCTAGTAAAAAGTCAATATCAAGTCCAAGTCTGTCAGCATACATAAGGCCTCTGTCTGCCGCTATACAATAGTCGAATTTTTTATCTGCAAGCCATTCTTTTGCCCATTGGATATCTACATAACCACCTGTTAATATCAAAACTTTATTCATATCCGTCATCTTAAACCTTCCTTATTCTTTGTTTTCTCTTTATTATTTTGCTTTGAAATATTTTTCATATTTCATTTATGTTCTTTAATTTTTCACATTTATATTCTATAATAAATCAAACATGTAGTAAAACATTTTATACTTTACTAAACAACTAAACAAGGAGGACATTATGAGTGAACATAATATTCATTCTGATGATGAGATTGAATTAAAAAAAGAGACTGTGGGTATTGATGACAGTGTAACAGGCATTAACGAACTTGGAAGCAACGAAGCAGAAGGAAATGAACTTCTTATGCACTCTGCCAATCTTTACGAAAGCACTGAGGACAAATACAAAGACAACTTATCATCAGCCATTACATTTTTCGTATGTGGTGCAGCCGGTATAATAATACTTATACTTAACGATATTGGTATTCTTAAACTCGTTGTAAAGGGAAGCTCCAACTTCATACTTATCAATATTGTTCTGGGATTACTTTTTATTGGCTTTATAGCTATTGGCTTCTGGTCTTTAAAGTATTCTAAAAACATCAAGAGCAAGGCTGCTATTGAAAGCAGGGATACTGATACTATCTTAGCATGGCTTAAGGATAACGTAAGCAAGGATGATATAGAGGCTTCTTATCTTGACGACATTCCTGAGGAAATGAAATATTTCAACAGAAGCGACTATATCAAAAAGGCTATCAGTAAAAGCTTTCCTGATACAAGCGATGATCTCTTAGATACAATTGCAGACAAATATATTGACAACTTATTTAACGAGTAAATAATAAGCGGGAACACATATCTTATACATGTGTTCCCGCTTAACTTTATTTACAATCAGTTTAAAGTTTTAATATATTATTACTTATTAGAAAGATATTCATCAATACCCTTTGCAGCTGCTTTACCAGCACCCATAGCAAGAATAACTGTCGCTGCACCTGTAACAGCATCTCCACCAGCATATACTGCTTCCTTTGATGTCTGTCCATTATCTTCTTCTGCAACAATACACTTTCTCTTATTAATATCAAGTCCCTTAGTTGTTGATGAAATAAGTGGGTTAGGTGATGTACCAAGTGACATGATAACTGCATCAAGTTCCATAACGAACTCAGAACCTGGTATCTCAACAGGCTTTCTTCTGCCTGAGGCATCTGGTTCACCAAGTTCCATCTTTACGCACTTAATTCCTGTAACATTGCCCTTCTCATCTGTGAGAACTTCTGTTGGGTTAGTAAGAAGGTCAAATATAATACCTTCTTCTTTAGCATGATGTACTTCCTCAGCTCTTGCTGGAAGTTCTTCCTCACTTCTTCTGTATACAATATGTACCTCTGCTCCAAGTCTTAAAGCTGTTCTTGCAGCATCCATAGCAACATTACCGCCACCTACAACTGCAACTTTCTTAAACTTCGCAATAGGTGTATCATAATCATCCCTGAATGCCTTCATAAGATTGCTTCTTGTAAGATACTCATTAGCTGAGAATACTTCGTTTGCATTTTCACCTGGAATACCCATAAATCTAGGAAGACCTGCTCCTGAACCAATAAATACTGCATCGAAGCCTTCTTCATTAAGAAGCTGGTCTATAGTCATTGATTTACCTATAACTACGTTAGTTTCTATCTTAACACCAAGCTTTTTAACATTTTCAACTTCTGATGCAACTACTGTCTTCTTTGGAAGACGGAACTCAGGAATACCATATACTAATACTCCGCCAGGTTCATGAAGTGCTTCAAATATAGTTACTTCATATCCCATCTTTGCAAGATCTCCTGCGCATGTAAGTCCTGAAGGACCAGAACCTATTACAGCTACCTTCTTGCCTTTCTTTTCTGTTGGCATCTCAGGTGCAACATTGTTTTCTCTAGCCCAGTCAGCTACAAATCTTTCAAGCTTTCCAATAGATACAGCCTCACCCTTAATACCTCTTACGCACTGTCCTTCACACTGTGTTTCCTGTGGACATACACGGCCACATACAGCTGGAAGCGCTGAAGACTTTCCAATAACCTTATATGCTTCTGCAAAATTACCTTCTTTTACATTATGAATGAACTCAGGTATGTTTATTGATACTGGACATCCCTGAACACATCTTGCATTCTTACAATTAAGACAACGAGTTGCCTCTTCCTGTGCCTCTTCTGCATTATATCCGAGGCAAACCTCATCAAAATTCTTATTTCTTACATCTGGAGCCTGTTCCCTTACAGGAACCTTTTTCATAACATCCATTATTATACCTCTTTTCCATCGATTAATCGCGTCACTGTTCACAAGTATATAATCAAACAGTAACCATGCTTCTTAATGAATACCAACAATTAATTACAGTTTCCACATCCACCATGATGAGTTTCACCCTCAAGAGCAGCAAGCATAGCTCTGCCCTCTTCTGTTTTATATGTCTGCTGACGTTTCATAGCCTGATCAAAATCTACAAGATGTCCATCAAACTCTGGTCCATCAACACAAGCGAACTTAATCTCATCACCAACCTGAAGTCTGCATGCTCCACACATTCCAGTTCCATCAACCATAATAGGATTCATACTTACAACTGTAGGAATACCCAGTTCCTTAGTTAACAGACAGACAAACTTCATCATAATCAATGGTCCGATAGCTATACACTTATCATACTTCTTGCCCTGTGCATAAAGGTCTTTAAGTACATCTGTACCCATACCTTTTCTTACATAGCTTCCATCATCTGTTGTTATATATAGATTTCCGGCAACAGCCTTCATCTCATCTTCAAGCAGAATAAGATCTTTATTCTTAGCACCAACAATAACATCTGCATCAACTCCATGCTCATGAAGCCACTTAACCTGTGGATAAACTGGAGCTGTTCCAACACCACCTGCTATGAATACTATCTTCTGCTTCTTTAATTCTTCAATATCCTCATGGATTAATTCTGAAGGGCATCCTAAAGGTCCTACAAAATCACTAAATGCATCTCCTGCCTTAAGATGTGACATCTTTTCTGTTGATGCTCCGACTATCTGGAATACAATAGTAATTGTTCCAGCCTCTCTGTCATAATCACAGATTGTAAGAGGAATTCTTTCCCCTTTTTCATCCATTTTAACAATAATGAACTGGCCAGGTTCACAGTGTTTAGCAACTCTTGGTGCTTCAACATCCATAAGAAAAATCTTTTCTGCTAATTTTTCAGCCTTAAGAATCTTGTACATTATAATACCCCTTTCAGTGTTATATTATATCTGAAGTGCTGATCACACATCAAAACCTATTTATCGCTATTAGTCCTCTTACGTTTTACATTATTTAAATGTTAATATTCAGAAGAACTGTAAGAGCCGTTTGAATTAGTTACTTTGTAACATGTTCCATTCTTGATTCCTATTCCATAATACCCTTCAGTAGATGTCTTTGATTTATCTGTAACATCAAACCTTACGATATACATCTCAACCGAATTGACTGTTGCTTTTGGCTGATATACAAAAGTCACCTTTCTGCCATCACTGGTCGTATTACCATCTGACTTAAGTACACCATCCGCAATAAGTCTGTTTTTTAATATTTCAAGGCACTCATTATAAGAAAATGTTTTTGCCTTATTTATCACATAATTTCTTTTGACTACTGAACTCGCCTGATTATGTGAATCTATTATTATAACTGATATTACATTGTTGCCTTCAGGAATATCAAAGGGTTCTGTATACTCTTCCGAGCCTGCTGTTGGTGTCGAGCCATCCAGTGTGTAATATGCTTTACTTCCAACTGGGATATTGCTTATAGTCACCTGCTGTCCCTCTGCATATGTTCCAGATTCCGGACTAACCGTTGGTGTTGATGGCTTCTTGTAGTCAACAACATACTGAAGCTCAACAACATCACTATATACTCCTATTGAATTAACAGCTACTGCTTTGATAGTAGTTGTTCCATTCTTAATCTCAATGGTATCACCATTATATTTTGTACTTTTTTCAGTTGGCTCAGATTTATCCTGCGTATAATATATTGTTGAAGAAGAGCTTTCTGTAAATTGCAGCTTAACCTCATCATCATAAGTTCCTGCTTCAACCGATGGTTTAGGATTCTCAACAACATAATCCGAAAGATACTTATAACCTTCTTTGTTTTTATACGACTTTATCAGTGTATTAAGTGCATTGCCATCCTTTTTTTGTTCATATATAGATGCAAGCTCCTGTATTGACTTCTGATTATTCTCATCATAAGACAGGATATCTTTAAGTGTTTCTATCTGCTTATCTGTATTATTCTCTTCTTTATAGCACTCATATAATGTATACTTAAGCTCTGTGTTTTTCTTACCTTCATTGAGCTTAGCTGCCTTTGAAAGATACTTCACAGCCGAATCATAATCATTATTCTTATAGCTTTCCATACCTTTTTCATAATTATATTTATATGATTCTTTACTTCTGTTATGAATAACTACACCGGTAATAATACCTATAAGTACCAGAAGTGCCGCTATACCGCATGAAACTCCTATTATGATTTTCTTTTTTTTATCATCACTGGCAGTTCCACCAGCCACATGTTTATCTGAATCAGCATGCTTATCTGAATCAATATCAGAACTAACATCTGAATTAACATCTAAATCAACATCCAAATTAACACCAGAATCTGAATTCTTAACCGGGATATTTCTAATATTATCTCTCACTTCATCAACGTTATATACACCTGTTTTCTGAACATCATCATCAGATTTCGTGAGCATATCTGTTGTAACTTTAGGTATAACCTTAGTCTTACCCATCTCAATGTCTGTATCTTGTGAATCTTTTGCAGCTGTGTTTTCTGCAGATGACTCTTTCTGATTATCAACAAATGCTTTAGCGACACTGGTTTCTTCTTCTACAAGTCTTTCCAATGATTTCACTAACTCATCATCCAATTCATCTTTATTATCAATTCCCATATAGACATTCCCATCCTTTATATTTTAACGTATAAATTCTAACATATTGATATTCAATAATCAATAAATTAAAAAACTAAACTTGCAAAGTTTTGCAGCCCTTTATTTTGTTTTACATCATTTTATTTTCTTTATTTTTATTGTTTTTATTATTCTTTCATAAATTGTACATACTTTGCACACAAATATTGAATATACTAATAATCAGATAGTAAGTTAATTCTTTCTATCTCCCCCTCATATTAAAATAAAGAACAGCTGTCAGCTTATTGGTTGGCAGCTGTTTCTTTATTTATATAATATGATGTCATGAGCAAAAGTAAATTCTGCCACTCACTGATGTTACCGGATTGCTTAGCAATAAAGCTATCATGACACATCAGTTATATCAGTTATATATAACAACTGTCTATACAAAAAAGCAGCAGCCATGTTTATCACAGCTGCTGCTTTTTGTTTATTTATTATCTTATATTAGTAACTGTAACCACACAACTTAAAGTCTTATTATTAACTGTAGCTGTAACAGTTGTTGTACCTGCTCTTCTACCTATAACTTCTCCAGAAGAAGATACTGTACACACTCTTGGATTACTGCTTCTCCATGTGATTTTATCTTCTGTACCTATAACATCAAGATTATATCTGTCATACTGTTCAATTCTTATATTAGATGTACTCATTGCAAGTGAATGGACTGTACAAGAAGCCTCAACACCGCTGTTATTACTTATTACAAACACGTCTGCTGTACCAGGTCCAACTGTAGTTATGACTCCATCCTGATCAACCTGTACAATTCCTGTATCTGTCGAATACCACTCATATGAATCATTATTAACAACTGGTCTGACTATAACTGATAGCTGTCTTGCTCTTCCTGTTAACATGTATATTTCCTTAGAGTTAATCCTGAGTGATGATATATTAACAACTGGTGTTACATATACCCAGCATGTTCCTGTAATATTGTTACCATCCTGTGATGTAGCTGTTACCTTACACTTACCAGTGCCAACTGCAAATATCTCTCCTGATTCATCTACCACTGCTATAGATTCATTAGATGATTTCCATGTTACATCTTTAATCGTAGCTTCATCAGGTGTAATCACCGCTGTCGCCCTTACTGAATCACCAATAAGAAGTCTTACTGTATCTGGTTCAACATATAAACCTGTTACAGGATTAATAACCCTTACTATGCAGGAAGCACTTACTCCACTTCCATCAACCGCTGTAGCTGTAATAACTGCACTGCCAACGCCATTGGCACTTATATTGCCTTCCTGGTCAACATAACATACATCATTATTTGATGATGACCATGTTAAATTTTTGTTTGTTGCTGTATCTGAACCAACCTTAGCTATAAGAGTTCCTGTTGCACCAATGTTCATCAGCTTATCAGTTTCACTAAGTTCAATAGTTGAAACATATTCCTTAACATCTATAGTACATGCCGCTGTAAGCTTATTGACCTCTGTAGTGACCTCTATAACACATGAACCACCCTTAAGAGCTGTAACAACACCGTTCTCATCTACCGATGCAACCTCAGGGTCACTTGACATATAAGTTACGTTCTTATTCTCAGCATCATATGGTTCAACAGTAGGAATAATTGCATATTTAGCTCCAACCCACAGCTGCTGATAATCAGAATTAAGCTTAATACCTGTTACAGGCTGTGTTACTGTAACAACACAGAATGCTGTAAGTCCGGTATCTACATTAGTTGCGATAATAGATGTTGTACCTGCTCCTACTGCAGTAACCTTACCATCACTTTCAACCTTACATACCTTCTCATCACGGCTTTCCCATGTAACTATCTTGTTATCTGCATTCTCAGGAAGACAAGTTGCATTCAGCCAGAATACCTGTCCCTGTCTTACTGTTATATCTGTTGTATTAAGAACCACCTGAGTTACCGGCTGTTTAACATATATGTTACACATCGCTGTAAAGTTACCATCAAGTGATTTACAAAGAATAGTACAGCTTCCTGTTCCAACTGCCTCAACAAGACCATTAGAGTCAACTATACATACATTCGTATTGGAAGATTCCCATAAAACTGTTCTATCTGATGCTGTTACTGGTAACACCTCAGCAGTTATTCTTAATCTTCCACCTATACTCATTATTTCATCAGTATAATCAAGCTTTATAGTTTCTACCGGTATATTAATAATAAAATTACAGGTTGCTATAAATGCACCATCAGTTGTCTTACATACAATAGTACAATATCCTGGCTTTACAAACTTAACAAGACCATTATCATCTACTGTTGCAACTGATGTATCAGAAGATGTCCATGTGACATTTCTGTTAACACCTTCACCTGATGGCAATATAGTTGCTACAAGCTGATACTGTCCGAGTGCCATGGATGCCCTGACTGTTGTTTCATTAAGCTGAATTCCAGTAACCGGTTCTCTTACATATACTTCACAGGTTGCTACCTTAAGCCCATCTTCTGAAATAACTGTGATAGTTGTAGAGCCACCCGATATACCATTTATGGTAGCTGTATAGCTATCACCTTCAACAGTTGCTATATCCGGATTAGATGAAGACCATAATACCTTGTTGTTAGTTGGTCCTGCCGGATTAAATATAACCTGTACAGTTTCAGATGAACCTCTGTCTATCTGTACACTTGATGGGTTAATACTAATCTCTCCAACAGGTGTTGTTATATATACAACACAAGTAGCCTTCTTTATAACACCATTAATATTCTGCGAAACTGTAACATGTGCAATACCTGGTGCCACACCCTTTATATCAAATGACTTACCATCATCAGACTGTTTAACTTCAATAAGTGTATCTGTAGGAACTACCCCGGCAGCATCTGGCTGGTTAGTAACCGTATATGTAATATCTTTTTTATCTGGTGAATTAGTAACAAGTGCTTCAAGAGTCTTCGTTTCTCCTATGTTAACACTCATTGATGTAAGACTTATTCCAAAACCATCTATAACTGTAATATCATATGTGATCTGGTTTTTCTGCTTATATACAGTAGATAACTCATCTTCTACTCTTTGTGCAATTATAGTTGCATGTCCTGCACCTGTAGCAGTAACAAGTCCTGTTGTCTGATCTACCTGTACAACACTGTTATCTGTTGTTGACCATGTTATTTCAGTTGGATTAGCTGTTGTTTTTAACTGAATCGTATCACCAACATTCATGTTGCTCACATCTTTACCAAGCTTTTTAAATGGAACGATAACATTAACCTCATCATGGTTAGCCCATGTCATGTTTCCGTTCATATCAAGTGCACCTACACCTGCGTAAGCCTTTGCAACACCTGCATATATTCCTTTAACGCTGCCATCTTTTTTATATGTCATTATATCTGTATTATCCGAAATATATGTAACACCAGAAGTAGCTGGATATTTTACATTTGATGGTATCTGCTCATCTGTAAACTCTTCAAAATCCTTAGTTGATAAGACAAAATACTTTGTGCCATCTGCAAGCTTCTGCACTGAATTTCCTTGTTCGTTTGCTTTGCCTTCTGTATATTCAACCTTTGAAACAATAGAATATTTTGCTGTAAGCTGTGAAATACCATCTCCATCTGCTGTTCTTACAGTAAGATTAGTTTTTCCGCCTCCGACAATCTTAAGTGTTACCTTTGATGCATCAGATGAAACTTTTTCAACAATGCCATCCTTTAACAGATTGCCTGTCTTATCATTATCTGTTTCAACAAAAAGCTTATTAGTTTCACATGTGTTAGACGAAATCTCTATAATATCGCCCACATGATATTCATTCTTCTGCTCATCTGTAAGCTCTACTCCGTTACGTGTTGCTTTAAATTTAACACTCAATGGTACTATCACATCAACCGAATCACTTCCAAGAGCTTTCTGATATGTAATGCTTCCATCAGGACCATATATCTTCGTATAATATGTTGCAGTCAATGTTGCCTTACCTGCTTTATAAGCACGGATAAGTGGTGATTTAACACCATCAGCTGTATCTGCTGGTTTAACTCCTGCACTGTCACTTACTATAAACTTGACTACATTGGAATCTGATACAGTCCATTTAAGATTTCTCTCTGTAGGCTTGTAGTTATCAGGCGAATCCTGTCCAACTATGTTGTTTTCATCTCTTCCTGTCATATCTGCTACAACATCATTGCTATCCTCTCCTGGATTAAGAATGGTCTTATAGCTTTTTACTGTAACCGTTACGCTCGAATCAGCATTTGCAAATACCATATATCCGCTGAATGCCCCTAAAACTACAAGTACTGATAACAATATCTTCCACTGTACCCTAAGCCTTCTAAATTTTTTAATACCACTCATATGTATGCCTCATTTCATTAATATATAATATATCATAATTATTTACACATTATAGTTTTATTTAATTCTACATTATTTTCCAGAAGTTTTCAACAAGTATATCGTCATATTCCAACAAAATTTCAGCAGATTTTCTTTATTTTTATATATTTTTTCAATATAATGATATAAGTGTCAAAAATATAAAAAGACGTTTCTGCCTGCAGAAAAAGACTTTTTTACTTAAGACACGCTAAACACCGAATAAAAAGGAGTATTAATATGATCTCTGTAAGTATGTGTATGATTGTTAAAAACGAACAGTCTATATTAAAAAGATGTCTTGACTCATATGCCGGCATTTACGATGAGCTAATTATTGTAGATACCGGCTCAACGGACAACACTAAAGAAATCGCAGCACAATACACTGATAAGGTATATGACTTTGCATGGTGTGATGATTTTGCTGCAGCAAGAAATTTTGCTTTTTCAAAAGCCAGCTGTGACTATATATTAAGCGTTGATGCAGATGAAGAGCTGGATTTTCATAATAACACTGCCCTACGCAGCCTCAAAGAAGCTATTCTGCCTGAAATTGACATTGTACAGATGTACTACGTTAACGAATCGGATTTCAATTCTGTATACAATGTCCACAAAGAATTGCGTCCAAAGCTTTTCAGACGAATACGGACATTCAACTGGATTTCGCCTATACATGAAACCATTCGTGTAAACCCTGTAATATACGACAGCGATATTGAAATCATGCACAAACCAACGGGCGACCACAGCAAAAGGGATTTTTCCATATATTTTAAGGCACTGGACAAAGGTATTGTTTTAGAAGATTACGTTATCACAATGCTTTGCAAGGAACTTTTTATATCTGGGGAAGCTTCAGATTTCATAGCATTTGAAAATGCTTTTGAAAATGTATTTCCATATGAAAACAGAAGTGAAAATACTTTGGAAGATATTAATTGTATACTTGCACGCATATACAATATCACTGGTGAACAGGATAAATTCTTCAAAATTGCCTTGAAGTCTGTGGCCGATAATCCTTCATCTGAAATGTGCTACACGCTTGGTCTTTATTATTTTGACCATAAGGATTACAACGAGGCTGCCATATGGCTTTATAATGCCGCATTTGAAACAAAAAGTATTCTTGATATATCAAGCAGTGGCAAAAAGCCTCTTTATCTTCTTAGCGAATGTTATAATCTGCTTTCACAACAATGTGAAGATGATTATGAAAAAATCCAATACATAGAAATGTCAAATAATTATAAATCCCAGGCAGATAGCTGGTGTATGCCTGAATTATAAGTTTTATTGTTCTTTATTGTATTTTATTCTACAGAATATTGCATTTTTCCTTAAAACTTTGACTAAACTTATGGATTAAATCTTATTTATATGCTAAAATACATAAGTAATAAAATATTTTGGAGGTATCTAAAAAAATGAAATTAAATTTAAGACCAGCTGAAGAGTGTACATTTGACGCTGTATCATTAGGTGAAGTTATGCTTCGTCTTGATCCAGGTGAAGGAAGAATCCGTACAGCAAGAAGCTTTAGAGCATGGGAAGGTGGCGGAGAATATAACGTTATCCGTGGTCTTCACAAGTGCTTCGGTATGAACACAGCTGTTATCACAGCTTTCGCTGATAACGAAGTAGGTCTTCTTATGAAAGACTTCATCGAGCAGGGTGGTGTTTCAACAGATCTTATCTGCTGGAAGAAGACAGATGGTATCGGACGTCTTTGCAGAAACGGTCTCAACTTCACAGAAAGAGGATTTGGTATCCGTGGCGCTAAGGGTTGCTCAGATAGAGCTAACACAGCTATTTCTCAGGCTACTCCAGAAGATTTCGATTTTGATTACATCTTCAAGAACAAGAGCGATGGTGGTTTAGGCGTTCGTTGGTTACATACAGGTGGTATCTATGCTGCTCTTTCTGAACAGGCTTGTGAAACTGTTATCGCAGCTTGTAAAGCAGCTAAGAAGTATGGTACAATCGTATCTTACGATCTTAACTACAGACCATCTATGTGGGAAGCTATCGGCGGTTTAGCTAAGGCTCAGGAAGTTAACAAGGAAGTTGCTAAGTATGTTGACGTTATGATTGGTAACGAAGAAGACTTCACAGCCTGCCTCGGTTTTGAAATCGAAGGTAACGATGAGAACCTTAAGACTCTTAACCTTGATGGTTACAAGAAGATGATCAACGAAGCTGCTGCTACATACCCTAACTTCAAGGCTGTTGCTACAACTCTTCGTCAGGTTAAGACTGCTACAGTTAATGACTGGTCAGCAATCTGCTGGGCTGATGGTGAAATCTACAAGGCTGCTCAGTATGATGGTCTTGAGATCATGGATAGAGTTGGTGGCGGAGATTCATTCGCTTCAGGTCTTGTATATGGTCTTATGACATTCGAGGATGCTGAGAAGGCTGTTAACTACGGTGCAGCTCATGGTGCATTAGCTATGACAACTCCTGGTGATACAACAATGGCTTCTCTTAAGGAAGTTGAAGGTATCGTTGGTGGTGCCGGTGCCAGAGTTCAGAGATAATCTGATTCATTAATTTAAGATTCATCCAAGATGGGCGGTGCCTTACAGCACCGCCCTTTTTCTTTTGTACATTTGCAATAAAAATAGACAGCATTAAAATTTCAATTTCAGAATTCCAATACTGCCTGTCTTTATTTAATTATTTTTCATTTGTCCCAGATATATCAGTCACTCCAAATAGGCATTCTACAATATTTTGTTCCATCAAACAGAAAATTATATTCACTTCCATCCGGATAACCTACTATCCACTGTTGCAGTTTTTCTGTAATATTGCTATCGCTGCAATTGCTTCTATGCAGCCCGTCAATTTCTTAATCATACTCATATTTTTTCTCCTTTAAATGTAATTTAAGAATTTCATGTTTAATGAATTCCCTTTTTATTCTACCCCCGATATTTTTTTGTCAAGTGCCACATTGCAAAAAAAGCCTGCCAAAAGCATCTTTATGATACATTTGGCAGGCTTTTATAAACCTGAAATTATTAAAATTCTTCTATAAAACTATAACCGACATCTTAGAAAAATATCATTATAGCAAGCAATTATAATGTTACACCCTGTTTAAATATTGCAAGGTCATGGAAACCTGCAATTTCAGCTTTAACTTTCTTTCCTGAAGCAACATCAAGCACAAGCTGAAAAAGTTCTTTTGCAGCATCTTCAAGTGGAAGGTCATCTGTAACAATTCTACCTGCATTAAAATCAATCCAATTAGATTTATTTCCTGCAAGTCTTGAATTTGTTGCAATCTTAACAGTAGGAACCGGTGATGCAAATGGTGTTCCTCTACCAGTTGTGAAAAGAACCATCTGTGCACCTGATGCTGCACAGGCTGTAGCTGCAACAAGATCATTTCCCGGTGCACTGAGAAGATTAAGCCCCTTAGTATTAACAGGTTCTGCATATGCAAGAACACCCTTTACAAGAGATGAACCTGACTTCTGAGTACATCCAAGTGATTTATCTTCAAGAGTTGTGATACCGCCATCCTTATTTCCTGGAGATGGATTTTCATAAATCTCCTGTCCATTTTTAATAAAGTATTCCTTGAAATCATTGATAAGGTGAACTGTCTTCTCAAAAAGTTCCTTGTTGGCACATCTGTTCATAAGAATTGTCTCTGCACCAAACATTTCAGGTACTTCTGTGAGAATAGTTGTACCACCCTTAGATACAAGCATATCAGAGAAAAGACCTACTGTAGGATTAGCTGTGATACCTGACAATCCATCAGAACCACCGCACTTCATACCAATAATAAGTTCTTTTGCATTAACTTTTTCACGTTTGAAGTTGGCAGCATAAGCCATAAGCTCATTCATAAGCTTCTCTGCTTCTTCCTGCTCATTTTCAACATCCTGAACCTGTAAAAACTTAACTCTGTCCGGATTTACTTCACCTATATAATCCTTGAGAACTTCTATACGGCTGTTTTCACATCCGAGACCGAGTACAAGCACTGCACCTGCATTTGGGTGATTGATAAGGTCAGCAAGAATCTTTCTTGTATTCTCCTGGTCTTCTGTTGTCTGAGAACAGCCATAAGGATGTGTAAATGCAACTACTTCATCTACGCCTTCAGGCTTATTTGCTCTTGCTGTTGCTTCAATTGCTCTTGCGATTGAATTAACGCAGCCTACTGTAGGAACAATCCATACTTCATTACGGACACCAACTTTGCCATTCTCTCTCATATATCCTTCAAAATAAGCTGGTTCTGTCGGCTCTACATCTTTATGTCCTTCAGGCTCATAAGTATAATCAAGTAATTCACCAAGACCTGTCTTTAAATTATGAGTATGAACCCATGCTCCAACAGGAATGTCAGCCTGTGCAAATCCAATTCTGAAACCATATTTAACAACCGGTTCACCCTTCTTGATAGCTTTAATTACAAATTTGTGTCCCTGTGGAATATCTTCTACAGTTGTCACATCAATTCCTGCAACATTAAGAGTAGTGCCTTTTGCAATAGGCTTTAATGCTACAGCAACATTATCATCTTTATTAATTTTAATAAAATCCTGCA